>ERZ500978.16-NODE-16-length-172120-cov-8.028588_pt1 | contig 172120 bp, 110 predicted proteins | sample MGYA00248870_ERZ500978 | MGnify/ENA primary metagenome ERZ500978 (study PRJEB25958, sample SAMN03398513) | human skin metagenome | study: EMG produced TPA metagenomics assembly of the Human Skin Microbiome Metagenome (human skin metagenome) data set. | reverse complement strand
GCGAGGTTGTCCTGCAGTAGCCGCATGTAGTTGTTCGCCATCTGCTGCGTGAGGTCGACAGAAAACGGCAGGAGTTCCTCGGCAAAGTTGTTCACAATTTTTTCCTGGGTCGTCATAAGCACATCGAGGTCCGTCTCATCCGAAAGCTTGAGCAGCTCCTGCATCAGACGGCACGCATTTGGTGCCACAGCGTTATGCACTTCGTCGTGAGCCACGAGCTCACCCATAGCCTCGGCTGCCTTGACACGCACCGGCAGCTCCGTGTCCATGATGCAGTCCATCACGCCACGGAAAGCCGTCTCGAGACTCTGGCTCGTCTGCCACTTCATGCCGGCACTGTCGAATGCATGGATCAGCGCACATGCGCGCAGACGCAGAAATGGCTCCGGGCTCTTGAGCACAGGCAACACATGCTGTACAAAAAACGCATCAAGCATGTTTTGCACATTTTCGTGGTGCACCATCGTCTGGCATATCGTCATGCACATGCGAAGCGCCCCGTCAAACTGCCTGGCCGTGCACTGGGCCGGATACGCATTCAGAACGTGCGTGATGAACGTCAGCGTCGGCTCGAACATGGACTTGGTGCGGCGCGTGACGGTCACATTCAGAAGCATGCTCGCGGCACTTGACGGCGTACCCAGCTCCTCGAAAGGATCAGAGCCCAGACGCACAAAATCGATGGGGTCAAGCTCCCATAGCTCCTCGTCTTCATCTGAGAAGCACAGGTGCGGATACACAAGCGTCTCGATGATCTGCTGCATGTGTGGACGAAGCAGCTGCCACATGGACTTGGGACGAATGCACTCAGAGAAGAAGGTGAGAAGGTGACGAAGGACAGGCTTGCTGACCCAAACGTGCTGCGACACGATGCCATCGGCCGTGTGTAGGTATGCCTTGAGGATCTCGGGAGCAAAGTTGTGGATAAACGTTTCGGCGAATGGCTTGTACATCTTCATACTCGCTGCCAGCTGGGATGGCGTTCCGTACCGCGAAAAGAGCTTGTTCAGCGAATAGAAGGCCCACTTTTTCGCCTTCCACCAGGGCGCCTTTTCCCTGGCGTCGGCGTCGGCGTCGGCATCGGTGACCACGCTTTTCTGTACGATACGCAGCATGACTGAGCCCCACGGTACAATACTCTCATTCGACTGTTGATGCTGTGTCAGTGTCACCATCATACTCGTCTTGTACGTCTTCATAGCATAGTATACAATCTCGCCAACGGCCGGCAGATCGCTGTGGTCCGAGTCCATTAACGCACTAACCGTGGCAAGCAGCGCCGGGAAAGTGTGTGAAACGATGCTCTCTAGCTTCGAATCTGTACAGTCGAAGCGGAACGCACGGACAAGCTCGAGCAGAGCTCGAACGCCGGCAAAGATCTGGAGCTGCTCACCAGAACTCAGTACCTTGACGATCTCTTCCGTCAGCGTCGGCCATGCCTGCGGGAAATCGCAGCGCACAATCGAGTACATGGCACTAGCAATATGCACACGCAGTGTCGGCGGCAGCGATGCAATCGTCGGGAGCAGCCCTGAGCGCACCACCTCCTTATCTTGGTCGGACACCGCAGACGGCATATCAGAAAATCCTCGGGCAAGCGATGCGTCCCAAGTGCGCGAAACGCGGTTCTTGACATAGATCGCAGCCGCCTGGCGGATAGAAGCATCGACTTCTGGCGAGGCTACGAGCTGGAAGGACGCAGCAAGCATCCCAGGTTGGCTTTCGAGCTGGTGCAGCTCCTGCTCAGACGCACGACGCACATGGACGTCGGGACTGAGCGTAGACGGAAACAGTCGCAGGAGCGTTTCCATACGGGCGGTATGGCTGATGCGCTCGAAAGTCAAACCTGTTTTTTCGTGGTGGATAGGCCTTTTTTTCTCGTCCAAAACCACGTGGCACAGCTGCCATGCCACGTCCAACGACGCGTACAGACAGCCGCCAGGGCGGCCGTCTTGCGTTTGTCGATCGGACCTGTGCACCGGCTCGCAGGCTACGGCCATCGTCTGGTGCACGCTCAGTCGGCGATGAGCCGACGCTTTCTACCCTTGCTGTCCACAAGCGCAAGGTGGGTGACGTGCGTGCATGGCTCACAGAGGCGCTGGAGGGACCACCGTTGCTAGCTAAGCACCGCCGCATCCTCGTGCTAACAGGTCCGGCGGGTGCTGGAAAAACCGCAACAGTGCGCGCTTTATCGCATCGCGATGCCCTGCATTTTGACGTGGTTGAGTGGCTGAATCAAGAAGCGTACAGCGACCGTGGTGTGACACGCTCGGTATGCGAGCAGTTTCGCTCATTCTTATTATCGACCGCTCGTTTCAGGCCATTGCCATTGGCATCAAGAGATTGTGCCGCGCGCTCTCAGCCGCGGTGCGTGCTGCTTGTCGAAGACTGGCCCAATATATCGCATCTCGAGACACGTCATGGCGTGCATGCGGCCCTTGAGCACTTTCTCGAGTCTGTGCCGCACATGCCATTGATTCTCATCGTGTCCGATAGCATTCCACGAGCTGACACTGAAGCATGGGATGGCTCAATGGACTGGCGAGCTCGTCTAGCTGGGCAGATGGACATCCGGACAGCCGTTTCAGAACGAGTTCGCATGCATCCCGCGTGTGCCGAGATTCGCTTCAATCCACTCACGCCGCGCATGATTCAAAGCGCATTGGTACGGCAAGCGCCACATATACCCATACCCGTCTTGGCTGACCTTTCCGAGGCCTCCGGCGGCGATATTCGTCGAGCCAGCACGGCTGCGCAGGCACCGACGCAGCTGTTTCAGTCAGATGCAGCACTAGCGCTCTTTCATGCACTTGGTCGTCTCTTATACAACAAGCGCTTGGGCGATCCCGACGTGACGGATCATCGCCCGGTTGTGCCGTCGCCGCTCCATCGACCGCGGCGCTCAATGGTCGATGTCGAGGCACTCTGGACGCAACTTCCTGTGGACGCCTCGACATTTCAAGTGTATGTCCATCACAATCTACTTCAGTTTGCGGACGACGTGGATCATGTCGTGATGGCACTGGACGCCATGAGCTATGCGGATACGATACGCCTGTCTTCACACGGTTCGTATGCGGAGCAATACGCGTTCGAGTGCATGGCACGCGGTGTGCTTTTGTCGCTTCCATCACCTGTACAACGCCGTGGCCAGCAGCTGACCAAGCCAGCGCTGTGGGAAGCCATGGAACGCAGACGTGCATGTGATGAGGTATTTTGGCGCGTCGTGTCCGATGACGCGCGCTGTGGGCGTGCGCGGTGCCGCATAGACGAATTGGCATCGTACGTTCTTCCTCTCTCGGCACGCACGAGTCATACATGGTCTGCGATCACTGCGCCTCTCACCCACTTTCGCGAAACGACGAGTTTAGGGGCAGTCGTCCAAGACGCACTGGATGCCGTGGACGAGGCGCATGCATCTGAGCTCGTTAACGATATACCCAAATTTCCATCTCATGTGGAAGAAGAGGTGGATGCAACCTATGCGGACGAAGCCTCAAGTGCCAGCTCGCTCGACGACCTTGACGAGGACGACTTGGATACCATAGCTGCCGAGCCCTCCACCTAAGCTCCCAGGTAGCTGCACGAATTTGGCAACAGCATAATAGGTGGAGGGAAGAAAGGCCCGTGGCTGGTGCTCAAGGGGTCCCGAGGGAAAATGCGCAGTTTCTTTCAGCCAAGTCGAACGTTGCTACATGTTCCGTGCATCTTTGTCTCGGTTGACGCAGCAGACATCCAAGGCGGCTGCGAATGCCTCCGCAGCTGCTGCATCGAACAAGGGGTCTCAGCGCAACCGTGTGGCTATTCTCGTCACGGCTGCCGCCGTCGGTGCGGGTACAGTGTTTGCCCTCACGCGTCGGAGCGAGGCGGACGAGTATGCCCTGCCGCATGACGTGAGCCCTGCACAGTTCTGGTCGCCGCCGACGCGAACACAGATGATAGAGGCTCTCAAGCAATCATCGCCGCATTCGCTGCGTTCGGACGGCAGTCTCGACCAGGCCAACCCGCTGCTCGTGCCGTCTCACCAGGCCGTGGGCCACAGTCCTATTCCCGAGGTCGAGCATGCGTACCATTCGCCTGAAGAGGACGACGGAGAAGGCTTTGATCTGCTCGTCGTCGGTGGTGGTGCCACGGGCGCCGGTGTGGCGCTCGATGGCGCCACACGTGGCCTCAAGGTGGCGATGGTGGATCGTGAGGACTTTGGTGGCGAAACATCGTCCAAGTCCACGAAACTCATTCACGGTGGTGTGCGCTACCTTGAGAAGGCCGTCAAGCAGCTTGACTGGGAACAGTACAAGATGGTGAAAGAGGCTCTGCGGGAGCGCAAGACCTTTTTGCACATTGCGCCCTACCTGACGTCGCCGCTGCCCATTTTGATCCCAGCATACTCTTGGTGGCTTATTCCCTACTACTATGCTGGCACATTCTTGTACGACCTTATCGCAGGCAAGCAGAACATGGGCAATTCGTACGTCGTCAGTCGCAACAAGGCGCTGGAGGCCTTCCCCATGCTTCGCGCGCACAACCTGGCGGGTGGTGTCGTGTACTACGATGGCCAGCAGAATGACACGCGTATGAACATTGCGCTCGTGCTGACGGCGATCCAGCACGGCGCTGTCGCTGCGAACCACTGCGAAGTCGTCTCGCTCAACAAGTCGGACCAGGGCCGCATCATCGGTGCGCGTGTGCGTGATCAGATGACGGGAGATGAGTTTGACATTCGTGCGAAGGGTGTGGTGAACGCCACGGGTCCCTTCTGTGATGCGATTCGCAGGATGGATGAACCAACGGTGTCGGAGATTGTGTCGCCATCGTCGGGTGTGCACGTTACGTTCCCTGGCTACTTTAGTCCCCGTGGCATGGGTCTGCTCGACCCTGCGACGAGTGACGGTCGTGTGATCTTTTTCCTGCCCTGGCAAGGTGCCACGATTGCCGGCACGACGGATGTGGCCTGCAGGGTCGAGGCGCACCCGCTGCCCGGTGAGAAAGAGATTGAATGGATCTTGGACGAAGTGCGTAACTACCTCAACACGGATGTGACGGTCAAGCGCTCGGATGTGCTGAGTGCCTGGAGTGGCCTGCGCCCGCTTGTCAAGGACCCTTCTGCCCCCGACACGCAGAGTCTCGTGCGTAACCACATGATCCACGTGAGTGACAGCGGCCTGCTGACGATCTCGGGTGGTAAGTGGACGACCTACCGTGAGATGGCGGAACAAACCGTTGACCGTGCCGTGGAAGCATTTAACCTCAAGCCGATCCGCGACTGCGTCACATCGCAGGTGCGCTTGATTGGTAGCCACTCGTGGTCGCGCACCATGTATGTCCGCTTGCTCCAGGAGTATGGACTTGACACAGACGTTGCCTTCCATCTCTCGAACTCGTACGGCGATCGTGCATGGAGTGTGTGCTCTATTGCCAAGCTCACGGGCGAGCGCTACCCCCTGCACGGCATTCGCCTCGACTCCCAGCTGCCGTACATCGAGGCCGAGGTCCGCTACGCGACGCGCTCCGAGTTCGCCGTCAAGGCCACCGACTTTATCGCACGTCGCTCACGCATGTCCTTCCTCAACACGGAGGCCACCATTGAGGCGCTCCCACGCATCGTCGATATCATGGGCGAAGAACTCGACTGGTCCGAGACGCGCAAGCAGGCCGAGTTCAGTGACGCCATCCTGTTCATGGCCTCCATGGGTGTGGACATGGCGCGTGTGAACGAACTAGCCAAAGAGAGCCTCGTCAAGGCGCGTACGTGGAAGGACCACAACTCGCCTCGCCACTTGAGTCCTGCGCTCTCGGCCAGCCCTGTGATGTCGACCTAGTCGCACGCGTACTGCACAAATGAAAGAAACGTCTATAGTACAAAGCTACCTATTCCGCCAACTGACTGCGCTTGCGTGTTGTGTTCATGTACGGACGCAGGACCCATTCCACGTCCGCCTCGCCCTGCTCGAGCGTGCCGAGTCGGATCTCGTACGGGCGTAGATCGAAGCGCGGTCCGACTTCAGCCAGGTGGACGTCGCGGTGCGTCGCAATGAACACATGGTGCCGGAAACTGATAAAATCGTTGTGGTTGGCAAACGTCATGACGCGGCGTGCGTCGTCCTTTGGCACGGGAAAAAGGAAGCGCAGCGCGCTCTTGACACGCTCGCCAAGCCGGCCACCAAAGCCGTCAAAGATCAGGTGCGGGTATTGTTCACTTACGGTCGAGTTTGCGTGACTTGCCACCTCGTGACGCAGGGTTACATTGTGCAGCGTGAACATGACGGTTGGGCCATGCGGGAAATGAGAAACGACCATCGCATCCGGTACACCCCGGTGCTCGTGCACCACAATCATGTCCGTCATGCCGTTCGCTCGAGCGGCCGCTGCCAGCTCAGGCATGGTATATCCACCGCGATTCAGCCGTGTCGAGTTGGGAAACACCAGCCGCAGCTCTTTGGCAAATTGCGAGAGCCGTGACGAAGGACTGCGTGACGTTGTAATGAGTATGCGTGGATCATACTGTCCAGCACGCGAGTACTCGTCATCAATGGATGTCATCGGCTCGGCCTGCGCCGCATCGAGCGACAGGTTCCTAGCGAGTTCTTCGGCCTCCGCGCCGCGCAGCTCAGGTGGCAATGGTTTGCCACTCGCAAGCGCTTCGCGAATCTTTTGCTTTCGCTCATATAGTTGCCGCTGCTTGGACTCTAGTGCTTTTTTGTACACATATTCGCGGCGCTCGCGCGCTTGACGACGAAGCATCGTCGTGGTCGCAGGCCACTCGGGCAGCAAGGAAGCCACCTTTTTTCTCTCTTTATCACGTGATGTGTCGAAGAAGGCAGCGCCCTGCCTGGTCAAGTGCCTTGCCCTTGGGCAAGATGTTTGCGTCGCTGGTGCGGTGGTCGCGTACGACGTACCGCGGTGTGCGTGGATCTGGTGCAGGACGCTCGGGACGCACGGATGCGCGCTCGTCGATGGCGTCGCGCCCAACAGAGGTGATGGCGGCCCATGCTGGCCAAACATTCAAGCGGGCACAACGAGGTCTATACGACGGTCGCATCATTCAATTTGGCAATAGCATCCCCAAGTCCCGGCACAAGACACCACGCAGATGGATACCAAATATTCAAAGAGCTACACTATGGAGCGAGACACTACAGGAAAGCGTTAAAACGCGCGTGGCGACATCGGCCATGCGATCCATCAAGAAGCATGGCGGGTTTGACCAGTACCTAGCCCGTACAAAAGGCACGCATCTTGGTGAGTTCGGACGTATGCTTCGCCTGCGTGTTGCTCGCGCTCTGCGCGAGAAGCGCTTGGCTACTCCTTAGCACGCCGTCCGCTCTTGGTAAAACTGCGCATCTGCTTCGCTTTGCGCATGCGATCGCGCTCACGCTTGGCTAGTGCTTCCACTCGTCGGCGCTGCTCAGGCGAAGTCTCCCCGCGCAGTCCATCTGATGCGAGGCGTACAATTTCCGCGTGTAACTGCGTAAGTACATGTATACATACCTTGCCCAGGGCATCCTGGATGTTCTGCGACTGTGTACGATGCCGCTCACTCGATACTTGAAGTGAATGCGTTGATTGTATGTACATAGGCTGGCACTGTGAGAAACGATGGCACCTACCGAGCGCTTGGCCAATTGACGAATCAGAGCAGGTGGCATGACGCGGGGCGCGCGGGGGCCCAGCTCCAAGCGCGCATAGACCTTCGTGTTTACTGCATAAGTGGTAGCATACGTACGCTTGTTCACATTTTGGCCACCGGGCCCAGAGCTTCGCGCAAAATGAATGTGGACGTGGGCTGGGTCAGCGAAATACACCACCTACAAGGATCGAGTGGCCGCTCCCGAAACGTAGCGATCCATGCGCGCCTCGCACGATCGTCGCTCCAGTCTATGGCCGCCTCTGCACTTCTACAACGCGATACCGAAAAAGCCCGCGCACGCAGCCACGGGATCCATGCCCGTGCGCTAAGCCCCATGGGCCGGTCCAGGCGGCGGGCACACGAGGGGTGTACCTTTGGGGTTTTGGAAATTATTTCTGACCTAACCTGTCCACCACGCACGGAACGGGCCGCGGCGGTCGAGACAGCAGCCAAAACGCACTTGATCTGACCTCCACGGACGACCATGTCGGGCCCTAAGCTCTCTGACAAGGAGCTCTTTGAGCTGAATGCCAAGGCTGCGTACGTATGGTCTACGACTGACCTGGCAGTGTGAAGAACTACAGCGTGGACCCACGTCTGGACTACCGAACTGTGTCCGCTATTAACGGGTACGTGTTGCCTGACTGACGTCAGACCGCTCGTAGTGCTGGAGAATGTCAAGTTCCCGTCGTACAATGAGATTGTGTCCTTGACGCTTCCGGATGGAACGCGTCGAGGTGGCCAGGTGCTCGAGGTGTCGGGTAACAAGGCTATCGTGCAGGTGTTTGAGGGCACGTCAGGTATTGACGTGAAGGAGACCCATATCGAGCTCACCAAGTCGTCGATGAAGCTGCCTGTGTCGGAAGACATGCTAGGACGCGTGTTCAATGGATCGGGTAAGCCTGTCGATAATGGTCCTCGTGTGTTTGCCGAAGACTTTTTGGACATTAATGGCTCGCCCATCAACCCGTACTCACGCGCTTACCCTGAGGAAATGATTCAGACGGGTATCTCTACGATTGACACAATGAACTCGATTGCTCGTGGTCAAAAGATCCCCATCTTCTCGGCCTCGGGTCTGCCTCACAATGAAATCGCCGCCCAGATTTGCCGTCAGGCCGGCCTGGTCAAGAAAGCCACCAAGGGCGTGCACGACGACCATGAAGACAACTTTACGATCGTGTTCGCTGCGATGGGTGTGAATATGGAAACGGCTCGGTTCTTCAAGCAAGACTTTGAAGAGAACGGCTCGCTCGACCGCGTAACCCTATTCCTCAACCTCGCCAACGACCCCACGATCGAGCGTATCATCACGCCACGTCTGGCCCTCACGACGGCCGAGTACTTCGCCTACCAGCTCGAGAAGCACGTCCTGGTCGTCATGACAGACATGACGTCTTACGCTGATGCTCTGCGTGAGGTGTCGGCCGCGCGTGAGGAAGTACCAGGTCGCCGTGGTTACCCCGGTTACATGTACACAGACTTGGCTACCATCTACGAACGTGCTGGCCGTGTGGAAGGCCGCAACGGCTCAATCACGCAGATCCCTATTTTGACTATGCCTAACGACGACATGACACACCCGATTCCTGACTTGACAGGCTACATTACCGAGGGACAGATCTATATCGACCGGCATCTGCACAACCGACAGGTGTATCCGCCGATCAACGTGCTGCCGTCGCTATCGCGTCTGATGAAGAGCGCTATTGGTGCCAAACACACGCGTGTTGATCACAGCGACGTGTCCAACCAAATGTATGCAGCCTATGCCACGGGTCGTGACGCCGCGTCGATGAAGGCTGTCGTCGGTGAAGACGCGCTGAGCAACGAGGACAAGCTGACGCTCGAATTCATGGAGCGTTTCGAAAAAGAGTTTGTGGCACAGGGCGCGTACGAAACACGTACGATCTTCGACTCGCTCGACCTGGGCTGGTCGCTGCTGCGTATCATGCCAAAGGAGATGCTCAACCGTATCAGTCCCAAGATCATCAAGGAGTTCTACTCGCGCAAGGCGGCCAAGCATGCGGATGAGACAGAGGATGGTAAGCCGAGCGTGACGGAGGAGTAGCGGCGTGCGTAAATAGATTGTGGACATCGTTATTCTACAGTTTCGGTGTGGGGGCATAGTGGGGTGGATCAGCAGGCGTAGCCATGGCGTCCTCCTTAACAGGCCGAAGCACGCCTTGCTGTGTGCAAGTAGCCACGAGATGGCCGTTTGTATCAAACAAACGCGCCTCACTGTACGTGCGCTGCCAGCCAGCCTGGATAGGTCGGATCTCACGCAGCAGGTACTGATTCATGTCCAGCACGTCCGAGTGGAAGCGCGTAGCAAAATCGAGCGTCGAGGCCGCAGAGGCATCAAGCATGCTCTTCTTTCCCAAGGACAGAGGCACAAAGGCCAAGGCGCCGTCTAAAGCAAAGGCCATCGTAGCGGCGTGTGCCATGACGGGCGAGATGGGCAGCATGTCTTTGGTCTCGCTTGTGCCGTGCGCTGGTTCGGTCCCTGTGGCGCATGGGAGGGCATCATGTATACGCATCCAGTCGAAAGAGCGGCGATCCGTCATAGCGAGGTGGTCTTGTGACGTCGGGATATTTACCATGCCCAGAAGGTTCTGCAGCATCATGCTGCTAGGCACAGCCACCGTATCAAAGATCTGGTGCCATAGGCCGATAACCTTGTTGTATATGACCAGGCTCTGCTTGTCAAGCGTGCCCTCTTGAAGACGGCGCGAAAAGTAGGCGTCAGGTGTCTCGCTGTGTTCATTAGGCTCGTCAATCTTCCACGACGGAGCGGGATCGTATCTCAGTAGGGATCCGACACACGACACGTCGACATGGTGCTTCTTGGCCTCCTCCATGTAAGCAGGTTCGGATCTGGGCGACGCAATCATATCGAGTGTAATCGAGAGCACATTACGGAGTTGGGCCTCGCCGTGCTTGCCTCGGACACGCTGCTTCACAATGACATTGCGTGTCACGAATGTACGTGTATCACGGATACTCGACACTTGGCACACGAAGGGCACATCAATGGATCCGGGACCAAGAAAGTGGCCCAGTATGGAGTACGGAACAAAGCGCGTATGTGTAGGAATCGTATGTCCCGCGGCCACAATGGCTGTGGCGATAGCAAAGCCACCGTACGCAATAGGGCGCACATTTCCCATGCTTAACGGAGGAAACATTCCTTCAAATACCTCTGGTTCATTTGTGCGTCGAACCGCGATACGCTGGAGGAATGGCGATGCTTGAACCATCGTCGCGCTCTGTGATGGCGTAAGCGTTCGCCAACCCCACTGCCGACAGGCCCCCCGAAATGGTGGAGGTTGTGGAGATCCACGGCAGCTTCTGAAGCCTAAAGCCACGTGGATTATTCATCGTTGGGGTCGATGCGCATGGATACGATTGGTACATGGAGGGCGCGGCATGTGAAGCCGTGTCGCCGGCCGAGAAGCCAGGACAAGTGGGTGGGAGAAAATTCTACGGGCCTTGAAGCGCTAGCGTGTCGGTTGCCGTCGATCTCTCACCGAACAGCACGACGAACATGTCTGTCGAAATTAGTCCCAGCGCACAGCTCGGCTTTCCACGCCCCCTTACGCAAGTTGTGAAGCGCTCGCTGTTCTTGACGAACTCAAACTCGCAACCTGTCGCCTTCAAGGTGAAGACGACCGCGCCGAAGCAGTACTGCGTGCGCCCCAACTCGGGTCGCCTGGAGGCTGGCGAGCGTGTCGAAGTGCAAGTTCTGCTGCAGCCTCTGAAGGAGGAGCCACCGATGCAGGCCAAGTGCCGCGACAAGTTTTTGATTCAGAGCGCCATCATCACGCCCGAAAAGGAGACGATCCCTATCGCCGAGTTTTGGGTCCAGCAGGAGACTCAGAAGGATGCGATTGCTGAGCACAAGATCCGTTGCGTGTACCTGCCACCCAGCAGCGAGACGGTGCCGGAGGAGAACGAGGATCTGTCCAATGTCAGTGGCACGGGCGCGGGTGCGCCATCGTACGCCTCGGCTGGCGTGCCCTCTGGCCCTGGTCTAGGCGAGCTCGGTGCTGGCGCTGGCTACCTTGGCTCGCGCAGCACTGGTGCGGAACCACCGATCTCGATTGCGTCGCTGAACAGCCCGGACCTCGCTCAGAAGTACACTAGCTCCACGTCGTCGTCGTCGTATCCCTTCTCAGCCTCCCAGCAGAAGCCCGCTGCGGCCATGGCTGCTGACAAGTCGGCAGTCGCTGCATCGCCCGCTGCGGCGCCATTGCCTCGTTCGACGCAGGAACTGGAGGCAGAAGTGCTTCGTCTGCGTGCCCAGGTGGCGGCCCAGAGCGACGCCGGCGTCTCCAAGTCCACGGCCACGGTTACCAGCTCAGGTGTGCCCGTCCACATTGTCGCAGCCATTGCCGTGGGCGTGTTTGCCGTCACCTACCTGTTTTTTTAGGTAGGGGAGAGTCTACTTGGGCGCGTCCAGTGACACGTGGTCAGCTGGAGACGTACTGGTTGACCGCACGCAAGTGCACCGAGTCTATGGTATCGGTGAAGCAGTGCTTGCACAGGGTGCACGAATGGTGGACGCACAGCTGAATGGCTGGCAACTGGGCAGCGTATCGTCGCTGCCTGCCGGCCCTGCCATGGAAGCCTATTCTTTCCTTGTATGGAACCATTGTATCTTGCCATTTAGATTCTCCCCTTCCCTTTTATAGAATACAACAACCGCCATTGCTGGACATACTAGGCAATGTGAGCGAGTACTTGCTCCAGGGCTGGAACAGGGAGGGGAATGCACAGTTCATCACCAACAGCGATGGCATGACTGTTCGTGACCGTGGTCGATCCCCGCACGACAATGACCAAGCCATGATCGACCATTTCGCCCAGCAACTGCCGCACCCCTTCATCAGAGGACGCGATAAACTCACGCAACGCTTCACGCATGAGCACAACATAGGGCGTACGAGGCGGCATGGCATCATCATCGCCACTCGTCGTGTCAGCTTGGGCGACCAGCTGGATGGAGGCAAGGTGTGAAAAGAGACTGCGTGCGCGGGACGTAATCGTTTGCAGCACCTGGATCGCAGCCGATTCCGAGATGGGTTGGGCCACAGCCACGGCAGCGCTAGCTCCAGGCGCCGCTCGCGCACGTCCGCCAGCGAGATCGACAGCTGAAGGCAGCTTGAGGGCAGCAAGGCCAGCACTAGATGAGGCAGTCGCTGACGTGCCGCGTGCTTGGACGAGCTCGGCAATAGGCGGGATATAGGTCGTGACATGGTGCCACAGCCACGGCGCACGAAGCGTCCGGACACCCGGTTGACGTGGAAGGGTATATTCGGCATGACCAGAAATGCCTAAGCTAAATGCTCCTGCATTCGAGTCCAGCACAAGGCCCGCGTTGACATGCGAGACACTGGCCACCATATGCACTCGCTCACATTGTGCGAGTGCATGAATGAGCGTGTGCATGCGAGCAGTAGAGTGGAAGTGCGCATGGTCAAACGCCAGTAGACCTAGCACGAGCCGGCGTGGCCCCTGCGTGCGCGTTTCAAGCGTGTGACACAAGTGCTGCACACGCTGCACGATGCGGTCTTCGCGCAAAGTATGCGCGCTAGTCGAGATACATAAGGCACGGTCAATGGCATCCATGATGCGGTCACTCGTAAGCGCGCGACCTGCGGCGCCCTGGATTAACACACCCGCACTGGCATGCCGCTGGGCCGTATGTTCCAGCACGGCTCGTACGATGGATGTGCGATCGCCTACACCATAGAGCATGAGGTGGCATCCATGAAGGAGCTGGGTTACTAGCATGTGGATGCGTTCGGGCTGAAGATGCAAGGAGTGTGCACGTTGTGAGTGAGCCGTGCTGACCGGCAGGGCAGCGCGCGTACGTGTCTGATGAGCCGCCAGGTGTGCCAAATGAGGAACGGTTGACACGTCCAGCGTGCCAAGGACCTGGGAGATTCGTTTAGTAGATGTGCCGCGCAGGATATCCCGACCTAACTTGAGACTGGCAAAGTTGCGGCGGTGCGAATTCGAAAGAAACCAGGCGTCCGATGACGTGGAACGAAGGAACGACGTATGGGTGAAGGCGGGTGCAGGACGCCGCGCTTGTTCTTTTTTCTGTACATCAGCCTCTTCCTCGTCATCCCCGTCAGCTTCCTCGTCGTCCGGCTCGCTGTCGGACAAAGCTTCTGTCTTGCGCCGCACGTTCCGCGCATCGTCGACCTGCTGGGCGTCGGCCGTCATACGTGGAGTAGAAACGTTCGAGCGTCCCAATTGGGCCCTTTTTTCAGCCCCTGCTTCCACTGATGCTGCGAGGGGCAGCCACAGCGCCCCACCAGTTCGTCCGAGCACAGCACACCAGCGCACGCCTCCAGCCGCTGATCGATACTGTGCGTACACGCGACTATGCGGCGTACCTTTCTCATGTCGCATACCCGCCGCGCTTACAGCCGCATTTCTGGGCCCTCCGTGCATTTCACATCGAATTAGCTTCAATCAAAGATGTTGTGAGCAACGAACTCGTTGGGCGTATACGCATGCAGTGGTGGCGCGATGCCATAGAGGGGGTGTATGCGAACCGACCACCCAAGCACCCCATTGCGTTAGGACTCTGCAACGCCGTCATGGACCCCGCGGTCATGAAGCATGGCTCCCTCGTGAAGGACCACTTTCTGCGCATCATCGATGCTCGTGAAGCTGATCTGGCAGAGCCACTCACACCACCCACGCTCGAGGAACTCGAGACATATGCCGAAGCCACGTCATCACGCATACTCTATTTACTTTTGAATTTGCAGGGCATCTCCGAGTCGACCGTAGATGTGCTCTTCTCACATCTAGGTAAGGCCATGGGTCTCGGTATTTTTTTGGCCTCGCTGCCGCGTCACACTCACCCCCCACCCCTTCCTGCATCACCTACGGCTGGTCCGGGGGGTGGCATGTCTCGTTACGCGCGCCAGGCAGGTGGTGTGCCACGCACGCCCACCTTGCCTCTCCCGCTCGAGTATATCATGGATGCGGGCGTATCACAGGAGGATGTGTATCGACACGGTCCTCACGCACATGGTCTCAAGAATGCTGTGTTTGCCACGGCGACACGTGCGAACGACTACTTGATTACAGCTCGCTCCATTATCCGTGATGAGCTGCATGGCCGTGTGCCAGCTCAGGCTGTAGCTCCTATGCTATTGCTGGTATGTATATTATGGCTAAGCTGCGTACTGACATGCCTGCCGTTCAGATCCAGACGCGTCGATTTTTGGAAAAACTGGAGGTGGTTGACTTTGACCCTTATGATAGTCGATTATCACGACGTGATTGGCTCTTGCCTTGGCATATGTGGCTCGCTACACGTCGACAGATCATATGACGCAATGCCGTGTGTGAATCAATGACTAAGCACATAGGGGATCGTTTGTCTATTGCCGCTGGCTCAGCGTGCAGGCTGGTGAGTTGACCTGCTTCGGAATTCCTTCACACCAGGCATCCTCGCACCTACCCAGTGGTGACCTCTTACCCACCCCTTCCCACCCTCCCTGACAAGACGCATATTCTTACAATGCCGTCTATGCTTCATCGGAGAAACCGCAATTTCAAGGGCCTGTTGCTAAAGGACACCCAGCCTCCTGAGCCGCCACCACCTGATGAGCGTGCTGCGCCTTTCGCTCGATTCATACAATCTGACGGCAGCTCCTGCACACTGCATACTACATCCGAGCAGCGCTCTACTTCGTCCCAAGAAGAGGCCTCTACATCTCCGGGTATCGTCACGGGATTGGGTTCCTCTACTTCTTCCTTGCCTCATTCACACGATGCTGTAACCCAGCGAATGAACAATCTGGATCTTGGTTCAGGTCAACTGCCCCGTCTGGATCTCAGTGCGTCTAATCTTCGCACTTTGGCAGATCTTGGTGCAGGAAATGGGGGCACGGTGACTAAGGTACTGCATATACCCACTGGCATATTGATGGCGAAAAAAGTCAACTTTATTGATGCGAAACCAGAAGTGCGGAAGCAAATCCTACGTGAGCTCCAGATTCTCCACGAATGCCGCTCTGAGTATATCGTTGGGTTCTATGGCGCCTCTCTCAGTGATGTTCATATCTTCATGTGCATGGAATACATGGATATGGGATCACTGGATACCATTTACCAAAAGCATGGCCCAATCGACGTGAAAATCTGCGGTAAAATTGTATACACCGTCGTCCATGGCCTTTCATACCTATATGAACAATTCAGGATCATCCATCGTGATGTAAAGCCAAGCAATATCCTAGTGAACCGTCAAGGCCAAATCAAGCTGTGTGATTTTGGTGTATCGGGTGAGCTTATTAATAGCATGGCAGACACATTTGTTGGGACGAGCACTTACATGAGTCCTGAGCGGATCCAAGGTGACCAATACAGCATAAAGTCCGATGTATGGTCCCTGGGTGTCACTGTCATTGAAATTGCGCATGGTTGCTTCCCTTTTGCCATTGAAATGGAAGATGATCCTGACGCCACTACACATGCTGCTCCTAGAGGCGTGCAGGATGTACGCTCTCTTTCTATTCTCGAGCTATTGCAGCATATTGTGCATGAGCCTCCACCCAAGCTTAATCCAGATGCAAACTTCCCGCCTGATATGATCGATTTTGTGACAGTATGCTTGTGTAAAGATCCGGTCAAGCGGCCCACCCCTATGGAGCTCCGGAACCATCCTTTTGTACTTCAGGGGCACCGGTCTGATGTAAATATGGTGGAATGGGTTATGAGCCTGTCTTCCTCGAAAGAGTAAAAGGAAGGCACATAGCTTCACTGAATTCCATATATGTGCTTACAGGGCTCGAGTTACCATCCATGCATTCTGAGGTGGCATGTATATGGTGTACCTTTCCATCTTTGGTTCCAACAATGATTGCTTTACTACAAGAGATGTACCCTGAAATTCTCTGTGATGTTTGCTGATTATGATACGATACGTTCCCGTAGACAATTTGCAATGTTTCACTTCTCAGATATTAAAAGTTCGTTATGCTCAAAAAACTGCGGCGTACAGAATCAAAACTCTGCGGTGCTGAATTCCGGAGGCTATTGCACTGCATTCTCACTATCGGTTGCTTTGGAGCAAGAGAAAAGCCCAGAGCGTAATATCGTATCTTGGCAATTTTGCATCTCTCCAATTTTTTTTTCTCGGATAAAAAAATGATTGGTCCATGTATACCAGAACACTGTTTTCTAATTGGTGACTTGCAGCGCCGCCTGGCAGTTTGTTGCTTTAATCTCCGCTTCCAAACTAAACCTTAAAAATTACGCCATTTCGCAAGGATAGCTACCATTTTCTGATGACGGGGGGTACACCAAGCCGACCATCATGAAACACATGCAACGCCGTAGATTATCGCGATCTACTAGCTCCTCCTCCTCCTTTTCATCCTCCTCGTCTTCATTAACGTCGGATACCTGGCGGGACGATGGATTAGATGTAATACTGTCCAAGTCTCTCTGGAACAAATCAGTCATTTCTGATGTGCCTAACCAGGATTTAAATGATATCCTTTCACAGAACCCCGTGTTCTACACAACACAGCAAGAAAATGATGTGGAAACCTGCATGAAAATGCTCATCCATGACGAACGGTGCCCTGTAGCAGGTGCCAATGTGTGTGGCCTCATTTCCACCCTGTGTCATCCGGAGAACGGACCAGCTTCACTTTTTACGCAGATCTTTCTCAGGAATTTCCGAACGTTTTGCTCCCCAAGAAATTGTCTAATGAGCATCATACAAAAATACGAAATGGCAGAGGACAATGCCCACCGAGAACGTATCCTTAGCATTCTCGTCGTATGGGTTCGTGATTATTGGGACATGGCACAGGACTCTCCCATTCTAGTTGACTTATTGGATTTTTCACACAGAGCTTCTCTCACTTATCAATCAAGGATTTTCCAAGAGCTCGAATTCACAAGCAATTGGCTTCTTCGCTCAAGACATTTACCAACATCACCACAAGTTTACGACATCATGCAACACACGTTACGAACCCAAGGATCAAGTGTGCCACCTCTCCCCATTGTCTCTCGTTCCTTATTGAATGCATTAAAAAACTCTTCTTCTATATGGGAGGTACCCATTTTAGAGTTTGACCCATTGGAACTTGCGCGTCAAATCACTTTGTGTGAAAACACTCTCTTTTGTGCGGTTGATCCTTTTGAGCCCATGTATCCCGTCGAAACAGACGTTCCGGACTCTTTTTGTCCACAATATATTCGAAAAATGACGAAGATGTCGACACAACTGACGAGCTGGATCAGTCAATGCATTTTGCGTGAAACCAATTTGAAACAACGCACACTAGTCCTCCGCTTCTTCATCTTATTTGCTGAAGCGAGCTACAAGCTACAAAACTTCAATCTGTTAATGGAAATCTTAGGTGCGCTTGGCTCAAGCAATCTTCACCGACTTAAGAAAACGTGGAAAGGTTTGCCTCCCCGCAAGATTGCCAAGTTTGAGTTTTTGAGTCAGCTAATGGATCCTGCGCGCAACTTTAATGCCTATCGCACCTGCTTACAGAACGCGCAAGGACCAACTGTACCGTTTCTTGGTCTGATTCTGACAGATATAACATTTGCAAAAGAAGGCAATCCTGTTCAACGTGTGTTTCCTGGCTTTGATTTTCCTCTAGTTAACCTCGCGCGATTTTACCAGCTGAAGCAAATTTTACGCGGCTTCCAAAAATTTCAGAAACCCTATTCAATCTCACCCGTGCCAGAGATTCAGACTTTTATTCGAGGCATCTATGATGATGGACGGCATCGCACACCATCTGAATACTTTGCCGAAAATGAGCAGTTCTATTATCGCAGTTTGGAGCTAGAGCCTCGTATGGCAGCGCCTATGAACGTGCCTGCTTCCCCTCGCTCGCCAGGCTCTCGCATGTTTGCACGCACGCTGACTGCTCTACGAAATTCATCCGAGACACTTTCTTTGTCTGTGAATAATCGTTCTGACTCGCGCAGTCGCTGAAGTTGCATTTTTGTATATTATTGTACGTGTACACTCGCCATGTTCGTATAGAGCTATGTAACAGATACCCATCGATGACCTATCTCGAAGATTGACCAGCCAATCATACTGCTGGCGGCTTTTCGAGCACAGCGAAGGCCTAGGCCATCACAAAAGGCTTGCCAGCCATCTGTGCTAAGGATGTGCCGGGCCGTAGCAAGTAGACTAAGTTTCACCTGCCCGTTGGCAGTACTGTGAAGCAAATGGGTTGGCGTTGTTTGCAAACGTGTTTTGAGAATATCGAACGGGTGTGTCAGGATTGTCGCCAGTGTTCCTGCACACAGTCCACTGGTGCTTACAACCCACCAAGAGCCAGTGCCGGTGCGTGCAAGACGGCCTAGCCATGTCTTGTGCTGTTCATAGAGTGCAAGGTACAAGCCTGCATAAGGTGCATCTCGCAGTGCTGTAGCAGAAAATCCACGGAAGAGCCCTTTCAAGCCACCGTCTTTGTACAACGTGCGAAAAGAAGTCCATAATGTAGGGTATGCGTCCTGAGTAAAGTGATTTGATTCAAAGCGTGCTTTAACAATGGAAATAGGATTAAGAACTAATCCAATAGACACTCGAGTTATTGCTCCTGTTAAAACATTACCTGTATTAGAGAGACGCGCCATTGTCGATGTTTGCCCGCTCAGCGATGCGTTCGTAGCGCCACGGATGGATAACATGGGTATTTGCCATTTTGCAACGAACCAGCGCAGTTGATTCAAGGTATAAAAGTAAGCTGCAACACCAGGTACATTCCGTGCTATAGTAGGTACTGTTCCACGCCATAGACCACGGTATCCTGATGTGTCAACCACCGACTTGTACGCTCGCACGAGCCGTTTCAAGGCTGATAATGGCGCTTGGTCCACTGTTCGTTCTTGCTGCATGCGTGTCTTGAGCAGGTCCATGGGTTGGAGCAAGACACAAGATGCAAGTCCTGCAGTGCCACCCACACCGAGCGTTTTCCATGCAGGGATCGAGCGCTGCCTGTCCCCATTCTTGGAGGACATGACGGCTGCTTTGATCGGATTCTCAAGTGGAGTGGCCAGCCGCACCGGCCACTCTCCGGCACGTGATGTGCCCATCGTGGTAATCGGACATGGCCGGCGGCCCGCCCAAATACAATCTTGCTCCCTACAGACCATGTTGTCAATTGCCACCTTTGCATCAGCACGCGCCATGGCGCGTGCTGCACCAAAATACTCGGCGGCACTTGCCATGGCGTCTAGTCGTCACTTCTCCATGTCGACGCGCCTTCTCGGAATTGTAAAGGTGCCGGAGATGGCCGAGTCGATTTCGGAGGGTACGCTCAGTGCTTGGCACAAAAAGGTGGGCGACTATGTTAATGAGAGCGACGAGGTCGCCACCATTGAGACGGACAAGATTGATGTGAGCGTGAACTCGCCGGAGTCTGGTGTAATTACCGAGGTCTTTGCTCAGCCTGAGGACAATGTCGAGGTGGGCAAGGACCTGTTTAAGATCGAGCCTGGTGAGCCCCCCAAGGATCAGCCAAAGGAGGAGCCTAAGAAGGAGGAGTCGAAGCCGGAGCAACCCAAGGAAGAGCCCAAGCAGGAAGAGCCTAAGCAAGAACAGCCGAAGCAGGAGCCCAAGAAGGAGCAGCCCAAGAAGGAAGAGCCCAAGAAGGCTGCTGACAACCAGGCTCAGGACCAGGCCCCTAAGGCTGGTGCACGCACCGAGTCTCGTGTCAAGATGTCGCGCATGCGCAAGCGCATTGCTGAGCGCTTGAAGGAGTCGCAGAACACCGCCGCTTCGCTCACGACCTTCAACGAGATCGATATGAGCTCTTTGATGGCATTCAGGAGCCGCCACAAGGACCGTATTCTGAAAGAGACTGGCGTAAAGCTTGGCTTCATGGGCGCTTTCTCGAAGGCATGCGCTTTGGCTCTGCGCGAGATCCCCTCGGCCAACGCAAGCATTGAGGGCGAGGGTCTTGGTGACACGATTGTGTACCGCGACTATGTCGACCTTGGTGTGGCAGTTAGCACCGAAAAGGGTCTCGTGACGCCCGTTGTCCGCAATGCCGAGAGCTTGAGCATTCTTGAGATTGAGCAGGCCATTACTGAGTTGGGTCTCAAGGCGCGTGACAACAAACTGTCGCTGGAAGAGATGACTGGATCGACGTTCACGATCTCGAATGGTGGCGTGTTTGGTTCTCTGTTCGGAACTCCTATTCTTAACCTGCCTGGCTCGGCTATTCTGGGTATGCATGCCATCAAGGAGAAGCCCTGGGTCGTCAACGGCAAGGTCGAGGTCCGTCCTGTCATGGTCGTTGCTCTGACGTACGACCACCGTCTTCTCGACGGTCGTGACGCCGTGACGTTCCTTGTCAAGCTCAAGCAGTACCTGGAAGACATGCCAACTATGCTTCTGTAGGGGACATACTCATGCCAAATCTATGCATATGAGCGCCAAACAGCCTGAACAAGAGCCGCGGCGTGGTTAGTGTGGATAGCCTCTTTGACGAGTACGTTCAAGTCCTCGTCTATTGCTAGTGGCTTGGTATCATTGGCATCCCATAGCTCCAGATGTTCAAGACGCCCGCCTGGCTCGTTGAAGCGGAGGACCAGTGTGCGTTGGTGCTCGACGGGAGCAGAGCGCGTAGACCGACGTGATCGCTTAGCAGCTGGCCGGGTGATGGCGACATGCAGCTCGTTGGGACGCGGTGCGGACATTTGCGTGATACCCAGCGCATGTTCCAGCGCATCAAGGGTAGACGTGTGCTTTGCACAGAGTCGTTCGAGCTCCCAATCACGACCGCGATCACGACCCATGCCGAGCCGTGCATCATTTGCGAGTTTCTCAGCGGCTGTGCGTTCGGCTTTTAATCGGTCGAGATGATGAAGCGCCTCAGACAGCTCCTTTTTGGCGGCTTCCATTTCATGGACGATATGTGTCGTTTCATCATCGATGGCCTGCATCGAGAGAATCTGCTCATCACAGACCGCCTCAGCCTCGGCTGTCGTCAGCGAGCCATGTGTGCCTTCTGCCGCCTTGATCTTGGCCAGCTCCAGCTCCATATCAGTGATATCGGAAAGAAGAGATGCGGCTTCTGATGTATGCTGTTCTACTGCTTCCCATGGTTCGACAAGTGCATCAGACACCTCGTCAATATCGGATCGAAGACGCCGGACGTTGGTCTTGGCTTCCACGAGCTGTTGCTTGACGCGCTTACACTCCTGCTCGCGATGCGCCACATCCGCCGTGGACAAAATTTGCGGCTCTTGTCCGGTCTCCGGATCATCTTGCAGGTCAGCTAAGAAGCGCAGCTTGGTTTCTTGCTCCAAGTAGATAAACTTGAGTTTGCGGAAATAGTCTAACAGCAAGGCCTCTTCCTGCACGATCGCATCCGGCACGTCGCGGTACAAGTCCCAGTCCAGCTGGAGTTCTGTGTCGGCTAGAACGTCCTCGGGATCAGTGGTGCGCTGAAAACGCTCTTTCAGGGCTTGCACGCCCGGTGTGTCATGGGTGTGTTCCTCTAGGAGTCTGCGTGAGAGGCGTCATACGTACATTCTAGCGCGCTCCAACACACTTTCGTCGCTTTGGTAGCTCGAGGCACTCACTGTAAGAGAAGATTGGCTGTCTGGCACGCTCACCGAAGTGTCGGGAGTGCTCGTGGACATGGCGGAAAGACGCCATTCTTGTGTTGGTGCAACACCTGTTTATTGGCGTCACCCCTGCAGCCACGTGATGTGACACAATTTTGCCCAAGGACGCGCCGTACCTGGTTGCCACTTGAATGCATGCCACGGTGCTTCGTGCCCTAGAACGATGCTGTGTCTGTGACGCGTACTTTTTACCCCGTGATTCAGCTCCAAAGAGACGCACGCACATCGAAGCTTGTGCCCGCTTTGCCGGTCTTGGAAGCGACGAAGTCGAGGATCTCGTCGTCAAGGCTGGCGCTCAGGCGCTTGCGTCGTTACGGGCTGAACACGAAGCTCAGTATGCAAGAAGCACTCTCTTCACCAAGATGGGTGAGCGCCATGTTCCTGATAAGCGCCTCGTCAAGTTATCTGCCGTCATCGGGCCACGTCTCGAGGCGTGCGCACTGGCCTCTGCTGCTGAGGAGCACCGTGCCGCGCGAGTGACATGCCGGGCTTATCTCCAGCGGCTCTGCGTGAATGAGATGCCGCGCTGCCCCCAAAGATATCCGATTCGACGCGGACGTGCACGGACGCGGGCTGTTGCTTTCCATGCCGCGCTCACAGGCGAAGTGTCCCTGGAAAGCATTGCAGCCGACGTGGACCGTCAGCCCTCGCCTTTCCCCCCTGTGCGCCGCCGCCCTTATACCCACTCTATTCATGCTAGTGTGCCTACGTCGGATGACGAGCACGACGTATACGATACATACGTGTAACTATGAGCCTGGCTATTCATGCGACGCCACTTTTTCCAGCAGGCCACGCACGCGCTCGAACCCACCCAGCATTTCGACGGTGCGTTTGAGGTCACGCAGCTCACGGATCTCCCGCGGGTAGAGGTACGTGCTTGGAACCTGCCCTGATGGGCGCTCGTTCCCTTCATAGGAGGACCGCTGACTGGGCACATACGGCAACGCATCTGGCTGAAGAGAGGCTCGCGTCGCAGTCGCATACTCCGCATGTACCTCGCCTGTGGGTGTCGGCACGAATTTCAAGGGCTCGTTTTGACTGACGGCCACATCGACAAGTGCATCCAAGGGAGGGTAACTGACACGGGGCGAGCTAGTAGGAGCAGGAGCCGAGGGCGCGGGTGGTTGTTGCCGCCGCCACCGACGCGTAATGGCAGTCCAGAATGCGAGGCGGATGGTTTTTTCGGGAATCCTGTAGCGTGTGCGTATATGGTCCGTATCCAGCGTGACGTCCTCGTATGACTTTGCACGTCCTGCGCCAGTCTCAGGGTCAAAGAACTTGTCATTAGGGTCCGGCACAATGTGCACATAGGCATCGCCTGTCGCAGGCAGTGGTGCTCCGGGGGGGACCTGAACGGTGCGTGTGTGCTGCGGAGCTCGGGGTATGCGCATGCGTGGTCGACCTGGTGTGCTGTGGGCCGGACATCGCCAGCGGCGCGTAGCTGGCGGCATGCCAGTCAAGGGCGGGTCGACACAGTCGAGGTGCCAGTGCAGGGTGCAAAAGTCGCAGCTCAGCATGCGGCGGCCATGGGAGTCACCGCCCTGTGCAGCAGTAGGACCGTCAGGCAGGGCGCTTTGTCCGCATCGGAAGCACAAGACCGCTGCGCCATGCTTGTCACGCAGCTGGTACGGGTCACGATCTTCTGCAAATCCCTGCCGACTTAGCTTTACAGGCCGCTGCGCAATGGTGTCCATGTACGCACCATCCGGGCCTGTTCCCACGCCCTTGTAGTATGAGCGAATGTCGTCGGGAAGAGCAAATATGCGCGGGTTTTGTGTGTCAAGGTGCTGGAGGAGCACACCAAAGGGTCCACACCCTTCGGGTGCACGAGCCGGTAGCATGCGCTCGGAGAAGCACACCTGGCAAAACCAGCTGTCGTCAGCTAGCGCGCGTTGAGCCCGCATGTCATGAGGTTGAGCTTGGTCTGAGTGTGGTAAGAGCGTGCCGTTCGGGAAGGGCATTTCGTCCAAGTCGAGCGGCGGACACACGCACGCAAAATGAAAACTGCGCGGGCAGCCGTCGCAGCATATGAATCGTCCATGGCCATGACACGTATCGCAAAAGTCGTTGTTCAGAGCCTCGAGTTCGTCCTCCGTCGCTCGGGGCGTGACACCCAGAGCCGCCAGGTCAGCAGCGGACGAGGACGAGGACGACTTGGATGCTTGCTGCTCGATGGCCTCTTCAGTGCGCATTCGTTTTCGGGATGCACGCGACGTGCGGCGCGGTGCGGACGCTGAGCTTTTGGGCAGCGGCAGCGGCACAGGATCATAGAGAGCCGCGAGGCCATTTGACGGCAAAATCTCCGTCGACGGCAGATGAGGCGCTGCGACGCGTGTCCTGTCCTTTCGTGCAGCGGGCCCGTCATCATGGTGGCTCAAGTCCACGATCGGCGGCGTCACGTCCATACACAGCGACGAAAAGGACTACACGTGTGCCGTGGTGGAAGGAGCGAAGAAAACCTCCGCGTCCACCAGGGCCTTTTTTCGTGCAACTCCGATTTCTACCAACTTATAAAGGGGGGCGCTACACGCGCTACACGCGCTGAGCTATCGTGTCGTGCTGCGGCTTGGTGCGGCCGGCTATGCGACAGAATCCAGGGAGCTAGGATTAGACGTACGCGATCCGTGTCGATATCCTCGGCCTCCCATATCGCCTGCCATGGCATGGGCTGCTGTGTCGGTGAAGCGTGCTGCGCCCTGTGCGTCTGCCGGGTCCATTCGTCCCATACAGGCGGAGGCGGCAGCGGACTCGGTCCGAGTGTGTGTAGCTCATGCGCAAGCATAAGCAAGCTTGGCATCGTGCCTCGATCCATACTCACCACATGCTCAACACAGGCATGAGCCCAGCGAGTGCCCAGTTCCATGTAGATGTCCGCGAGTCGTTCAAAGAATGTGCGGGACAGCATCTGTGTGAGCACAGGACTGGTATACAGGGCCACACAAACGCGCAGGAGCCAGTGCATCTGTTGCATCGTCGACGTATCTGCCTGCATGAGCTCGTCACATAGGATCATGCAAGTCTCATGCACGGGCGAGGCCGTGACATCTTCGTTGCTGCTCATTATACGGCGCAGACGCGTCTCCACGAGCGAGACGCATGCCTCCATGCCAGCGGTGCGCACAGTTCTCCAGTGTGTGGGCGACACATTCTCTGCCGTGAACAGGTCATGCATCGCATTCGTATCTTTTTCTCCCTGCTCCAGTGCCTCGGCGAATTTTCTCGGCACATCCGACAGCATCTGTTGCAGAATGTAACGGACCTGCGCGACGAGTATATCGGACAAACGCGTTTCCAAGATCGCGAGATGGGCTGGGTTATTCTGTACACATGCCTTTAGCCTGTCACGACACGGCCATAGCGATTCGAGCCGATGTTCTCTTGTTATAAATTGCAAGACCGAATCCAGTTCTGAGCATACACGCCGCACAAACATCTCGTTGTAGTGATAGATGTCCGACTCATGCAGCGTCTCCTGCATCGGCGGCGGTTCATATGTCTGGACGAACACGGGAACATGCGCATAAAAGTCTCGGGCCGCCTCTGGCGCGATGGACAAATTTTGTGATCGCGGCGCTCCCAGCTCGAAAAAGGCTTTGCTCAGGTGTGAAAGGATGCGTGAGAGACTTGGTCGGGCCCACAGCTCATGTGTATGATGTAGCGTTCGCGACACGGATCTCACAAGTCGTTGCAGGCGGTCCGCATGATCGCACTCTCCCTCCGTGCATGTCCGCAGGGCCGCCTTGACGCGCTGTGCGTGAAAGTGCGACAGCGCCGAGGCAACCGACACATGCCGCAACAAGATGTAGGCCAGCATCACATCTAATACGTAGGATGTGTGCATACCAGCCTGCTGCATGCACACGTCGATGCGCGTGAGAACGTATTTGTGCAGGGCCTGAACATCGGCCCATTGTGAAGCCAGCATAGGAAATTGCTGTATGTCGAGCCTTTCCTTGATCCATGTCCAGGCCTTGCCCGCGAAAATAATCGACCAAGCTGCCTGTAGAAATGCGTGTGATGTGAGAGCCGAGCGAATCGTCTCTGGCGCATCAGCGACCAACAGCATGGCGGCCGCCGATTCGACGTCAGATGCCTCTCCATGCAATGGGAGAGCTTCACTCGCACGACTTGCATGCTGACGTGCCACATCACTGCTGGTACTTAGCAGCATATCGATGGTTTGACGTAGTACTGCGAGCTGGTCACTCATATCGACGACCGTACGCGAGACGCTTAACAGGTCGTGAAAACGATCGCCTACGAGCGTTCGCACTGCCTGCTGCTTTGCGTGTGCCTGCTGCGACAGATGTTCAGCATATTCTTTTATGTCGCGCACGTTGTGCTCTTCAAAGAGGCGGTCCACATCACATGGCAGCTTCTCCGCCGACCCGAGGGGCGGCGGTCCTGTCATGGTCAGGTGGAGGCAGAAGACACAATGCTGGATCCACACCGTGGCGTGAGAAAAGTAGGACCTAGGCACACACTACATAATGCCACAGCACGAGTTTTGTTTCTTGGCCGACTTGTAGAACATTTTGCTTTGCTGGCTGAGGGAGCCACTCTTCTCCACGAGCTTATCGAGGTCTTCACCGCGCTGGAGTACCGAGTCGATCGTGTTGTGCAGCACGATCTTGGTATCATCCAGTTCCTGCTGCACGCGCAAGATCGTGTCAGCCTGACGGGGGTCTTGGTACCGCGCAAGGTAGTCCTGAGCATATGGGAATTCGCTCATGCGCACGATGCCCTCGCCCTTGGACGGGATTTGGCCGGACGCCGCCAGTTGCCTTGCCTGTGCCTGCCAGATCGACTTCGGCAGCTTGACGAGAAACTCTTCGAGCACTTTGCCGAGCAGCGAGTAGGCCACACGCACGGGGTACTCGCTGTCAGACACCAGCACGCCGCTCACGCCGTCCGCGGCAGGCCGTGCGTGCACATGAGCCGTGAAGTTGTTTTCCTGGACAGACTGACGCTGCATCGGCTGCGTGCGCTCCGACACGGTCTTGGCCATGAAGGCCATCATGTCTTGCACGGTGCCACGTTGCATCCACGAGAACGAGTTGAGGTCCCAGGCGCTCACGAGCGGCACAGCCTGCTGGCCTGGCTGGTTCGCGAAAATCAGCAAGCCATCTGTCTTGTTAGTTAGCCACACACATACACAGCTTCCTGCACACGTTAGATCTCTGGTACGTACATGTCAGTGGTATGTCGTCTTCAACACGCGCCTGGGCCTCTAAGCCCAGCGGCCCGACCAATCACACCCCTCAGTATCGGCCGACGCGCCCGCCAAGTTCCACATGGCCCATGCACGGGAAAAGCGCTCAGGCTCGTGTGTGGCCCATGCTGAAGGTCGGGCACCTGGTGGTAGGTGCGCTGCTAGCACTCGTTTGGTCGCAGTTATGGTACATACGCACCATTTTGCCCAAAGTGTTTTTTTCTGTGCCGAAAGAGATGCCGTCGTGGTATATCCGAGGTGGCGAAAGCAGCGCGTCGCCTCCCGTGACGTGCACGCCGATCCGCAGCGGGTATGTGGCTGATCCCCAAGCGTACGAAGTGGATCCATCTACCAGCCAACATGCACAAATAGCCAATGCGTGTGAAGACTTGCGCATGTCTGACACACTGGGCGCCGTGTTCCTGTCCTGCGATCCTGGGCGCAAGGAATGGAATGTGTTCATGGGGCCCACCGGAAATCCTGCTTCTCGAGGGGCCCTGTGGGTACTAGATTACAAGACGGCACCGGACGCATTGCCTGTGCTCGTCCCATTGGAAGGATATCCAGACTCGTATGATTTCCATCCGCATGGTATGAGTCTCTTCGTCTACGACGCGAACCATGCACGCATCTTTGTGGCGAACGAGCGCGCGGCAGCATCAACGATCGAGGTGCTGGACCTTGAGAGGTCGCGCGAGTGGCGCGCCCAGTACGTCCGCACACTGCAACACCCTGTTGGAACGCATATGCCCAACGCGCTTCACGCCGTCGGACCTCACGAAGTGTACGTGTCCAACTCCAAGCTGGTGTCTCATCGTCCTCCGCCACGTGCATCGTACGAGGCTGCGATCGCCGCCCAGTGGGGGAAGTTCCTTGCGCCTTGGCTCTACGTGGCTTTGACATACCAGCCGCTCTTTCGCATATTCTCTTTCCTGGATGACTTGCTGGGGCTGGGCTACGTGTCCTATATTCGCTTCACAGACGACGGCGACGTGACGCACACCATCTTTGCCCAGCGCATCTCCTTTGCCAATGGCGTCGTCGTATCAGGCGAACAGCTATTCGTCGCTGCTACAGGTGCCGCAGGCATCTACGTGTACGATCTGCACAAGAAGGCTGACTCGAATCGACGCACCTATGTGCCGCTGCCATTCCTGCCAGACAACCTGGCTCTGACCGTGCCGTCAGAGCATCGCACTTCCCCCGGTGTTCTCGCCGCCGGGCACCCATCTTTGCCGGACATGAATCTCTATGCGCTGTACTCCACGCCAGCCCAGCGCGCGCCCAGCTGGGTCGCAGAAGTGTGGTACAATGCGTCATCATCAACCGAATACGACGAGGCAGGTGTACCGTTTCCCAGCGTTCGTGCTATGCCGCGCCTGCCGTATGGGTGGCACGTCCAGACGCTGTTTCAGTCCAGCGGACGCCACGCGCCCGATGTGTCGGCGGCCACATCGGCGCTGTGGGATCCGACGCCCCAGGGTCATGGCGCCTTCTTTGTGACCAGCCTGTATGGGCCGAGTCCTCTCTTGTGCAAGGGCATGTATTCGTAAACTATAGTCCATCATCGGGTTCTAGCATGGCTTTGATCTGCTCGCCTTCCCTGCGGTATTGTACATCAGCCACAAGAGCCTCGTACCGAGGATGGCTGTGATCTGGCGCACCAGGGACGCTGGAAAGCGAAAACGACGAACGGCGCGGGCCGTGTGTGTCGGAAGGCACAGACAACCTTGCGTCATCCACATGCGCATGGTCGGTGCTCTCTTCCTCGTCCATGAGGCGCTGCGCCTCTTCCTCTTCCTCGTTGGCGGCATTCAGTTCCTCCACAAGCGCTTGAATCCAGGCATGCTGCCTCAGCTCGACAGCCGATGGGCGCTTTTCGGGATCGATCGTCAGGCACTGTCTGATAAAATCGATACCCAGTGGACTGAGCTGCGACTCGTCTGGCAGTGCGGGCGTCTGCTTCGCCATGCCAATGTGGAACATGATCGCCCACTCATTATCAAGATTATGCCATGGCCGTGTGCCTTTGGCACACTCGAGAATTACGCAACCCAGACTCCAAATGTCCATCGCATTCTCACGTCCCTGCGTCTCGCCCTTGACGACCTCGGGCGCCATGTACATCGGCGTGCCTTGCAAGCTTTGTCCTTGGGCGTTCACGGCACCTGGCTGCAGGAACGACGAGCTTCGGCGGGTGCCGTTCGTGGAGATCGATCGGCGAGACAGCACCTTGGCAGCGCCAAAGTCGACAAATTTGATGACGCCCATGTGGTCCAGCAGAATGTTGTCAGGCTTAATGTCTCGGTGTACGACGCCTTGCGAGTGGAGATACATGAGTCCATCGAGCATTTGGAGCACATAGACTTGGAGCACAATCTCGTCCTCGATGCGACCATGCTCCAGAAGCTGCGTAAGACTACCGCCCTGGCAGTATTCTTCAAAGATGTACACCTTCTCGCGATGCACTTCAATGCCATAGTACTCAACAATGTTGGGATGCCGAAGCATCTCCATCACATTCATCTCGTCGTGGATTTGCTTGAACAGATTTGGCGAGGAGGTCAATTCCTGGAACCGAATCTCCTTGACGGCCATGAGGCCACCCGTGTCGAGGTTCACGGCGAGGTACACAGTACCAAATGTGCCACCTCCAATGAACCGTCCCTGCTGCCAGCGCATCTGGACACCCCGCGATGCCAGCAGTTGCAAGCCGCGGTCCTCTAATCGGGTATCGTCAAGCACACGTCCGATCACATGGCGCTCGCGCAAGACATCCTCGCGCTGCTTGTCACAAACACTAAGAGCGTCCATGCGCCGTTCCAGGAGGTTCATGACTTCTTGGCTGTAGCTTGCCGAGTTCTTCAACGTGCCTTGAGCCCCACGCTTCGCCCGCTTCACTTCCTGCTCCTTCACCGCACTGCTTCGAGCACCCAGGATATCAAAGTGCGAGATCAGCAGCGCCATGCAGCTCGATACCTTGCTGCGCAAGCCGAAGAACTCCTGCTCGCTCAGCAAGAAGATATTTTCGCCCATCGTCATGGTCATGGCGTTTTCCAGGGCCTCGACGGCCCACTTGAAGGTGCGCCGTTCTGTCAAGACACAGTCATCACAAATAAACGCGATCCATTCGACCGACAGCTGCACAAGCGCCGTCGACAGGTGCGAGTGCAGCCGCATACTCTGTATGTACCCGAGCACGCGAGAGCCCTGGTCAAAGGCAATGCTAAAGCAGGCATGAACAAGCTCATCACAGAGAGCCTGATCTGCCAACGTGAGGGGCCGCAAACGCAGCATTTGCTGTCGGATCGCTGGCACAGAGTGCACGACCACATCCGTCAGGGCGTACCCCGCCTTGGTCATCAGCTTGAGCTCGTGCTGAATCAGGCTCAGATGGGCCATGCGTTCATACACAGGCACGAGTGGAAACGTGTACATCGATGCATTCGAAGCCTTGCGCTCTTTACCTGGCTCTTCATGAGTCGTCATCGATGCATACTCATGGCCGCCGCTGGGCGTGGCACCCGGTCCATACATGGAAAACTGCCACGCCAGGTGCTGCTTGCATTGCTCCAGATGCGGGCCGACGCCATTCGCCACGAGTCGAAGTCGCTGCTCCTTCATGTCGACTTCAATCCACGGGAGCGGGAGAGTCATGACACGGCCTGTCCACAAGAAGGGCTCGCGCGGCGTCAAGAACAAGAGGTACTGTGGATGCGGCGGGGCTGTGTCTGAAACGGCCGACGAGATGTCCTCATCGAGCGTCTCCCAACGTGGTCGCACACACTGGAAGACCAAGTCCTGGATCACATGCGGCTTGTCGTGCAGGCTAGGCTCCGCGAGCAAAAACACACCGCGCTCCTCAAACGCTGATGTATAGACCAAAAAGTAGTCGGCCTTCAGCAACGTCTGGAGGAAGCCATTCAAGTCGAGCGGTGGCTGGGTCTTGGCCGCCCGTAGCGAGCGCAGGTCGTACTCGGCTGCCGTCTCGAGCTGCGTGCGGATGCGCCGCGCAAAACCAATCAAGCGTCGGCTCCGGACGCGGGCATTGTTGAATACGGTCTGGATCCAGCGCGTCATGTCCGCCACGCTCATGGGTACGCGACCGCCGGTGAGGCGCCCCGTCTTGGGTGGCTCGGCCCTGCCGTGCTGGGCAAGTTTCGACTCAGCAGCTGCCACGGGCACTTGCAGCTCGCGCTGGAAGTAGGTGATGATGCGCGCAAAAATGCGATTGATCATGGCGGCCATCTTGTGGGCGACAATAACGTCGCCGCCCGGGACGACATGCACAGCCGACGCCAAAAAGTCCCACTCGGGTTCGAGAAGATCGACTTCTTTGAAGTACGGGGTGCTCTTGAGGCGAAAAAGAAGCAGGCGGAAGAAGAAGTGCAGCGCACTGCAAATCGACGCGTCAAACTTTTCGTCACTCTCGACCGGCAGGTTCCAGCCGATATCCGGCTCGGGCACGGTCAGCTGCACATAACTCTTCTTGATGCGGCATGCCAGCGCCAAGACCGAGCGCAGATCCTCTGCGAGAGACTCGACGAGTACAACACTCGGCTCGCTGAGTTTGTCGGCGTATTCGAGACGCTGGCGCAGGGCACCCTCGGCCAGCCACATGGGGAAGCGCACGAGCGGCATCACATCGGGCTCGAGCGATAAGAGATTCATGTCGCTGAACATGTGGTGGTGTTCGCGCAGCGTTTCGCGCGCCATTTCGATCAACATACGTAGCCGCTTGAGTGTTCGCTGCTCAAACGCCTCGTTGATATTGCTTTCTCGAAAAATCCGCTCCACGGCCGACGTGTCGTCGTCCGACTCGACCTGGGGCACCGCAGGACTCATCGTAGGCCGTAGCTCTCCGTCAGATGACGTCAGTGTGCCCGTCCACCGGTGCAGGAGCTGTACCTGCGCTTGCAATTCACGCACGACATTATACCATGCCTGGAGCGCAGCGAGTTTTTGTTGGAACGGTGCCTGAGCCCACGCGGGGTAGGCAGCTTCCAGCTGTCGCTGAGATGGGAACAGATCATCCACCATATCCACGCGCGCGAGTACGTCATGCACAGCTTTACACAGCGCCTTGCGCTCGTCTTCTCCTGCTTGAGGGTCTGGTCGGCGGAACTGCATCACGTCGTCAATGACCGAGGGCACGAGCCGCTCGCGCTCTTCTATGACGAGATGCTCCTCCAATTCAGCGTCATCAAACGTGTTCATATGCCCCACGTGCAGCGCACGAACACTCAGCCATACACCATACATCGTCTGCGCTGGCGTGGGTGTTGTGGCATCAGCTGCTGCGATCCGCTTCGTCTCTGATGAAAGTACATCACTCTCCAGCACAGAATGCAGCATCTTTTGCCACTCCATGCGCTTCTTCGGGTCATCCTCTGATGCCACATGATCTAGCATATTGTACTCTGCCTGCGGTGTACTGAGCTGGTCAGGCGTTTCAAGCGGACCATGGGGATGGGTCGGTAGATGCTCCATGTATGACCTGAGGTATTCCATATTCTTGTCCGCCGCCTGGGCCGCCTGGGCCGGCTCACCACGGCGCGCCTCATGACGCCCGTCCCACGCCATCAAAGGATGCCGGTGGTCCCTAGGGGACATGCACGTCAATCGGGGGCCAGAATTCCCATCGGGCAGCGCGCCCTCCACCTTCCTAGGCCCTCTCTTTTCATGCAGGGTCGGCCCCTGACCCCTTTTTCTCCACCTCCTTCGTCATGTACTGGCCGACGGGCAGTGCCCGCCGACTGTCTGTCGAGTCGCAGGGCTTTGCTGACATACACACGGAGGCTGTTCATATGTCGTGTGCGCGTGACGGCCTGCTGTGGCTCGTTCTAACGCGTTCTGCCCTCCTGATTTGGCGCGCTAGGCCCGCTGAGCTGGTCACGGCGATGGTGCGTACGGCGCGCAGCATACATGAGTATGGCGCGAATCTATGCGCTTTGTGGCGCCATGATTCTGGCGCGCTCGTCGTGCGTACCGAGCGAGACACACTTCTCTTCTACGATCTCGTCCAGCCCACGAATATGACTGCCGTGCATGCCCTCTCTGACTCGACGGCGCCTGACCTGGTCCCCTCTGCCCAGGCTCTACTTAGCACGTTTCAGCCAGCTACTGGCGATGCTTACCATACGATTGGAGGCGATCTTTTTGGCGGCCGCATTGCCCTGCAACTCGTGTTCCGCGATGCTCTCCAAGTCGATCCGGGCATTTCGGCCATCGCCAGCATCGACCCTGAGATCCTCGTTGCCACTCGTTCGCCGGCTGCTGTGCAGCTCATACCATGGCCCAGTGCATCCGATGAAAGGCCGTCTGCACCATCCGCACCCCCCATCTTGCTCGCGTCTTTGCCGTGGCTCACGCCATCCCCCCTAGTGCACGCCGAGCATTCCTATGCCACAGACTTGTCCGCTTGGCTCACGGAAGACGGGTGTGCCTATATTGTCGGACAATCGGATGCATGGATCGGGGCATGCGCATACTCAGCAGCGGAGAACGGCGCGATGCCCGTCACGACGGCCGTCAATGCTCGCTTCAGTCTGCTGGCCGTCGGCTTGGAACAAGGCGACATCATCATGTTCGAATTCCACACATCGACCCAAAGTCCGGAAAAGACGCACACGCTCTCTCTCACCCCTCATGACACGGGTCGCGTCACGTCTCTGGCCTGGACGGCCGACGGTCATGCCCTGGCTGTGGGCTACGAGCGTGGCTGGGCTGTATGGAGCATGTTTGGCCATCTCATGACGCACAGCTTCCGAAGCGACTGGCAATCCATGACCCGCGTGTATCGCGACACGTTCCAGTTCGGCACACAGAGCGTATTTTGGGCACTGGGCGGAACAGAGCTTTTTGTGCTGCCCCGTTTGCCACCGGCTGATGCCCCGGTCAAGGATGACGACAAGACACTGGTGTATATTTTGCCTTTCCTCAAGGCAGCGTCAACCGCGCAATTGATGCCGGCAGAGACGGACGGATGCTTCCTGGTGGGCGACACAGGCGCATACATATATCGCGGGAATGAACAGAGCGACGCGGGTCTCCTGATGCCTGATAATGATATTTGGCGCCATGTCCCCTTCCCCCCCGAGTACCTGACATGGCAGTGGCCCATTCGTTACGCGGCTCAGAGCAGCGATGGACGTTTTTTGGCCATTGCCGGACGACGTGGACTCGCACACTACAGTACCGTCTCGGGACATTGGAAAATGTACGAAGTGGCGTCTCAAGCACTCTCATTCTGTGTGCGCGGTGGCATGGTGTGGTTCCAGCACGTATTGATCGCTGCGTGTGACTGTATGGGTGAGATTCAAATTCGCCTCTATTCGCGCGATCAAGCGCTGGACAATGCCCATCTCCTGGACCTTGCGGTGCTCGACGCACCTGTTGTCACGTTGCAGCTCCTAGATACGAGCCTGCTCTTGTATCTTGCCAACAATACCCTTATCCACTACAACATCACCACCACCCGGGAACACGTGCGCCTGATCTTGTGTGGCAGCATCTCATTCGAGGGTATCATCGGCGAGCCTTCACGAGTTCGCGCATTTTCTTGGCTACTGCCGGAACAAGCTGAAGCCCTCCCGACCGATGACTTGACGATGGCGACCTTGGTCTTTTTAATCGATGGCATGCTCGTGTTACTGCGCCCGGCAAAAGCATCTGACGATGACCAACTTTCATACGATTTGCAAGTGTTACACGAACACATTGAGTCGTATTGGACCCCCATATATGCCTATGAGGCCTTGCAACAGTCTTTATGGAGCTTCGATGGTCAGCGTGTGCTTGTTTGGCTGAACCTACTCCAACACAGCGACGCTCCTGACTATGTTTTTTCGGTCGACGATACATACCCCCTATGTATTCTGACTGACCGCGGCATTATCCTTGGTGCTGATTCCCAAGCTGTCGTTAGACGCACGCTTGATACCACTGCCTATCGCTTGCGACTTAGCACCTCCCTTTTTCTCGATCGCATCCTACGTGCATTACTTCAAAGGCGCCGTGTATCGGAGGCCATCCATTCTGCTGCACCGTACGTGCCACTTGAATACTTCGCTCATGTACTTGAAGTGCTCGTGCATGATATTCTCGAAAAAGAAGCGGATGAGTCTACGTCAGCGAGCTTGGAGGACAATGCCCCACTTTTACCAACGGCTCTCGCATTTTTGGATCATTTCGATGTCGCACTGCAGGTGATTGTCCGCGCTGCCCGAAAGACGGAAGTATCGCGCTGGGCCTACCTATTCGATGCAGCCGGACGCCCAAGTGACCTGATGCAACGCTGTTTGGACCGAGGCGATTATGCTTCTGCTGGTGCGTACCTATTGGTGGTCCACGAAATGGAAGACCGTCCCACAAGTATCCAAGCTACAGCCACAGCTCTTGCTCACTTTGAAGAAAACGAGGAATGGGAAATTCTGCGACATGCCTTGAGTTTCCTCCATGGTGTGGATCAGAATGGTGAGACATTGAGAGCCTGTGCCTCTATCGCAGCAAAACTTGTCCGTGGCAAATCGCTACTCTCGATGGAAAATGATCTGGAAGGCGCCCAGGATGTTCCACTCTCACGCACACCTTTCCATCCCAAACATTCATCACGCAAATACAGTCTCAATGAATCGCCACGCCGACCTTCCAGCCTCGCTCGCAAAAACAGTCTTTCTTCTATGCCCCTGTCCCCCGCGCAAAATACTCCTGTTCTGCGTGCATCTTCAGCACATGTCCTCCATCGCGCTGCCAGAAGTGCATCCATCACACTCTCTCCTTCGATGCCCCGAATGCAGGCCAATGGACGTCTCGTGATCCCTGTATCACCTTCGCCTGGTCCTTTGACCCCCAAGCCGTCATAGTCTGAATCCCAGTTGTAAGATTCCTCCACCTCGTAGTCAATTTTGTTGTCTCACTCCCAGTACTTGTTGGTATGGCACGCAACGTTCGTGCAGCTCCGGCTTCCAAAAAAAAGACGAGATCATCTTTGGCTTTCTATCAAAAGAATGAAGATGCAAGCCAAGTCTCGAAATCAGCACAGCGTCGCCGAAAGCAGCGTGAACGCGAACAGCTAGCAGGTAACAAGGCTGGCATGCAAGAACTGACTGATATGGTTTCAATGATAAAATCAGAAGAGGCAATAACGCCAAGTTCACGACAATCAGACCACACTTTCAAGTCAAAACGCGAGATGCTTCGAAGAGAAAGACAGCGGCAACCAGTTATCCTGGCCGATCTTCATCAAAGTGTAAATCCATTTGCAGCTCTTCGAACACACGCACGAAACACGTTGGACCTTGCACCACGAAAGCCAATAATCGAAAATGATGAGCAAATGGACGCATCGTAACTTGTAAGCGGAACTTATATTCTTCCTATATATTCATATGTATTACTGGTATCATGAAAACGTACAGGAACTTAGGTTCCACGGACCCAGTCTACTGTTTCACGGAGCTTTTCCAGCACCGTCAAAAGAATGACCGTGTTGGGTGCCAAGCGAATCCATGAAGGGACCCAGCCACGGAACATGAACATGGGTCCCTCGCTGCGCATGGCCTTGAGCAATTGTGGGATACCGCTGTCCGTCCCGCGAGCATTCATAACACGAGAGCGAATAACATCGGCTGGTGAGGTGATGGTCGTTGCAACCGTGCCAGCAAGCAGAGATGAAGTAAGGTATTGGATAAGTGAGCCAGGAGCAAATAGTCCAGTGTTCTGTAACGTTTCTTTGAAAAAGTCGTATGAGGCTAGTTGGCTCGAGTTCATCAGCATAGCACGCACAACATTGGGTGTAATGCCACGGAATAGGACATGCGCGCCCTCCTCACGAAAGGCACGCATCAAGCCATCGATAGCCCCTCTGTACTGGAACTTTTGAGATGGCGCACGGAACATGTCGCTGGTCATGCGTACGAGAATGACATCAGCGGGATTACCAGCTACACCACCAGCTGCACCTGCCAGACTGGCGACACTAATCTTGGTCCATAGAGAAGTAGGCTGGGAGGGGTCTGTGTGATGCGACACAAAGGACTTGAGCTCTTCATACGCCGCGAATCGGGTGAGACTGTAAGTCATCTGGCGCAGGATACTTGCGGAAATACCAATGTACAAACCACGGACACCTTCATTTATAAATGTGTTGCTGAGTAACTTCGCTGTTGAAATTTTAGCAGGAGAATTTTGAAGCCGAACCTTGGCCAGATCAAGGGGATGCGTGAAACACACGGCGATGCTTGCGGCGACGCCGCCCAGCCAAAATGGGTACTTTTTTGTCTGCCTCTTTACCACTTCATTTTGCGATGGAATTTGCTTCTGTTGTTCCATTGCCATGCTCACTTCGCAAAGATCACACCCACTAGGCGTCGTTTGGAGAAGAAGCTGCGCGAGACCAAAATTGAAAAAAATGAATGCCTATGAACAAATTTTTTATCTCTTCGCAGGCAGACTTTTATTCGTTCTAGTCACACGATGGCAGGACCACATTATCACGGACTTGGCACATATGCGCTGACTCAGCAAAATTCCGCCGCAGCGAAGGCGGTTTCAGTTGGCCATTGTGAACAACGCGATACGCCATCAATCGCTGGAGCAACGTAATTGTCGTGGTGTTCCTCTATGTATGTACATCCAAAGATTTGCTAATATACAGGCGAGTCGCCGTGCAATCTGATGAGATTGCTAGTGTCACACTGCACAAGCGAAGTCCATTGCTACTCCATGCGTATGTACTCCCGTTCTTGTTCTTGTACCCCTTGCTGGCCTATACGTACTACGTGAAGTATGACGAATGGGTCAAATCGGAGGAATGGACTTTCGTGTACACGGCTGGACTATTGACTGCGCATGCTCTAACGTACTTGGCGACACACTGGTCAGTTCAGGCCAAGGCTCTCTTCACGTCAACCTCTGTCGACGCTGTCGACATGGCAGACTATGTGTGTGTGCTCCCCCATCCACACAAAGGTGAGGGTGAAATGCTGCGTCTTTCTCGAGTAAGGCGTGAGAAGGAACGTGATGAATATTCGTTTGTGTACCAGGCAGACAAGTATGTGCTTGCCTTTCCCGACTCGCAGGCGCCGCCTACCTCTATTACTTCTTCATCGGATATTCGCGAGCGCACATTCCGCCGTGTTATATATCCTCCAGATGCTCACATGCCTATTGGAGATGTTCTAGAATGCAAAGGACTGAAGGCTGATAAGCTTGCACGCGCGAAACGCATCTACGGTGGTAATGCATTGGATATCCCGGTGCCTCGTTTCATGGACTTGTTCATCGAACATGCTGTCGCGCCATTTTTTGTGTTCCAATTGTTTTGTGTGGGTCTCTGGCTGCTGGACGAGTACTGGTGGTCATCCCTTTTTTCCTTGTTTGGTCTCGTTGCGTTTGAATGTACGGTGGTATTCCAACGTCTTCGTACTTTGAGTGAGTTCCGTACCATGTCCATTCAGCCGTATCAAGTCCAGGTTTACCGTGATGGACAGTGGCAAGAACTCTCTACGTCTGAATTGCTTCCTGGTGACTTGATGAGTGTCACTCGTACCAAGGCAGATTCAGCATTACCGTGCGATGTGATCCTCGCTTCAGGCTCGGCTATTGTGAATGAGGCCATGCTCTCGGGTGAAAGTACACCTTTGCTCAAGGAAGGTATTACGCTTCGTAATAAGACGGATATTCTCAATGACCAGGGCGCCGATAAGCAACACTGTCTGTTTGGTGGCACCAAAACCTTGCAAGTGACGCCTGGCGAACCTCTTGATGGTGTGCCTGCGCCACCAGATGGTGGTGCTTTGGCTATGGTGCTGCGCACGGGCTTCGGTACGACGCAGGGCCGCCTGATTCGTTTGATGGTGTTCACCAATGAAAACCGCGTATCGGCCAACAATTGGGAAAGCTTTGTATTTATTGCTTTCTTGCTCATCTTTGCTATTGCTGCTAGTGCATACGTATGGGTGAACGGGCTTAAGATGAACAGGCCGAAGGGCAAACTCATGCTTGACTGTGTGCTGATTATTACGTCAGTTGTGCCGCCGGAGCTGCCCATGGAGCTCTCTATGGCGGTCAATGCTTCGCTCGTCGCACTTGCCAAGCATGCTATCTTCTGCACGGAACCATTCCGTATTCCGTACGCTGGACGAGTGGATGTTTGCTGCTTCGACAAGACAGGCACTATAACTGGTGAAGATTTGGAAGTGCAAGGCATTGTCGGCACAAATTCGAATGGCTCTGAGCCTCTGAGAGACACACTTGTGGATCCTACACAGGCATCCACAACAACCAAGCTTGTTTTGGCTGCCGCACACTCTCTTGTTATTGTCGACGACGAGGTCGTGGGTGACCCAATGGAACGCCGCGCACTTGAATCTATTGGCTGGACTGTTAAACCAGGTGATCTGATCTGCTCAAATGAAGCAAAGGGCTCGCAAGTAAAGATCCAGACTCGCTTCCTTTTCTCGTCGGCACTCAAACGCATGTCAACATTGAGCCAATTGCCTTCGAACAAGCAACTACTTGCTGCTACGAAGGGTGCTCCGGAAGTGCTGAAACCTATGTTCGCTGTACTGCCATCAAACTACGATGATCTGTATCGGCACTACACGCGCCGCGGGAGCCGAGTCATTGCATTGGGCTACCGCTGGATGGATGCAAGTGCGGCGCGTTCTATCAAGCGGGAACAGGTGGAATGTGAACTGCAGTTTGCCGGTTTCCTTGTGCTGCACTGCCCACTTAAGGCCGATGCGATCGATTCGATTCAGCAGCTGAACGATTCATCGCACCGCTGTGTGATGATCACGGGCGACAATGCTTTGACGGCTGTCCGTGTGGCCGAAGAAGTGGAAATTGTGGTACGCGAGCCCATTGTGCTGGACAAGCGCGAGGGTGGAGAAGACCACGATCTGGTTTGGCGTACGACCGAGGACAAAATTGTTCATGATCAAGATGTGGACTGCGATTTGCACCGACACCTGTTTGATGAGTATGACATTTGTGTGACTGGTGCGGCTTTGCGTCAGTTTGAGACACAGCCTGCGAGGTTGCGTGAACTCATTGCCAATACGGTGGTGTACGCGCGTGTATCGCCAAACCAAAAAGAATTGATTCTCAGTACACTCCGCTCACTCAACTACATTACCCTTATGGCTGGCGATGGCACGAATGATGTAGGCGCCCTCAAAGCAGCCAACATTGGTGTGGCGTTGCTGGATGGCTCAGAGGAAGATCTCAAGAAGATCACGGAGCACCAGCGCCTGGAGCGTATGAAGAAAGTGTATGAATCACAACTTAACATGATGGCACGTTGGAATCAGCCCCCGCCCCCCGTGCCACCGGCGCTCAAGGCTGCCTACCCCCAGCTCGAAGAAGCACACCAAAAGGCCGCACGTAAGATGCGCTCGCAACGTGCATCAAACCCTATGGCCCAATTTGACTTGTCTTCCATCACCTCTTCTATGCAGGACATGGATGATGAGGAAGGTCCGCCCCAGATCCGCCTAGGTGATGCCAGCGTTGCTGCACCATTTACAAGCAAGCTATCCAATGTAAAGGCGGTCTGCTCAATCATTCGTCAAGGTCGTTGCACGTTGGTGGCTACAATTCAAATGTACAAGATCCTTGCACTCAACTGTTTAATTCAGGCATACGCGCTGAGTGTGCAATATCTGGATGGTATAAAAATGGGTGATTACCAGCTTACGGTGAGTGGTCTGCTCATTACGGTATGCTTCTATTGCATTAGCCGTGGCCGGCCTCTTGACCGCCTTGCCCCTGAACGACCCGTCAGTACCATCATCAATGTATACGTGTTTGGATCTATTCTCTCTCAGACAGCGCTGCATGTGGCAACAATGATCTTGATTCAGCGCTTGTCTGTGGAATTCGAGCACCCTGGTGAAGTGGATCTCGAGGCTAAATATACGCCGACTCTCCTTAATTCGGGTGTATACTTGCTCAGCATGTCACAAATTGTATCGACCTTTGCCGTCAACTATATCGGTCGCCCGTGGCGTGAGAGTATTCCAGAAAATAAGGCGCTCTACTATGGCTTGCTAGGTGCGAGTGCGGTGGCATACCTTGGTGCGTTGGAGCTTCTCCCTGAAATGAATGAGTGGCTTCAACTGGTCAAAATGTCTTCTGATTATAAGAGCTGGCTTATTGGGGCTATGTTTGTCGACTTTGTCGGATCTTACCTGCTGGAAATGTTTTGGAAACTGTTTGCTGACCTGCAGCCGAAGCCGCTCATCGTTCAAGGGCAAAAGCTACGCGCACAGTACAAACAGAAGGTCGATGGCTCCGATAAGAAGCGCGATTAGCGTGACACTCGCAAATTCGAGCAATGTCAAGTCTGTGCTTCTGCATGTTTCATGCCTATCATTACCTTAAACTATCTTGTCCATATGCAAGTAGTCCTTTGACGCGTAAAGTCCATTCCATCCTAAAACACTGTGAAAATAAATGTTGGGCATAATATAATTGACTTGGAAAACCCAGGACGGAACCTGGAGCGGTATATTCGAGGATAGTGTCCATCATTACTCATAGTTGTGACCAGAAGCATCAGTCGGTGCCCTCAACTTCCGATGTGTCAGCTGGCTGCAAGAGAAAGGCGTGTCCCAGCAAAGCTTCCGCGCTGGGACGCACCGTATGATCAAGATTGAACGCGCATCTCAAAAAATCGGTAGCTAGGGGTGAAATATCATCGGGCAAAGGTGGTGCTCTGTTCTGCCCGATTTGGAACAACGCCTGCATTTGATCAAGCCGTGGCCATGGGTGTACACCACTGAACATTTCGACAACACAGCATCCCAGGCTCCATATGTCACCTTTGTCCGTATACATACTCTGTTTCACAACTTCCGGTGCCATCCAAAACACACTGCCTTGCAGTCCAGGGAACTTGCCTGACTTGGGGCCGAGCAAGCCACTTTCCACTTTTTTGCTGATACCAAAATCACTGATTTTTACGCCACCCTTGTTGTCTACAAGGATATTTGCACCCTTTATGTCTCGATGCAATATGCCGCCAGCATGAAGAAACTCAAGACCCAACAGAATTTGACGCACGAAATTCTGGACCAAAGGTTCTTCAAATGCACCATAATTACGCAGCAATGATACCACAGAGCCACCTGGCACGTATTCAAGAAAAATGTTGAGGAATTTACCGTCAGAGTGAGAGTCAAGATATTGTACAATGTTAGGATGGTGAATGGACTTTAGCAATTCAATCTCAGATTCAAGAGAATCCACCATCATTCGCCAGCGACGCGTGCAATCGTCATCACTGGGTGGGAGTTCCACTTGTTTGACCGCCATCAGCATCCCTGTCTTGGCATTCATACCCAGGAACACTTTGCCGAACGAGCCAGCGCCGATCAAAGCACCCTTGTGCCAACGCATGCGTGGTTGGGTACAGATCTCAGTTGTTTCCTTGCATTCCACATGCGTCGTTGGATGTTCCAAGACCGTCGAGAGTGATGTGGAATCAAACGAAGGTGAATGCATCGATTCGCGCCGCTCAAGGTCAAGTGTGATCTCATCCACTGTAACCATTGCCTTCGCCATGTCTTTCATGTCTTCGTCAGGTTTACAAGCTGGATACAACTTGGACACGGGATGCAATCGCATAGGCGGCGAAGGCCTGCGACTGTCGTATCCAGGTGAATCTGTTTGATCCGAACACGAGTGCAAGTCATTGCTGTTAGTACTCGGAAAGAAATCAGATAAATGAGAGCTAATAAGTTCCGAGGGAGGACGTTGTCCAAAGAAGTTTTGTACTCGTCGCCGAACTGCTGGAAGAGAGCTTGTTAAGTCAGGCGTGGCGGCCTTGACACGGTTATATGCTGTCGAACGTGTAGGAGAAATAGAATCCTCCGTGCCATGAATTGAATTTCCGCCAAGACCGTTCAGAATACTGAAAGTCGATGCACGCTTCGTTTTAGCAAGCGCATATCGGAATGAATCATTAGGTACCTCACGCTGCGACCCTGGACGAAGTGGCGCGTCATCTGTTGTACGCAACAGGTACAGTCCATGCTGCCAGACGGGTGCATAGTTATGCGGCTGTGAGCAAACAGTCATAAGTTCCATCTCAGATAATACTTTGAGCTGAGCATCAGCATCGGTCATGGCTACCACCCAATGACGCATATATCTGATAAATTCGGGATCCGTCGGGAGACCGAATTTATGAAGTACCTTTGATAAGATATCAGACGCTCGTCCACATTGGCTGACGTCCACACTGCGAGAAGAGCCATCCTCGGCCAAGAATTTTACGATGTGTCGTCGAATCGTTTCGAGACTTTTCACCGGTGCACCTGTCATCGGATCAGTTGTTATCTCGGGTGGACGTTCTTCCGAATCTGTCTCAGGGCGCCGCAAATTATACGGTGCACTAATTTGACCAAGACGTGACTTCGGGCCAAAGGCGCCGCGACCAACCGTGTAGCCCGTGTTTGTTGGATTTGTCGTAGAAAGAGCGCTAGCAGGGCGGCGTACATGTGATGAGCTTGGGCTCCGCGGACCATTTAAGATCGAGGGTGCCGGGAAATCATGAGCATCGGTTACACCTGTTGCTGTGTTGGGTCGTCGCAAATTCGTAGATGATGATGAAGATGGAGTAGTTGACCGCGATCCCAAATCACTTAGCGGCGGTTCCATGGTATGTGTCCGTTGTGTGGGTGTCATTGGATACGCGAGAGGATTCACCGTACTCATGACTCGTGCGGATTGCATAACTCCCGATGGGGGCAATGAGGCATTCAAAGGTAATGGCGAAGCAGTCCGCACAGGATGAGTAGAGAGAAGCGACATTGTTGCACTTCTTTGCAAAGGCGTGTTCGAGGATAATGTCGATGGTGCGTAAGACAACGGAGCGTTCGCATAGTTCATGCAGCTTTCAGCAGTCATCATTGATGAATTATTAGGCGCCGAATTCATGGCGCACTGCTTATGCAAAAGCCGGATCGCTGATATCAGTCGCAGACGATCACCGACATTGGTGATTCCCATTTCTTTCAACACCCCGTGATCCAAGTGCAAAAGTGCGCCGCCATAAATGTCGTTACGCACAAATGCAGACGAATGCTGCCCAAGTTTGTTCTTTTGGAGCCATGCTGTTATTTCACTAAGGCCCCAAGAACGTACCGCCTGGTACGAGACGGAATCAAACGTATAATCCATATACGTTATTGGGATTTTTTATTGACCGGCCAGCGGTTCGGAGATATTATGAGGCAAAGCAGGGAGAACGGACGGGGTGTTGAGCCCAAATCGTACACACACCGCGTGCACGTCTAAATCCCCCGAATGATGACAAAGCACATAGAGTCGTTCGCTAGGCGGCCGTATTACATTGTCGCTCGCCGTGCTGAAAATTAACCCGCATTTTTTAAATACCCACGTGATCATGTGACTTGAGAGCATCTCGTTCATGTGCTAGACTGGATCCGTGCGCATCATATCGGGTCGTACCTAATCATGCCTACATCAGAAGCAGATCCTGTTCTACTATCCCTTTTTTCGAATAGGTTTATGGCTGTGGCAGAGTCTATGGGCAGATCACTTCAACAAACATCCATATCTACCAACATTAAAGAGCGACTAGATTTCTCGTGTGCCATCTTTGCGGCTGATGGTTCTCTCATTGCCAATGCACCCCATCTACCAGTGCACCTAGGTAGTATGAGTTTTGCTGTTAAGTACCAAGCTGATCATTTACATGAACTAGGTCAAGGATCATTTAAACGTGGTGATGTCGTATTAGCAAACCACCCCTCTGCAGGTGGTAGCCATCTACCAGACATGACCTGCATTACCCCTGTCTTTGCCCCAGATCGTGATGAAATTATCTTTTTCACTGCAAGCAGAGGACATCATGCAGACATTGGTGGGATTCTTCCAGGATCTATGCCCCCCAACAGTACGAATCTTTTTCAAGAGGGAGCACAGATCCGCTCCTTCAAAATTGTGTCAGAGGGTGTGTATGACCGAGAGGGACTTGTACGAGTGCTTGTTGAAGAACCCTCTAAGTATGCAGGATGCTCTGGTACAAGATGCTTTCGTGATGTCGAGAGTGACCTTAAGGCTCAGGTCGCAGCCAACCACAAGGGCATTCAGCTCCTGAACGACCTCGTGGAGGAATGGGGTCTAGAGACAGTTCAAACGTACATGACACATATCCGCGAGAACGCTGAATTGTCGGTAAGAAATTTGCTACGGCGTGTAGCGGCCATCCAAAATGCAACAGAATTACATGCTATCGACTATATGGATGATGGATCACCGATCGAATTGCACATTACTATCGATCCCCAGACCGGATCCGCTGTCTTTGATTTTAATGGCACTGGTCCTGAGGTTTGTGCAAACCACAATTGCCCAACATCTGTTGCTTACAGCGCAATTATCTATGCGCTTCGATGCATGGTCTCCGAAGATATTCCCTTGAACCAAGGGTGCCTGGCTCCCATTGATGTCCGCATCCCGCAGGGATCGTTGCTGAATCCATCTGATACAGCTGCTGTGGTCGGAGGTAATGTACTGACGAGTCAGCGCATAACAGATGTTGTTTTTCGCGCTTTCGAAGCTGCGGCTGCAAGCCAGGGTGACTGTAACAACCTGACCTTCGGTACAGGTGGAAACGATGAGACTGGACGTCTTATCGAAGGCTTTGGGTATTACGAAACCATTGCTGGTGGCTCGGGGGCCGGACCCTCATGGCACGGCACAAGTGGTGTACACACACACATGACCAATACACGTATCACAGATCCAGAAATCTTTGAGCGACGGTATCCCGTGTATCTTCGTCAATTTGGGTTGCGTCCAGGTTCTGGCGGTAGGGGACACTTTGTTGGTGGCGATGGTGTGATTCGTGACATTGAGTTTCTGGAGCCTCGCATGCAAGTGAGCATCCTGTCTGAGCGACGTGTACATCGCCCATATGGCCTTCAAGGTGGTGAACCAGGTTCGAGCGGACTGAACCTGTGGATCAAGCAGCGACGCGAAGAAGACGGTGACTTATTGGAGCCTGACAGAGACGGACATTTGCCTCCTCGCGTCATTAATTTGGGTGGTAAGGCTACTGCTCTGTTCGGCATGCATGACCGGATTGTTGTGTACACACCTGGCGGAGGAGGTTTCGGCACGCCAGGGCATCAAGAGGCGCGCCCATCGCCACGTCCGACACCCTTGCCAAATCGCGGCAGTGTCGTGGACTGGCAGTCACGGCAAATTAGTGCATAAATTAGCGACGTCGTAGCTTTTCCTGGATTTCTCGAATCTGTTCAGCCACGCGGTCTGACTCGGATTTGGGCGGGGGCGGAGCACGGTGTGTTTCAGTCCGCCGCTTCGCAAAGCCCGAGCTTGCTTGGGGCTGATTGTCAGAAAGTGGGTAGGGAGATGGTTCGTCGTGCTTTTCCTCGTAATCTGAGTTAGCTAACATCACGTACCAATCTTTGAATTGCTCGTCATAGGCTCGAACGGCGGTACGGGCTTGCCTTGCCACCGGTGGGGCAAGTGATCCCATTCGTGCAAAACACGCTCTGTAAGCCGCAAAAATGAGGGCGATCGACTCAACTAGTGATGAGCATGCATGCATACGTACCCAGCGTGTCACAGCTACAGTAGCATATGCTGTGACGACCTGCTCAAGTACGCGAGTCCATCGACGCATGATGATAGTGTGTATTTCTCCACCACAGGACGTGAATTTCTACACCAACCTTGTCTATACAGTATATAGATTTTCCAGGTCCATGCCGACGCGTGCTTTCCAAACGACCTCCTTGTATCGCAAAACCTCCATCCATAGACTTTCTTCCCATTTAAGGCCTTGTCGGTCGTTGCGCCCCGTGAAAGAAGTTCGAGCGGCCGGTATGACAGGGGAGGGCGTCTTTGGTGAGGACGGACTCTCTTCAGCAAAGGAAGGATCAGACGGAGCTTCAGAGCCTTCCGATTTTTGCATATCTCCAGATTTTGAAGTATCAGGATTAGGTATCGGATCGTTATTAGTTTTCGTCTCTTTCGCTGGCTCCGTGGCATCGCTGTTGGACGAGTCGGCATCAGGAACACTAGGCTTATCTGACAAATCAGTCAGAGGCAAAATAGATGATGGACGAAGCATATCCGATTCGTCCTTGCCTTCAAGCACAATAGCACGCTCCAAGGCTCGAATAAAAGCCCATATAGCACAAATAGCGCGTAGACGATACAGGCAATGCTGCGAGCACAAGAGGTAGCGATTGGATGCTTGTTCGGAGAGCCGGAAATAATGTGTGGGAATAGGAAGCGACTCATTTAGACCAGGAGAGGAAGAAGTTGATTCCGACACTGGCGCTTTTTCTTTGGGGTCATCTGAGGGCAGTGTGCGTGAACGATCCGCATGACCTCTCCGAAGCGTTTGAAAGAGCGAGGGAAAGCTCCGCCGAGTCGTGGGATTCGTTCGAGCAGTAGAATGCAGCCGATGTGTGCCTGCGTCAACCGAAGAAACATGTGGCGTTCCTTCCATGATCGAGGTGACATTTAAAAGAGGCGCCGAACACAACGTGCATGATGCAGCTGGCAATGCGCCATAGTCCGTCCGCAAAGCTCGTTCGTCAGGCACAATGCCACCGACAAAAAGTGGCTCAATGACAACCTCACCATCAAGTACCGACGCAGATGCCTGGCGTCTGGCCAGCCACGTAAGACCCGGTGCCTGGGAGAGTCGCAAGCATGGATCTGTATCCTCTTCCATCACGCGACGGATGAAGGGAAGAGACGTCTGCGAAGACAAGCGCACAAGCTGTTCAGAAAATACTGGAAGATGTGGGTAATCATTGTGCCTCGTATAAGATGCAGCACTGGTCGCTGTAAGGTTTCCATTCGCAGACATGGTTGTGTTGATAGATGGATCCTTGGTCCAGTCTTCACCGCGCTTCTGCATAGCGAAGAAAGGGTCAAGCTGCTGCCGAAGACCACGAATATGTGATAAGAATGCAAGAAACTCCTGGTAAGGTGGAATGTTGATATGAATCTGAGGTGCACGCATGGGAGATGTCAGAGACGAACCTTGTTGAGCCGGTTGTTTCCGCAAAGCATCTACTTCCGACTGGAGCGATTTTAGCATTTCTTGGTGATCAGCCATTATGCGCTCTGCATCCTGCAATGAAGCTTCCAGCTCTTTGGAGCGAGTCTCGCTCCGTGAGCGATTTAAACGCTCCACTGCCACCATCTTATTCGCCTCATTAAAAAGAGATGCACTGAGCTCTTCTAGTTCAGCTTCAATGCGCGTCCTGTCACTTTCTGCTTTTCCGCGCTGGGCTGTGGCATCCACCACACGCTCCATCATCCTCTGCATTTCTGACGACACATGCGACTTTTCCACCAGAAGCCCCGTGCTGAGAGCTGATACATATTGGTCACGCTCCTTGCTAAGCTCTTCGACCATGGCCTTGTTGGCCCGAAGACTGTTTTGCGATACAGTCAGCTCGTCTTCCAAATCCGACATGCGATTAATGGCCGCCACAAGCTTTGCATTAAGACTGGACACTTGGCTTCGAAGCTCTGCTTCAAGCTCTTCAGGCTGCATAGCAGTCAAAACAACTGTGCTTTGTGATGGGGACGTCATCATCTTTGAACGCGGAACACTTTCCACCCCCTCATGTGCTACAGCGGCGCCTGGGCCCGCAGCACGATCTTGACTGGATTCCGCTTCAAATTCTTCAGTCACAGGTGCATCTTCCGGAATAGTTTGAGTTTCATCACCGTCTTCTTTTTGTTCAAGTGAACCAATTGCGCCAGACGACGACTGTTCTGGTAGTGAAATAGAGGAGACATGATCGTTGGCGTCGTTCGACACGGACGCCGATTCATTCAATGCTGACGTTTCCAGCTCACTTCGCATATCTGTTTTGTCTGCCTCTTTCTCCTCTCGTTCGTCATTTATGGGGGCAGTCTTATCTACTCGGTCGCGGCCCATGAACAACACAAAAGCCACACGCACCGGAGAAAAAGCAATGTGGAAGTCGTGGCCCCTCCCAACACCTGCTTAGTCAGGAAATGTGCGCGGCTTGGACAAGGCGTGCGTAAAAAGCGTTGCATGCTACATTAAGGACAGAGGGTCTGCGATACCCATTTGTCCCATATATGCGAGGGTCGAAGCCGTGTGCCAGAAGGGTTATCGCTGTAAATTAAAAGGGGACGCGGCAGGGGGCGGATCCAATGCGAGTCGTGAGCGTCGAGATGGGCCTTTTGGACGTAACGTAGCGGCATGCCTGCGATACGTAAGTGACTTGGTAGAGGTGAGTTGGACCATAGGGAATCGAGGAATTGTTTATCATTCATTTCTTGGAGTGAGAGTCGTTTCGCTGGTGGGCGTCCGCGTTTTCGTCGGTGCTGAACTTCGAATTGGAGACCTTCGCGATAAGAAGGTACACCCAAGGCTAGTAGGCGTATATGAGATGGATCAGCTTTGGGTAGATCGGAAGCTGAGTCCGTAGCTGGATGAGGTATATTTGGTGACTCTTCGCGGATTCGCTTAGGAATTTTTGTTTGAGGTGGCTGCTTCATGGCAACATCAAATGCCTCAGATGAAGAGGGCGGCGGAATAGACTGGACGGCCACATGACCCAGCTGTGCACTCTCTTGAATTTGCTTGGCGCGTTGAATTAGTTCACCTTGAGAGCTCGATCGCCGCCGGGTATTTGGCCGTTCTGGTCTCGCCGCTGGTATGGTACGCACACGTTCATGTCTAGTCCCGTCGAACGTCGCAATCACTTGTCGCAGCAGGTTTTCAGCACGATCGAAGTGCGAAGGAGCGAGTCCTGAGGAACGCTGCAGATCACGACGCTGGATGCTGTCGACTCCAAGGCTTTCGGCAGCAAGCCATACACACATAGCGGGAATACTGACGCTTATATCTTGAGTGCTTCGCGCATTACCCTGCGTTTCCCAAATTTTGACGCGATCAATATACATACGTGCTCTATCACGTACACGACGATCTCCCCGGCATAGTGTCGTTAAGGCCGCGGACATGCCCACACTGATCAGAATCGGTCGACTCGCTGAGCGGGAGCGAAACTAAAAGAATCCTCCACTCTGTCGCTTGGTGTCGTCCAACAACTTTAGCTGCGCCCCATCACAGCGTCTCTAGAAAGGCACGCACTGAGCTTGCCTCGTTATGAAATTCTATATCGATGAGCTACCTGTCCTTTTCCCATATCCAAAGATCTACCCTGAGCAGTACTCTTACATGGTAGATCTGAAGAGGACACTGGACGCAAAGGGGCATGGCGTTCTAGAAATGCCTTCAGGTACAGGCAAGACTGTATCTTTGCTTAGTCTCATCATAAGTTATCAGAGATTCTATCCTGCAAGCAGAAAGCTGGTCTACTGCTCGCGCACGGTGTCTGAAATTGAGAAGGCATTGGCAGAGCTTAAGCGCTTGATGGCATACCGAGCAAAGTACAACACCAATTCATCTCTGGCCGACGGTACGGAGCCCATGGACGTGGACGATCATGAAATAAAGTCTGAAATGGAAGACATTCTTGCGCTGGGACTGAGTAGTCGAAAGAATATGTGTGTGCACCCGGTTGTAAGTCAAGAACGCAAAGGAAAGGTAGTCGACGCACGCTGCCGAGACATGACCAGTGCATGGGCCTGTGAAAAGGGCAGGCAAGAACCAGGGTCTGTGGAACTGTGTGACTTTCATGAAGAGCTTGGAAAGCTTGAACCTGGACATCTCATACCTCATGGCGTGTGGACGATTGAAGAGCTCATTGAGTATGCGAAAGACAAGGGCATCTGTCCGTATTTTGCCGTGCGGCGCATGATGGCATTCTGTGATGTGATTATTTACAGTTTTCATTACTTGCTGGACCCTAAGGTGGCCGAGCAAGTCAGTAAAGAAATCAGCAAGGATGCTATTGTGGTGTTTGATGAAGCGCACAACATCGACAATGTGTGCATTGAATCTCTGAGTATTGATTTGACGCGACCCATTTTGGACAACGCGTATCGTTGCGTGAATCGACTGGCTGAGAAAGTGGACGAAGTAAAACAAGTGGATTCGGCGCGGCTTCAGGATGAGTACCTGCGACTCGTCGAAGGATTGCAGCAACAGAGTGACGAACGTGAAGCCGAATCGTTTATGGCAAATCCTGTTTTACCCGACGACTTGCTGCAAGAGGCAATTCCTGGAAGCATCCGTCGTGCGGAGCATTTTGTTGCATTTTTGCGCCGATTTGTCGAGTACTTGAAAACACGCATGCGTGTGTTGCATGTCGTTGCTGAGACACCAGCGAGCTTCTTGCAGCACCTCAAAGAAATCACTTTCATTGAGAGAAAACCACTGCGTTTTTGTGCAGAACGTCTTCGGATGCTTGTCCAAACACTGGAGCTTACCCGTATCGATGAATACTCAGCTCTCCAGACCGTAGCATTTTTCGCTACACTGGTATCCACATACGATAAGGGCTTCTTGCTGATTCTCGAACCGTTCGAAACGGAGCAGGCCACCGTTCCCAATCCTATTTTCCACTTTACGTGCCTCGATGCCAGCCTGGCTATCGCACCCGTATTTGAGCGCTTCAGCAGTGTGATTATAACGAGTGGTACCATTAGTCCTCTTGATATGTACCCTAAAATGCTGCGTTTTGATACCATCGTCCAAGAAAGCTACACCATGACACTCACTAGACAGTGCTTTTTACCGCTTGTGATCACTCGCGGAAGTGATCAGGTTGCCATCAGCTCAAGATTTGAAGTTCGAAATGATCCATCAGTCGTAAGAAACTATGGAAATATTTTGATTGAATATTCGCGCTGTATTCCTGACGGCGTGGTGGCTTTCTTCCCTTCGTATCTTTATATGGAAAGCATTGTTGCTGCATGGCATGATATGGGTATCTTGGATGAGGTGTGGAAGCACAAACTCGTTTTTATCGAGACCCCCGACGCCCCTGAAACCAGCATTGCGCTTGAAAACTATCGCAGAGCATGTGACAATGGACGCGGTGCTGTTCTTCTTTCCGTGGCTCGAGGAAAAGTATCAGAAGGCATTGACTTTGATCACAACTACGGGCGCGCTGTCATCATGTTTGGTGTGCCCTACCAATATACCGAGTCGCGTATTCTCAAGGCGCGCCTCGAGTTTCTGCGTGACAACTTCCGCATCAAGGAAAATGATTTCCTGACGTTCGATGCTATGCGTCATGCTGCTCAATGTGTGGGTCGTGTGTTGCGTGGTAAGTCTGACTACGGTATCATGGTATTTGCCGACAAAAGGTTTGCTCGTTCAGATAAACGCGCCAAGCTGCCAAAATGGATTGCACAGTACATTGAACCTGTGTTCAGTAATTTGTCTACGGACATGGCCATTGTGGAAAGTAAGCGATTTATGCGCACCATGGGTCAGCCCTTCCCTGCCGGTAAGAATGGTATTAGTTTGTGGGATGTGGACGACATTGAACGACGTCAGCAAAAGGAGCGCGATGCTTTTGAGCGCCTCATGCAGCAAGATTCTGATTCTTGGGTTGCAAAACACCTTGCTGATGCGGAATTGGCGTCCAAAGATAATAAAGACCCGTCCGCTTCCTTGCACGAGCTGGCGGACGAGTTTGATGCGGAATTTGGGACAGGCACAGAACTGACCCAAGTCACGGTGCCGTAATTCAAAATGCCTTTGCATGATGCTGTAACTCTATGTCATGTATATACAAAGTCTTATCTTTAGCATCTTGTGACTACATGATGCATGATTTCGCCTCCTTCCAACCCACTGCCATAGAACGCTCCCAAGTCCTCGTCACGAGTCGGCATCGCATTGCGGCGCTGACGCATGCACGAAACACATCTACTGCAGCTGTATTAGTCATCACCACCTCAGAACGTGAGTAAAAACGGTTGCAAAAAAAAGAAGGGACCGGCCGTATAAAAAGAAACCCGGGCGGAAAACTTCGCAGTCAACCCGACATCTTGTTAGGCACGGGTTTCATATACAATGCCGCCAAAGTCTGCTGAAGGAACGGCGCATATCGATGCCAGTGATTTCAAGAACTCGGCGGCTGCCGAGGCGGCCGCTGCTGGTCCCCAGCAGGAGGTGAAGGCTGCTCTTTTCGACGAGGCTCAGCTCCTTTCGACGGGTGACAAGAAAGCTGCCGTGGAGCTCACAAACCTCGTCAAGATCGAGGGTCCTTTTGCCTTGCGTAACCTTGGCATTGAGGATGTGATTAAGAAGGGCCTCGGTGACAAGAAGAACGCGGCTGGCCGTGAGGGTGCCTGCATGCTCGTCATGACTCTCTTCGACGAGGGTGTGGGTCACGAGGTCGAGCCCTTTATCATGAACGGTGTCTTTGAGACCATCGTCGAGGCCATGGGTGACAAGGAGAAGATTGTGCGCCAGCGCGCCGAGGATGCTCTGCTCCTTGTGGTCCGCAACATGTCGACGTGGGCCGGCCCTCAGGTCATTCGTGTGCTCCTGCACCAGATGCGTACGGCCGGTAAGTGGCAGGTCAAGACGGGTTGTGTCCGTCTTCTCGAGGAGCTTGTGCAGACTTGCCCCGACATGGTAGCTCGCATGATGACGGAGATCATCCCGGTCATGGCTGAGGTGATTTGGGACACAAAGAGCGATGTGCAGAAGGCTTCGCGTGCCTCGCTTGAGAAGCTTTGTGCCCTCGTTTCAAACAAGGATATTGAACGCTTCATTCCCGCCCTTATCCAGTCGCTCATCCACCCTGTTGAAGAGGTGCCCAAGACGATTCAGCTCCTGTCGGCGACGACATTCGTGCAGGAGGTCGACTCACCTACCCTTGCCCTGATGACGCCTCTTCTCTCGCGTGGTCTCTCGGAGCGCCCCACCGCTACGAAGCGTAAGGTCGCCGTGATTATCGACAACATGTCGAAGCTGGTCGACAACGAGCGCACTGTGCGTCCCTTCTTGCCCAAGCTGCTGCCTGGTCTGATCAAGATCGAAACCACCGTGTCGGACCCTGAGGCTCGTAGCGTTGTGCAGCGTGCCATTAACACTCTCCGTCAGGTCGGTAAGGTCGACGGTGATGGTTCGGAGGTCAAGCCTCTTGAAGACATTGATCTCAACAAGACCATTGAGCTCGTGGACGCTGCCCTGAAGCAGCATCAACTCAGTGGTCCGGATACGCTCGTGCACTACGTCTCTCAGCTTGTTACGAACTTGTCGAACTTCCGTGTGTTCGAGCCTGAGGAATGGGATGGCACCCTCTCTCGCTACCTGCGCCTCTTCCGTCCTTCGAACCAAGAGAAGTCTCACGCCATTGTGCAGGATCTCCTCAAGCAGCTTGCCAAGAGTACCGGCGAAGAAGTCGAGGTGTTCGACGACGAGGAAGAGGGCGAGGACCTGTGTAACTGTCAGTTCTCGCTCGCGTACGGTGCCAAGATTCTGCTGAACACGGCCACCCTGCGTCTTAAGCGTGGCCACCGCTACGGTCTTTGTGGCCGTAACGGTTCGGGTAAGTCGACGCTCATGCGTGCCATCCAGAACGGCCAGGTTGAGGGCTTCCCGTCGCCTGAAGAGGTGCGCACGTGGTACGTTGAACACGATCTCGACGGATCGGAAGGTGACATCTCGATTCTGGACTTTATCCAGACCGACAAGCGTCTGAACGTCGACCGCGAGACGGCTTCCAAGACGCTTCAGGAGATGGGCTTCGATGAGCAGCGTCAGGCTGGCCCCATTACGGCTCTCTCTGGTGGTTGGAAGATGAAACTCGCCCTTGCACGCGCTGTGCTGTTCAAGGCTGATATCCTGCTGCTTGATGAACCCACGAACCACTTGGATGTTCTCAACGTGGCCTGGATCACTGAGTACCTGCAGAAGACGTCGGCTACGTCGATCATTGTGTCGCACGACTCTCAGTTCTTGAACAACGTCTGCACTGACATTCTACACCTGAACCGCTTCAAGATCAAGCGTTACCCCGGTAACCTTGACGCCTTTGTCAAGCGTGTGCCTGAGGCTCGCGCTTACGTCGAGCTCAACTCGGGCGAGGACTACTCCTTCAAGCTCCCCAACCCGCCGTTGCTCGATGGTGTTAAGACGAAGGAGAAGTCGCTTGTCAAGATGCGTGACGTCGTGTTCCAGTACCCCAACACGCCTGCTCCTCAGCTCCGTGGTATCACGATGCAGCTCTCGCTCTCGTCGCGTGTGGCTGTGCTTGGTCCCAACGGTTCCGGTAAGTCGACGCTCGTGAAGCTCATTGTCGGTGACACTGAGCCAAACGAGGGTGAGCTGTGGAAGCACCCTAACCTTGTCATTGGTTACGTTGCCCAGCATGCTTTCCACCACATTGACCAGCACCTTGACAAAACGCCTCTGGAGTACATGCTCTGGCGTTACCAGACCGGTGAGGACCTCGAGGAGCACATGAAGGCCACTCGCCAGATCTCTGCCGAGGAGGAAGAGGCCATGAAGCGTGGTGCTATTTACGAGCACGAGGGTGTCAAGCGTGTCATTGATGATATTGTGGGCCGTAAGAAGCTCAAGAACTCGTTCCAGTACGAGGTCTCGTTCAAGAACATGAGTTCGGCTGACAACCTTTGGCTGAGCCGTGATGAGTTGATGCGCCGTGGCTTCGAGAAGAAGATCATGGAGGTCGACTCGCGTGAGGCCCAGAAGGCTGGTATGCTTCGTCCTCTGGTGCGTCGTGAGATCGAGAAGCACTTCGAAGACTTTGGTCTGGAGCGCGAGTTCACGTCGCACAACACCATGCGTGGTCTCTCTGGTGGTCAAAAGGTCAAGGTCGTGCTGGGTGCTGCTACGTGGCGTATGCCCCACATCATCGTGCTGGACGAGCCCACCAACTTCTTGGACCGTGAGTCGCTTGCTGCTCTGATTTCCGCTATCCAGTCGTTCGAGGGTGGTGTTGCTATCATCACACACTCGCAGGAGTTCTCCGAGGGTACCTGCAAGGAAATTTGGCGTATGCAGGACGGTACGCTCCACGCATCGGGCCACAACTGGGTCGAGGGCCAGGGCTCTGGTGAGCGTATTGACAAGAAGAAGAACGACGAAGAGGAGGTCAAGTTTGACGCTCTTGGTAACAAGATTGTCGAAGAGAAGAAGAAGAAGAAGCTCACGTCGTCTGAGGCGCGTAAGGCCAAGAAGGAACGCATGGCCCGCCGCAAGCGCGGTGAGGAGGTGTTCAGTGATGAGGAGCTTTAATTGCATGGTGCCAGAGCGTGTCAAATCGGCGTATTATGAGTATGTTGATAAACCCCCGCTGCGCACATCGAGTCATGTTGGTATTTTCTCTATAGACATATCAATTGGTATTCTCGCTGACTTTCTGGGTCTGTCGTCTGTCATATGATGAACAAAAGGAGTATGTAAGAGAATACGCCACCGATCACGACACCTGTCGACGTGGCTGTGATGCGGGCCAAATCTTGCGGCGCCGTGAAAACGTTGACTTGATTCCACACTTTGGCCACATATGCTCCGCAGGCACTTAACCAAGAAACCATATCAGAAACCCACAAGAAATTTGTGCCAAGCTTAGGTATGGAATGCGCAGTGCTCGACTGGGGCACATCAGGCAGACTCAGTGTCGATTCCATATTTGCAAGGCGTTCGTCCACAGAGACCAACACAGTTTGCATTCGCTCTCGAAATGCTTCTTCGCTTGTCAATAAGCGCGTTTCAAGTGTCTGAGCCAGACGCCGGCGCTTGAACGGCTCGACGAAGAAGAGAGCTAAAATAAACACCATCACGTTTAGTATGCCGAGTCCCACACTCACATACGTGCTGATACTCCGAACGCGGTCGCTCCAAAGGTGCTCTTCATGGTATCGACGCATAACACTGCGCATCAAATCATCAAACCCTCGCTGCATTTCTGATTCAGTGCGCTCGTATTCGTGTTGACTTCGTTCCTCTGCTCGAACGTGATTATGCTCCGAGTGCAAAAGAGTTGTGTACTCCGTCAAGTCATCATCCTTCCAAGTTGATTTGCGCGAAAGCAAATCATTAATTCGCCGCTGTGATGCAGACCGGTCCGAAACAGCCTGTAAGTATACCGTCTTGGCTACGTTTTTGTTATGTTGCAGCTCACTAAGTCGATCACTCTGTCGCTGCACTTGTTCCTTTAGTGCATTAATTTCAGCGTATCCTGAATAGTCATTCCATTTATGGTTCCATTCGATAAGTTTGCCTTGAGCCACGGGCTTCGTGTGCTCGATCCAGAGGTGAAGTTTGTGTCGCCATCGCCCTAACACATGTGAAGATGACGAATAGGCCGCACAAAACCCAAGACATCGTGGGGCAAGTGGCATCTTGGCAAGAATATTCGTGCCTTTATTCCCAAGATCACTGGACAATATGGGACGTGTATTGATGCCTACCATACACAACCGGCGACTCATAGCCAGAATATGCTGCAAGCCTTGAGTATCAATCAAGGCGGGCGTAGTACGTCCTTGTGGACATGCACGTGGTGCCACGTGCAAATGTAACAGAGATGGTGACGCGCCTCAACGCGACTAAGTTGCGTAGATTCAAACGAGCATGTCTCAAGCCATTCCCCTTGTAAACTCAGCTCAACTCGCTGAAAGGCAAAGTGAAGAAGTTCGTTTGATCGGAAAAGTTCTCAAGGTATGCCTGAGCCAGCTTACATACAGGTTTCTGGCGATATTCTTCTTCTTGAAGCCTCTGACCACGGCACGGTAGAAGTCAAACTCCAGGTGGTAAGTGCGAATACAGCTCTTTGAACTAACGTATAAAGGATGATTCACCTACTACACAATATGTGGAAGTTGTTGGACGCGTGTCACGAACAGGTGACGCAGTAACTCAACACGCCTTGCTCTCTATGGGCGATGACATTGGTGCGTTTATCATAGACTTACAAGACAAGACTTGACCCTAGTTGAGCATCTCGTTCATCTGACGCCTAAATACCCTGCGCTGTTCTCTGAATAGGATTCTTGTGTTAACCTATGTAGTGTTATATGTGGAATGCTTGGATATGAATCGTCTTTGCGCTTACTATACTTGCTAGATAGCAGTGAATTTCAAGGGAATACTACACAGGATCCAGGCAGCAACCTCTAAGTGGAAACTGCGCCCATGCACCGGCGATCAGATTTCGCGCTGCCGAATTCTGAATCTACATGAAACTAGCGGAGGCAACTTGCTTCACCACTTTCCACGTATATCTTTTGAGAGCTTTTGGCGTATGACAGAAGTGCACAGTAGGTTGCTATTCGACCTGGCTTTGTTATGACTTTGGTCTATCGTATTGTGGACAATCATTGCTCCCCCGCTTCATGGTTGAAAGTGGAGAGGAAACCCGACGCGTAAAGAATCATATGACTAATGTGATGGGTTCGACGGTGGACAAGTGGTGTCTTGTTTCCCCAACATCTGACTGTACAGTGTTGGCGATAGGACCTGGCATCAACCAACTTGAGCAGTCTAGCTACCTCTGTTGTCATGACGGGAAATTATTTAGTGGATATTCCACCCAGAGTCAACGGAAGCGACGGGACTCGCCCGAAAGCGCACATTGATGAAGCTACATACCCTATCTTGCATCAGCGTTCAGTTCATGACAACGATGCATTTTGGGCTGAAGAAGCGAACAAGATGATTTCATGGTTCGTCCCATTCAAGACCGTGCAGTATGGGAGCTTCGACCGTGGGAACATTGCGTGGTTTGTGGAAGGACAGTTGAATGCCTCGTACAACCTCGTAGACCGCTGGGCATTTGAACGTCCCAACGACACTGCTATTATTTGGGAGTCTGATGAGCCTGGCAATGATGTCAAGATTAGTTTCAGTGAACTTCTTGAACGCGTTTGCCAAGTGGCAGGCGTTCTTCAGTCTATGGGCGTAAAAAAGGGTGATATTATCATTATATATATGCCCATGATTCCGGATGCGGTGGTCAGCATGTTGGCTTGCAGTCGCATCGGTGCTGTTCACTCTGTTGTTTTTGCTGGTTTCAGCTCTGAATCGCTCCGTGACCGTATTCAGGACTGCCGTGCGCGCATTGTCATGACATCAGACGAGGGTCGCCGTGGTGGCCGCACCATCGCGACCAAGTCGATTGTGGATGCAGCTTTGAAAGAATGCGACAGCGTAGAACATGTGCTGGTCTCGAAACGCACGGCGGCTGTTGATGTGCCCTGGGTCGATGGGCGTGACAAATGGCTGGATGATCTTGCTGCACGACAGCGAACGTACCTGCCACCTGTATTGGTGAACAGCGAAGACCCACTGTTCGTGCTGTATACGTCGGGCTCGACAGGAAAGCCAAAGGGTGTTGTGCACACAACAGCTGGCTATTTGCTCGGAGCAGGCCTGTCTGTGAAGCATGTGTTTGATGTTCACCCCGGCGATCGGTTTGGATGCATGGCAGATATTGGTTGGATCACCGGTCACACGTACATTGTTTACGGACCACTGATGAATGGCACGACCACCCTCCTTTTTGAGTCGACTCCTATGTACCCCACGCCATCGCGTTACTGGGAGGTGGTCGACCGACACGAGCTCACGCAATTCTATACGGCCCCTACATCGATTCGCATGTTGCGTCGCATGGGAGCGGAGCATGTCGAAAAGTATGATCTAAGCTCTTTGCGTGTCTTAGGTACAGTGGGTGAGCCCATCAACCCTGAAGCTTGGCACTGGTACAATGACGTAGTCGGTCGCAAGCACTGTGCTATCGTCGACACGTACTGGATGACTGAAGGTGGCTCGCACATGATCACGACTCTGCCGGGTGCTATTAAGAGTAAGCCAGGCGCAGCAAGTAAGCCGTTTTGGGGATTGGAACCCGTCCTACTTGACTCACAGACAGGCGCTGTGATTGAAGGTTTCGACGTCGAGGGCGTTTTGGCCATGAGCAAGCCTTGGCCATCGCTAGCACGCACCATCCTGAATGACCATGGGCGTTTCTTAGACACGTATATGCGTCCTTATCCAGGCTACTTCTTCACGGGCGACAGTGCATACCGTGATCATGATGGCTATATCTGGATCCGCGGTCGCGTGGACGACGTAATCAACGTGTCAGGCCACCGCATGTCGACATCGGAAATTGAGTCGGCGCTTATACTGCACCCTGGTGTAGCTGAGGCGGCAGCGGTCGGAGCGCCGGACGAAGTGACTGGCCAGTCGATCACAGCCTTTGTGGCACTCAAGCCTGACTATTTGGGCAATACTCCTGAGGATCTGACCAAGGAGCTTATCATGCAGGTTCGCCGAGCCATCGGTCCCTTTGCCACACCCAAGCGGATTATGTGCGTCAGAGACCTGCCCAAGACACGCAGCGGAAAAATTGTGCGCCGTGTCTTGCGCAAAATCGTGTGCAACGAGGCCGACCAGCTTGGCGATCTATCCACCTTGCAGGACCCCTCAGTCTTGGACCATCTGCTGGTATGTAATGGCGAGAGCATGGAGTATTTTACTGACACTGACTCTAGAGTGTTTTCAATGAGGACACAGCCAATGCAAAGTAGACACAGCGCGTAGACAGACAGACACTCTCACAAGCAAAATCTCTCTCAGCCGACGCATCCCACATGCCTTCAATCGGCCTCGATAGGATGACATATTGGATCTAGTCCATCACGTAAGGAACAGTGTGCGATTGCAGATATTACACTTTATATATGCATTTCGTACATGTTACCTAGAGCTTTTCTTCCCAGTGCTTGAGCAGCTTCTCAAGGTCAAAGTTCGGGTCCTCGGGGTCTGACACGACGGCTGTACAAGAGAAAAAAAGGTTAGCATCATACATCGAAAACTTTAACATACCATTCGGTGACGCAGGAGCAAGTTTCGCTGCGCGGATCTTAGCGTATTCTTCCTTGGCCTTCTTGATTTGGTCTTCACGGTGCTTGATCGCCTGCTTTTCTACCCGATCGTCATACTTGGCCTGCAGCTTCTGGCCGTGCATAATACCGTAACCGACACCAGCAATCAGTGCCGAATACCGAACGACGTTCACAACAGGTGTAGGCGACATAAAGTGGAACACAGGATCGTCAGCAGCGGTCGCGATGGGCAAGCCAAAGCAACCGCTTACGTCCCATCAACACCCAAGTCGGTTGCGCCCGGCACGGGCATGCACGTGATGCAGTTCTCCGCAGCTGGTCTTTCATGTTGAAGGAAGCCTACTAGGCTCCAATACGTGGAGGAAGGAAGGGTGAGGAATACGAAGCGTTGCTGCGCCCACTGTCCTTCTTGTCTACAAAAGCTTGAGATGCCTATTGATCAGGAGAAGCTTGCTAAGCTGCAGAGCGCCCAGCGTGTTGGTGGCAAGGGTGCCCCACGCCGAAAGGTTGTGAAGAAGCCCAAGGGTGCTGTGGCCGGTGGTGATGACCCCAAGCTGCAGGCCGCTATGAAGAAGCTGGCTGTTCAGCCCCTCACAGGCATTGAGGAGGTGAACATGTTCAAGGCGGACGGAAACGTGCTGCATATCGACGCTCCCAAAGGTATGTATTTTGACAATTGCATCAAGCTTACATGCAGTACATGGTGATGTTGGCTCGAACACCCTTGCTGTGTACGGCAAGGCACAGAACAAGGAGCTCACGGAGCTTCTTCCGGGTATCCTCAGCCAGCTTGGCCCTGAGTCGCTCGCAAGCCTGCGTAAGCTGGCTGAAAGCTACCAGGCCATCAGCGCCCAGCAGGCCGAGGCTCAGAAGGCTGCTGAAAACGAAGGTGTGCCGGAGGTGTCTGGTAACTTCGATGAGGTCGAACAGGGCAAAGATGCCCCTGCTGAGACGCAGGTCGACCAGCTTGACTAAGTGTCATACGCGATCATCATAGAATGACACTTTCAAAATACAAACAACAGATGTCCTCTAGCTGACCAGTGTCCTACATATGATGCCTACTCCTCTGTTCGGGGGTTCTTTGCGTCTGACAAGTCGTGTGCAGCAGATTCGCCATTGTCATCTTCGTCACGCTGGCGCTTTGCACTCGTCGCCGCATCATCCATAGTGACCTCTGGACCTGCACGTTGAGACCTCTCTGTTTCGTAGTATTCTGCATCGGCACCAGTGGGCGCTTTGTGTGCATCAATGGCGCCTTGAGACTCCTGGTATACTTCTTCACGACGTTCGTGACGCTCACTCTCACGCTTCTGCTGCTCTTCTATCCGCTTGCGCTCTTCCTCTTCACGCATGCGGTTATGACCCCAGCCACCACGACCAGCATCATATTCTTGGCGATATTCGTCACGAACTTGTCCGCCGGAGCGGCCGCGGCCATATTGTCGACCATCACGATATCCTGGATCAAGATCGCATCGAATGACTCTTTCGTCCAGTTTCGTCCCCGAGACAAAACGCATGCAGTCAACAGCTTCGTCGTGTGTATAAAACCTGAGGCGTTAAATATATGTATACGTACTCAACGAAAGCAAATCCACATGGTGTCTTGGTGTTTCGATCCAAGCCCATAATAATACGCTTGATTCCACCGCCACCCGTCACATTGGTAACACGCGCGAACAGTTCGTACATTTGTTCCTCGGTGGTATAGAACGACAAATTGCCAATGTAGAGCGTGGCACTTTGAGCAAGTGCCATTTGTTGCTCGTGCGCAGAGCTGCGCGCCCGTGAATCGCGGTCTGGTTTTAGCATTTACACGGTACATACACGAAGAGGGAGCGTTCAAGTGCTCGACAATATGAGACATGCGGCAGTTTATGGGAAAGCCTCAGTGGCCAACAGTGCTTAGGTGGAGCATCGCCCACTTTCGAGCGCCATTTTTGCGCCAGTCCATGACGACACGATCAGCGGAAACGGACGTGATCGTTCCGAAACCGTCACGCACAGACACCACGACAGCACTTTGGGCCACGCAGTATGGAGCTTGGTACCCGATTCACAAGCGTTATACACCCAAGTCGATCGTGATTGATCTTGAAAGCGTTGAGCCGCGCTTTGTTGAATGGCTGGATGAAGATGGCGTCGTGCTGGCAAATGCGAACGACTCTCGTCATGCAAGGACATTACCACAGAATGATGAAGCTGAAGTGATGAGCGAGCCTAGTGATGACGAGGACGATGGAGCTTTTTTCCCCGCGTTGAATGCAGAAATTGAGCGCGCCTTGCAGGCTTATGGTGCCGTTTTTCCCAAATTGAATTGGAGTGCACCACAAGATGCGGCTTGGATCATGCCTGGGCACACACTACGATGTCAAACGCCTAACGATGTATATTTGCTGATCAAGTCGTCCGACTTTGCCATGAAAGATGTGGTGCAGTTGCGCGAATTAACCCAGGCTTGTGAAGCAGATTCGCGCTATCAGCGTCCACGACTGCAACTCGTGCTAAAAAAATGGTTCGATATGCCGCGTTCGCACGAATTCCGCTGCTTTGTTAGGCATGCGCACGTTGTAGCTGCATGTCAGCGCGAAATCTCTTTTTATGAGCACCTACAAAACCCCGCAACGCAGGAACGTATCCAGTCCATGCTCATGGACTTTTACAATGAGAACATGGCCCAAACGACGCCCCCTGATATTGTATTTGATGTGTACCTGACCAAAAATCTCGACAGCTGCTTTCTGATCGATTTGAATCCATGGCTCGATCGCACTGATACCCTGTTATGGACAGGTGAAGAGCTAGAGCAGGCATATGCCCAGCCAACACGCATCCCCTTACGTGTGTTAACGTCACCAGCACAGGCATCTCAAGCACTGCCGACATATTCTGCGCACATGGTCCCAGCTGACGTCATAGAGCTGAGCCAGGGTGAGCACATCGCCGAGTTTGCCCAAAAATGGTCGTCACAACTGCAGGAAGCCGCTAAGCCCTAAAAAGAGCCGCATTAATGTCGCAATGGTCCCTTGACACGGGGAAAACCCACCAAGTCTCGCACATGGTACGTGTGTGTAAGCCAGCTCAGAAGGCGTTCCATACCGATACCAAATCCACCATGTGGCGGGCCCCCATATCGACGGAGGTCGTGTATGTACCACGTCAGCGAAGAGCTCTGGAGACCAGATTGCTTCATACGCTGTAGAAGCACATCGTGTCGCTCTTCACGCACGCTGCCTCCGACCAGCTCACCCACATTCGGCACGAGCAAATCGAAGCATGCAACGGTTTTTCTCGACGCACCTGCTGCCTCTGGGTGAAGAGCATCATCAAGAGTCACCTGCTCGTCATTTTCCCGCATATAGAATGGCTTGATATTCGAGGGAAAGTCGGTCACAAAGACTGGCATACCAAAATGAGCAGCAAGCCATCGTTCATGGTCAGACCGCAATGAGTCGCCCCACACGGGAGCAGGTACCTCAGTACACTGTGCACGGAGTAGCTGCACAGCATGGGTATACGAGATACGTGGCCAAGATGCTTCAATACTAGCGGCGTGTTCGTCCGTGGCGCCCAAGAACGTCATATCGTCCTTTGCACGTCCCTCGTGCCATGCAGCACGAATGGCGCTTTTTAACACCTCTTCGGTACAGTCCAGTATTGCTCCCAGCGCGTTTTTAGAGGGAAGCCAGCACATTTCTGCCTCGAGCATCCAAAACTCTGCCAAGTGACGATTCGTGGCGGAGCCTTCAGCACGAAAAACAGGACACAGGGACCACACACGAGATAGACCCAATGCATAGGCTTCCAGATGCAATTGCGCCGAGACAGTCAGGTACGCATCGTTTCCAGACCAGAATGCCGTCATGTTTTCCACCGAAGATGGTTGTTGAGCGACATCTGACTCGGCCACAACCCGAAAAATCTCACCCCCACCCTCACAATCTGACGACGTGATAACAGGCGGGTGAACTTTGCAAAAGTCATTCTGATCCATCCAAGCAGCCATAGCAAGTTCTATTCGTGTGCGTGTACGTTGTATAGCGCCAAAATGAAGGGTGCGTGCTTTGAAATGCGAGACTTGCCGCACTATATCAGCAGCGACAGAGTCAGGCTTGGTACTGTGCATCACATTGGCGAGTGGGTACGTGGCCAGATCTGTAGATGCTAACACATGTACGTCTTCGGCGTGCATTTCCACGCGCTGACTAGATGTGCGACCACGTCCCGCAGCCATACGGCCACTCAGTCGCACTGCTTGCCCCGGAGTGAGTTCGCGAGCCTCGCCTGGCAGCACCACTTGCAACGTAGCTGCTCCCCCTAATGTACCATCTGTGAGTTCAACGAAAGTGCGCGTCTTGTGCCTGCGAACTGACACGATCCATCCGTGGGCTGTCACAGGAGCATCCATGTCCTGCAAAGATGCAAGCTTCGTCTCCGCGTCGCGCCGCAGCACATGTAAGGTAGGTGGCAGGGACGAGGAAGCGTAGAAACGGGCTAAAACGGGTAGACGAATAGCATGTTGACACACACGCACGACTCGACTCGCACGTCCTAGCATCTAGCAGCGCTACGGCAGAATCGATGGGGGATACAGCTGCTACGGGTGGAGAAAGACCCAGCGGCGATTCGAATCACGTGTAGGATCCTAAGCTTTCTGAGCTCGTTGGCGGCGGTCCAGCCAATCCTGCACTTTGAGGCGTAGGCCAGGCTTGTGCTGGTAGTACTTGTCGATCGTATCAAGCAGCTCGTTTGCTTCGAGCACATAGCTACCCGAGGCGGGGTGACTGCCCTCGTGCAGCGCTGCCAGCTCGGCTTCAGTTGGCAGGGCATGCATGTTAAACTTCGGGTTCCAACGGAGCGGTCCCAAACCACGCAGCTTGGCCTCACGCTCTTTACGCGCCTCGCGATCTTTGCCGGTATGTGGTACATTCATAAGCTTGGGCACTTCAAGCTGCATACCGGCGCGGTGCGCTTTGCTAGCTTCGCCAAAGAAGAAGGTCTGGATATAGTCGTCACTCACGTCCTCCAAACGTGACGGCTCCCAAGTGGGAGCACCGGTGCGGCGCTGGCCAGTGGCAGGGTCTTTGCCCAAGACGTGCATCACACCCGTGTGAAAGTCGCGGCCAATGGACAAGTCGCAGAAGGCCGTAGAGAGGCGAATGTTGGTGTGCATGTTCTCCTCGTACGTTTGGTGATGCGCCAGGCGAATGGCGTGGAACGTGACTTTCAAAGAGCGAGGCGAGCGAGAAAGCAGCGTCGCGTGCGTGACCGATGCCCATTCAGCAACGTCTTCGGTCAGACTAAGTCCACGCGCAGCGAGATCCTTGCCTGTAAAAGAGTCGTGTCGCCTCTGGGCAATGTCTTCCAAGACAGCGATAATCTGCTCGACCGAGTCGCGCGTGAATGCATAGTCCATGGCAATGCGCGTGTCACCCAAGTACACAGACTTCTGAGCCAAGCTTGGATCATCCATAAAGGGATCCGAGGCAAACTCATTGATCGCACTCACCACGTTTTCCTCATGAGCAGCAGTCGAAAGAGGCATCGAGCCAATCCGCCGAATCATTTCTTCCACCGCATGCGAACGAACATAGTGCGTCGCGAGGCCCGTGATATAAGCATCTGCACCACTCAAACGCGAGCTAGTGAGGCCAATGTACATGCCGACGCCACCATCAAGACGCGAAAAAACGTACGTCAGACCCACATCGGGGTAGTACCCAATGGCCGTCTCGGGCATCGCAAAGAGCGTGCGCTCTGAGGCAATACGAAGCGTGGAATGCACTGTCATACCGACACCGCCGCCCATGATAATACCATCCCACAGGCCGATGTACGTTTTGGGGTGGCCGAGTTGGGTGGTCGCTCTGCGCATACAATGCACGCGGTAGTTTTGCATGAGTTCCCACTGGAAAAACCAGACCGACTTACTGCGCTCGACAATGTCTTCCTTATCAGCCAGGGTAACGAGCGACATGACATCACCACCAGCACACATAGAGCGGCCCATACCGCGGAACAGGACGGTAGCTGCATTCGGCGAAGGCTCAATTTCATCGAAGGCCACGTTAATGAGACTGATCATGTACCTGTCAATTGCATTGAGCGCCTTCTCACGATTCAACTGAAGGATTCGCATGGATCCATTACTCAAAAGCTGTACGGGCGAATCAGGCTGATGCAGCAAGTGTTTGGGCGGATGCGCCAGGTCTGCCGACACAGCAGCCCATTGAGCATTTGTCATATGCCGCGCGATCAGATTCACGCGAGACGATGTACGAGATGAAGTGTTCAAACGTGTACGGACGCTGTTGCTTAGGCTTAGAGCAGGATTCAAAGACACACGGCGCCACATAGCACTTGCGCCCATCGGACCACCAGCCTAAGAAAAGCGCTCTCACGGCTCGAAGCAGCACTGAGCGCCAGCCTTGATGCTTAGCCTTGATGCTTAGTCATCGTCATGGTACGTAAGCCGGTCGGACTTGTTCGAACACCCCGCGAAGAAAGGTGCATGTGGCACCGACAGCAGATGCAGATAAAAATTCCACATCAGCATCCAGCGGGTGATTGGGCGAATGACTGAGGCTTTCAGGCCTCCGAGTCTTCCATCACCAATGTCATCGATCAAAGGACCTGCACCAGCTCCTGAGTCCTTCCCCTGTGCCGGAAAGCTCAAGATTGGTATCGTGCATGCGCGATGGAACAAGGAAGTTATTGACGCGCTTGTCAAGGGGACGCTGGAATCTCTTGACAAGGCGGGCGTAAAGGCCGAGCAGGTGGCCATCGACTCGGTCCCCGGCAGCTGGGAGCTGCCCATGGGCACACTCAAGATGATCAAGCGCGAGAATGTAGATGCCGTCGTCTCTATTGGATGTGTGATCAAGGGATCGACGATGCACTTTGAGTACATTTGTGACAACAGTCTCAAGGGTCTCATGCGCGTCAGCCTGGACACGAAAGTCCCTGTGATCCTTGGTGTGCTCACGGCGCTGGACGAGGACCAGGCCCTCGAGCGCGCGGGTATCGGCCGCAAAAAGCCTGGTCACAACCACGGTCTAGAATGGGGCACTGCTGCTGTGGAGTACGTAAATCCAGCACTGACCAAACAGAATGGCTCTCAAGGAGCCCAAGCCCGAGACGCCTTAGCATTGGTTTCTAGGTTGAAACAGAGGCATGTTATGTACTATGAACAGTCCATAGATAGGAGCCTACTGCGAAGAGAGCAAGTTTTTAATGTTGTTCAACATTTGTATATCACGCTGCACGGAGCCAGGCACATCGCGTTTACGCTTTTGCAGGCGCTGTCGCCGGCTGTCTTGCCGAGGCATGTGGCCCGAACGGCCTTTACGTGCAAGAGAGCCGAACAGAGATCCGGCCTCGGGGCTCGAAGCGCGCAGAGCGTTACCGCCAAAGGCGGATGCGTGCGACGCGTCTGGATCGTCGATCCAGCGCCGAGAGCCGGGCATAGGAGGTGCCTCGTACGAATTTTCCACACCTGGACGACGAAGGGCCATAACTTGAGTCCGCAAGGAGCCCAGCTCAGGTTCACAGTCCACACGAGGAGGAGCGCGACGGGCATTGGCGACGGTAGGAGCCATATCCATCCACGCGTGAAGAACACGGAAGTAGGATTCGCCGCGCTTGGGGTTCACGCGGGTGTAATCGACCGTGTCGAGACCATTACGGTACTGCAGCGGGAGATGACCCACATGGCCTCCCACGGCGACGGTCAGTGATGCATCCGTGTTCATGAAGTAGCGGTTGCGCCTTGCTTCTTCCACACGATGCAGCGCACGGCCCTGGATCGGCTCGTTGAGCAGGTATGTGTATATATTGTCAGGCTGTGCGTACTGCAGTCCACGTAGCGGATGTGCGGGTGCGGCGTGTGCCGGCGTAGCGAGCACCTGGCTGTTGGGCGCATTGTACCTAGCCTCGGCGCTGTTGCGTAGATAGTCTGCGGCACTTTGGGGCGCGTGTGGTAGGCGTGCTTCTGTCCACATATCTACACCCGTGGAGTTTTGGGGATATGTCGCAGCCTTGTCCCATTCATCCTGAGTCACGGTACGATCGGCGGCTTCATGAGCAAGTCGTTCCATCCGCTCGTGGATAGCCACGTTCTTGCGATTCTGCTCAAGTGCTGCGCGAAACTTGGGACGCTGGCGGCGAATATCAGAGAGAAAGCGCTGGAACGTGCGTTCATCCATGGCATGGTAGTTCGGCAAAACATCTGCCGAGCTGGCGAAGCGTCCGTGGTGCGTACCCCAGACAACATTGGACGTGAGTTTGTTGGTATCTTCCAACGTCGCATTGTCATAGACGATGCGCGGGGGTGGCCCAAATGTGGCATTCACATCGTCTTCGCCTGTGACACCCACACCCAATACATCGCGGCGTGGCTTGTCAGAAACACGCACACCAGCCTCGAACCAGCGCTTGCGGAAAAGGGGCTCACGTTCTGACTCTTTCCAATTCGTCATACCGTGTTTATCGTCAATGTCTTGGATGGTCACGTAGCGCAGATCACCCGCGTGAGATCTTGGCGCAGGCACATCTGCGGTCGCCTGCCATGACGACGGGAGGGGGCGCTTACCGCCAAAGTCGCCACGCACTGCATGTGCAATAGGTGTGTGATACACCTGGGACACATACGGATCGAAGGTACTCGCGCGGGTGCGCTGTAACAAGCGCGTCAGCACGCTACTCGCCATCGGTGCGTCGCTCCGGGTGGAAAACCATGGGTGCGTTTGTAGGGGCAAAGAAGGAAGTGATCACGTGATACACGCTCCGGCGGCGCATAAAGCGGGCGCTTCGGTCTAGCATCGTTTTTCTCAACCCAACCCCGTGATGCTGGTGGTCGGTCATCGGCCGCGTCCTGTGCCGACGCTATAGCGGTGTGGGCCTGGCATGACGGGTAGATCATTTATGGGCTGTAAAACCATCGTCAGGAGGGCGCGCCCAGGCTGCGCCCCATGATCCGGTGATGACCTAGTGTCCATACAAGCAATGTATATAGGTACGTCAGCGCAACGAAGCACGGTGTAAGATGCTGGAGGATCAAAACATTTGCTGCTAGGACGCAAACGTGATGCACGAGCGCCGAGATGCGCGGTGCACTTGACAAACGATAAAAGGCGTGTCTGACAGCCATGTCGATCCGTGTTTCTGCCGCGTGTGAATTCATGACTAACCACTGTCAGCAGAGCCGACTATCATCATGTCTATAGCACCTATTACGCGAGGTTACGCAGGCCCGTAGCTAGACGACCCACTTCACTAATATGACTAACCTTGCACAGCGAGCCACGGAACTCAGGCAGATACTTGGCGCCGGTCAAGGGGTCTTCGACAGCATTCATGCCGCCAGCAGGAATAAGCGTGTGGCTACCAGCACAAATGACATAGTCAGACTCGTGCACGGAGTATGAGGACACTAGCACAGCATCACGCGGCTGGCGATCAGAGAGGGACACGATCTGCTGAGCCACCTGCATGACCTTGGCGGGTGGCTGCATCTCAATGAGTCGACGAGCAAAGTGGCCAGCCATAGCGAGATTACCGACCCGACGGGCTTCCATCATGGCGATGCGCAGCGCCAACATCTGGTGTTGTGGCTGCATCTGCACATGCGTAAACAGAGCAGCCAATTCCACGATGCGAGCGACCTGTGCGGGATCATTGGCCTGCGCCGCATCGGCCGCCAAAGCACGGCGTTCGAGCTCAATCGAAATACCAATCAAATACTCACGGCATTCGCCAATGAGCTCCAAGATACGCTGAGCTTCCAGCTCGTTAAGTGCAGGCGTGAGCACCAGCATGTGCAGCAGCGATCGGAACTCATGCTCAGCATCGTGCAGCTTGTTTCCACTTACTGCACGATATGCAGAAGCAAGATGGTGCGTCTCCAGGTACGACAAGCGCAACGGAGATGCAGGGAGCACCTTGCCGAGATCGCCTTCACTCGCCTCATTATTGCGCCGCAAATGCACAATAAGAGGTGACATGCCCGGCGCACCAGGGACAAGAGCACGAGCAGCAACAAAGCAGCGCCAAAGCCATGGCTCGAGTGGTGTGAATGACACGATACCCGCTTGACGCTGCAAGAGCTGCAGAGCTGTATCAAACGCACCAGCTGCAGCGAGATCCGCGGCCACAGGCGAGTTACGAAGCCAGTGCTCATCCTCTGCGCTGCCAGCGGTCAGGCCCTCTAGCGACGCAACATCCACCAATGGCGCAATTTGCTGACCAAGCTCCTCTTCAGCCGGTGCGACAACACCGTCATCAAGATCCCAGGCTTCTTCGGCCTCGTTTAGGTCGACTATGCCGCCGTCGGCATTTGGCTCACCGTATGCATCCTCTTCGTCGTGCACGAGCGCGTCGCCCTCAAGCCACGAGTCAATATCATGCGACGGGGCATCAACGGCATTGTCCTCGAAAATGACGCCGCCATCGGTACCAGCCACAAGCTCCTTATCAAAGAAGTTTTCGGTAGGTGCAGCAAGTGGCCAGTCCTGCTGACTTGTTGGATATACCACAGGCGGCAGTCCAGCCGTAGTCGCCACAGGAATGCCAGCCAGAGATTGAGCTTCGTCAGCATCCAGCCCCGATTCCTGAGCGATCTCGGCGGCCCAGGTCAAATCTCCAGAGCGCTGCGCCGTGATGTACGCAAGCACACCAAGACCCGCGCCTTGCAACACGCGCGTCTGTGTCATGGCATCCTGGTTAAACACAGCATTGTGGTACAGGCTCTGTACATTTCCACGGCGCTCAGCAATGCTGGTCATCTTAGCCAGCTTTTCAAAATTGCCTGTTATAAGATACAGGAACGACAGCTGGTCAAAGTCTTTGGTTTTTTGATACGCACGCTCCACGATGTGATGGGCGCCTAGGCGCAGAGCAGCTTGACCGAGACGTGTCCAGATCTCAGGCACATTGATAGCCTCCGCCGTTTCGAGAGCCACATCGAGGTTGCCGCACTCCACCGCCAAATCAAAGCGTGTCGTCTTGTCCTCCACAAAGTGAAGTGCGATCTCAGGAAAGCCCTTCTTTTGCAGATATGCAATTATTGACTGACCCACCAGACGAGACGTGCGGATGATACCCAGCACTTCATCGTAGCGGCCTTCCAGCAGCGCTAGTTTGAACTTGTACTCAGTAGGGTCCATCACCACTGTACGTGGACATGCTTGACGGTCAAGGCAGTACACCGTCGAACCTTTTACTCGCGTAAGGTATAGCGGCTGCTCTAGCGTCTTGATAATGCCGACGTCGCCCTGTGGCAAAGCATACTTAATGTGGTTCAGAGTGCTGTACAGAAGGACACCATTCGAGTCCCAGGCTGCGCTCTTAATACGGATCGTCTCGTGGATTAAATGCGACGAGCCAAAGTGTTTGTCTGCCAGGGTAATGGTGTGCTTCGACAAGAGAGCCACATGTGCACCGTCGGGGCTCCAAACTGCATACTTCACGCTCGGCGCGGCAATTTCGCCGGTCACTGTCTGCTGTTGTGTGTCATAAAGCTGGACTCCCATTGTCGTACTAAGCAGCAAGTGCGATGGACCACCGTAAAAGATCTCGTTAGTCGGCTGCGGGAGCATCAAGGTCTTGACAACTTGATTTAACAGATCACGAATTTCGACACGCTGCTGGCTCTTTTGCAAGACGGCCAGGCGATTGCGTGCAACAAACAAAGCGGTCGAGCCTTGGCCACGTCTTCCGACGGCGCCACTCTCACCAAGCTCGGCAGGCGGCGAATGCGGGAGCGGCGCAATATCATACACGCCAACGTCGCCATTGATCGACGTCACAATGACGGAACGCTCTGCAGGGTTAAAGCTCAGAGAGCGGGGCTGGACGTATTGGTTACCAAGACGACGGATGCTGAGCAGCGCATGGTCCTTGCCCGTATTATAGTCCATATGGCGCACCTGCTTGTTACGCACATAATACAATGAATGGTCGTGCAATGCAAACGGCGGGCGCTCACGTTCTAGTTTGAATACAATCAGACCACTGTCATGCCCAGCAGCAAACAAATTCAGGTGGGGATGGGCCGTGAGAACCCAGAACCGGTCGTTCTCGCGGCGGAAAGTCTGGACCGCAACGCGCTTGCCCATGTCCCATACCCGAATGGTTTTGTCTTCGGAGACAGACAGAATCAATTCGGCATGTGGATGAAAGAGGGATGCAGATACATTGTTGTAATGTCCGCGGCACGTATCGACTTCCCAGGCCTTTGTGTCCGACATGCGCCACAGCTTGATTTGACGGTCGTCACTGGCCGACACAATAAGCGGAAGAGCGGGGTGGAAGGCAGCCCAATTCACACCACGATCGTGTCCCTCCAGCACATACTTGACCACGACGTCCATATTGGCAAAGAGATCCATTTGGGTGCTATTCGCTCGCGCAATCTGATCTTCGAGGCTCATGGGTTGCGCAGTCGTAGACTTTTGTTTGAGTGTGGTGAAGTCCCATACACGCACTGTCTGGTCCATCGAAGCCGATACAATCAGGTCTTCGTACGGATGGAATTGAGCACACATCACATAGTGGTTGTGGCCGGTCAGTACCGCAATACAGGTGCGACTTTGCCAGTTCCAAATACGGATAGTCTGGTCATCTGATGCACTAATAATCCATGGGTGCTCGTGATGGAAGAACACGGAACGCACATAATCCAAATGGCCATGTAAGGTGAACAGAACCTTGCCTGTCTTGTGGTTCCACACCTTGATTTTGAAGTCGTCGCCGCCACTCACCAAAAGCGGCTGCGTCGGATGAAAGCAGACACCACGAACAGGACCTTCATGATCTTCCAGGCGTTCATAGATCGTACCCGTTTGGTAATTCCAAAGTTGGATTGATCCATTGTGCAACGAGGCCGCAAGCAGCGGTAGCTTCTGGTGAAAGGCGATACCTTTCACACGATTTGACTTTGACTCGAACTTTGTTAGCATCTGCATTATGATGCTGGCAGACAACGTGGCGCCGTATCCCGTTTAAACGGCCCTCGCGCCTTACCCCGTCGTAGAGCGTCTGCAGAACGGACAGTCGTACCAACCAACCCGACGGCGACACGGCCTGCCTGCGCTGGCGTGGACAGTCACGTGTTCTTAGTCATGCTCACGGAGGGTCCTTGGGCATCAAGAGGAGCACACCTGCAGGGCAGCACACGAGGTGCGTATGCCCTTGAGCGGTACAGATGAGTTCGCAGAATGAAAAAGCGGCATCTTCGCAATCTGGGATGCCACGCTTGGACATGTCTACAATAATGCAGACGCAATTTGACTACGAATGTCACGCTGAGCATGCACATCCGCGTGGGCATACTTCCAAGCTCTTGTCTCTACTCACTCTCGCAATACTCCGACACCTCTTATGGACCAAGACCCAAATACCACAACCTTTGCAAGCACTAGAGCGTGAGGCTTTTGCAATATTGGATGAGGACGATGAAGCGTCTTGCTTGTGCCTTTCCTACGGTACAGAAGGAAATATCATACTTCCACTGGCCATGACGCGACGTTTGCCTAGTCCTGTCCAACGCGTGGCACAGTTACTGTATTCTTGTACTAAGCTAGAAACACGCTTGTACGACTTGTTGGCATCACTGGAATCAACACCGCCAACAACTCTCCACATTGCCATGGTGACAGGTCAATCGCTTTCATTTCCTCAGCATGTGCTCGTGCTGCACTTTGACCAGATGCTAGCATTTGGCAAAAATTATATATCTGATTCAGACTCATGCAAGGATCGAAGGAGGAAAGTAAGTGCACTTATGGAGCGAAAGTTTGTGCGTTTCACTATGGACAAGGATTTGCTTTTGCCAGACGCATGTCGACCTACGCGCACACGTATCTTAGTCTGTGCTCCTCCTCAGCTCCAGATCTCTGGCTGGCATCCTAGGCCTCATTGGCGCGCACCTGCACCCACATTTGCACCAGACCCAGAGCTCGAGTCTGGGACAGAGGACTTACTCTCACATACTCCTGAACCGCGTGTATCGAAAATGAATCCAGCTACTCATACATTTCTGTCTCGTCACAGTGCACGTAAAGAGGCATGCACACGTCGAAAACGAAGCAGCACGCAATCTGTGCATCTTAGTGTGGACGGTGGTCTCCGGCCAGCGCGTGGGGTTCCGACATCAAATGTCACGTGGTATGAATGTGACGTACACGTCGTGGGCTTTTGAACAGCTGGGATAAAGAAGGCTTGCATGCGATTGGCTCAGCGCAAACGTTATTTACAGCGCCATGCAGTTCAGGGCCGTCGTTCCACTATTTCTCGGCACTCTTTTCACAACCAAGCTTGGACGTCGCTTTGTTAAGATGATTACCGTTCTGCAATGCTTGGCACTGTTGCTTTGGGGAATACACTGTCTAGCAGCCGAACCGCCAAAAGACACAGGTCTAACTGGTACTTGGAGTAGTGGAACTGGTTCCGTCTTAACCGGCGAAGGATTTTTCCATATTAACAATACATTTACTGTGCCAAAGAACACCGGCATTTCGTACAGCTTTTTCGAGAAAAGTGACACGACTGGCTTTTGGGAGCAGGCAATTTATCAATACACTCGTGGTGATAATCCTGACTGTTTTACGGTCCACCTTATTTGGCAGCATGGAAACTACACGATTCACCGTAACAATTCCATGTCCCTCACGCCCTTCAAGACCGATGGCCTTCAGCAATATACTGATACCTGTAAACATGATGAGGACAAAATCGATTTCTACTCGCAACCAGAGTTTATGAAAAATTTTGAAATCACAACGTATAAACACTATGCTCTTGGTGCCGACCCGCAATGGTCGTACAAGCTCCAGCTATATGAGTTCGATGGCAATCCCAAGCCGCCAATGTATCTTCATTATCGCCCTCCGCTAATGTACCCGACGCAACCTATGCATAAGATGATGTGGGGTCTCATGGACTGAAGGGAAAGCTCGACATAGACATGATTTTTGGATGATTTCGTAATGTACAATGCATCGATACCCAACAATACTCCATCATAATCGCTTTCTCCCCTTATACATGCACCGACTCTTTGTATATCTTGTGCTGGTAGCAGATGTGTTACTGACATCCGTCTTGGGTGTAGAGTCATTCAATGAAACACTTACTTTACGGCCCCTTGTTGGTGGCCGCGTACATGCCGCATTTACGTTCGAATTGGCTAGCGATGCATCATCCATCCATCACTTTAGTCTGCTTCCGAGACCCTTGCTCCAGCCTGTCGCATCACTGGGCGTCCAGGAGCTCCGACTGGCGATGAACAAGGGGCGATGGATGTATGAAGAGTGGGGTTCACCGGCTCCTGGCACACTGGGAGATGACGGCGTGGCCATTGGTGCTGAGGTATGGGCCTCTATAAACAATGATACCGAGATGTGGCCGCGCTGGCGTGTGCTTACATCGGCTCTGGCTTCCGTTTCATGTGCATCGCTCGATGCCATCGACGAAACGACCACCATTATGCCCAACTACCCTTACTTTGGCACAAACAGTCCCGTGATGCACGCATACTTGACGTCGGAAAGTGTATGTACTGAAAACATTTCGCCGCTCCTCAAACTCCTTCCATGCAAGGGTGGTGCTGGCTTAGCAAGTCTAATCAAACCGCATTCTATCCTTCAAGCCGAGTTTCACGGTGTGTCGCTCCATGTACTTCAAAAGAACAATGTATGGCATGTTACAATACGTGTCCATGTTGTGAAACGACCATCACAGAGGCAGGATACGCGATGGACAATGAATGAGTTATTTTCTGCACAGTTAGAGAAGACGTGCCCTGTTTCGACATCTAGCCAAGTCCACGTCCAGAGTCCAACGGTGCCTGAGCCTGCCGTGCAGAGTGACGAGTCACTACGCGAGGAGCAAGAGTGGACATGGGACGACGAGGAAGATAAAAAGCCGCTACCTTATACGGTGCCCATGTTCACTTACACATATGATACACATGCTTATCGTGACAAAGGCTTGAACGTGGCGTTCGTGTCTAATGCTACTAGTCCTCTACTTCAGCCGCCGCCCCTCCGTGCATCCCGACAGGTGCTTGGTCATGGCCAAGAAGACAACAAGGTACGCCTTACATTGCGGAATGATATGCCTGCCGAAACGGTGCATGTGATGTACTACGAGCACCTTCCACCTACGGTGCTTCCGCTTCTGCACACACTGCATAGTGACGCTCAGGTGGACGATTACGATGAAGCAGATGACATGGTGCGGTTTAGAGACGATGTGACTGAGCCCTTTGTCGTAAATGCCACATACAAACCACCAAAAGTGCGCAGAATCATGGGATTTATGGAGCTCGAGCTTCGTGTGCCTGCCGCGAGCACATTGACTGTGACATACACACTCAAGAAACACATGCTGCACTATGACGAGCACATTCCAGATCCACATCGGGGAATGGACTTGCCTCCGGCCATGTTTACGCCGCTTGGCGCGCATGGCACATTATGGTCTCAGGAGCATAGGCACCTGCCTGTATATTACGTGCAAGCGCCGCATCTGTACACGGCGCCTGGACTTATCGACATGGTCTTACCCGATTTTTCCATGCCATACAATGTGATTTTGTTCTACTCTACATTCGTGGCCCTATTCTTTGGTACGATGCTGAATCATTTCCTGCGGCGATACCGAGATGTATACGTCAAATCTCGTACGACTCAGTAAACAAGCTTACGTGACCGGACGTATCGCCCTGCCACACTTTGCGTATGGACGTGTGATCAGACACGGCTGTGCGTAAAAGCGCCATCAGACCCGATGGACCACATCCCACAGTCAAAGTACGGCCTTGAGACTGGCGGACTTCTTCTTGAAGAATGCCAGACAAATCGGGGTATCCAGGGCGTGTGAGCTCGGACAAGATAGAAAAGTCTTGTTGCTCATCGGGATCGAGGTTGGCACTCACCGGCGGTGGTGTCATGCTCCTGGGTGTCTTGATATCGTGGGATGAGGCGTTCATGAATGGTGGCGGAATCGGTTTGAGTGGATACGCATTGAGCGACGTATCGCTGTAATGGTCACACGTATCGATATTCAAGGCAGATGGAGGCATGCGTCCATTCTGTATAAACTCCAGTTCATTATCCGCTTGCCGATTGGCATGCTGTACAGGGAGGGGAGTCGGCGCGTGTTGGTCATGAGTACCGGATCTTGCGCGGTTCAACCGTGTGCGAGAACGCCGACATTTGCCCTGAACACGGATATGCTCACTCAAGGACTGTTCCATCGCGTTGGGGGGCTTTTCTTCGCCGTCTTCGAACTGCGTCAGATCCGCTGCTCGCAAACCCATATCATGGAGTAATTTTTGTGGTAGCGGCGGGCGATACATGTCTTCTTGCTCTTCGTATCTCGATTCATCATGATGTGGTCGTGACATTGCATGATGCACGCGGGTTGCATACATCTCGATGGTCAAATGTTCAGGCGACAATATTTCAAGACATCGGCGTAAAGCACTCGCTGCCCACTGGAGGTGAGCATAATCTCGCATGATCCATACGAATCGAATGCGGTGCATGCGGAACGGACGGCCCCAACTACCTTGTACGTTGCACCCCATCTGAGCGAGGGCCACTTTAGCACACAAGTACTCGAGTACGGATAGGCCAAGCGTTACGCCACAGCCGCCACATACAATGACGCATGTTGCATAGGCACTCCAGTCAATGCGGGCAGAGCCTCCAAAGGGACCATCCACAATGGTGCGCATGTAGATGCCTTGGACGTGCGTTCGAAAAGATGCTCCGTGGATAGGTGGGAATACGGCATCCGTTGAAGTCGCTGATTCAGGGGCGTGCATGTCGCACCGCTTTGTCACATGGTCCCATAGCCGACGTGTCAAACCGTTGCGTGCGCGGACCAGTAGGACGAGAAGGTGCGCATTGCGTCGAGCCTGCGACGCGGAATCGTGCGAGTCGTGCAATCGCTCAAACTCGTCGACATAAGAGCATGCGATCGTGAACGGATGTGTTTGAATCCAGCTCAGCGCCGGGAAGCCAACATACACCCACTGCCCCGGGCTCCACGACATGGGCTTGGATGTACGCAAGACAATACGGAGCATCTGGCCTGCCAGAGGCTGGATAAATGCAAATCCTGGGTACAGCTCCTCCTGGAGGTCACTGGGTATAGGGGACCTGGATGTCACGATAGATTTAGAGGTAAGCGATGTCGTAGAGGCCATATACAGTGACACGATAGATTCGGTGTCTTCAGGCATCTCGCCCTTGGGTGTAACGAGCACGCCTTTCGTCGTAGGCTCCTTGGCTGACTGCTCATGCAAGTGCATGCTACGTTTGAGGTCGGGAGGCCGCTCGCTGTAGTTGAAATGCAGCGTTCTAAACGCGCGCCATATGCGTTCCAAACCCCAAACAAGAAACCCCGCGAGCATCCAGCCACCGAGCTGTGGATGATGGGCCCACGTAGCAACCATAAAACCAATAACGCATATAACATGAGTGACATAAAAAAATTCGTAATAGTAGCGGCGGATCGGTGGGAGAGATAATACAACGAGAAGGGTGAGAAAGATGAAAGCCACGATGGCCCAGCGGAAACGCGGTAGGCCCAACAGGTGCGTCCACAAGTCTGGCTGTACACGCGCATCATAAGCAACTTGGACAATCCACAGCAGCGTATGTACAACAGCGTATATCCACAAGAGGTATCCGCCCCACTTGTGTAGAAATTGCAAGGCGTTGGACGCCATGTGCCCAAACACAGGTAGGGCAAATAGCGCACAAGGCGCCTGCTTCAGTGCAAATAATATGATTAGTGGTGTGAGTGCATTGCAAAAGTCGCCAAAGCGGCTCCCCATGGTCCAGAAAGTGTGATACGGTAACGTGTACGTAGGCTTTTTCGTCATGATGCGGGGGTACTGACCGAGTCCCCATTGGATGTCGCGCCGTCTTAGACTGGGTACCTGACTTGGGGAAGTAGGAGCGCGATAGTTTACATCGAAAAGCGCCACGGATGGATCCACATAGTCGGGACCGATGAAAGTCAGCAAAAGCAGAGGCAGAAGCAACAAAAGAACAAAGACAACGCGTCTTAATTGAAGAGTCACAAAAGCCAGTCTGTGAACGTGTCGTGGGGTATATTGCATTGTGGCCCACTTAGACCAAATTACGCCAAGAATCGTGCGTTGTGTCAGGCACAGGATGTATTCCAAGCCAAACAACACAGCCAGCACAGCCACCAAGATCCATAGAATGTACACGTATCTTTCAGAGGGAGATGAGAGCTCATGTGCATTCAAGTATGACATTGCCAAAGCAGTATCTGGGGCTGTGCGCTTGGCCAGCGGTATGTGCTCGTCCCGCATGATGGCACGACACAAGGCAAGCTGGCGGCCGGAGTGGCGTGTATTCAGGCACGCCTAACGCCCAGAATGCTGCCCTAATGCTAAACACGTGGCTTAAGCAGATTGTGGAGCTGAGTGAGTCTCGAAAAAAAAAGTTGCGCCGCTGTCGCTTTTTTCTGCAGCGCCGCTCGTTTCGTCATGAGCACAGACGTGGTGTCCAGTGCAGATGAGCGTCGGGCAGGTCTGCTTGATGCCCTTGGGCGTATTCGACACCTAAAAGATTCCAAGTTAGAAAATCAACGTGCTTCAGCGCAACTACTAGTGGCTATCGAGGCGACGCTTTTGGAACGAGCAGCCACTGATAGCCAGCATGCTGAGCCTGGGCCGACGCAGTACCTTTTGGCCTTAGAGAGCCTGCTGAATTCGGAAAGCACAAATGCAGACATTCTTGCATCGTCCATTTATCTGCTCTCGATCGTGCTACCGTACGTGACTCCCGGAGTTGTTCGTGCGAAAAGTCATGCTTTGCTCAGTGCTGTGGCTGTGCCTCTCGCTGAGCCGCATGGCGCAAGCGAGAACATGAACGCACGACTCCGTGCATCTCTCAGTGTTGTGGAAACATTGCTTTCGATTGTGCCTGTACAAGAGCGCGCGACGCTTGAGCGCGAACGCACATGGCTTACGGTCTGGGACCTTGTGCTCAATCTGTGCATGGACGCTCGACCCAAGGTTCGTCGGCGTGCTCATGAAGTGGTTGCGCACATACTTGGCCTTCCTACATGGGAGCACGCGCATCCTTATGCCGAGCGTACTATGGCATGGGCTGCACGTACGTTGCATAGCGTCGCGGCGGCTCGTGGCGTCTCTTCGACCAAGGCGAGTCACAAGGTCGAGTTTGACAAGCATCAGGGCAAGGCAAAGCATGCGCGGAGTGCGGCTGCAGAGCGCCAGAAGCAGGCAGCTGATGGCGCGGCCAGCACGGGCATTTGGGTGTGTGCGCTGCTTCAAATGATCGTGCCGCTCGTCCCGATGGCCAGTACGACGCCACTCGTGCACGAGCTTCTGACACTTCCAGCACTTCAGAACCCTTATCTTACTGTTTCTGTGTACGACGTCTTTGCAGTGCTGTTCCGCACACCAAGGACCGAGGCCAGTCTGGACGTCTCTGTCCCTGTCCAACGCGACGTCACTCTGTTGCGCCATACACTCGATGCACTGCAGTCAAATGTACCAGCGCATACTGATTTGCAAATACTCCCTGCATACTTGAATGTGCTCGAGTCCTGTATGGTGGCTTATTCTGCTGCGGATATCGAGACAGCATGGTCGCTCACGCCAGCCTTGTGGAGCAGCACCTTGCAGCTGGCACTTTCTGCGAGCTCCGATGCATCACGTTCGTCAGCAGACGTTCGCATGGCGGGTCGGAAACTGCTCCAGGCTCTCGCGCGCTACTGTATACCGGACCATGCCGTGGCACAGGCGCTTACATCGGAAGACGCACTCTTTGCCCACATGATCAGATCATTGCGTGATGCCCTCGGTAAGCATGCTCTGCGTTACACCCACACTCGCAGCGATATCTTGCACATTCTTGCCAGTATGCTCCGCCGTCTGCGGTATCCCCTTGAGAATGGAGGTGTGCCACCTGCAGAACCTCTGCTCATGTCGGCCGTAGAGGATGTGGCCGCCCTGCGCGTGCAGCGCAATTTTGATGCGCGCCCTGACGCGGATGCCGTGCTGGGCGCTGCAATTTCTGCTTGTGGACCGCGCGCCTTTTTGAAGCACCTGCCACTTGACCTGCTTGACCAGCACGGACGACCCAACACCCAGGGGGGCGCTGGTGGAGCACGTGGCAGGGCTTGGCTGTTACCTCTGCTGCGGGAGCATATTTCCAACACGGAACTCGCGCATTTCGTCGAGGAGCTAGTGCCACTCAGTGAGGCGCTCTTTGAGGCGCGGGTGCGCGCAGAACAGCCGACGGATGGCAGTGCACCGCGTCCTGTTGAAGTCAAGGTCATGGAGGCACTTATTGAGCAGATTTGGGTTTGTTTCCCTGGCTACTGTGACTTGTGCCGCGACATTGATATGGCCCTGACGCCCGCCGTTCTCGAGCTGCTTGTCAATGTGCTCCGGACTCAATCAGCACTGCGACCCGCGATTCTAAAGGGTCTGCAGTTGTTGGTACAGCGCACGGAGTCTGTCGTCGCGTCGCAAGTGCCCTCGGCGCAACTTCTGCGTCAGTTTGGTGTGGATCAGAACGATGGTCGACGCTTTCTGGAGCATCTGCGTTCCATGTCGGGTGTGCTGCTCGCGTCTCTTTTCCAGCTGCTGACCGAGCTGCCTGCGCAGTCTCGTGGCTACGTGATGGAATGCGTGGCGACATATCTTGCTATCCTCGATGCGCCCAGCATTGCCAAGACCTTCGCCAAGGTCGCACATATGCTGCAACAGGCACTCGCGACCTACCATCCCAGTGCACATGTGCCTACGCCCGGCAAACCTGAGCCTAACAGCCCACGGTATGTACCACCGGTGCCACACACGATGCTCGACCTGTTTATTGTATTGGTGCCGTACGTTCATGGTGCGGATGCCGCGTCGCTCTTTGATGCGTGTATGCATGTGCTTCAGGTCGATGACAGCGGTCTCCAAAAGAAAGCCTACCGCGCCTTATCACGACTGTTGGATGGAAAGGACGCTGCGGCTCTGCGTGCGCGTGTTGGATGTGCGGCTCTTATGTCGCGGTACTTGGAGCTCGATGTGCCGCCGGGTGCTGTGCGTGATCGCTTGGCTCTGTTCCGGACACTCGTTCCTCACATGCCCGACGACGACCTCGGCACACTCGCTGCGCTCGTACCTGAGGCTGTGCTGGGCACCAAAGAAGCCAACCAAGGCGCACGCGAGGAGGCTTATGCGCTCCTGGTCGACATGGGCCACCGCATGGCCCGCGGTGGCCGCATCAATCGGGCTCAGGCAGGCACTGACGCTCAAGACATCGTGTCTGCGTCGGTGCCTGAATACGTGATGATGGTCGCGGCGGGCTTGGCTGGAGCGAGTCCACGTATGATCGGCGCTTCTATCACGGCGCTAGCGCGTCTCTTGTACGAGTTTCATCGGGCACTACCCGACGATATGTTGACGGAGCTGCTGACGACGATGCTCGTATACTTAGAAAGCACAAACCGCGAAATTGTCAAGGCCTCTCTGGGTTTCTGCAAAGTTGCGACGTTGTCTTTATCGCCGCAGCAGATCGAGCAGGTGCTGCCTTCGTTAGTGCCAGCTCTCCTTCAGATCCGACACGTGCACAAAAACCATTTCAAGGCACAGGTGCGCCATTTGATGGAGCGCCTGCTGCGCCGGTTCGGCGAAAAGGCTGTCTCGGCGCACGTCGATCCCGAGAACCAACGTCTGATTGCTAATATCCGCAAGCGCAAAGAGCGCGCTAAGCGCCGTCGCGCACATGCAGATGGAGGCGAAGATGAGACTGAACCCATCGCCCGGTCAGGTGGTATGGATGCCTTCGAGGATGCCTTGTATGGTAGCGACTCGGACGACTCCGACGACGAGGATGAGGAAGAAGCAGCGTTGTCACGTCGTTCTCGCCACCGTGAAGACGATACGTACTTATTGGAAGATAACGATACACCTATGGATCTGCTTGATGAGGCTGCAGTGGGAGCCATCAGAACCAACGTGCGTCACAAGGCGCGTCGGCAGCCTGGTCAGGAGGCCAAGTCATTTGAAACGGACGAGTCCGGCCGCATGCGCATCTCTGAAAATGACCACGATGCTGACCAAGACGCAGAGCCCAGCAGCGCAGCATCGCAGGCGGGCCGTGCCTACATGGAACGAGAAATGGGTGTGGATGGCCTGACATTCCGAGGCCGCGGTGGCTCTGTCAAATTCAACAAGAACAACAAGCGTACTCGTGCGAATGAGCGCATGGACGATGATGACGAGGTAGAGTCGAGTGGCAGCAATGCACTGCCTCGCCAGAAGAAGAAGCGAGGAAAACAAGCCATTGGCTCCGAGTTCAAGGCACGCCGCGCCGAAGGCGATGTCCAGAAAGGTGGAATGAGTCCCTACGCCTACGTTCCCTTGTCGGCTGTGACTGGCAAGCGCAATGCGAAGAAAGCATCGTCGCTCGCCATCACGGGCAAGCGACGCAAAGCGACATAGCAAGTATACGCAATCTATCTAGATAGCATGTTACTTACTTTCTTCGACGATATCACTCTTGCGTGGCTTCTTGGAGCGCAACTTAGCACTTTCCTTCTCGATATCATCAATCTGGCCGCCATAGGCAAGCGCACTGTCCTTGCCGGCCAGTTCCAACACATCGTTGAGCGGCACGAGTCCGTCGTGATCTACATCAAGCTTGTCAACCAGTTTGTGCATCACTTCTTCGTCAGGACGATGCTTGATCAGGCGCAGCGCTTGTTCCAGATCATCGACACTAATCTTACCCGTTGAACTGGCCTCAATGAGGTTCATGCGTCCACCAACGTCCTTGTCAAAGTCCTCAAGCTGTTTGTCAATACGTTTCAGCATCGAACGGATACGACGGTAGAGACTTTTTGCCTTGGGTGACGACGAGCCATCAGATTCAGGTGCCTCATCCTTCTCTTCAGGCGGAAGCTCCTTCATCAACTCGGACAACTCGCGGCGCTCGTGTAGCACGGATGACTTGGCACTGAGAATGGCAAGTGCCTCACCAAGCTCAGAGAGCTGCTCCTCCGTCATGCGAGCATCATCATTGGTCACATTGCCTGCATTGGGCACAATTTTGGATGCCTCCTTCGTTTCAGCATCCTTGCGCGACTTTTCAACATTGCGTGCAGCTTGGACTTCCTCCTCCTGCTCAGCCTCATCTTCGATGAGTTCTTCCTGTTCTTGCAGCACTTCCAGACGCTGCTTGTTTGTAGCAGCCTCCTTGCTAAAGTGCAATTCGGCCTCGTTCAAGAGCTTGTCTGGCAGTGAGCTCATGGTCAGTTCCAAACCACGGATCTGCATGTCATTGTACGTGGCATTGGCATCCTCAGGCTCACCGACAAAGTAAAACGCACGGCTCAGAATCAGCAGAGTGCCACTGATTTTTTCGCGTATATGTAAATTGATCCACACGTCCAGACCTTCTTTCAACTGCTCCCTCGTCCGATTGTGCGTCCACACGCCTCGGCTCTGACACGCAACTAGTAACTCCTGATAAGACATGGAGTCCGTGCCTTCATTACTAATTACCATGTCGTCCTGACGGATGCGATTCAGGGAGTGACGGACCTGGAAGCGGAGATAATTGTCAGTTCCAAAGGCGGTCATTTGCATGTACCGGCAAATAGATACAAGTTGTGGGCGAGACAAGTTATCCAATGTCAGCTCATCGTCAAAGAGCTTTGCCACCTTGATCACGTCGTCGCGAGTCGGATGCATACCGATGCGTACTTTGTGGTAGAACTCTTTGAACACATCAGAGTCCTTCACCGACTCACTCAATTGTAGTCCACCAGCCTTGATCGATTCTTGCAAGAATTTAGCCATCTCTAGTCGAAGCTTTAACAGCCTTCGACGCTTCTCTTCCATCGCAAACTTGCTTTCAAATGTGCTGGGCAGCATGTTGGGAAAGAAACGCAGGGCCAGCGGCAAGAGCAGTTCAGCAGCAGGAATAAGGATAAATGGAATAAATGGAATAAGACGCAGCATATCTCCCATGGTACGTCGTAGCTGGCGGTGCTCACGACGCGTGAGTGTATAGCCCATCACCATGCGACGAAGAAGACGTGTGGAAATGGAAATTTCTTTCCCAAGTAGCTTAGTGCCGTGCCAGTAATGCAAGACTTCTTCTTTTAGCTTATTCCAGGCACGAATATGCATCGGCTGTTTAGTACCATCTGACTTGGACACATCCTTGCTGTCTTTGGGTGACAGACGAACAAGGGACGTCGACATCACACGCACAGGCACGGGCATTTGCGTGTTTAAACGAGCACGCATACTCCGCGCCTGAATATGTGGCACTATCCATGCGCCACCAACATACCATGCCTTGGCACTTTGACGCTCAGCGTTCACTACCACCGTGCGCATCAGCAAGGCCGACATATCCGGGGCGTTGGTAACGTGTCGAGGTACACGAGGGGCTAGCGAACGTAAGCCGAAGGAAGTCACGTGTGTGTGCACAGGCCGCCGGGGTCGGAGGATCGCCATTGGCGTCAGGATGGAACGAATGTAGTCAAGTATATTCAGCTGTCTACGTGGTATACATCAGAGGGAGACCACAATTGCGAAGAGTGTAAAGAGAGTAGCAAAGTAGACATGGAACATGGATGCAACAGAAAGGGACAGAGCACCAGAGTCGTCGTCCTTGCCGTTGTTGTCGTTGTTTTGCTTATCCTGTGACACACCGTCTTCCTGTGAAGTAGACGAATCGCTTTCGTTGTCATCTTTGCCTTTGGTTTCAGGCTGCTTAGCGCCCGGTGCAAAGCCTACCTTCTTTTGCGAGAAAGGTACAGGCTTGTACTGGACATCAGTATTAATTTTCATGTCCTTGAGCGACGGAAGACCTTTGTACTGAGCTTTGCCCGACGTGAGCTCATCAAATGTTGGGTAAAGAATGTCGCCTTCCAGGTACGGAGATGTGACATTTTGGCATGCGGTGACGGGCACAACATTCTTGTAAGCCTTAGAGAGAGCATCATAATTTTCCATAAACGTGCTCATAGTAGAGTTGTACAATTCGTGTGTCAAAACAATAGGACTCTCCTTATCAGCCATGCTAATAATTTTCTTATAGTTTTTCTGCACCTTGCCTTTTTTGCTCATGTCAGAGAGTTCCCAATCATTCGTGTCCTGCTTCCAGATAATCGTGCGGTAGCCGAGAGCATTCGCAATGGCACGAACGCGATCATCCACATCACCGAAGGGAGGACGCCAGCAAGTAGTTGAAACGTTCAGCACAGCCTTCAAAATACGACCAGTATAGTACAACTCAGCAAATACTTGCTCGTCCGTGAGAGTGGACATCGCGTGATGCGACCAAGTGTGTCCACAAATGTCGTGGCCATCAGCAAGACCACGCTGGGCCTGGTACGGAAGATTCATGACGTAAGATCCAATGTAAAAGAGCGTGGCTTTAAGCTTCTTTTCCTTCAAGAAGTCGTAAAAGACATTGTGCGTGCAATTCGGACCGTCATCAAAAGTCAAACCCCATGTACTTGGCTCAGGGCACTCGTAAATATCTTCGGGAATGTTTTGGTGCTTGGGTTTTTTGCATTGCGAGGCTGTCCACCAGCAGTCAGGGTCCTTGTCATCGTTGTACTTGTCCGTGTTGCCGTCTACCTCTTCGTGAGACTTGTCAACGCTTGGCTTCACCTTGATATCTTTGGGGATCACATTTGACTGCTGAATTTCCTTCCAAAGCTTATGCGCCTCATCATCACCATCAACAATCGTGGCAATTTTGTTGGGCTTGGGGAATCGCTTGTCTTTCAATAGCTGGGTGATTTCCTGAGGTGAATATGGCTTGCACGCCTTTTCTGGGTCGTATACTTTGGCCATATCCTCAGCATTTTGAGGTGCGCTGGCGCGCGCAAAAACGGCATGGCGGCCAGGAGCCTTCTGCATTTGAGCAGACGCACCGCTCACGAGGAGCAAAGCCGCCAATAAGCCAGCGAACTTCATTGAGGATCAAGACGTTTAGTGTGCGTGCAGCGCTGCATTATATAGTCCACCTGGCGTCTTGGGTCTACTTGCGCCAAATTTTACGCGCGACTATGCAAGGTAGGTTATGCCATCGCTTTGAGGCCCACGCAGGGACGCACGTTCAAAATTGGGCCTGTGAAATGCGCCCTTGATCGGAGGCTGCACGTAATTTGTAGATAACCAAACAGATGCGCGTAGCGTTGGAATGTCGGTCAACACCTACAGAGACTATACATAATGATTAAAAGTAAAATTACGAATATTATTGGTCCATGAACAGGGACGCCTTTCGCGTAACTCCGACGCACAGGACCGATGGCCTGCGATATCTGCAAGCACGAGCGTGAAACGAGAGCACGCATCGAGGCAAGTGTCGGGTCGTGTCAGCGTGATCAAGCCAAAGCCTCTTGAGGTTCGTCTACCCATCCTCCTGCAAGGTCCGGAGGCAGCTCCTGCATCTGAACACTAGGAGCACCATGTAGATATCGCAAATGTTCCAGGATCTGAACACGAGTACGTTCGAGACTCGCACGTGTATTCTGATTTTCAACGCGGGTATTTAGTGGCTCATGGAGTCTGTGCGTTGGGGCAAAGAAGGCGTCATAGGGGGTATGAGGCAAATCATCTGGAATTTGTGTGCCAGTAAGAATGGACGTTTCATACGTCCAACAGCGAGCAACGTTTCGAATAGTGTAGCCGCCGCCTCCCACTACCAATAGTGGTAATCCAAATGCTTTGGTGAATGCGACGCACTCGCCGTGAGCGGTGATGCTCAGATTGAAGCAGCCCAGCCGATCCAATCCAAGCGAGTCCGCACCGCATTGCAGCACAATGGCGCCTGGTTGGAAGGTATAAATACACGGTTCGATGACACTTTTGAACAGATATACATATGAGCTGTCATCAATACCGTCTTGTAGTGGCACATTCAAACAAAAGTGCTTGCCTAAGCCCACACCAGTCTCACTTATATCGCCCGTACATGGAAAAAAGTCGTTGCCATATTTGTGGAAAGACACGGTCATTACTCGATTCGATGTATAAAAAGCCTCTTGAACACCGTCTCCATGATGAATATCAATATCAATGTACAATACGCGCGGAAAAGTTTGTAATAGTTCCAGAATCGCCAATACAATGTCATTGATGTAGCAAAATCCACTCGCCTCGAACTTTTTTGCATGATGAAGACCACCAGTCCAATTGATAGCAATATCTGTTGCACCTGCTCGAAGCCTTCTAGCAGCAGCTAGAGAGGCACCAGCATAGGCCCGGCAAAAATCATACATGCCGTCGAACACAGGACAGTCATCAGCGAAATTAAAGCGCGTAAATGCAGAAGAAAGAGGGGTCGTTGGTGTGGTCTTGCTCAGAAAGTCGACATAGTCACTGTCATGGAATCTTTCCAATTCCTCTCGAGATGCCCAACGCGGTGAGTAGACATCCATATACTTGTGCAAACCATAACCATGAACGAGACGATTAGTGAGAGCAAGTCGTGCCGGCTTCATAGGGTGGTGTTCTCCGTAATGATAATCCGAAACGCCTTCAGTAAAATAATACGACACACGAGGATTAAAATGAGAATGGACACTTTTGGCATCAGCAAGCAATGCACCTGCATTCAAATCAGGTGCACCATCTGCTTTATACCTGGTGCGATCATAAAAAAAGGGCGCATCAGAAAAAGTGGGAAGCACGCGTGCCTTTGAACAGGCTGAAGCATCGTATTCCAATACGACCATAAGACGATGCCCCCAATTACGCCTCAGCCAGCAAGTGGCGAACGTTGTATCAAGACGTCAAGAATGGTCAACCGATTGCATCGTATCACGTGAGCGATGGGGAAAGCCTGGAGGCCAAGGAAGCGATCTTGCGAGGAGCATTCACGTCGCGTTTGGGCCGTGACTGAATCCTTAAATGGATCTTTGGCGCCATTATCAGCCATGGTGTCTCAATCAAGACTCAACTCAATAAGTATGAATGCCTACATTTGGTTCTTCGTAACAGGAATGTTTATGACTGGTATTTTCAACTCTATTGTGGTGAAATGGCAGGATATGCAATGTGTTAAGAACTGTGATGCCCACAGTACCGAGGCACCCATATTTTATTCGCAGCCAGTATGGCAGACACTTCAAATGTTTATTGGTGAATCCTTTTGTCTTCTTGTATTTGGTGTCCGCTCGATCACACAAGCGTATCAAGACGCAAAAGTGTCTGAAGAATGTCAGTCACTCCTTTCACATTGGCAAGTAAGAGTATATGGTAGCATGGAAGTGGTACAACACCCCAGAGGCCCGTCTAGACCATGGTACATGCGCAGTTTCAAGTTTTTTGTCCCGGCAACTTTTGATATTATAAGCTCGACTCTCATGAATCTCGCTCTGTTGATGATGCCCGTAAGTATTTTCCAAATGACGCGCGGCGCTCTCGTTTTGTGGGTGGGATTGTTAAGTGGTTTATTTTTACGACGCTATTTGCCCCTATATCAATGGCTCAGTTTGGTGCTTGTAATGCTGGGGATTGTCATCGTGGGACTGAGCAGTTTACTTGTCTCTGTCACTGCCACACAAATCATAACCTCGGCCATGTCTACAACACCGGATTCTGCGATCAAGACGCTCCTGGGGCTGATGGTCGTATTTGGAGCGCAGATTTTTTCAGCCCTGCAATTTGTGTGGGAAGAAAAGATGATGGTGGACCATCTCGTCGAGCCATTACTGGTCGTTGGTTTGGAAGGCCTCTTTGGCATTTTCCAAGTGCTTATTCTCATGTGGCTATTGCATTTTTTTATCGGATCTACGCCGCAAGGCCGCAGTGGTATCTTTGATATGCGAGAGGCTTGGCACCAAACCATGGGCGTAAAAAACGTCCGAATCAGTGCGGTCGGGTGTGCCATAAGCATTGCGTTGTTCAATGTGTCTGGAATGACAGTGACTAAATACCTAAGTGCGACAACACGCAGCACGATTGATACTTTTCGTACGCTGGGCATTTATGCAGTAAGTGTAGCTCTTGGGTGGGAGGTGCTCTATCCTGTGTCGGGGACTGTCCAGATTCTTGGTTTTGTTATCTTGGCCTATGGCACATTCATGTTCAATGGTGTCATTTCCCCTCCTCACTTCTTGCAACGAAAGCAAACAATAACGAATGGTGATGACATGTAAATAGAAATGGCTTGTTTTACTTGGGGAAGAGTCATAAACATCTTACAGAATCAATCCAAAAAAAAACCTATTTTACTCATTGCCGAAGCGCATACCTTCTTCGATAGCTAAAACAAGCTTGTTTTCCAAAACTTCTTTCGATGGATAGGGCGGGAGATCAATGCGGTTAAAACATGTGTGTGACTTTGGCAGTTGGTTGACCTCACCTGACTTTTCAATGGTAAAGCGACGCGGACCATCTGATCCCTGTAAATCTTTGAAGCCATTGACAGGGATACGGGATGTGCCCGTGGCAAACTGAAGCAGCCGTGAGCGCTGCTCGGCAGGCCACTGTTGCACACATTGCCAGAACCACTGGACCACATCGTCCTGTTCTGTAAAGCCACGATAGTCCGTAAACCGTTTCCAGTCATCGACATCAATCTCAGACATGCCGCCCATTAGGAGCTCTAATTCGCGCTCATCAAACACGTTGATGAGATCCAGAGGAATCAACTCCGAAAAGCCGCTAATAAAGGCACGGAACTGTTCTTCCACACGCTTTATGATGCGCCATTCGACCATGCAGTCAACATACTCGTGCTTATTCTCGTTGGTGACGTCGATTTGTTCACCACCAGGCTTGAGCTCAACGGTCACCATCTCACCGAACTTGTCCTCGAGAGTGCTAAATGTCTCTTCCATGACTCCCTCGATGGAATTGTCAAGCATCCATTGCAACGAGCGGTGATAATCAGCATCCACACTTTCCATATCAGCTAATGTGATTTTCTTCTTCAGAATCATCTTATAGAACGAGACAATAAAGTGTGCATCGAGGAAGCGGCGATGGAAAATGGCGAGACCAAGCACACGGCCAATAAATTTGAAGTAGTTCAAGTGCTCTGGATTGATGCCAGAATGTGGGTTGATTTGCAACGTGTAGTTATCGTGTGCACTGTACTCGAAGAGGCAGTAAAATGGATTGAACATTTCGTGCGAAAGTAAGAAGAAAAATTCACGAGACACACCGCCATAATCCAAAGCATCCTCGCCTTCAAATTTAATCATGAGGCGCTTTTTAAGATCATTCGGCTGTTGGCGCATAATTTCAGCATATGAGTCTTCGAAAATATGAGTTCGCCGCACCTTGACGTGACACTGGCCGGGGATAGGACGCAGTGCAGGCTGCGACCGAAAGTAAATGAGCTTACGACGAAAGTCACGCTTATACTGAGGCACATTTTGGTCGAGTGAGCTAGGAAGACGGGGATCGTCCCATGTTGTGGTTTTAGTGTTGTGATCCACAAAGTACACACGAGCCGTTGAAGTGAGGCGCATCTCCCAACCGCTCGGCAAAGGACCCAGCTGACTCACGCTCTGAGGCTGCAAGCTCAAATTGTTTCCATTAGGGCCCATAATACGCAGAATTTGCTGACGGCGTGGATCAACCCAAGTCGTTGTGCGTGTGTTGTGATCCACAAAGTATGGTCGTCCTTCGGCCGTTGTGCGCTGTTCCCACCCACTGGGTAAGGGACCTGCACCAGACGAAGTGGAGTTCGAAGCGGCACCGAGAGGTGTTGACCTATTAGACGAATTGCTTTGTCCTTGGTTTTGGCCCTCGACACCTAAAAAGTCGTCAGCCACGGCCATGTTGTTCATGCGCGTGCGGTCCAGCTCGGCATTCTGGCGCTGCACACTAGGATCATTCGATGGTCGTGTCCATGTCGTCGAGCGGGTGTTATGATCGACGTAGTACATACGTCCAAGATGATCGGTACGGCGTTCCCAACCAGGAGGCAATGGCTCCGAGTCGGGGTTTCGCGACTCTGTCGCTCGGCTTTGCGTTGGGGCCTGTGTGGCGCTGGACAGAGACACAATGGGCGCAGGGTGTGGCGTATTGGTAGCAGATGTCTGGCTATCAGACGGCACAACAATAGGCACAGCCGGTTCAATGTTGGTTGACGACGAGCCGACCGACGACAGGCCAGAAGGACGCACCGCTGCTTCGGGATGCCCTACACGAGCAGGCACAGCAGGCGAAGATACTGCGGCGGGTACCGTTCCAGAGGCACCAGGTAAGGTAGACGGAACCGGTGAGGCAGCAGCGGCAGCGTGGGAGGCATTGGAGCTGGAAGTAGTGGATGTGACAGGCGCCAGGCCAGCAGATGTAACGTGAGAAGTTGTGGCGGATACACTGGCAGGTAGAGGGGTCGAGACATTGGTGTTAAGATCAATAATAAGTTTGCCATGAATTGGGAGGTTGTCGTTGGACTTCTTCAGGTCCCGCGTGAGTAGTGCCTTGCCTCCAAGTTCGAGGTCGATAACATCAGCCACACGTACATTGATGACACCGAGAAATCCCTGGTCGCGTTTCTTAAATTTTTTTTGGTCAAAGATCTGAACTGCCACAACGGAAGCGTCATTGACCGATACATCGAAAGAGTCATTCCAGTAAGGGTTCAGTGTTTTCTTGATGACAGAGGTGGTGTGGGTTTGCTCACCATCTACTGTTACAATAGCAAATGGGTCAGGCAAGCGAAATACATCCCGCTGCACGGTTAGCACACCCACACGAGCGGTCATGTCGACATACCTTGGTCAGGCCATCGGCCGCCACCACAGTAATGCGCATTTTGCGCGTACTTCGAGGCGTCAGCAAGATAACAGAAGTATACATACAGTCTTCCGGGAGCAGAAGGGCTCACCATGCTAGTGTACGACGCGGTAACGTACGGCCCACTAAGCTGGGAGTTGTCGTTCAAGTTGCAAAATGGCCGGCACCTCGCTGTCCGCATCACGGGTGAATGGGCAAGGGCACGTGGCTGCACGTGAGGTGCATCACGTGTACGGTTCTTCGGCATGACCATCGACAAGGATCAGTGACAACGAACGTTTTACAGGCGCTGAAGGTAGCAATGACGACAACGGCGCCAGCGTTCACGAGCGCACAGCGCCAGCGCGCTGCAGCATTGTATCGTTCTTTGCTCAGAACGACGCGCGATCTGTTCCAAGGTGATCAGCGCGCACTTCTAGCTGCGCATCAAGAGACACGAAACCGGTTCCTCGCTGCGAAGAACGAGCGTGATGCCGCCAAGATCGACGAAAACCTAGATATGGGCGAGCAAGTCAATTACTTGCTGAAGCACAATGTGGTTCAAGGGGTTTCGGAGCCGGAGTCTGGCTCCACCTACAAGCTGCGATTCACAGAGCACACAGAGCTCGGTTCGAATGATACCATTAAGCTTACTCGACCGGCACCGACACTCTCAGAGATTGAGCGCACCAAAGGCCAGCGTGGTGCATCTGCACGGGCATTCTCTACAGGTAGGCGAGTGTTTGCCGCAGCCGGAGATGACTCGGGCTCTATTCCGCGTCCAGTGCCGCGGTTCCCAGGCATTGTCATCCTGTCGGATGGTTCCGCGGTGCGCATGACCACCACGTCGCCTCGTCATATAACACGTACTACACGTGATTTCACGAACCATCCGCTCTGGAATCCTATGTCCGGTGGACGAGGCGAAGGCGATGTGGACGACGATATGGGTCGTCTTGGATGGTTCCGTCGTCGTTTTGCGGACGCTGGCGCAGGAGTGGCACAGAAGCCGTCAGTGACATTCGACGAGAGCGATCTAAGCTGGATGAGCGGTGGTCGCGAGGCACGCCCTGGCGCTGCGGTCCAGACCAAGAAGGGCAAAGGAAAAGGGAAAAAGTAGCGCATAAGAGCTACGTATCTGACGGCGGAGGCCGCCGGCCCCAAGCTATCCGAATGGGATGATCCTGCAGAACGACTTTGTTGGCGAGTAGCGTCGCCATTTTTTCCGCATCCTGTCGCGTCTTGAAGTGAACAAAAGCACAGTGTGACGATGTGACAAGTTGGATGCTGGCGAGTGCCTTTTGCTTGTCGAGTGCGGGCATGGTTGTGGTCAGTAGAGTATGTAGTTCATCCTGGTTTATATTATGTGGCAAGCCTGCGAAAAAAAGGGTGCGAATGCGCTCATCCGGAGGCGCTGTCAGAGCCTTGGCACCCGCAGCCTTTTTCAGGACAGGCATATCGACGTGCCCTGGCGCGCGATGAGGCAGAGATGGTGGAGCAGGCGTCAAGGGCGATGCATTCTCGTGCTTATAGGGACACGCTTGGCCCCGAGCACAGTGGCCACGCGCATAAAAAGAGCACACGACTGGTCGCAATTGCTGGTAATCAGGTTCGGGACGTGCGAGCTTCTTCAGGACCTCATGACCTGCCCGCGATGGCCCGACAAGCTCTTTTGTAGCTTCAGGTGATGCACCATCCAGCAATGCATCCATGCGATTTACAAAATACTGGCGGTTGATGTCAGACATGGGTATCTTGACCGACGTCCCGAGGGCGGCATCGCGCACCTGCGTCGGCAAATGGTAGTCCAGATCAAGAATGCAAGATTGGCATACATGACGTATCTTGGCACATGTGGTGCAAATTTCGGTGGTCTTGAAGCGCATACCACTACCGGGATTCCATCGAAAGACGGTGCACGGCCTGCCACACACTTTACATTCTTTCCCTAGATGGTGTTTGGACATTCGCACGTACGGATTGGGACCGAGACACGTTTCGCATACAATAGGTGTGTCTGCCGACGACGAGCCGGCACTTGCGGCTCCCTGCTTGTTCAGAAAGCCGTACGACATGCCGCAACGTTGGTGATCTCGATGCGCTGACACAGCCGAAAATAATGCCCCCACTTCCTTCAACACGTCACGTGCCGTCCACGCACGACGTGGGGCAGCGGCTGCTCAGCCGCCTGTCCCAGTAGCGATGGTAGGAGATAAGGCACCAGACGCATCGTCTGGGCAAAGTGCAGACGCGAGTCCCAGCATAAAAAATCTTGCGCGTCTTTTATCGATGCTCCAGTCGGGAGCCGAGGATGCCGCCCCGGCGCCTCACGAGCACAAGTTTTGGAAGACACAGCCAGTGAAGCAGCCCGGCGATAAGTCCGAGTTGCCGATGGGCGCCATCGAGCCGAATAAGCCACCCGAATGTGTACGCTCCGAGCCTTATGCCCTGCCGAGTGATTTTGAATTCGTCACTGTGAATATGGATCGAGACGAAGAGCTCAAGGAGGTGTATGATCTGCTGACACACCACTATGTTGAGGACGGTGAGGCGACCATGCGGTTCAAGTATACACCTGACTTTTTGCGGTGGGTCTTGCATCATCCCAACTACAACAAGGCATGGCATGTCGGCGTGCGCGTCAAGTCATCCCAAAAGCTCGTGGCATTCATCGCTGGTATTCCTCAGGAACTGCGCGTACGCGACACAGCCTTTCACGTCACAGAGATCAACTTTTTGTGCGTGCACAAGCGGCTTCGTACCAAGCGCATGGCGCCGGTGTTGATTAAGGAAATCACGCGCCGTTGCAACCAAAGCGGCATTTTCCAGGCGATTTACACGGCCGGTCAAGTGTTGCCAACGCCGATTTCGTGTGCTCGGTACTACCATCGCACGCTGCGGGCACGCAAGCTTGTCGAGATTGGTTTTAGTTCCGTCCCGAAAGGAATGACTATGGAGGAGCACGAGGCCCGCTTTGCTTTGCCGAGCACAATGAGCGTGCCGGGTCTGCGTGAGATGCAAGCGTCGGATGTGCCGGCTGTGGGTCGGCTGCTACGGCGGTACATGGCACGCTTCGACATGGCACCTCGCTTTTCAGATGCCGAGGTGCGCCACATGTTTGTGCGTGCAGCGCCGACGACGCCTGCTGCACAGCCGGTGATCTGGGCGTACGTAGTTGAGGCGCCCAATGGAAGTATCACTGACTTTTTCTCCTTCTACAATCTCCCATCGTCGGTCTTGGGTCACGAGAAGCATGACACTTTAGCAGCGGCGTATCTATTTTACTATGCGAGCGATGCTGCTTTTGACAACGAAGTGACGCCGTCCACAAGCGACGAGGCGTCGCCGTACGACATCGCGCGAAAAGAGAAGCCCGCGTGGCAGTGCAGCGACCAGAGTCATCTCACGGCAAGGGAGGCAGCAGACGAGGCGCACGTCCAACCATGGTACAGTGAGTCACTTGAATGCAAAAAGCGACTCAAGGCACGACTATGCGCGCTGATGGACGACATGCTCATTCTCGCTCGGGACCAAGGCTTTGATGTGGTCAACTGCCTAACGGGAATGGACAACGCGCTGTTTACGCAGGAGCTCAAGTTTGGCCCGGGTGATGGGTTCCTGCGCTTTTATCTATTTAACTGGCGTGTGGCGCCGATTGCTGGTGGTATGGGTACTCGTAAAGACGAAGAGGGTCTGGACCCAGCGGCCGTTGACGAATCGGCGGCGGTGGCCCGTCCCCTCCCGCCTACGACGTATGGCTCAGGGAATGGCATAGTGATGGTATAAAGGCTAAGGCACTCGGATAAGCTGGCCCCATGAATGCCACATGCGCGTCACCAGATGGGCCCGGCCAGACCAGCCATCGCGAGACAGGTGGCCACATTCGATGGCCGAGATGTCAGCTTCTACCTCGTCCAGGAGGCGCGTTCGCATAGTATGATGGCCCATACACGCGTGCCGAATGAGGATATGGAGCGCCGTACGGAGTGTGCTGGCATCTAGTAGCAGGTATCCCAGCTTGGATGCGTCGTCCGCGTCGTCTGCACACAATTTATCAGCATGACGCAAGGCTTGCCATGCCTCGAAGCGAGCTTGAACGATGCCCGACGCGTGGAGTGATAGCTTGCGACCAGACACCCACCGAACGCTGCGACGTAGGCCTGCATACAAGAGATAGACAAGTGCCAATGCCGGTGCCAATCCCACGGCGCCAAGCAGCAACTCTTGCGACTTGAGGAGCCAGTCAATGCCACTCAGGGCCACCTCCAAGTCCACCTTGGCTTTTTGGACCTGGATCAGAAGCGTGCGTATGAGCGAGCCTGATAAGAACCCGCGAAGAGGCGCACGCATAGCTGACTCGTACACCTGCCATACCTGCGTCAAGTCACCGGTGCGTGTGCGCTCCGCCAGAGCCGCGAGTTGAGATGCATTCATATGCAGTGTGTCACGGCCCAGTGCCTCGACCATGCGCTCCAGACTCTCTTCGTCGGCCACAAGACTATCGCGGCGGACAAGCAACGCCCGCTCCTTTCGACCGGCTCGTAGAGTATCGAGCAAGCGCATGGCCGGTACGTAGATCCAACCAACAGCGAGACCCTGCACAGCATCCCATGCAGTTGTGATCTGCGCAAAGATATCCGCGCCATGTCGATACACGAGCGTGGCAGCGGCCCATGATATCAGAGGGTACACGACGACCAGAGGCCATGCATGTGTCCAAAGGCTCGGCACGCCACAGGCCTGGAGGACGCGAGATACGCCGGATTCATGCATCGCCACTGCATCAAGTAGTGCCGCTGCCGCTACATCCAACGATGCCTTGGCATCGAGAGGCTCATCATACGACATGGCGTCGCATCCGACACGGCACAGATACGATGTGCGTTCCGACACGGGCTGCGTTTCCGAAGCGCACCATGCCATCACTAGCATCCCAAGCGCACGCACTGTGGCGGACCGAGCTCGACGAAGCCGTAAGCACTTAGCCTCAGCATCTGCACGCAGGCCACGCACGCCCCATCCTTGAGTGTGTGGTAGTCTTGTGGTGATTCGCGCAGGCAGTGTCTGAAGCCACAGAAGTCCTGCACGCAAAGGTTCCTTTCGAACCCGACACCAGTAGGATTCTGCCTCCTGCAGCGCGCGCGCGTCCGACATGAGCGTATTCGTGACGTGAAAGTAGACGGCGTACACGATCCGCGCCATATCCGCGTCCGTGGCACCAGGTTCATGACGCGTGCGTGCGAGCGCTGTGCCTAGCGCCGCACACGTACGCAGCCGCAGTAGCGTGCTCACACTCGACGTGCGACCAGACGGCACCGGCAGCGCATACAGTGCGTCGCTGATGGACGCATGGACGGCCATCGACATGGTGGAGACCGACGCGCGTCGCCTCCACGTGCAATCGGACGGGACCCTACCACACGTTGGGCCAAGAAGTGGGGGCGTATACGTCCTAATTTTTGCGGCGCTGCACAGGCAGTATGACAAGTGCGCAGAACCCGTATCATAGGGTGGCGCAGACGCTGCAGTACTGCCTGGATGCGACTCTGCAGACGATGTATAAGCAGAAGCATACGCAGGTGACGGTGCATGTGAGTGCACCCATCATGTTGGCGAGTGTCTACATGTCTTATGCGATGCAGTTCTTACAAGCGCGAACGACCGTGGGCATGACGAGCTCCACGGCGCCTTCCGTGCTCGCGTCTGTTTCGTTGTCCGCACACATCTCTGACTTGATGCAGGCCACGCTGGATGCCATTGCAGCGCAGGCCTCTGCGAGTCGTGTCGAGCTGTTCATGTCCTCGGCGTCGACCTTCCTTCTGATGACGACACGATCCTATGGAACGCATGCGCCCCGCTTTGTAGACAATGCTGACTACGATGAAGATGTGCCGTGGTACCCCAGCTCGTCATACCCTATCGCTGCGCTCTCGCTGCTGATCCACACGTTTTCGTGTCTTGTGCACAACACGGCCCAGGACTCGCGCGTCATCGTCGAACCTCAGCTCGGGACGCAAGCCAATCAGATCAGTGTGAATGTGTACTTTGACGCAAGCATGCCCGTGGATGAGGCAACGTGGCCACCATGGCTGGGTCCCTATGTCGATCTCCAAGCGGTTCTGGATGATTTTGGCTTTGAACTGTCCCAAATGCCCCTGTCCCAGACCGACATGGAGCAGAACGAGAAATTGGCGTCATTCTTAGACGCCAAGCATCCGACGCGCCTCAACATCACACTGGGGCGGCCTCTAGGCGCTGACCTGCTGACGAGCGAAACGTCCAGCGACCGCGATGCACCTATGATTGCGCCTGGCATCACGATGATATCAGTCTTGCCTATGCTCCAGCGGCGCCGTGTATATATGCCGTTCCCCGACATGGCCCTATGCCGCCAGCTGCGCGAATACCTCGAAGATTGGGAATGCACGCTCGTGGACATGCATGAGCGTCCTGACCTGGCCATTGTGTGTCATGACACCCAAGAAGTACACACGATTACCAAGGCCCGGATACCTTGCATTTTTATATCGACTCTGCCGCGTATCACATCGACGCTGGCAGAGCCTCTGCCCCGCTCGACTGTCCCCATTACCGAACCTGTCAGTCGCGGACGCCTGGCTCTTGCATTTTATCACATTTTGTATAAGGACGACAAGCAAAAAGAGGCGAGCGAACATGTGCTCGCCACGGAATCCCACTCGGACATTCATGCGCTCACACTCGAGGCTATGGCAAGTCACCTTGCAACGGTGTCAACACGGCAGCAGGTTTCATTGCCGTCAGTCGCCTTGATGAGCCCAACCAGCCCGTCTGTGCACGGAGGTGCATCGATCATGCCGAACCTCGACACTCGAACCCCCCCTCTGCCGCAGGCATCACCCCATGTACATTCTGTCGGCTCTCAAAAGATCGATGCACTCGCACCCTCGTCCGACTACTTTACCCAGGCGGTCTCGCGCCTTGCTTCTCAGGCCAATATTGCCGGCGGACGTCTGGTGCACGGTGCCGATGGTCGACCCGCGGGTCTCTACTTCCAGCCCCGAGAAAGCTGTGCATCGCAGAATAGCAAAGCAGGAAGCATCAATCCTGCCATCGATGCACGCCGCCCTCATGTTCAGACACATCGGAGTGATAAAACAGGCCGACCGACCTCTACCCCAGCCCCTCCCACGCCATCATATCCGACAGCATCGATGTTGCGCGCAGCACAATCACAACTGCCTAGTGTCAAAGGAAGCACGTCGGCAGTGCATGTACCACAGCTGCCCACAACCCTCTCGTTCAGTCAGCGCGACAGCATGTCACGCCCAAATGCACCCACGTCGATTCAGCTGCCACCTCGGAACTTTGATCCAAAGACCCAGCCGTCGCGACCAACACCTTTTGCGCATTTACCGAGTCGCTCAGTGCGCACTTCAGCTCAGCCACAGGAGGGTGTAGTTATCGGCAAGCGTGGCGAGGCACGGCGTGCAGGTAACGAGGTCTCGTCATCTCCATCTGCTTCGGGTGCTGCTTCATCACCAGCGTATACACCCCTGCTATCCCCACATTCAGTGTCCCGAATTCAGAAGCGCAAGATGGCTCTGCGCGAAGAATTTCTGCCGCCTGTCAATGTCCTCGTGGTCGAGGATAACATGGTAAACCAGCGCATATTGTCGACTTTCATGATGCGGAAAAAGATCCAGTATGATCTGGCTCGCGACGGACGAGAGGCGGTGGAAAAATGGCGGCGTGGCCATTTTCATCTCATCCTCATGGACATTCAGTTGCCCGTGATGGACGGCATCGCAGCGACCAAAGAGATCCGAAGGCTAGAGAACTTGGATCAGCAGGCTGAAAATACGGACGAAGGCGGCGATGCGCCCATGCAACTTGCGCGACATTCGGTCATTATCGTGGCCCTGACCGCTTCAGTCCACAGCAAAGATCGAGTGGAGGCATTAGCGGCGGGCTGCAACGACTTTTTGAACAAGCCCGTCAATCTGCCTTGGCTGCAGCGCAAGATTTTGGAGTGGGGAAGCATGCAATATTTGCTGCATGCAGGCCTGAACCCGGGTCCGAGTACGACAGATCGCGAGAAACAGACTGCGCCGTATGCTCCCAAGAGCCTCTGGACTCAGGCGGACATGAAGGCGTATTCCGTGGCGAGACATCTTCATTTGCCGAAGCGTTTGCCTTCTTCGATGGAAGATTCTGATGATGATAACGATAGCAAGTTCTCTTTGCCGCCACCACAGCATGCTTCGCCATAGACAGACGTGATACCCTGATCTACATTCTACATGAGGGAGTAGGCAACTACAGGCACAACGAGGATGCCAGTAAACAGAACACTAGACCACACCGTGGCAGTCGTATATGGTGACGTACTCTGTGATGGGGGTGGAGCCTTTTCGTCGTCTGCTTTCTTGATTCCCTTCTTTACAAGCATCGCATGGAAATCAGCCGGATCGACACGTGTGCCAAGAATGGTGTCAAAGTGTACAAAAAATGGCTGAGAATAGTTGAAACGCAGACCTTGGGTCTGGTGATGCACATCATGGTAAGCAGCATTGTTCGGGAACAAGGCGTGAATGGGGTTATAGTACCATGGGAATGCATATCCGCAGTGATCACAGACCGTCTTGAAAGTAGAAAGGGTAAAGAAGACAATCGTTTGACGTAAAGTCATACAACTAAGCACACGAGCCAGCTCGGCGCCTAGCGTGTCTAGCAACACACCCTCGAGAGGGTGATTGTATAGCGCACCGAAGGCGTAAGGAACATACAGCCGGTGATGGTGCGAGTGCAACATGCGGTAAAGAAAGCGCACTTCATGCATCGTGCGATGCAGCATGTATTGCCAAGCATCGAGAACAAAGCATGCGAACCAAAACTGGAGCCAAGGAATGCCCCACCAATACAACGCGATGGCTGCCCGCACGAGGAATCCATCATACACGGGCAAATGAAGGGAGCGCATCCAGTTAAAAATTACTGGGATATCTTTGTAAGGATCCGCATCTAGACGTTCCGTCGGCGTTGCAGGCGTGTCTTCCATGATGGCGATGCCCAGGGCCGTTTGGATCGCATGCTGCAACATGACCATCAAAATCACGCGAGTCATGCTCACGCGGTTGCGTCGCTTTAGTTCTTCGGGCTCGTGCAGCCGAAACTTTTCAGACCATGCAGGCCGTAATACATCTAGAGAATGAAAGAAAAGTGATGCAGACCAGTACACAAGGACAGGCATCAAAAGAGCCAAGTCATGGTCAGAAATAGCGGTAAAGTATCGTGGAGCATTACTGTAGAAAAAAGGCAATGTTTCTCGTACTAGCGCATGCACTTCAGATGCGGCCACAGAGTCTTTCATCGTGATACTTCAAGTGGCGTTAGTCATACACATCGCACCACTTGGTCGAATTGCCACTTTAGTCCGCACGTGTCGTGAACTCCACATGACCCGCAGAGTCACAGCCTTTGCCACCAACGTACTTTCCGCGCGCCTCACGGCCCTCGCAGTTCAAGCGCCTTATGCCTATCATGCACGAGCAAAAAGGCGCCGACTTGTCACATTCGCAACGCCAGGAATCGAAGAAACCAGCACTTCGAGTAATGCATTGTTATGCGCAATCAAGTTTGCACGCAAAATTTACTACTACGATTAACAAAAGGGGATGTCACAAATCAGAACAATAAACAAGCGTAGGGCTTATACACTAAATACTACGATAGCACTGGGTCACCGTAGACTTAGATCAAGGCGGCAATGGCAATGCCAACAACACCGGCGACCACGGCAGGCACACCGCTGAAGGTAGCAGCACCATCATTGCCACCCTTGTCGTCCTCGCCGTCCTTCGAGTCCGAGTTCTTGTCATCACCGTTCTTCTCCGAGTCCTTGCCATCGCCACCGGCGGCACCCGAAGAGCTGCTAGAGGGCTGGCTGCTCGAGCCCGACGACGACTTGCCACCGCCAGACGACGAAGACGAAGGCGATCCAGACGACTTCGAGGAGCTGCTCGACGACGACGACTTGGAGTCAGACGACTTCGAGCTGCCACCAGCCGACTTCGACTTGTTCGAGTCGTCCGACTTAGACTTGCCCGAGTCGTCATCCGACTTCGAGTTACCGCCGCCACCAGCAGCGGCACCACCAGAGCCACCGGACTTCGAGCCCTTGTCGCCATCGCCGTTCAAGCAGGAGTCGTCACCGCCACTGACAGGGCCGGCCTGAGCCGATTGGTTGCACTGACCCGACTTGTCACAGAGGTTAAGCGTGAACTTCTGACCCTCAGGAACCGAGACCTTCCAGGTCATCGACGTACCCTGCTGGTCACCAAGGTCGGCCTTCACCTCCTTGATATTGCCAGGGGCCGTGACGTAGAGGTGGTAAGGAGCCTCGCCACCCTGCCACGTGATCTTGACGGGCTTGCACTGAGCCACAAAGGTGGGCGTGTTCACCTTAAGAGTGTCGTCCTGGGCAGCAACAGCAGCGGCCGAGATAACTGCAATAGCGGAAAGAGTCTTAGCGTACATTGCGTAGAGAGAAAGGGTAAGGAATCAAGAGCGGCCCGTCCTCTATTTGAACTGGCACACGGGCCTCGGGCCAGCCATACTGCGGTCGGATATTTCCGCCCGTGCGTGCCACATCACGCTTGAGTGGACTCTATGTTTAAAATTGAACCAACAATTTTGTTGTATTGATGCTACGTGGCACCTGCAGTATAACAGTATAATAGCACACCCATTCTAGCCAAACAAACGCGACAAAAAACCATCATGAGCTGCAGACTTATCAAATTATGAAAGTAACACATAACAGCACTCGGTGTCGTCCAATGATATGGCTTAAATAGGTGGTTGTGTATTTTCTCCACAGTAGTATCGCGTGATCATGCATGTGTCGTGGCATTGTATGATATAGACGTGACCCGCACGCGTCAACCCTACTAAGTACAGAAATCAGAAACCGCTCTGCCTGATCAAGTGGCATGCACGTGACTGGTATGGTCGCACAGACATTCATACCATTCCGTTCCATATCGGCTGGCCGGCCAAGATAGTGGCTCTTCATGCAAGAGCTTAGTGAGCAGCATGCGGGCACACCTAGTCGGCTGAAATTTCCTAATTCAGCGCAGGCTGAAATAGTCCGGTTACACCAGAAAGATGCTTACTACGGTGAACTCTTTCGCGAACAGGTCAGGGATGTGGCCGTGGAATTTCTTGGTGCACGATTGACCCACAGGCTTGAGAACTTGCTAGCAATCGGTGCGAGTATGGCCTATTTGAGCTTGTGCACCTTGGGCGGATCACAGTCACTGGGTGAAGAGTATGTGAATGCCATGATGCGAGATCGACGCAAGGGTGGCATTGTAAGCGCGAAGCGACGCATAATATTTCTTGTGCTGTACATTATGGCACCGTTCTTCGCCGTGCGGATGTATAGCATTACGCGTATGTATATCTTAAGAATGGATATGCACATTACACGCAAGCGCCTTCGTGAAGCACAATCCATGGAAATTCTCGTTCATGAGCCATCTCTTCTCACCAGGCTGTGGAATAATATTGAGTCTATCGTGCATTGGCTTGCCGATAGGCTCCCTGGCTCACATGCACTCACAGGCACAAACGGTTTGTTTGCATATGTGTCCTCGGCACAGCTTGCATTGTTTTACTTGGGCGGACCGTATTATACCCTAGCACATCGACTTGTTAAGGCAGATTACGTCTACGCCAGCACACAGCGTCCCTCGTCCCAGCCTCTTTCCTATGAAATACTTGGCATGCTGCTGGCAGTCCAGCTACTGATCAAGCTGGGACTGTCAATTCGGCGCATCAATTTTCCAGCGCCAGCATCATCAGATGGCACCAATGCGGCTAGAGCTTCGGCAGAAACAAAAAGAGTAGAGCCAGTGTCGCTCAAGATTGACGGTGCTGTTGTATCGCCACTCGGTGACTCGCATCGCAAAGTCTCGTCGTCCAATGCGACTAATGTGCCGCTTGTGTACGCAGATCCGGACGTGTCCGCTTCACCGGAGAGGTTAGGTCTTGGTCCTATCCGAACAGAATCGGAAAAGCAGGCTTTTGATTTGGCTCAAACAGCTGTTCGAACAAAAACTGTGCAGATGGAAGCAATCGCGGATGAGGTGCTACGGTGTACGTTATGCATGGACCGACGTGAGCCCGAAAATGGGAGCAGTGCTGTCACAGAATGTGGTCACGTCTTTTGCTGGACTTGCATCGAAGAATGGTTGAAGGAAAAGGCTGACTGCCCTCTGTGTCGCCAGGCAGTGCATGTGTCGCGTGTATTGCCTGTCTATAATTTGTAGACCAGACGTTAAATTGGCCCAATTTACGTTCCACCGAATCTCCACATTGCAAATGCCAATCATATATACCTACAGAGCCACAGAATCGAGGCTATCAATTCTACTATTAGAGCTCGTCGTGGTAGTTAAGAGGCTCATCTGAGCCAGCACCGCCAGCTCCACCAGCGTTGTACACCTTTGCAGTGATGGGAGAGATAGCAGCCTGAAGCTCCTGAAGATGCTCCTCAATGTCCTGAGCCTCAGCAGCCTGGCCATTCTCCTCCATCCACTTTTCAGCATCCTTGATGTGCTGCTGGATCGTAGCCTTGTCGTTCGAGTCCAGCTTACCGCCCAAGCCCTCTTTGTCAGTGACCTGAGTACGGAGCATCGAAATGAAATTCTGGTAGTTGTTCACAGCCTCAACACGCTTGCGGATCGCCTCATCCTGTTCGGCGAACTCCTCAGCCTCTGCCACCATGCGATCGATCTCCTCCTTCGAAAGGCGACCCTTGTCATTTGTGATCGTAATCGATTCGCTGCGGCCCGTACCCTTGTCGGCGGCCATGACCTTCATGATACCGTTGGCATCCACTTCGAACGTCACTTCGATCTGAGGCACGCCACGCGGGGCCGGGGGAATGTTGTTAAGTTCAAACTTGCCGAGCAAGTTGTTATCCTTCGTCATCGAACGCTCACCTTCGAACACCTGGATCAACACAGTGTTTTGGTTGTCAGCGGCCGTACTGAAGATCTGGCTCTTTTTGGTAGGCACCACCGTGTTACGTGGAATCAGCTTGGTCATCACACCACCCGTGGTCTCGATACCGAGCGTCAGAGGGTTGACATCGATCAGCACCACACCACCGAGCGATTCGTCACCAGAGAGCACACCACCCTGGACGGCAGCGCCCCATGCGACGGCCTCATCCGGGTTGATACCCTTCGAAGGTTCCTTGCCGTTGAAGAACTCCTTGAGCATCTGCTGCACCTTGGGGATACGAGTAGAACCACCAACCAGCACAACATCGTCAATCTCGTCCTTTTTAACGCCAGCGTCCTTGAGCACCTGCTCGACAGGCTTGAGCGTACGACGGAAAAGGTCCATGTTCAGTTCCTCGAACTTGGCACGCGTGAGCGTCTCCGAGAAGTCCTTGCCATCAAAGAAGCTCTCAATCTCAATACGCGTGCTCATCTGGCTGGACAGCGTACGCTTAGCACGCTCCACCTCACGCTTGAGCTTACCGACACTGCGCTTGTTCTTCGAGGCATCGAGGTCTTCCTTCTTCTTAAACTGCTTGAGCAGGTACTCCGACACACGGTTGTCAAAGTCCTCACCACCCAGATGAGTGTCACCGGCAGTGGCAAGCACCTCAAACACGCCAGCGTCGATCGAGAGCAGCGAGACATCAAACGTACCACCGCCCAAATCGTACACGATAATCTGTGACTCGCCCTCCTTCTTGTCCAGACCGTACGCGATAGCGGCGGCGGTGGGCTCGTTCACAATGCGGAGCACCTCGAGACCAGCAATCGTACCAGCGTCCTTAGTGGCAGTACGCTGAGCATCGTTAAAGTACGCTGGGACCGTGACGACGGCGTGTGTGACCTTGTGGCCGAGATATGCCTCAGCGGTCTCCTTCATCTTCTGAAGCACCATAGCGCTGATTTCCTCAGGCGTAAACACCTTCGGCTTACCGTGCACCGTCACCTGGATGGCAGGCTTACCCTTCTTCTCAACGAGCTTAAAGGGGAAGTGCTTGATGTCCTTCTTAACATCAGCCTCACCCCACTTGCGACCAATGAGACGCTTCGCGTCAAAGATCGTGTTCTCGGGGTTCTGGGCGGCCTGGTTCTTGGCAGCGTCACCAATGAGACGCTCGTCATCCTTGGAGAAGGCCACGTAAGAGGGTGTAATACGGTTACCCTGGTCGTTGGCGATAATTTCGACACGGCCCTGGCGCTGAACACCAACACATGAGTATGTGGTACCCAAGTCAATACCGATTACCGTGCCGTATTCACCACGCTTGTCCTGTGCAGCCACAGCCGATCCCGCGTACGGGGTGGACGACAGCAGCAGCGAGAGGGACAGGAGCGAAACAAGAGCAAACAGAACGCTCATGAACGACTGCCTTGCCTGAGCCAACATCTTGCTTGGATCAGTGAAGGGAGTTCGAAGATTCGCTTTGGGAGGCCCCGCGGCACATTAATAGCCCCGCGCCCCGCCAGCCTGGCAGATTCCACGTAAGCTCCGTCATCTTCCACCGTGTTCCTCGTCTGTCCACGTGGAACGCTCGGTCTTGCTTAGCTAATACGATTATTCGTGCCACGCGTGTTGGCGTGTCAGCAATGACCAAGCGGCTCCTATCTCTACGAATGGTGCATCATTCGGCTTCTTCTAAGTCATCTTCGCGATCGCGCCGCTTCTTGATCAAGCCGTATTCGCGCGAAACGTGCGTCGTGTTGACCCATCCCTCCTCGGGAAATAAGTCTGCGATGCGCTTATACATAGCTTTGCGAGCATTAATCTCGCTGTAGGAGTCAGGCACATTCTCGAGCTTGAGTTTTTCGTTACGGATCTCGCTCATGGCATTTTCGACAGTAATGACGGTAAATAGTTCTTCACGCATCTCATCTGTCCATCGAAATCGCCTGACCAATTCATCCGTCTCGGCCACTGGAGCACTTGTGTCTCCGACCTTTTCTTCGTCCACACCTTGGTGATCATTATTATCTTTGCCCTCTACGCCATGTTCTCGACAAAGAGCTTCGTACTCTGATGCTTGGATAGGAAAATGCTCATCAATGAGTTTTGAGAGCTTGTCGATGTGCTCCTCCTGTAGATCCCGAAAGTACTCCATGTGCTTGTGGAAAAATTCACGTTTGGTGAGTTTCATCATGGTGAAGCGATTGTACGGAAAAATCGACGGTAGATAATTAAAAAAGTTGTCGTTGTATTCATCCAGCTCAACTGCGACTTTGGCCGTTTCAATAAGCGGTGGCTTCAGCTCCGGTGGAAACTTGGTCTTGACAGCAAAACTCGCCTTGCTGACGAGGGCTTTGAGGTGATCGAACATGCCTTGCAATTGTGGATGCACCGGCCTTGTTGGGTATTTGTTCTTTTTCTTCTCGGTAATGTCGGGCACCGACGTCTGCACCGACTCGGGTGCGGCCATAGCAGGAGCCAACTCTGGTTCGGGTGTTGGGAGTGCCGCTTCGGATGTCTCCTTGGCCGGCAATGCTCGTTGCTGTTGTCGGAGTGACGCAGCGCGCTTGGCAAGGAGCTTGTTTGTGCGTCCAGCAGCCCATCCGCGATTAAAGGTGGGGCCGGCCCGGAAAGCCGACGTGGCATGGGACGAGATGAGAGAGCTGGCTTTGGCAGGGGCCAATTCGACGCGGCCTGAAGCGACATAAAAGCCATCTTTGCTGGTGCGTACGGTGTGTGTCGGTTCATCTACTCCGAGCTCTGAGTCATCGACAAAGGGGTCCTTGGTATCATACGAACCAACATCGTATTCCGTGGCCTGTCGTTTACGTGAGAGCTGCGTGGATGGACCATGGGCCGGGTATTTTTGCAGAAGTTTGGCCAAGCCACCAAGATCACGTAGTTCCTGGGCTGATAGACCGACTTCGCGCGACGATGACGCAGCATCTTGATCGAGATACATGGCCTTGTACCAAGCAGCCCAGTCTGAGTGCTGGTCTTCGAGCTGCTCAACTGCCAATCGGGGGATTTGGAAGATATAGTCCGTGTCCTTTGTCGGATTATGAGTGAGCGCGAGCTGAAGGCGGATGGTAGGTCTAGGCGGCTTGGGCATAGACAGTGGGTCTATTGGCGAAGGACTGCGTCGTCGTTTTCTCGATGTCTCTGAGGACTCGCGTGCAGGTTCTTTGGCTTGTTTGTGGTCTGCATCTTGAGAGGATCCAGGCTCCTTGGCAGGTGCAGGCTCCTTGGCAGGTGCAGGCTCCTTGGCAGGTGCAGGCTCCTTGGCAGGTACAGGTTCCCCGATAAGAAGGACCTGCTCTCGTTTCGATGCCTCACCAGGCACCGTCGTCAGAGCTACCCGTTTTTTGGGCGGCTCTTTGCACGGTTCGGGAGCTAATGTGAATGATGTCGTCGTTGGCGCCGCATTTAAACGAGCAGCACCGGCCTCGTCTGCCCGCGGCAGCGTCGCACTCATGCCAGGCGCTGACACGTTAGCTTCCCCTGTGTCGTGGTCCATGTCCAAGGAGACAGCATGTGGAGCACGTGCCGCGATAGGCGTAGGGTGACGCGTCCCGCTCAGACCATCACGATGTCCATGAGCCACATCGTGGAACTGCGGGCCAAATACGAGGCGGCCGGTCAATCCCATGTGTTTTCGTACTGGGACAAGCTTTCTGAAGGTGAGCAAGCGCAACTCGAGAGGCAGCTGCGGTGCATTGACCCGGTCAAGCTGAACGATATTGTCAAAAATGCCCTGATCGCTGACGAGGCTGCACGAAATGAGCAAGCTGCGAAGGTTGAGCCGCCGCCTGTTGAGAGTCAAGTATCAACAGTCGGTGAGGTGAACGCTGAATACTACCGCGCGATCGGAATGAAGGCTACGGCCGCTGGTCAGGTCGGTGTGCTTCTGTTGGCTGGCGGTCAGGGCACACGTCTCGGATCATCGGCGCCTAAAGGATGCTACGACATCCAACTTCCGAGTGGCAAGAGCCTGTTTCAGCTTCAAGCCGAGCGAATTGCCAAGCTCCAGGAGTTGGCATCGCAGGATGGTGCCCAGGTGATGGTGCCATGGTACATTATGACGTCTGGTCCGACACGCGAGCCGACTGAGACGTTTTTCCGTGAGCATGCCTTCTTTGGTCTTGATCCGGCCAACGTGATCTTTTTTGAGCAGGGAACGCTGCCATGTATCTCGAATGAAGGCAAGATCATGCTCGACGAACCGGGCAAGGTCGCTACGGCCCCAGACGGCAACGGTGGTTTGTACGCGGCGCTGCGTGCACCGGTGCGTGAGGGGCAGCCATCTGTGTTGGATGACTTGCATCGCCGCGGCATCAAGTACTTGCACGCGTATGGTGTCGACAACTGCCTGGTCAGGGTGGGCGACCCTGTGTTTATGGGCGTGTGTATCGAGAAGCAGGTCGCTACCGGTGTCAAAGTCGTGAAGAAGACGGACCCTGCCGAGTCGGTCGGTGTAGTGGCCCGCAAGAATGGCGCCTTTAGTGTCGTGGAGTACTCAGAGATCCCTCCCTCCCTGAGCGAGGCACGCGACGCGAAGGGCGAGCTGCTTTTCCGCGCCGCCAACATCGCGAACCACTTTTACACGACGGAATTTCTGAGCAAGGACGTGCCAGCCTTTGAGCCGAAGATGGCATACCATGTGGCACGCAAAAAGATCCCTTCGATCGACCTCTCGACGGGCGAGCGCGTCAAGCCTTCGACGCCGAACGGCATCAAGATGGAGCTCTTTATCTTTGATGTGTTTCCTTTTTGCTCGAATCTGGCGATCCACGAAGTCGAGCGTCGCGAAGAGTTTAGCCCTCTCAAGAACGCGAGCGGCACGGCTAGCGATAACCCAGAGACGTCGCGCCGTGACTTGCTGGCCCAGCATCGCCGCTGGCTCGAAAAGGCTGGCGCCACCGTCACGGCCGATGTCGAGCTGAGTCCGAAGGTGACGTACGGTGGCGAGGGCCTCGAGAAAGCGGCGGGTCGCACGTTCGATACGACGCAAAACATCGAGTCGCTGTAAGAGCTATGTACGTCGTGCTGCTTCCCGTAGCGCCTTCCATGCAGGCGAAGACAATGTGAGGGGCAGGCCCGTCTTATCGGCCCATGCCTCAATGTGAGCGGCGAGTGCCTCGATATCGGTAGCCAGCTGCAGGTACACGGCCTGATCGGCGGTAGCTGCATCATCTGCTGCTAGGCCGAGCGTGCCGCGCTTGAGTCGGCGCAGTGACTCGAGATTTCGTGTAATGGTGTCGACGGCGGACGAGTAGCGGGCCAATGTGCCATCCAGAATGTGATTCATCCACGACGTGACCAGCTCCGTTGGAAGTTGCCGTATCGGTGCCTCGTCGCTGCCCCATACCTGGTGCAGGGGACGCAGAATCTGCTCCACAAAAGCACTGGGCGCGTCAGTCGGCAAGCGTGTGCGGTATTGGGCATGCGACGCACGCACATGGCGCAATGGCTCGGCGCACTTTTTGGACAGCTTGTTCAGCACGAACTGCGTGATGCGTGGCTGCATCGCGTCGTAGGCATGAAGCGACACATCCATCGCTTCGTTGAGCGAGTCGCACAGTGCATGCGCTCTGTCCGTGTCGCCCAAGAGTTTCGGCAAGATGTAGTCACGCTGTACACACCGAACACGGTCTTCAAACACACGGATGTCGACAAGGAGGCCCATGGCGCGGTGCAGCTCCTGCAGCTCGTCGTCCGACAAGGTCGAGTCTTCGGCGCGCGCGGTCGTCTCACCGTGTGACTCGGACCACGTGTGAGCATCGAGCCACGTCCGGTAACGACTTAGGACGTGCAAACTCAGGCGCCACTCGCGAGCGCTCAGCGCAGCAAAGTGGCGTGTCATGTACCAAGGTGCCGTGAAAGCGTGCATAAAGTGGGAAAATGCAGCGTGGTAGAAGTGCTCATCTTGTCCGGACGTCTCCAGACCCTGTTCGAGGGACGTGATGATGTCTCGTGCACGCAGCTGGAAAAAGGCAGAAAAGGCCCACCGACGCTGTAGAGCGATGGTCTTGGCGTGCCGTTCGAACGCCTCAGCAGCTCGGGGTGTCGGTGCTAGCGCCTTGAGCTCGCGTAGGAACGCCTGTGTGAGGTAGTAATTCGAGCAAAACTCGTCGGCCTTGCCCACAAAGAAGAGCTGGGATCCACACACCTTTTCGAGACTCGTGGCGACTCGCTGCCACCACAGATCATTAAAGACGTCGAGCATATCGCCACCCACCTTTTCCGTCACTTGAAAAAGGTGCGACAAGGAGCGTGTCTGATGCAGCAGCGCATCATACGTGGTGCGGAGCTGCAGCGTCGCCGGAGGCACCACGGGTTTGTCCCACGCGAGGTGGGTGAGGGCCTCAACGCGCTCTGCCTCGGCAGGGTCCCAGGGCAGGGGGAGATGCGGAGGTCCTTGCGTTTCGAAGCCCGACTTCACGTGGGGCTCGATGTGCTGCGCCGAAATGCGGTCTAGGATGGCGTTGACGGCCACTTCGCCCAGCTCAAGACTCAGGTCGAGCGCGAGCGACAGTGTGTGGCACGATTCTTCCACTGGCTCATGGAGCGACTGGTCATAGAGGCGCATGGTATCATGCAGCAGGCGGTGGTATATATCCTTGAGAACCGGCTCAAGTTGGACGAGATAGGTGCTGGCTTTGTCCTTGTCGATCGAAGCTAGCAAATGCTGGAGCGCCGCATAGAACTGTTTGGCGTTCGCCATACGCTGAGCGTGCGTCAGTCCATGCGACTCCTCCGGTATGCATTCGTCAGCGTCTGGGTCGTCAAAATCGCACTGAGCCACCTGTGACATGACCCCCCGATACGTCGGTGGCTCCACAGGCTCGGCCTCGGATCCGAGGCCCAGGAGTGACGACAGCTTTTGCACCATGCGCTCCATATCTAGGAGCATGTGTAAGTACTGTTTTTCGCGTATAATGCGCTCCTCTTCCTGCACGAGTGACACCATGTCCGCCTCAACACGGCCCAGGGTATCGCGTAGCGACCCGAGAGACGCTTGTACATCTTGCAGTCCATCCTTATCGCGCATCGAATGGATATCGCCCGCTTCCCTCTGCAACATAGACAGCAATGACACAAAGTCTCTGTACTTTTCATTGATGACCTGCACGAGATTCTCTTGGATCGTGTGCTTGTACGCCCGCAGCTCCTTGACGATGATGTGCACGTCCTGCCCCACAGTCCGAGAGCACAAGAATACATCCACGTCAAAGCACGGCTGTGCCGCCGGCGACAACAGCGGCAATCCAGGCCCCAGCGGTGGGGGCATGGCTAGCGCCGGGATAGGCTCCTCTGCCATGGTCGAGATGGTCGTGGTGGTTCACCTATGTATCACGTGGCATGACAGGCTCTCAGGTCTATGGCTTGCTGAGCAGGCGCGCGAGCCGCGGGACCCAGTACGGCTGGAACACCTCGGTACACGGATCGACACGGCGCAGAATGTGCAGCGCAAAGCCCACGAGCCTGTGTTCCACCCAGTACTGCCAGACGTAGCGCCACGGCGCTACGACGCTCCAGCGCATCATGGAGCCGTAGAGCACATAGTTTGGCCGGTCGTACGCCACGACGAGGTCCGTGTTGACGTAAATGCGCGGGCGATGTGGCCACGCGATGCGGTGCATATCCAAACTTGAGAGCAGTGACTCGGACGCAAAGCACGTCGAGCTACTGCGGAAGGACAAGGGCACCGTCGCGGCCCGGTCCAAGCCGTCCTGGTGCAGCAGGGGTCGGTGGGGCGGCAGGGCCATCGCCGCTGTGAGTGTGGGAAGCGACGCATTCGTCGTGGCATTCATGAACCAGCGCGCATCAAAAGCTGTGATGCCATTCCAGCACGCGTTCACAGGCACGGGCAGTCTCGCACGGACCGCCGCTTGATCCTGCGCGGCGCGGAAGTAGGGCCAAAACGGCCGCATCGTCTTTCCATCCGCATCGCGCATGACCCAAGTGTCATAAAAGCCGAGCCAGCAAAAGTCCATCGCACATGCCTGGTCAAATTCACCGCCTTCCGTGTCCAGCAAGGCATGAACGGTATCCGACTCAAAAAAAACATCGTTGATCCAGATCACCTTGTCAAATGGTTTTCCATGAAGCCTACCTCCGAGCGCCTCATTCAATGGCGCCATGGCCAGATTGCGGTATGTCGCGAGACGCTCAATGCGTTCTTTTTGCTGCGTGTCTTTCGATTGCGTGTCTGTCACAATGTGAGTTGACACGCCGAGACTCTGCAGTCTCTTGTCGAGTTTACGCAGAAGCGCCGGTGTACGATCACGCGAGTCGTTTTCGTAGATAGACACATATACATTGGACGGGCCGAGGTCCTTGGCCAGCTGAAGGAGCGAGCGACTGTAGTGAGGCAAAATGGCTTCGGAATTGTGTAGTAGCGATGCGATATAATAGGAAGAGGTCCCCGGCGTGCGCCAGTGGCGGGGTGTAGATGCGGAAAATACCAAATCCCTGACAAGACAGGCAAGGACAAAGGCAGTGATGACGCCCGTCACCCGCAGTCGCATCTTTTGGTCGGTGCGTCTGGTTCGGAGCCGACCCATGAGCGTAGTGACCAACATGGCCGGCGCCGTAAAGCATACACAAGTGACGTAAATGTACAGTGAAGAAGGAATGTAGAAGTAGAAGCTCATGCAAGCAAATAGACCTAAAGAGACGCCTGCAATGGCCGTGTCTGATCTGGTCCACGACCGGACCCAGCTCCGCCACTTTGACCACATCCGCCTCGAGGCGCTTGGCGTATCATAGTCCAAATAAAAGTCACCATCTAGCATGAACCTCTCTGATACGGACAGAGGCTCATCCATGTCCTGGCCATGTCCTACCCTCGCCTCGTCGCTACGCGACCGCAGCATGGATACCTGTGATCCGCTGTGCTGAGTAATCAGGAACAACGGGTTGCATTACTACACATGGCATCATTATGCTAAGAAGAGGCTTTGTCCTTGCGCAGTTTGTGCGCAGCTTGTATGTACGGAATGAGCGTTCGTAGATCGTCGGCTTCCTCAAGAAAGGGGTGATCCAATAGAGTATCTGCATCTGGCCGCTTTTCGACGTCCACCTCAAGGCAGGTTGCCAGAAAGTCTTGGATGCCCGACGACAGTTTCTCCGGGTGCTGCAGCTTGGGCGTGCCGTTCGTCGCAATGAGGTAGAGTGCACGTAGCGGGTTCTCATTCAGATACGGTGGCTCTCCTTCAATCATTTCGATGCATAAAATACCCAGACTCCAAATATCGACGCGTGCACCGTACTCTTTGCGTGATACGACCTCGGGTGCCATCCAGTACGGCGTGCCGACCATCGTGACGCGCTTGGACTGCGCAGAACTCAACTGCGCACAGAAACCAAAGTCTGTGAGTTTGACTTCGCCACGCATACTCATCAGCACATTATCGCTCTTGATGTCGCGATGAATCACGCCATGGGCATGCAAGTGACACAGACCCGTGAGGCATTCGCGCGCAATCGCAGCAATCTGCCCCTCACTCAAGATGCTGTGCAGCACAATATCTGTCAGCGGACCACCCTCCATGTACTCCATCACCACCCACAACTCGCCTCGCCGCAAAAAGGCATTCAGGAAATTGACGATATTCGGATGCCGCGACTGGCACATGACCTCAATCTCATTGACGATCAAGTCCTTCTTCGGCTGCTGCGCCAGCACCATCTGCTTAATGGCGACGAGCTGATTTGTGCCGACAGAGCGCGCCGTAAACACACCGCCAGAGGCACCTTGTCCAATCTTGTGCAGATCATGGAACATGGACTCGGGATCGCCAGGCATACACACGGCACGGATCCGCGCGAGGACTTCAGCATCCGATGCCTTACTGCGTGTCGTGTGGCGCCGCGGAACGACTGCGCCACCCAGGGGCGGCCGCAGGTCCATGTCTCTGCCGGAGGCAGACTGGAGGGCCTTTTTCGAATGCGTTCGCACCAGCAGCTCAGCCTTGCCAGGGTATGGATTCGACGTGTACGGCTGAGACGTGACGCCTTCCACGTGCGGCTTGGTCGGCGTGCCTTTGTTCGCCTGCAGCAGTTCGGGCGGCTTGAATGTCGGTGGCTGGGCTGGCGGCACTGGCAACGGGCGCTTGGATGTGGCGTGGGGCGATTGTGGCTGTAAGTACGGACCTGTCGAGCCCACTTCGATGCCATAGGCCTCGGAGAGCCATTCGCCGCTGTCCTGCGAATCGTCCATATTCGCGCCGAACTTGGACCAGACATTATCGTTCTCGTCGCCGGGTGGCCGTTCCTGTGCCGTGTCTTGGTAAAAGGCCACAATGTCCATCACGGTCTGTGGGTTTCGTTCCTGCTCCTGGAGGGTAATTCCCGATTGCTGTAGCAAAATCTGCCATTCTTTCGGCAAGCCAAAAAACTGACCCGTCGTGGCATTAAATCCAACGTGCGTCAAGTGGCGGGGATCGTAAGGGGTCGAGATATCAGGTCGCTTCGGGGATGGTGACACAAAAGCATCGCTCATGGAATTGACCAGTCCATCAATCATGCTCTTGATTGACCGCGGAGTTCCACTTCCTCCCTCATTGCTTCGTACACCAGCTTCCATCGAAGTTCTTCGTGAGCCTGCGCTCACGAGCGACCGGTTCGACTTGGATTTGGACAGTGTATGCTGCTTCCAAGCCTCTTGTCGAGCATTTTCCAGTTGCTGGCGCTGCCTATCCACCTCGTTCGACGGAGGCACCCAATTTGTGTCCACACTATGTGAGCGCGTATGCCCACCCCATTTGGGCCACAAGGGCGGCACAGGCTCAGCGCCGTGGGGGTACGCCGGCTTGTGGGTACTTGGTGGCATATATCCCGGCATCAGCGGGGGCGGCGTGGAGTACACAGGCGAAGAGCTGACGGAATAGTTCGTCTTGGTGGGGCTAGGAGGTTGTGGCGGTCGTGCCATGCCAGGTGGGATGGGCGCATGTCGACGCGGAGTGAATCGATCTGCCGAGGCAGGCGGCACCGTGAATGGATCCGCGAATGGTGCGGCAGGGTCAAACGCTTCTGAAGGTAGCCTTTTGTCCTTCCCCACAGGCGTGGACACACCGCCACTCCTGTCAGCCATCACTGTTGTGGTTATCGCTGTCGTTACCCACGAGGGGGAAGGAGGAGGCAGCTATGATACGAGCGTGCGCAGGGCTTGTCGTACCGCGTGTTGATCTCTTCACGTGCTACATTGTGGAGGTGTGTTTTTCTGAGGGAAACAGGGGCTCAAACTGGGGGGCTGTGAGCGGAGGGCGATCATACGTACCATGCGGGTGGGTTCCGTGGTTTGCGTGGGAGGTACTTCCTCGTCTTGAGCCTCATAGACTGTCCAATTTTCTTCGAAATCGCGTGGACTGGGCGGGGTCGTAGGAGATGGTTCTGGCTTGGGTCGCACAGGCAGCACATCGTCATCTTGGCTTTCCTTGATGGCGGCCTCTGCCGTGGGCTGTGGGCGACGAACGGGCTGCTTCAAAGGCGGAGCGGCGCGTTTTTTCGGAGGTGGGGGTGGCGCGGACGTGGGCTCGCCAGCCGTAGCCAAAATAAATTCGCCGCGGAAGGTGCCGCCCGTGTCGAGTCGAAGGAAGAGGGGATCACCACCGTGAGCGAATTCAAGACGGACATATGAGCCAAGGACCTCTGCTGCTGATATAGCAGCACGAAACTCCCATAGCGAAAAGTAGATACTGGTATCACGCTGCACGATATATTCCTTCAATTGCTCCACGCTGATGCGCACCTCAGTCTGGATGGAATGACGCAAGTGGCCTTCCAGGGGTCCATAGACGCAGCTGCGTATCACACAGGTCGTCGGTGTACAATGAAATGAGCACTCGCCAGCTTTGCCGGTGTTGAGTAGGTTTTCTGTCCAGTCTCGTGCCATAGATGGTTGCACACACAGGGTATAGGGAGATGTCATATCAACGGCGGGAAATACACATGGGCGGTCCTCATACGTGAGCTTATGCCGCTTCTGCACGCCATGGTTACCGTCCAACACGATCACAAGACGGTCTTCTGCTGTGGTCACAGTACATGTATGCATTTTCGTTTGCGAGCGCAAAATGTCTAGTAAGGTCTTTACATGCACATAGCACTCAAACATCGAGTCTTGGGGTGGATGCAACACGTCAAAGAATGCGTCACTCAGCACAAATAAGCCATAGGCTGAACCAGCTGGATTCACAGCAGACCAATGCACCTGCGGCGCCATAGGGGCATCTGAACCATCGTCCTGCTGAGGATCTTCACGGTACACCGTCATCCAACAATGATCATGCAGCCGATACAGGCATGATAAAATGTGTGTGAGCGCGCGGATGCCGTCCCCCGACACAACTAGCTCCATGGCAGCGCCCTTGAAATGTGGAGGGGAGTAGGGATCCTTCGCCTCCAACGCTCTCGGCCATCGTCCCCCGCTTTCTCAGCTACGACAGCAGCTAGATCCAGGGCTACTCGCATTCTATCTCGTCATAGTGCGCGACTCACACTATACAACCTGTGTGCACAGGCATCGTCATCAGCTCAAGTGTAATTGATGCAGCTCATTGGATGGCATGGAAACCTCCCTCGACCCAATGAGGATCTTGTGCATCCGCATGTTCTTGTGCATCCTGGACGATCATGGCCAAACGACGCGCGTCCAGGCGCGCCTGGTGGCTTACATACTCTCACGTGGCGAATATGTCTCCACATGATCGAGGGGCGGTCGGGCCAGGCCTTGCTTCTTTGACGTCATGTCACGCGCACAGCACCGTGTGTTTGAGCATGTCCACACGGTACCTGATCGAGGGAACGTCGTACCAGCGCACGTGCATGGAAAGTCAGTGACATATGACAAGGTCTTGGAACGTGGTATAGAGATAGCGGCATGGACCATTCGTGTGATGCGTGGCAGTATTGCGAATGCGGCCGAGATGGACGCGTTGTCCGACAAACTCGGCATTTCGCCACCAGAAATGCCATTTTTGCACAATGCACTCATACTAGAGCATAAAAGCAGTGGATTCTCATACATATTTGATGCCGTACGCGCGCTACAATGTGTTCAAGGCGTACGATCTGATCAGCAGCGCGTCCCTATGGACTGCGTTCGTGCCATGTCGGATAGCAGTCGTGATCCGGCTGTTGCATGTACCATATTGCGACGCCCATCAAGACGCGGTGTCCAAGTATCCTATGCCAAGAAATGGGGCGAATCTCGACAGCGCGCCCTGTCTTCTTCTCCATCCGCCTCCTCATCACAGCCCCTCTCTATGACCAAGTCGTTTGACTGGACATATTCGACTACGTGGCCAGGCATGCCTGGGGAGTCGAATACCGTGAATGTTCATGCATCGACCGTACCAACTACGACAGCATGGGACACCGCATTCCATTTTGGCACTGATCCTGTGCGAGACCGCATTCCTATCGAGCGATTGGGCCCATCGAGTGGTGAGCCGATTCTGTTTTACGACGACATTGTTCTGTTTGAAGACGAACTGGCTGATAATGGAACGAGCACGCTTAATGTCAAGGTGCGCGTTATGCCTAGCGGATGGCTCGTTCTTCAGCGCTTCTTCTTGCGGGTAGACAATGTGCTCTTCCGTGTATTCGACACGCGAATGTATGTCTCGTTCGATTCTCAAGATGCAGAGCGAGATGAAAAGACGTCGGAACTATTGCCTCGTGTAATCCGCGAGTGCCGCGGCATGGAAGCACCGTACGATGCCGTACTCAAACGCCTTCCTATGCATCGATCACAGGACTTGTCCCTCCTCACGAATGTGGCATGGGTCACCGAGATCCTCGATCAGATGGCGATCCAGAATAGGCGTATGGCACCCATGGCTCCCGCACCTGCTCATGTACCTCATGCACCAGGCGTGCCTGCCGCCACGGTCGAGTCGCCAGACAAAGCAGTGCTCGAAAGCGATGCATGGGAGGGTCACGGATATTGCGTGCAGGTAGCCGTTTTACGCCAGGCCTCGGATTCATAGCCTACGCTTCGGCATGTATGCGTCTTCCTCCGATTCTGCCTTGCGCTTTTGAGTGCGAGGATGAAGCAGGGCCTCGGGAATCTCGGCACCTGTGACCTCCGCATACTCATCCATCACGGCCTCGAAGGCTTCTTGCAACTTTTCCGTTCTTTGCTCGTGCGGTAACATGTCCAGCACCTCGCGGTTTACCTGGTAAATGCGTGCCTTGACTTGAAGACGATACTTTTCCAGCTGCTCGGCACTTGCGTCCTCTTCGAGTTGGAGCAAACCGAGCATGTCCAGCAGACGGGCCCATTGTCGCGGAGCGATTTTGTATTGCTTTCGAGCCGCTTGGCGCCATGCACGGTCTATAGGCGCCTTAATATGCGCCAGAACATCCGGCTGTTGGTGTAAGTAGGCCAAGTCACACGTGTCACGCAGCTTATCGAATGCTTCGGATGGATCTTCAACGGTTAGCTCGCACATGCGTGGATTTGACAGAATATGAGCATACACGGCATTGTAGAGACGAGTCCCATGTCGCTGGCCTTGATACGGCGGCAGAATGACAAACTGGCTCAGACGAGTGCGAATCTTGTCAGGCCAGCACCAAAAGCGATACAGCGAAGTGTATCCAACAAAGTGCCATGCATCGCCAGTACGTTCAAAGAGAGTGAAAAACTCCCAGTAAGGTTCGTCATCTTGCAGGTACGACGCTCCTTCAATGAAGAACAGCGTGAATATCTGGGCTCGCTTGTGCCACGCACGGAATCCGGGTGTATCCCAGGTGGCATGAAAGATCCCAAATTCACGTTCGCGGCCTTTGCCGCCTTGTCGATAGGACGCGACCTGTGTGCCGTGCGGTCGGAATGTGTCATGTTCTGTACGCGTGACCTCTTCCCACGCATCTGGTGCGACCAAATCATCCACAGGCAGAAATTCGCGTAGCTGTGCATCCACATCGTCGATCTTGGCGCTAGTTGTCGTATGCTTCGCGGCGTACTCAACGACCAGACACGGCCTCAAACTGCCAGACGAAAACGACAATCGAATATGCAGGCGCTGATAGCCGTAAATGACCTCGGCTTCTCCAAAGATAGGATACGTAAAGTCAGGATGAAATACCGTATCACAAGGCGGTGGCGCTCCCTCTAGGCACAGGCACGTCGCCTCGTTGGCCGAGCATGTCCATTTGGACGACATGGTCGGAGTCGCTCCACGTATAGCGACGCGTCGCGCGTGACTGTCCGGCGTGTTGGGATTTAAGTGCTCCAGAGAAGGCCACGCAAGTTGTCGCCCGGCCCCGAATGGACGAGGCGCCTTCTCCAGAGGCATGCATAGCTCATGCTGTTGCATCGTTGCAGCATAGCGATCTCATGAGCGAGATACCCACTTCGGATACTTTCCAGGCGCTCATGACTCGGTATGCCCCTGGCTACAGACGCTCACGAAGTGATACATTTCCATTGACGGATCCCACGCTGACGGCGTCACAGCTCGTATCGCAGTCAGCACAAGCAGACCACTGGCGGCGGATCGTATCCATGACAAAAGAATACATCCTCACCTCTGTTCCACATACCGAAGCGCCCCCAGCAAGTGATGTGGATACCCTTTTGGCCTGGTGGCACCTGCGCCTCGTCTCACTATGGAAGCTCCACTTCTTTTCCAACCTGCAAGAGGAAATGCATGCACTATGGCAGGTCTTGGAATCTGTGCGAGTTTATGAGGGAGATGATCTTCGTGTCCTGGTCGACACGCCCCATGTGTCTTTTCCGATGCATGTGCTCCGAGCGCAAGTGCTGCTACAAAATGACCGACGCCGCGGTATCCAGCTTCTTTGGAAACACATGCAGCACGCTAAGGAGGCATCAGCTGATTCCATCTGGCGAGCTCGATACATCCGTGTCGCATTGCTGTTGAGTTCTTTGCTTGTGGAAATGGATGCATTGCCTGCAGCCACCTCGCTGGCGGATGAGCTTGCTTCAGGGCTGGGCTCGGCTGACGCGAAACTCGCGCTTGTTTTATGTCGGCTGTATTTGCAAATGAGTGACATGGCATCCGCATCTCGAATGCTGAGTCGTGCGAAGAGTGCAGCGGACCCTGCTGACGCTGCGCTGCACACTGCCATTCTGAACCACGAAACGATGACCCGGTTTATTAGCGAGCCCCATGCAGACCACGAAAAACTCGTGGTCGGTGACTTAAAAAACGTGGACCAGGCTCTGACCAATACCATGGCATTGGACGCTTTCTTTCATGGACACGTCCTCGAGAGCATACAAATCCTAGAGCGGCTTATGCACGAGCATCCAACCACGTTTACTACCACCCGTGCTCTTGCCCCCAATCTCCTAACGCTGCAATCTATGGGTGCAAATCATCCTCAAGAAGAAAAGCAGCGCGTCATACGGTTTCTTGTGCAGTCGGCCGGCGACGATCCCTGGTTTGTCGACCAGCGAGCAGGATAATGTAAGTGTGTACATTACATAGACCCCACACCGTGCGCGGCGCGTGGCATGTGGCAACGATGCTGTCGTTGACCTCGCTTGCGTGGTCGCTGGTTTTTTTGCTACTAGTAATTTGTATGATACCATGCTGACATCTGTTCTATACTGGCAGCGGCATCGTCTATGGGGGCTCTTGCCCGAATTCACTCGAGTGCGTCTGCTGTCGTGGCGACGCCAATACGTCCCTTTGGAAGTGTTTGATTGGCACTCGGCCACACGTGCGGGCTTGTCTAGTACGCTCTTTGATATAGAGGCGAACATACGTGACGGAGATGCGCGTGCAGGACTGGACGAAGCAGGTATGCAGCAGGTGCATCACATCATGGAGCAACAAGGCATCGTACGTTTCACGCACTTATGCGACAGTCCTTTGATGAGGCGCGCCTCCAGCGACACCACCAGCTACTACAGCAAAACCGCATTGACCCCCAAACAGGCATACCATTGGATGCAAAGGCTATCACACGTTTGTAGATAATGCTATTGCGAGATCATCATTAGCCGAGGCGGAGGCCCAAGACAAGACCGGCCATGAACGTGGCACGTTCTTGGAAATCGGTCGTCAGGAAATCAACGGTGCGCCTCCAAATGCGCATGAGTGGCAGCTGCTGGAACTTGTTTTGGCTCGCATCCACAGGGCCAGCCAGGCGGTCCACAGACGATGAGTACGTGTTCTTAAAGCTGTTCCAGTCGATATGAATCAGGCGTTTCGTGGCAAGGTATTGCAGCAAAATATATGCACCACCCAGAACAAAGGCGATGATCTTCAGACCTTTCTTGATAAAGATACCAGCACACAGACCGCAGATCGTGCCAAAGGAGAGCTGGTACACGTTCACCATGCTCTTTGGGTTTCCATCAATCGGTGGCTCAACCACTGGAGCTGGCTCACAGTGCGTCGATTTGTCATTCCAACCAAGCAAACCGCCCATGAAGAGCGAGCCACCGGCCAAGAGGCCAGCGGCGCCCACAAAGCTGGAGCGCGAAGCCACACGTGGCACGGCAGCTGCTAGGGCCATGGGACGGTACGTGCGCACGATAGGACGCATGAACATACGCATCGACGGAGGCACCCGCACCGGACCCGACAAAAGAGGCGATGAAAATGGTAGGCGACGGAACAAGCTCATGGACAAGATGGTCGAAAGCTGCGACGGTGCAACGTGGAGGCGGCCCGTGTGGCTGGGCCCCCACTTGAGTGGGGGAATGACACGTGGGGACGTCCATGGGTTCCACTCCACTCATGCGACCCCAACGAGATGCGTCGGAGCCAGAGGCGCCGGCCAAGCGGCCCAGAGTGTCGGTAGCAGCATGGGTCACCTCATCCACACAGAGTGCAGATGCCAGAGAACTTCCTGCACCAACCACCTGCTCAGAAGCCTACATTCGCGATCGAGACTCTGTGTTTATTGGCTATGTATACCCACTCGTCACCGCATCACCTACGTATCGGAGCGCTTTGCTGGAACATTTAAGCGACGTCGTACACCCCGACATTCCCAATGAACTATTTCCACCACAGTTCCAAGACATTGTGCCTGGAAAACGGAAGAGCACGCATGACATGTATGCATTTCGCGTGATGCAGCTCAAGCCTGGTCGGAATGGATTGGGCGGACCGAGCGATTTCGGCACCGCGGAAGGACATGACGACGACGGAGAGACATGGGGCTCTGAAAAAATAATGCGCGTCATACGTGAAATGGGCGCAAGCGATGTTCTTGTGATTGTGAGCCGTTGGTACGGTGGTCAAATGCTGGGGCCCGTACGATTCCAACACATTACCAATGTGGCACGCGCTGCGCTCCAAAAGCATTTCGATCTAGAGGCTTTACAAGAGTGCCGCAAGCAGCTGCAAAGCATGGATGCCAAGATTCAAGCTCTGCGACACGCACCCGTACAGTCACATGCATACGAAGGCTTAACTATGGATCGGGCCAAGCGTCTCCTCCTCGCGCGAAAAAAGACGTTAGACGCACTTCAACGTCCTAAATCATAATTCATACATTTCTACATCTTACCACAAATTCAGTAATTCATGCGTATCTTGATCCTGATGCGTCACGTCCACCTTGAGTGCCTGCGATGCATTCGGCATACTTCCAGCATTCATTGGCCATATAGGCATCATGGTCCGCGGGGACATGCCATCTTGAGGCAGAATCGATGGAAGCCTGAACATACCACCCAGATTCAGTGTTGGTACAGGCATACCAACGCCTGCGCTCGATGGAGCCGATGGATCGGTAAACATCGGTATCGTTGGAAGTTCAGATGGAAGACCCGTTAGAGCTTCATGCAAAACGTTCGATCCTTGATCCATGCTCTGCGAATCCGGCCACATAAACATACCCGGCGTGTGGACCGACATATCCAGGGGCAAATCTCCCGACGGCCAAGGGCCTGCAGGAAAACCCTGCAATTTAGGATTCTGGTCATTGGCTGGAGACGCACTGGTCTCAGATGACCTGTTCTTTCCGTCGTTCGATGTTCCATTGTCATAGTGGGTGCGCCTACGCTTCGTATCAACGGTTTCACTGGGCTGCGCGTCAGGCTCACTCAATGTTGAGTCCCCGTGTGAACGACGAGTATCCTCATGGAGAAAGGCGCGAATGGTAGCAATGTCTTTTTGAGACTCCACCTCTCGTCCCAAATATTGCTGCTTTTGACGCCACGCAATAAACTCCTCCATAAATCCACGCAATGTGTCTGCATTTTTTCCGGGGGGTGTCAGCAGCAATAGAATACCCGCTACCACCGTGGTATTGAACCAGCGGAAGGCCAGCAAAGTTGTGCGGTTATTGTCAGGCATATCTTTGAGCAAATTGTGCCTCATTGCCAAACTCAGCTTGACGGCATCCATGCATGAATCATAAGATAACATATACCGCTGCTTTGGGTTGTTTCTCCCTAACATACGCAGCAAGTAAGGGCAATGAAGTGATAAGTAAAAGAAGGCAATATCGAACCACAAATAACAGCGCTGCAATTTAAGAAAGGGAAAGTGCTCATCACATTCGGGGCTCAGACTGAGCGAACCATGCATCGGGTTCACCTGAAAGTAGAAAGGGAGATTCGATACAAATGCTTTAAATTCCATGTGCAATTTAAGCACTTTGGAGTAGGTAAATGTCTTTACCACACTGTGCAATTCCAAACAAAGCACGCTCAAAAACTTGGCAAACTGAACTCGTATCATGTTAATCGTTAAAAGATTCGGTGGATCCGCTTTTTTAAACAAATGCCGAATTGACTCGGGCACTTGCTCGATGGGCGTAACAGGGTGAGGGGGTCGCGTGTCTGTCATAATATTCACAATAAGCGGTGGGCGACCATAGCCCAGAGAATGATTTTGGGCCGGCGGATATACAAGTGCCCAAATCATACGTCGCTGTTCGCAGGTTTCAGGGTCCAAATCAAACACTGTGCCATCACGATGGAGTCCCAATGAATGCGCGAGGCGTACCATTTCGACAACGGCGGCCCAAGAACGCCCTTGGTTGCCTGTGACAAAATAGTACCGAGATAGAATACCGTATGCAAGGATCACATAGTGATCTTCTCGATTCAAATTTTGAGTAGCACCACACGCAATCTTGGCAATGTTGGTAAGCCGGCGTGGCGCATCACAATCCAGTTGGCTCGTGTCCAGCTCCAGCTTTGAAATCAATTCTGGGTAAGACACATTTAGAAACAAGACTGTTATACCCACGACAGCAACAACCAAACAGAATTTAGATAAGTTAGTTTCAGTGATTTGTCCATCGTGTTCATAGACACCATCCAGGGCCTGAGCCATAATATCCTCAGGCATAGGATGACGCAGTATATTTAACTTCTCGAAGTACATATTAATAAGTCTGTACACATCCTGCTTTCGACCTAGACAATGCGTAAAACTTTCCTGCATTACTGGTGAAAAAAACTCCATGTCCAATACTTCCTTGGCTTTGGTCGGGATAAACGAATGCGACAGGGATAATTGCTGATTTCCTGGAAGTGATCTGACAGCTGAGGATATCGTTTCTGGTTCCAATGATGTTCTAAGCTCCTCTAGCCCTGTATCGCTGTTATCCGTGTCACTACCTTCACCGTCGCTGACCGAACCCGAGAATGACTCATACGACGCGGACATACCATGATCACTCTTTTTGGAATGTTGAGGGTCTGATTTAAGCTTTTTGTGTTTTATTTCTTCATACAAGCTGTCCATGCGCTTATGTAGGAAACCCAGCTTACCATCCAAAATCCTCTCAAAATTCTGGAACTGGGTTGAGAGATCGTTACTGGCTTCTTGTTGCTCAAATGTTTTACATTTCTCAGGAATACGTCTTGCAATACACTAGAAAGTTAGTTTATTTGTAAATCATTCACATACATTATCGCACGGTATTTGCCTGTTACACTTTTGTTTGCGGCGATAGCACTCTGTGCAGGCAAAATGCACTCGGCTTCTGCGTCCGGTTCCACGAGCTTCCGTTGATAGTTTCGAATTCGTAATAGACTGCTCCTGTGTTAAAGATCCTTTGATCCCATTTTCATGTGCATCATTCATGGTAAAATGCACGTTACGAGTGGTGACAAGATTAGTGAAATTGTGGAAAAGATAATGAAAGGACAAGAGATTTTCTCAATTAGACCTGGGTTGTGACTCCACGAGAAAATTAAGCGACCTGAGAGAAACTTTTTTTCTTTTAGTCGTTTCCACCTCGTTTCTGAGCATGTCCAAGTAAGTGCGAGAATCACACGCTGACTAGCCTAGACATCATCCAGATGTTATATTATGCAGAAAACTACCTGGTATTTCTATCGGTAGGCTATGTGAGCATTGTGATGGAAAATGGTGCGTTGTGAGTTTACCGCTGACTGTTCTCAGTCCCATTTGCGACTCGTATGTGCGACCCGCCGAGTTGGTACGGATCTGCGATGAATGCAACTTCGGGTCTTATGGTGGCCGCTGTGTTGTATGCGGTGCCCCTGGTGTTTCTGTACGTAGGGCATGCATTACTAACCAAAACAGGACGCGTACTATTGTGCCGAATGCACCCGACTCGAAAAAGACAGAGACGGCTGCCCCAAGGCGATCAACCTGGGTCATACGCGAATGGACGCCTTATTCAACAGGAAAATGCAAAACATGTTTCAGAAAGGCTAATCTTTTTATTGTATAGTAACAAGGAAGGCAATTGGACTACACTTGCCAATTGTGTCTTCATATACCTATTTACATCATTATGACCATCCAATAAAAGCACATGCCCGATCAAAAAGAGTGCCCTCGAGTTTGTCGGTTCTCTTCTGCATTTTCTGATCGCGCTGCTCAGAATCCGATAAACTGTGAGAAGAGCCACACCCCCTCTGTCTGCTGGACATCATCGAGCCAGGAATAAAAGAAGAGTTGACACCAGAAGGCAAGTCATAGGCCGAGTTGGGGGCTAGCGAGAGCGCCGGATCAACCTCACTGGAGGGCATTTCGCGACCATCTTCGGACTGCATATACGTACGAGTATCAGATTCGTAGACAGGCACGTCGTCGTGACAAGTGGAAGACGACGGTTGTGGGCTAGATGTCGTTTCTGAAGAGGAAAGCTCTTTCTGCGCCATCTGAAACTCCCGTAAAATAGCAGCACTTTCTTCTTCAAATGCCCGCTTGAATTCAGACGGGGTGAAGATGTATTCAAGATCGTCAAAGCGAGTAAAAGGCTGAGCTGTTTTGGCTGAATACGACGCTTCACGATAGCGCCGGAGCCAAGGATGCGAGAGGGCTTCGCCAGCGGTGATTCGCTTTTGCGGATCCCATTGTAACATACGGGACAAAAGGTCCAACGCTTGCTCAGGCGCGTCAGGGTATATATGTGACCATGGTATACCAGGACTGTCTCCCATGGCCTCCAAATGCTCTTTCGCGCGCTCCGAGCCAACACTCGCCCTGATTGATTCGGGTGGATTCCCAAGCACTTTGTGAATGCGCGCGAGTTGGTCCACATAATCAGACCCAGGGAACACGGGGGTACGTCCGAGTAACTCGGCCAAAATACACCCCACACTCCACATATCCATAGCCGGACCATAGCCGCCATGGCAACATAGCATAATTTCAGGTGCCCGGTACCAGCGGGTAGAAACATAATCAGTAAGAGGTGCACCAGGATAGTGTACAGGGTTGGACATTTCTGGAAGGGATCCTTCTTGCTTTTCATCGTCCGAGATGACTGTCGCAAAGCGCAGAAAAGTATTATGGTCAGAAGGGTCCGTACGAAGTGACACCTCATTTGCCGGCGTAATATCGATAGAATTGACATAGAAAGATTCACGCATACCCGAGTCGAAGTTCTTGAACGCTGCGTCCCACGTACAAGGATCACCCAATGAAGCTAACTTCTCGAGATATTCTGCATTATCAGAGTCAAAGGCTCGCGACATTCCAAAGTCACAAACACAAAGGGTGCAGTTTGCGTTGACAAGGAGGTTGCTCGGCTTCAAATCTCGATGAACAATGTGGGCAGTGTGCATATAATGCACGGCTCGTAAAAGCTGGACAAGGAAATACTTGATATGCGCATGCGTCAATTCTTGCGTTGAGCGGATGATTTGGAACATATCAGCGTCACAAGCTAAGAGGACCAAGTACACCTCGTTGAACTCAATGAACGAGACATCAAACTCAATCACTTCCACAATATTAGGGCAGTCTAACAAATGACGCAAACATACCACCTCGCGAAGAACTCTGCGCGTGAGCACATCTTTTCCAAAGAAGCGTGTCATTTTTTTGATGGCCACATGTCGATCCGTTTCACTGTCGTAAGCCAATGCGACACAACCGTAAGAGCCAATACCCAGTTCGCGTACTAACGTGTAGCGTTTCTTCACTCGAAATGGCATTTGGAAACAGGTAAATGTATGATAGCCACGTTTCTGTAGGTTCTGCGGCGAAAGGGGATGATCTTTGGGAGAGTACCTCGTCCAGCATGCCGAAGTGCCACTTACTGAGCCCGTCTGGTCAATCATCCTGGCAGCATTACGGGAGCGCGTCCGAGTTCGCGAGCGGGTGGGCCGCCGACGCGCAATGAATCTTTCCTCATTCATGTTCTGCTGAGAAGCTGATGCGCCACTGGCCCCGATGGGTATACCAAAGAAACCAGTCAGACTGGAAGCTCCCAGCAGCATTGTGTGTTAGACTGGAGGGAGGAGCTTAGCAAGGTTTCCAATGGCGCAGATGAAGCTCAATCGGGCAACGGGATCAGAAAGAAACGAAGGAGCTAATCATCACCTTGACCACTGTAAAACAAGATGTCGCGCGCGTGCACCGAAAAAAATGCGCCACATAATGCGGGCGTTCGTGGCCGGGGAGCGATCTTGTCTTACCAAAGCACTTCGGCGTCGCTGCAGCAAAAGGGCACCAAGATTATTCATCACCCCTGACAATGACAAGTAAAGGCATCTGATTCGCTCTGACATAAGCATCGTATGCGCCTCACAGTGCAGCCCAGACCGGCAGCACCCCAGAATCGGGGATGCACCGCGAACTGATGGCAGTAGCATCTGCGTGCACGGCTGTCTTCGTAGCGCGTCCGAACATGGTCATAGAAAAGATACGAGCAGTCCGATCCGGATTCCAGGGTGTGTATGGGACACACAATTTCGCAGATCCCATGCCCGTTGTTCAGACACAATGGGGAGTGGGTTAGATATTTGTAGTTCCCTTCCATAAGGCGCAACGTTCATTGTGGCACCGACCCCAAATAGTGTCATCATGATCATATACTTTTGTTCTTCTGCCATTTCATTGTCGGATCAGGTTGTGAAACGCGTCGGATGGTTTCCACACTGCCCGACGACGCGGCCTGCACGACATTCCCTTGTCACGTGAACAACACGTTCGCCGACGTCACGCAGTGATACATTGTTGTGACGTGCCGCTACGTTTACACAAATGGTGCGTGTCAAAGACCAAGCTAACTGTGTAGGACCGCATCAAAGAGAAACTGAATTTGCTGCGCGCTGAGGCTGATGCCGCTATTGAGCGTGCTGAAGTAGCAGAGGCTCGCAACAAGGAGCTCGAACAAGACAATCTCTCCAAGGAGCAAGAAATTTCGAGTTTACAGCACAAGCTTTCGGTTGTTGAAAACGATCTTGAAGCGGCTGAGACGAAGCTTTCTGAAGCCAAGGTAGGCAAAGAGGAGGGCGAAAGCCACAAGTCGAACGTGGACATCCTGCAGCGCCGCATTGATATGCTGGAAGAGCAGCTTGACGCGACGGACAAGAGTCTGAAGGAAACTACCGAACAGCTTCGCCTCACTGATGTGCGTGCTGAGCAGCTTGAGCGCCAGATCCAAGGTGCTGAGCAGGAGCGCGATCAATGGGAGCAAAAGTACGAGGAAGCTAACGAGAAGTACGAGGTCTCGAAGCGTGAGCTCGACGAAGTGGTGCAGCAAATGGAAAGCTTATAAGTGTACTTGTCTCACGAGCATTTTGGCTGCTTTAGCTTATCACGAATCACTCATGCCTGGATTGATACGATGCACATCTGTGCGGTGATTATTTTGTTATCTATCCAGCTTGTCCTTGGGCTACCAGCTCTCGCGCTATCTGCCGTACGCGGCGCCTGATAGAGTTAGTAGCGCAGGATATATACATACTCGTATGCTGCACGGTCCTGTTTGAAGAGATGGAAGGCGTCTGCCTGGGCGGGATCACCAGGGTTTGGATCGTTGAGTAGGTCTTGAATACCCAGAAGGATCTGTTTGATCGTAATAGCCGGCTTCCAGCTCTTTTCTTCATCCAAGATAGACAGGCATACGGTACCAGATGGAAACACGTTGGGATGGAACAAAGGGGGGGTAAACTTGCCTAGAACTGTTAGCATCGCACATTACTTACATTTGGGTGGCTTGGACGGGTACTCCTCGGGGAAGTACATTTTCAATTTGTATACACCACCTTCCCATGGTGTCTTTGCGTCAGTTTTCTGTACGTACATTGGCTTTTCCAGGGATACCAACTTCCCATACGAGCAAATTCAGCGACCCATCTGCTTCCTTTTCAGGACGGGCATAGAATCCCTGCGCGTTGGCACAATCGAATACATACAAAGGGATGGTCTCTACGCCACTGCTTTCGTTCTTCTTGCAGTCTGTGGTGAGCTTCGTAGTACATACCTGGTACGACAAATGCCTGACATGACCGTAGCGTCGTTGTGGATCCAGAGCTTCGTTGCAATGCTCCCTCGTCCTCCACTATATCACGTGCCCACACCATAGCCCTCCTCCAAATCTCATACATGATAGCATGTCTGCTCGGACGCGCATGAAGCATGCATTGAGTGTCATTAGACTCTTTAAAGCCAGCGTTTTCCGTAAAGAGCGCACGGCTTCGGCTGCAGTGGACGTGCTAGGCTAGGACGAAGCATAGGGGGTGTGCCGCATGTGGAGGGCTGGGCGGCGAGGGCAATTCTATTCCCTACCCCCGGGCATGACGTGGTGGGATGTCTTGCGCGCGCTCACATCCGCTGTGGCGCTCGTGTGGTATGTGGTGTTATGGGGCGTCTGTATTCTGGGATACACTGTATCCAAGAAGCTCTTTGAGCATTCTTGGCCGCGTTCGCCCTTGTCGTCTGCCGACGCCGAGAATGTACCAGGTGTATCTATATTGCGACCATTAGCAGGGCTTGACTGCAACCTGTTCACCAACTTGTGTTCCACATTCGAGCAGCGCTATCCCTACGATCGCTATGAAGTGATCCTAAGCGTGCGGAGTGCAGATGATCAAGCACTAGGTGTGGCGCGTCGTGTTCAAGAGCGGTACCCACACGTGTCGAGCACGATTCTTGTGGGTGATGTCGAGGCTGGTGTGAATCCCAAAATCAACAATCTCGTGCGCTCATATGCTGCTGCGAAATACGACATTATATGGGTCGTCGATAGCCAAGTGTGGCTGAGCTCCGACGCTATGGGCCGCGCGGTCGATGCCTTGACGATGCCTCCTACGAGGCCTTCCCCCCATTGGTTACATCGTGTGCCTCATGGTCATCGGGTTGGTCTCGTGCATCATGTGCCGCTGGGCGTTTTGCCTGCAGATACGCTAGCTTCTCATGTGGAACGCGTGTTTCTCAGTACAACGCATGCGAAGATGTATCTGGCCATCAATGCAGTAGCCGTGGACAGCTGCGTGATGGGTAAGAGCAACATGTACCGCAAGAGTGACTTGGAGCGTGTCCCTGATACCTTTTTCCACTATGCGCAGGACGCTCAGTCGAGTATTGGAAGTCGCGTGTTCGACGACCATGATGTATCTCGTGCCGAAAGTGGCGCTCTGGTCCATGCTCGTGCTCTTGCGCGGTTTGGCATTTATCTTGCAGAAGACAATATGCTGGCGTTGAGCTTGTGGCGTCCACCAGTGCAATTAGCCCATCGTGTCTCACCGGGCGACGTGGCACAAGTCGCTGTAGGCGATATCAATACGCTCGCCGAGTATGCCAAGCGACGCATGCGCTGGATTCGCGTGCGTCGGCATATGGTCCCGATGGCTACGTACCTTGAGCCTTTTACTGAGAGTATTTTGGCCGGTTTTTGCGGATGGTACGCTGTGCGTGTGCTTTTGCTGGACGCTGTCATCTATTCACCGCTACAGGCATGGCTGGCCTGTGCCTTGTTTTTTGCGCTGCATTGGACGGCATGGTACTATGTCGATATGAGCGTTCTTCAGGCGCTTCGTCATGGGGAGCCGCTCCCAGAGGCCGAGCAGCGCTACGTATTTGTCGCGTGGTGCGTCCGAGAACTCCTTGCCTTTCCTATCTGGGCATGGGCTATGCTTGGCCACACCGTGACTTGGCGTGGCCGCCGCTACCGCATTCTCCGCGACGCACGCGCAGCCGCCGCAGAAACGGACGCCGCTGATGCGTCTCTGCTATCCGACTAAGCTAACGCCGCGTCTACCTCAGCATGCCAGCGCCGCTGTGTGTCGATGCATTCCAGAAATATGCGGTATTTGACATCGAATAGCCTGTGTAGCTTGGCATCGGTCGTGGGCTGAATTGAGTGGCCTGGCTTCGTCGAGGCAGCCATCATGTGCCATAGGCGTTCTGCCTGTGCCTCGGCACATGCCACGGCGTCTGTCTGCGAGCGCAGTACGGGCTGAGCCGTTCTTGGCGCTCGTGTCTGCTCCTGCGTAACGTGCGCAGCGAGCTGGCCAAGGATGGCTGAGCCGACCGTCACGCTCGCCGATGCCTCCGTAGGCACCTGAATGCGCAGACCACACACGTCGGCCAGCAAGTGAGCATAAATCAAATTGCGTGCCTGGCCGCCACCTGATAGGTACATGGCCTCGATGTGGTGCCCGCTGCGGTTCATCTCGTCCACAATATGGCGCGTTTGGAGTGCAATGGCTTCCAGCGTCAACACATATTTTCGAGCAAGATCAGCGCGAGAACGATCAAGGTCTAGGCCACTTAGCATACCACGCAGTGTCGAGTCGGCCAAAGGCGAGCGATTGCCGTGAAAATCAGGGTACATATGCATGTAGCGTACCAGCAGCGCATAGCTCGAAGGCGACGTGCGTTGCATGCCAGCTGCTTCCATCTGGGCATCGAGTGCCTCCTCCAGCAGCGTAAACACCGACAGATTCCGTGATGTGGCCTCGGCAAGGGCAGTGGCGTAGGCCGGATGCGTCTGGAGCACAGCGTCGATGAGCTGGCCCGTGCTGCTTTGACCACCTTCGTTCATCCAGCGATGTGGGAACACAGCATGTTGGTATGGGCCCCAAACGCCTGGTACGTGCACACCCGCATCGCTTTGAATGCAGTAGCAGGTGCTGGTGCCGGCGATCGCCACCAAGCGAGTCTGTGCATCGCGCAGGGACGTAAAACGTGCTTCTTGCTCCAGAGACGGGGCCGCGGCCGTACCGACCCAGCCGGCATACGCATCAATGACGGCGGAAGCGACGGGCGTGTGCGGCAATAGACCAAGTTCCGAGGCCGCGCGCTCGGATAAACCTGCACCAACAGGCATACCGGCTGTCAACACAAGTCCACTGCGTCCAGGAATGCCGCCCAGGGCCTCGTAGCCTGGACCCAAGCTCTCGAGGCCGATTCGCGCCAAAAAGTCAGGCTGCCAGCCGATGTCGCTGCCTGCGGTGCCCGGTGGAATGTAGCCGCACTTGCACACCAGACTACAATTCGAACGCGCTCGTGAATCGGTGGCTCGGAATGTTAGGTAGTCGGGCAGGTCGAAGAACTCCGTGTCCTGGAACGTAGAAGCGGGCCAGTGTCGTTGCAGCCACAGAATCTTGGGCATTTCCATTTCAAGAGACATCGTACCGCCGACAAATTCGAGAACTTTGTGGTGCACAGCATTAATTAGCCGCGCCTCGTCTTCGGCGCGGTGGTCCGCCCACAATATCACGTTGCGCTCCGTGTTTTGGGGAAGATGATGTGGCGTAATGCAACGTGGTTGTCCCGTATTCTTTTGCACGGCGACAAGGCTGCATGTAGCATCAAAGCCAATGCCGCGTACCTCTTCAGGCCGAACTTGGCTCTGTTCGACCAAGGCGCGCACGCACTCAGCCAAGGCGTGCCAGACCTGTGCCGAAGACTGTTCGTAGAGACGACTGTCCTCTTCATACGTCCATGTCTGCAGCGGACGTGAAGCCTGCGCAAAAACCTCGCCCGCATGCGATACCAACGCGGCGCGAACTGAGCCGGTTCCCACGTCGATACCCACAAAGTACATACTACGTTGCTTGTTCGGGCACGGACCTCTTTTGGACGTACCTTAGCTAAGCTTGGGCCCGCGTGGCCACTGCACGGGACGTGTCGGGCCGGAAAAAATTTGTAGTCGTACGACCATGTCCACGGAAGGAAAGACGATCACTTGCAAGGCCGCGATTGCGTGGGAAGCGAACAAGCCTTTGAGTGTAGAAGATGTACATGTTGCGCCGCCTCGTGAAGGTGAAGTGCGTGTGCGCGTGACCTTTACGGGCCTGTGCCATACGGATGTATACACCCTGTCTGGTGCCGACCCCGAGGGCGCCTTTCCCTCCATCCTGGGCCATGAAGGCGCGGGTGTGGTCGAGTCCATCGGTGAGGGCGTGACGGACGTCCGCCCTGGCGACAACGTGATCCTGCTCTACACGGCCGAATGCCGCAAGTGCAAGTTTTGCACGTCGGGTAAAACGAATCTGTGCCAGGCCGTGCGTGCCACACAGGGCCAGGGTGTTATGCCGGATGGCACGAAGCGGTTTACATCGGCACGCACGGGACAGGAGCTTTTCCATTTCATGGGCACGTCGACATTCAGTCAGTACACGGTCGTGTCGCAGTACTCGCTCGTGGCTGTGGACCCCAAGGCCCCGATGGACCGAACGTGCCTGCTGGGCTGTGGCGTCACGACTGGGTACGGTGCGGCCGTCTATACAGCCAAGGTTGAGCCTCTATCCACGGTCGCGATCTGGGGTATGGGCTGCGTCGGTCTTGCCGTGGCATACGGTGCGAGGGAGCGCGGCGCCAAGCGTATCATTGCCATTGACACGAATCCGGCCAAGGAAGCCTGGGCAAAAGAGTTTGGTGCGACTGAGTTTGTCAACCCGAAGGACGTGCCACCTGTCGAAGGCGGTGATGCCATGGTGCAGCATCTCGTTGCGATTACGGACGGCGGTCTCGACTATACGTTTGACTGCACGGGCAACATCCATGTGATGCGTACGGCACTGGAGGCGTGCCACAAGGGATGGGGTGTATCAACGATCATCGGTGTGGCCAAGTCCGGCGAGGAAATTTCGACGCGGCCTTTCCAGCTTGTGACGGGCCGCAAGTGGCAAGGCTCGGCGTTTGGTGGTGTCAAAGGCCGGACGCAATTGCCTGGTATTGTGAACCGCTACCTGCAGGGCGAGTTCAAGGTCGATGAATACGTGACGCACCGCGAGCCACTCAGCCGTATCAACGAGGGCCTCGAACACATGCACGAAGGCCAATGCATTCGTTGTGTGGTAGACCTTGCATAGAAGGGTATCATCTATCAGTATAGCTGCATCGTCATGTCTATTTCGTGTAGGCCGGTGGCAAGTCCGTGAAAGAAGATGCGGCGCGCGACGCCGTCGGGCGCTGCATGGGTTCATAGTAAGAGTGATCGGACGATCGAGCATGCAGTTCGTCAGACGACTGCAGCTCGCCGGGCTTGCGCCCCGGCGTCGCCTCACTGATCATGAGATCCGTGGGGTCAGGTGGGGGCAGCATAGCCTGCTCTGCAGCAGATAAATCGGCTAGGCTCATGCCACACACACACATATTGTGCGACTCGCCGCGGTCTTGATTCGCCATGACAATCTGCTCCCATGTCGACCCCGTGAGATGCTTGAGCTGCGGCACATTCGGCGCGCTATTGCTGCTGGGACTGTAGGCTGGCAGCGTCACGGCGTCTAGTGCACAACAGCAAGAGGGGATAATCACGCCTTGCCGCAGCGTAAATACCTTGATCTTCCTTCGTCCTTCTGGTGTGAGTGCATCTGGCACCGATGGATTCGACCTGCTGTGCACCACTTCTACCACGAGCGTGTGATGAAAACGCAGCGGCGAGCGCGTGCCGGACATCGTACTAGGACGAATAGCATTGTCGTCCGGGATACGCGCCACACCCTGCACGGTCCACGCCGAGTCGTCGCCCGCATAACGGATATAGCCTGGCATATGATCGATATCGTCCAAATTGGTTTTTTCATGGGCCACAATGCCCTTTTCAAACAGGCGCCGCTTCTGGACAGGTGACACCTGCCGGCCCCTGCGACGCGTTGTGACTTCGATTGTCGTATGCAGAGATACGCGCGCCATGTACACGATCAAGTCAGGCGGCGGCGAGGGACTGTGGATATCAATGTTGAACAGACCACCAACTGATATATTGTTTGATGTACACGCCACGGACAACAGACCCACCGTTGGATGCACATCGTTAAAAAGGACCGTCAGCGGCGTCACACCGCCATCCGGTGCAGGGTTGACCATGGGAAAAAAGTCGCGCCATTCTTCCACATTGCTTCGCGCACGGCCAGCACCCAGAGCCGTAACCTTGACCATGTATCGCACCTTGCCAAAGGGGCTTCGGTCGTACGGCGGCGCGTCTGCGGGAACAATAAACGCAAATTCAAACATGTGCACACCCTTACTCAACTCCATGCCATCCTCGTCACCGCCCTGTGAAATGACTTCCAGATGCTTCGACTTGGATCGACCCCGCTTTTCTTCGCTGTGCACCGGCGGCTCTCGCCGTGAGACAGCTCGTCCACGTCGTTCAAACTCGTCATCGTGCACATTTTGCGCTTCCAACTGCTCCGTCACATGCTGCAGATCCTCATCCGTGATGGCACCGCCACCGAGGCCATATTGAGGTGTGGATGTACCAGAATGCTCATATGGCGTTCGCGACAGGGAATGATTGCTGCAGCGCGCATCTTCATAGTGCGTGGTAGGCATACCATGCGATTTACGCAGCAGAGCAGGCGTTTGTGAGCCAGACCGCGATGCACGGTTTTTCGAGACACCGCGCACCATATTCCGGAAAATATCATGGCTGTCACCATGCCGACCCCCACCACCTGGCACAATCGATGGACTGCGTGGTCGTGGAACACTCGATGAGCTTGATCGAGGCGCATTTAATTTGGAAAGTCGCGGTGGAACACAAATTTCCAGGATTCGATCCATAAATGTTGATGTTTCCCACGAAGAAGGACTCTGATTCTGCGCCGTGTCCAGATGGGCAAGGGACATGGTAGCGCGCAGATGTACTCGCAGACCATCGATGTGTCGAGAAGACGGTGCGTAAAGATGAATGATACCACGTACAAGCTCGTCATTCGAAAGCGGAGGCAGCTCATGCGTTCGGTGCTCGGCATCCAATTCAGCACGCTGTGGCGGTCTCAGAAAAATCACGTTCTGGATCAGGTTTACCTGGAGCTCGCACGGCTGAAATATAGTAGATAACATGTCATGCATAGCGAACTAAGGTGAAGACGACCCACTAAATGGGTCCTGTTTGGCGTATATACTGATCAAGAAGGAGTCGCAGAAAAATGGCGGCGGTCTCAGTTCTGGATAGGCCAAGCCGGGGACGGTGCGACGATTCCCTCTTATTTATTTATGATTGGTCCAAGATAGGCTCCACGCACGGCCCAAAACAGCCTCAAGGCCTGCCAGGCAGAAAAACCGGACCCTCTTTCGCGACGCTTGAGCCATTTCATGCCAGACTCTGTCCGACGAGATGCGCTCAGACTTCTGGACAAGCGCAGAGATATTGAAAACGAACTAAGGCATCAGCGGGACATCTTGGAGGCTAACCATGTCACCATGTCGACAAATGTGCTCGACGCGGAAGGATTTCCCCGTTCGGACCTCGATATACCCACGATTCGCGCTGCCAAAAGTCAAATACGCTGTCTACTGCATGATAGAGAGCTGATCAACGCAAAGCTAGAGGCCTTACTTCCTAGCGCACTATGTCATGGAGTTTCTTTGGACAATAGCTTGTCCTCTTTATCCAAAACTGATCAACATATCCTCCCACCCCATCAACTTGCTATTCGAAGCGTGCAAAGAAGCAGTCCTGCAGCCGCAGCAGGTCTGCAGGCTGGTGATTTGTTGGTAAGCTGGGATGATCTGCGTCCTCTCTCCGCCATTCATCTGTCGCAGCTGCCATCGCGTGTCAAAGAAGGTGTGCCTATCATCCTTGAAGTCCATCGAACACTCACGAACGGGGTAAATATGAGCTTAACACTCACTCTACTTCCATCATCACAGTGGGATGGCCGTGGCCTTCTCGGTTGTCATATTGTGCCTGTAGGAACATAGCCGTCGTTGTCAAGCCAAGGTGGAGAATCGAATCGGCTCCATCTTGGCCAGTTGCCATGTTAACCTTCCCAATGTCATGGAAAGAGTCGTTCGCCTTTAAGGCTATAAACATTATCGCCTATGTACTCTTTGCCTCGAGCAACACATATGCGGCCATGACAGGCAACCATATCGCAGGGAATGTCGTCACATACATCACGCCTGCCGCGTGGTTCTATGGCATATGGCATATTCTCAATGTACTTTTATTGGGCCTCATAGTCTATCAATTCTGGCCTGGTACTGCCCAATTGACGCAGTACTCTTTGGGATGGAGATTCCCGACCGCATTAGTTCTTCACGCGCTATGCACTCTATTGTACGCGCAGAAGAATTCGACGCCCATCTATTGCGTTGCGTTCATTACATTCTGCATGGTGACGACTCTGGTGAATCAGCTCTACGGCAATTTGCGCACAGATGCTGAACCTTTGAATTGGGCCGATGTATTTTTTGTCTTTTTGCCCATTTCTCTATACCATGGAGCCACCATCATATTGTTCTTCGTCTCCGTGTTTGCCATTTCGGGTTTCCACTCTACTGAGCACGAGGCAGGAATTGTCACCAAGGTACTTGTATTTTTAATTCTGTTTTTCCTCGACAGTACAGTGACGGGCTATGTGTTTTACGGCAATGGCGACATTGGCGGTGCTACTGTTATTACGATTGGCTTGCTTGCGATCGCCCAACACCAGCAAACCTCAGGATTTGTTCACTGGTCGGCTTTGTGCGTATTTTTATCTATGCTAACTATATTACAGAGTGTTTTTTGTAATCTCATTTATCGCAGTGATTCGGGTGATTATAGCCATGATCCAAGACCGGCAAAGCGTACTTCGTCTTGGAACGAACGAGGAAAATGCTCCGCTAGTCCCATAGTTACTTTTTACGCTCATTCGACCATTTATAGTATTTAAGTTTGGGTCGTTCATGCATGTCGTCGTCATCGTCGTCATCATTCTCATCGAGCGCTAGTCCTTTGGCCGTGACACGCGCACCCTTTTTACTCACGGCATCCTTCATTTCGTCCAGTTTTTTCTTCGAGACGGCATGGGATCCTCGGGTGCGCATCAACGCACGCACAGTGTCTAGTTTTTGGGCTGCTTCACTCAGCGCATTCAAACGATGTTGGCGCGAGGCTAGTTCGCGAATTTTTATACCTAGTTGTATTTCACCCATCTTGTCTGCCTGCGTCAATGAGCTCTGTTCTGACTTCACTTTGCTTTTTGATGCATACTTCTGTAGCTCTTCGGCACTGTCGACCCACTTGGTCTTTGTGCCTGCGCCCTGAATCCGCTCTTGCCGCTTTGATGCCATAGCCTTCTCGTCCAAGAGATTAGCACGCTTTAAGGTATCCGCCAAGTCTCTTTTTTTCTCTAAAAATGCGAGACGCATACCAGGAACACGAGGAGCAATGTCCTCGACCAAAGCCTTGTATTTTTTCCGTTCAGATATGAGTTGTTTGCGAAGGTAACCAGCGTCTTGGGTCTTCAAGAGAGACACAATATCATTTTCCATTGCTTGATTTCCACGTGAGCCAATATGTACACCGTGCTGTGTCTTTTTCCCGATCATTCCCGTGTAAAACTCATCCTGATTACGATCGGCCGCTTTCTGCCGCAGTCGTTGTAGCTTGTCACGGTTGATATGATGAGCACGCGCGCGTTGAACATAATCTTTATGCTTTTCTAGAAGACCTAGGTGCTTCCTATGCTGTGGTTGACTGCGCTCCTTGTGGTTTCGCCGTTGAACATAGTTTCGAAGCGCCATGGTATCGTGTATGGTAAAATTGCGATGCTGCTGCCACTCAACTTTTTCGGTGTGCGCACGTGACTAGAGGTGCACGAACCTTCCCCTACCACATAGAGTACACGCGTATCAATGAAGTCGGAGCTACAGTCAAAAAAACAGACTAGTTTTTATTGAGATCCTTTCCGTTCAATGAAACTCACTCTCATTTATGGCTTTACGATGTCCATGCTTTCAGGAACAATCACACCACATAGCGCGTAAATTACGAGAACACAAATTGAGGTCACACCCCTTCTCCACACGGTTGTCCGACCGCGTGCATATCGGCGCAGTGTAAGTGGAAGGTGATATGCCACTGGAAGAACAGGGAGAGACGTCTCCCCTTACCCGGCATCCAACGCGGAATCTACCTGACTATGGTGCAACAGATGCTCGGATGCATATATCGGATGACCAGGAGAATGTGTCGTTCTTGCATATCATGATACCATGCTTGGCCATGTGGTCCGTGACATTCATCGCGAGTGTCGACACCACCATTGTGGCAATGCTCTTAGGAAATATTTCATCTTCATTTTTGGCGGCGGAGCGCGCTTCTTGGATCGGATCCACATTCCTTTTATCCGTATGTTGCACGGCACCACTGTACGGACGACTCAGTGATCTCTTCGGACGTAAGCGCAGTCTTTTGTTGGCCGTGTCCATTTTTACGTTGGGTACCCTGTGGTGTGCTACAGCACGCACTATGGACGAGTTTCTGGTGGCTCGTGCATTGGCCGGTCTTGGAGGCGGCGGCTTGAATACCCTCACGAGTGTGATCATGTCGGGTCTTGTGCCCCTCAAGTCTCGAGGCGTTTTTCAGGGCTTGGCCAATATTGTATATGGACTGGGCGTTGGTACGGGTGCACCTCTTGGAGGTGTGCTGAACGACACGATCGGATGGCGTGGTGCGTTCTACATTCAAATCCCCGTGTTGCTGCTCGCCTTGATGGCTTTGACATTCTGTCTTGAGCATGATGAAGCTGTGCATTTTGGCCCTGGCGATTCTGTATGGAAACGAATCAAAGACGTGGACATGCTAGGTCTCCTTTTGTTTTCCTTCGTTCCGTTAACTATGTTGTGTGCCTTGGATATGATCAGTGTCCGCAACCTTCCTCTTACGAGCCCTTATGTTCTGACACTGCTGGGTGTCAGCTCTATGGCTCTAGTCTTGTTTCTCATTGTAGAGCGACGTGTTGCTCGATTCCCCCTTCTTTCGCTCGATATCCTGTCTCTACGCACGGCGCGAGCGACATTGGCTGGCAATTTTTTTCTAAGTGTGGCTCTTTTCAGCTACAATTATTACCTGCCTCTCTTTTTCCAAACAGTGGCTCGCATGACAGCCTCGGACGTTGGTGTGCGCATGATGCCGTCGAGTTTTGCTATTGGTGTGGGTAGCCTGGTATCTGGCTTTTATATGCGCTATTACGGAAGGTACTGTCGCTATCTTGTCGCTTGTACTGTTGTTGTCTTTGCATCATGCTTGCCTTCTGTTTTGTACCTGGTTGATCCACCTACGGTGACCCCCTTCGTTTTGAATGTGTTTTGGTCGTTTGCGCAGGCAGGTTATCTGACCTGTGCTTTGGTGGCTCTCATTCATGTGGTGGACAAAAGATCTCTTGGCGTAGCCACAGGTATGAGCTACCTATTCCGCACAACGGGCCAAGTGACTGGCGTCGCCTTCTCTGGCTGCATTTTGCAACTGACACTGGCGCGAGAGCTGTCTGGGCGTATTGTTGGACCGGGCTCTGGCGAGCTGATCGAACAAATCCGCCACGACTCTACGATCCTTCCATTACTCCCGGAAGATTTGCGTCATGAAGCCCTGTGGTCCTACACCTACGCGTTGCACAATGTGTTTATTTTCGTTAACATATGCTATTTCATTACTATGGTGACATCCATGTTCGTCGAAGACAAACATCTGGATGAAGTGTTTCCAAGCCAAGAGCGAGATGATGAATAGAGGAAGCGAACATTGAAATGAATACATCATCTACTGCTAGACAGATGGGTCTGGTTTGAGCAAACACTTCTACTTTAGGACGGCATCGGGCCATACATAAGAAAGGAGAGAACAGGGGAAGATGAGAGCATAATAAAACAGACTTAACGCCACTCTGCTTCATTCAGGGGCTGTGCATCATTTGCATAAACTGGAGCTCCGTTGCCCATGACCCCGGATGCGGTGGCGTTCACAACGTTTGGTGCGTCAGCTGTGCCACGCTCTCCCGCTAAAGCGGCCGGCATGCGCGCGTAGTCCGCTGTCGACGGCATGATCGGAGCACGTGCAGCTGATTCTGTGATGCCAGCGGCTTGGTCTTGGGGCAGTACACGGCGCCTTTGCGCCTGACCTGCAGCGGCAGCGGCCTTTTGCTGTGTTTGCTCTTCCGCAGCTCCTGTTTGAGGAGCTAAGCCACGCGATGGTTGCTCGACCCTGTCCCGAGGCTGGATGCTCCAGTCATATACATAGTCATACTGGTATCCTTCACGTACGAATAGGTCGCGGAAGAGCTTTCGGAGGTAACTGTAGTCCGGCCGGTCATCAAAACGGAGAGAGCGACAACAGTTAAGGTATATAGCCATTTCCGTCGGGAAGCCACGACACAGCGACTCAGTCGGCGTCATCATCTTTTTCTCCATAATTCGCTCATACTTTTGCTTCTTCGTAGCAGCCTTTAGGCCCTGCCATGGCAAGGAACCACGCAAGAAGTACATCAGTACATAGCCGAGAGACTCGAGATCGTCGCGGCGCGACTGCTCCACACCGAGATGTGTGTTGATAGATGTGTATCGTGCCGTACCCGTGAGGTTTTTGTTTTCCCTGTAGGGAATGTGCAGGTGGGTCTTGGGGTCACGGTACTTTTTAGCAAGTCCGAAATCGATCACGTTGACCTGATTTCCGCGTTTGCCAATGCCCATTAAAAAGTTGTCTGGCTTGATATCACGATGGATAAAGTTTCGTGAGTGAATGTATTCGACGCGCGAAATCATCTGGTCAGCAAGTAAGAGCACTGTCTTGAGTGAGAAGCGTCGATTGCAAAAATTAAATAGATCCTCAAGGGAGGGACCCAGCAAGTCGATCACCATGGCATGATAGTCACATTCCTGGCCGAACCACCTCACAAATGGAACACCCACACCACCTGCTAGGGTTTTGTAAACCTTGGCTTCATATTCCAACTGTGGGTGCTTCGCCTTAATCGACTCGAGCTTGATGGCCACTTCCTCGCCACTGATAATATTTACGCCGAGGTAAATATCACCGAACGAGCCAGATCCAATTTTTTTACCGATACGGTACTGCATTACCTGTCAGCATCCATCCACCACATATCTCCGAGGAGTCTAACATACCCTGCGTATTATGTTAGTACAAGCTCATCAAACAATCGAATCCGAATACGTACTTTCCACCTACTCTCAAATCCATATTGAGCAACGAAAGTAGCGTAGGAACCGACAGGCCTAATACCAGTCGGGTCGTCGGAAAGGACGGACGGGCTGCCGTTCCGTTTGGCTTTGGACCACACGCCGCTGTCCCCAGGATTCGATGCACGCGCCTATTAGGCCGTGTCAATGCTGGCATAAAAATTGCCAACCAATAATGGCGCTCCGCCTTCTATTGACCACGTGATCCTGGGTCACCACGCCTGCCACCGTGGCACCAAGTTTCGCGTCGATCATGGCTGGCTCCGGGGTTCCAACTGTTTCAGTAGCAGGAGTGCGGAGTACTATTACCAGAGCATGATTCTATCAGGGCTCGCGTTTTATAGACACTGTAGTTGTTGGATAGTTTTATTTACGCGCCATTCTCTTTGATACGCATGCGCGCGCCAAGCCCGCCTTCTTTCCACCCGCCACCATTTACCCGCACTGGCACCGCGACGTGCGTGCCCAAAGTGCATCATCAAGAGACGATACGTCTCATGCACCGGTAGAAGGCACAAGGGCAAGGACAAGTGCATATCGAATTCGACCTGCCTACCCAGGGATGTCGTCCATGAGTCGAACTTTGCTTGGTGAGTCAAATCGTAGTAGCTTGGTACCAGCGTCCGACGCGCGTGGGGCATACCATCCAGCACCTGTACTGGATGAACCATATGGTGTGGATGTACTAGCCCCTGCTTATGAAATGCGGGATGGACGCACGGATTTCCGCTATAGCATGTCCCGTGAGGAAATGCTCAAAGGACTCGCGAATCGTTTTGTGCATTCTACGACGTACTTATACCTCTATGCTACTATGGCAGTGCTCTCTCTTGTCACTGTTATTTTTTCTTTGCTATGGACGTGCCCGGGTCCCGCGTTTTATATCCTGGAACTACTCGTGAACGTGATACTTGTCGCTGAAGTGTGCGTACGGTTTGTCGCATACGGCCGCAATTTTTGGAAGTCCACGTACAATATCATCGATCTCTTCCTCGTGGTGCTGTGTATTTTGACACTTATCATCCTCTTTGTGGGTCATGGTTGCTCCCCTATTGCTGAGCGGCCAGGCATGAGTGAGGAACTACTGGACAGCGTACTGCTGATTGTTCGCAACGTCATGCAATGTATGCGCCTCATCAGCGTGATTCGGCGCAGTGGGTACAATGTTGCCAGTCGAATAACAGCGATTGATCTGAGCGATGCGCATGACTACAATCTTGATCTCGATCTTGAGCATGAAAGCTCACAAGCGCTGCAGCGCATGCGCGATGGCGGTGACCACCACTCGAGCGGGAATGGATGGAGTCCACAAACACGTCCAGAGACGTTTGTGTCGAATCACCCCAACGAAAGCGTTATTGCGATGGACAGCGCTGAGTTGGACGACGCGCCTTTGTAGACATTGTGTATTTCGAAAAAGTCCCGGCGGTGGAGGCCCTCTTCGTACGACCATGGCCTTGACCGCCGTGCCCCGGGGCACGTATCAATTTTTGGACACGGAGGAAGCGCGTGCTGCGTTGCTTGATCGGTATGACAATTTTTTGTTCGATTGTGATGGTGTGCTTTGGTCGGGAAACGAGGCTCTGCCAGGTGTAGCATCTTTTCTCCGAAAACTACGCGCGCGGGGAAAGCGATTGTTGTTCGTGTCGAACAATGCGTCCAAGAGTCGATGGACCCTGCTTGAGAAAATCAAGGCCATGGGGATCGAGGGCAAGGAAGAGGAGGTGTTTTCGTCGGCTTTTGCTACGGCCGCCTATCTGAAAGATGTGCTTCATTTCCCGACCGATCGTAAAGTGTATGTTATCGGAATGCAAGGTCTTCGGGACGAGCTGAGCCATGTAGGCATTTCGCATGTGGGCGGCGCGGATGACGATAGCCTTGGCCTGGAAGGGCTGGACTTTGCGCCTCTTGCGCAGGAGGGTGTGGTCGACCCGTCTGTCGCAGCCGTGGTGTGTGGCATCGATACCAAGATCAACTACGGCAAGATGGCCAAGGCGCATGTATATTTGACTCGACCGGGCGCACGAGGCCCGGTTCGTTCTGGTGAGACGAACGGTGGATGCCATTTTGTGTGCACGAATGGTGATGCCACCTTCCCAACAAGTCATGGTATGTTCCCTGGAGCGGGGTCTATCTGGGCTGGTATCCAGTATTCTTCAGGTCGTGATCCTGTGGTGGTGGGCAAACCTAATCAGCCTATGATCGACACCATCTTTGCGAGGTTTGACTTCGACAAGTCACGAACGATCATGGTGGGCGATCGACTCAACACGGATATTGCCTTTGGTCAAGCTGGCGGTATCGATACGCTCCTCGTGTTAACAGGCGTGAGCTCTCTGGAGCACGTACATGCTGACGATGCCGCGGCTGTGCCGACGTATGTCGTGGGTGGTCTGTGTGACATGGATCGTGCTATAGATTAGTCATCTCTGGCCCTGTCCTTCCTCCCACTTGCCATGGCCAAGGTGCTTGTGTACAGGGATGCGGGTGTGCCGGATGCGTCCCACGCGTCCATAACACGCACGCTCAAAGAGCTTTGTAGGGATACACATGATGTGCAAACGGTATCGAGTCAAGTCCTTGCGGTCGCGCCTTGGGACACATCGACTCGACTTGTGGTGATGCCGCACATCCACCCAACTGGCCCAGAACCATGGACGCGGGTGTATGGATTGCATACCGCCCAGCAACGAGTGACGGATTATTTGAAGAGAGGCGGTACTGTTCTATGTCTTGGACAGAGTCTCACGTGGATTGACGCCGCGCTTGTCCCTGATGGCGACGCAGGCCGAGCCACTCTGGGCCAAGGCCATGTTCTGTGGCATGCTTCGCCTGAGCCGGATGCCCATGCGATCGAGGATCTTTTGCGCACTGCATCGATCCGCGTGCGACCCGGGTCTCCAGGCAGTATACCCCAGCGCACTTGCCTTTTCCTCGCATCATGCAGTCGCCCCCTCCTAGACGCTTGCGTGTCGGCTCTGCGAGCCCATGAGACGCTCTCGGAGACGGCGGCCTATGTTACTGATGCCTCGGATACGTGGAAACTATGCGAAGATGCTACTCATGCCGCTTCGAACAACGATGAGGCGGATGTGACGCGAGTCGTGTGCGTAACGCAGGACCAATTTGGTGTGGTTCGAGAGGCGACGCGGGCCTTTGACCTGGCCGCCTACTTTAGTGCCTTGGCTAGCGCGCGCGCGACGAGTGCAGCTCTTTTGCCATGGACGCCGCCGCGCTCTTTTCATTTCGCTGCGGGGAATTTGATCGGCTACGCGCGTGTCCTGAAGAGCACACAGACGCTGCTGGACTCCAACCCCCTCATGCTGGGAGCTTGTCCGCCAGGCACGACCATGTTTGCTACGCAGCAGGTCCAGGGACGCGGTCGCGGCAGCAATGTCTGGATCTCGCCGTATGGGTGTCTCCAATTTTCGACACTGGTGCCGCTGCCTTTGCACATCGGCAACAAAGCTGTCTTTCTGCAGTACCTGGCAGCGCTGGCTGTGGTATATGGCGTGGGCGCTGCGTACCCAAGTTCTCGAGGACGGATTCGTATCAAGTGGCCGAACGATCTGTATGCGCACGTCGCTGCTCCGCAGGACGGGAGCCTGTGCGTCGTGGAAGATGGCGTGGAAAAGCACTTTGTCAAGATCGGCGGCATTCTCGTCACGGCCGTGTGTCACCGCGATACCTTCCAGGCCATTGTCGGATGTGGCGTCAATTGCCTGAACGACGAGCCCACCACATGCATTCGTGCGCTGGTGTCCGATGAGACAGTCACACAAGAGCGCTGCGCGGGTGCGATCATGGCCGCCCTCGAGTCGCTTGTGCGTGTGTTTGCCGATGCCGACTATACCTTCGGGCCCTTTGCCAACGCATACCGTGACGCCTGGCTTCATTCGGATCAGCCTGTCGAGCTCAGTGATGCGCCCGGAGAGCCGCGGCGACGGATGGTCGGCATCACGAGCGACTTTGGGCTGTTGCGAACGGTGCCGTATGACGCGCCGATGCGCGCCACAGATCCACGGGCATGGAGTGCGGCACCCATACCAGGCGCCGTGGACGTACAGCCCGACGGGAACTCCTTTGACATGCTGCGGGGCCTCGTACGTAGAAAAGCGGCCTAGGGGACGTAGCGATACATGTGGCGCTCCTCACCAGCGCGTTCGACACAGTCTTTCTCCATGAGTCTTTCCAGGGCGTGTTTCAGCTCGGCAGGATCCAAGGCGAAGCGCCCCCTGCATTGGTCGCTGACCTCTTTCAACAGGTCCGAGTGCGATAGAAGCGACCGACGTTTGAGGACACGCATGACCGCTGCTTGCAGGAACATGTCGCGATCAACAAGCACATCGGAAGAGGGAGCATGCTGCTGGGTATGAGTGGTGGGCCGCTCCGTCGGTGGAATGCAAATGCGTCGCGCGGTATGGACCAGGTCCTTGTTCACGCGAAACGTATCATGCTCCTGCACCGCGCGTCCTGCAGGCGACTTGCACAATACCCGCGTAGATGGTGCGCCACACGTAAGACTTTGCAGCGTAGCATCGAGAGCCGCGGGAGGAAGACCCGTGCGGGTCGCCAAGTCTGTGTAGGAGAGGACATGCGTGGTTGAGAAGGCTAGGAGCACCACCGCTTGCAGCGTGTTCACGACCAGTTCCTTGGTGCCGGCGCGGCCCAAGTCGGCCTGCATGACGACGGACCCGAGAGCATGGCACCAATGCAGGGAACGCGCCTGGTACTTTGACGCGTAAAACGCTTCAAACCGCTGCAGCACGGACGCCATCGCTGCAGGCAGCCTCAAGGGTATCTCTTCGTACGCTGGCCAATGGCTCTGTGAGAGGACACGAGCGTCGAACTCAAACGGCATATGGGCGCTGTCAAACTCATGCAGTAACTCGTTCGACACGTCCATATCGCGGTGCATCGTCTCGAGTTGACGCGTGTAATCGGGCCCGCATTCTTGCCGCAGGCGCTCGAGCATGACGAGCTCTGCCTCGTGGGAGCACTGTTGAAGAAGGCGCTGCGCAAAGGCATGACGATAGGACACTTCAAACACGTCCTTTTCATACAGGCACCGAAAGATCAGCAGCATGTCGTCGATCCATGTGTCCATGCCTCGACCAAGCTGCGCACCGGCGAACTGCGCAAGGAGCTGAGCCATATGCGTGCCGCGCACGCTCATTCCATGCTCGAATCCATCGTGGAGAGCATCTCTCATCATTGGGTCGGCATGCAGACCGCTCTTCCACAAGCCATGCCAAAGGTGGTGCTGTTGACAGAGCTTCTCGATCAGCACGCTATCGTCGGTACTCTGCATCATGTCTTTCACACGCGATTCGACATGCTTCCGCATCGTAGCATAGAGTACCGGCAGAATGCCAGCGTCGTCAAAGATGGCGTAGCAAGACTGGAGGCGCTGCGTGTCTTGGCGGTCGAGGAAGTAAGACAGCGTATCAGCCAGGGCTTGTTGGTGCGGAAGAACCACCTGCGTAGCCACTACGTCTGGCACAGCAGCCTCCCCCAGCAGTCCAGCCCACTCGTGCTCCTTCACGATCCATGCGTGGATGTGCGGGACGGCCTCGGCGAACGAGCCGCCGAGGAGCTCCTTTACACGCGCATCGTAGTACGCGTGCGCTTGCTCAACCAAGGCGCGTGTACTCCGTTTGAGTACACCCGCTAGGTGGCCAACGCGCTGAAGTGTGCTGGGCTCGTACTGGCCACGCCGGACAGCCTCTGCCACGGCATACACGCCTCGGTCCCACACGGCCGCGTCATGAGTATCTCGACACGTACGCTGGAGCATGGCTGTGCATATAGACAAAAATTCCACATCGGACACACCGACAGGACGCAGTATATCCAGGATCGTGTGGAAGCGAGCCGTCATATGGTCCCATGTATCCATCAAGCGCACGATCCACGGGCCAAGTGCCGCGTCTGCCTGGCAGCGTGGGCGAAGGGTATGAACAAGAAATGCGCGGATCACTTCACAGGCATCCTGCATCGCCACTTTAGATATATCTGGCAAGGGGGCCATCGAGGCAAGGTACAGGTACGTGGTTTGCACGCTGCTCGGCAGCTGATCACTTTGCAGCACTGCCTGCACAGTGCTGACCAGCGTGTCCTTTTGATACGACACCGCACCATCCTGCGCAGCTTCGTACCATTGTAGCGACTGTACGACGCAACTCGCCGGCACACGCCGGGCCGTATGAGTTTGCTCCGCCACGTACGAGCCCAGTGCCTCACTCAGCATGAACTCTTCCACTACGGCCGTGTGGAGCGCTCGCGGGGTGCGACATGTGCACGTGACGAGATGCTGGAAGGGCGCAGCAGTGGCGGCGTTCGTAGCTCGACTTGGTACGACAACGTCCGGGAGACGTGTGCGACGCGGTACCGCGCACATACGATGAAGATCACCAAGGTCCCAAAACGCAAGCCAGAGGTCCCGGAGGATCTGGCTGCGCTCGGCGCACGCATCGTCGAGGAGCCAGAGTCCTCGTTGGCGTCTCTGCTGCGCAGTGTGGACCAATGGGCGTGGCCCCGGGGCGACTTGTACGCCTGGATTCCCGTCCTGAATCGCTTCGATGATATTCTGGCACGAATTTGCCAAACCACACCTTTGAAACCTGTGCAAAAGGAGCCCCTCGGGGCGCATGATCGTGAGCTCTTGCTCGCAGTGCTGGCGTTTACGCGTCTGCTGCTGGAAAACTGCTTGAACCGCAAATTGTATTCATCCTACGAGTACATCGACATGCTCCTTGGTACCGAAGATGCCGAAGTACTCGAGCATGTCTTGTATCTCGTGCTTCGGTCTGCTCAACAGCGCAGCGCCTCCAACCGGATCGACGTGCCTCTCAGCCACTTCCGCTTGCGTATTCTCGCGACGGTGTGGCCACCACGCGAAGCAGGGCTGGAACTCGTGGATGTAGCGCAGTCAGACATGCCATTCCCAGCCGCCATGCACTCCGTCCATGTGAACGGCTACCGCCGCAGTCCGCAGGCGGCCGACGGCGCCGCCTCTCTTCCATCTACGCCGGCGAAGCAAGGCGAGCAAGACCACACGCTACCGTCATTGAATGGTACTTTTCGCGTGGTCATTTCGGGCCTAGATACAGAGACGCGCCCGCCCAGTGCGCTGCTGCAAGCATGTGACTCTGCCAAGGAGTTGTCCGACGACGAACAATTTGAGCTCTTCCACAAGGTGCGTGTCACGCTGGCATGCAAGCATCCCGGTACACGACACCAAGCGCTTGTGTGCCGCTTGCTGGCTGTGTCATGCTTTATCCATATTGCCCCGCATGCCATGGCCAATACGCATATTTTCATGATTGAGCCGAGCATTGTGCTGCGTACCGTGGCTCTTCTTGAGCCGCCGGAGGTGGTCGATGACAGCTTGCATAGCGCTGTATTGTATGCGTTGGATGCATTTCGTCACTACCGGACGTATTATGGCGATGTCCTTACAGCCATCAATGCTTCCATGAGTCATGGTGTGTTGCGTCAATTGCTGCAGTGCACGATACAGCGCTTGTCTGAGCTCGCACCTACATCGAACATTCCGCCCAAATTTGATAGGCTCGTTGATGCGCTCATCACGCTGGTGGCCAATATGACCACGATCATGACGCCGACCAGCATGACGATCAGCACGGGACTCTTGCCTCAGCTGCTGGACATGGCTCGCATCAAGTCGACATCGAATCTCCTTGTCTTGCGCACGTCGACGAGGGCTGTGGGTCTGCTGGACACCATCATGTACACGTATCCATCGACGTTTGAGCATTTTGTCGCGATTCGCGGCATTGATGTGCTTGTTGAGCGCCTCGTGGCGGACATGCCTGCAGCCGAGGAATCCGAGCCGTATATGTACAGCCGCTCGCATTTGATACGCCAAATTTTGCGTACGATTCATCATCTTATGACGACGCCCGGCACAGCTGATGGTCTTCGAACCCTCATCGATACGCCTATTCTCGGTGTTCTGCGCACGATTATTGAGCGCAAAAGCATCTTTGGGCCCCATGTTCTCACTCTGGCTATCTCGATCATGTCCACGTTCGTGCACAATGAGCCGACGCAGCTCAGCACCATACAAGAGAGCAAGCTGCCAGAGGCATTTTTACAGGCCTTGAGCGATGACTTTGAACCGAACATGGAGCTGCTCATGTCGCTTTCCACCGCCATTGGTGCGCTGTGTCTGAACGAGGCAGGTTTGCGCCTGCTTACCGAGAGTGGCATAGTGGCGCGGATTCTGCGCATCTTGAATGACACGCGCTTCCATGGCATCTTGCTCGACCATGACTGTGCCAATGCGTTTGGAGGGTCGATTGAAGAGCTCGTGCGCCATCATCCGAGTTTGAAGGAGGGCGTGCTCACCGAAGTCCTACGTGTGGTGGAGCGCATTGTGACAGAAGCGCGCACTTTTACGCCGCCCTCGGACGCCAAGGAACGTGAGCTGTACGTGGTAGACACGCCAGTGCAACTCCAGGCGAAGCCTATCCGCACATCGCACATTGAGCTGGATGACATCGACCACTACATGCCGTCAGCGTCGGCGGGCGAAGGGAACGCGCCGGTAGGCTCGTTTGATGTACTGTGCCGCTTCCTCGAGGGCCTGTTCCGCAACGAGTCGACGTGCCGTGAGTTTATGTGCCGGGATGGCCTAGCTCAGCTTCTCGTGATGTACGACACACCATGCATCACGCCCTATTTTCCGTCGTCGGCGCCTGCTGAGTCGTTTGTGATGCTACTGCGCGCCATGACCGAAGAGGACCCCGACACTGTTCTGTCGCTTCTTCTGCAGCAGGTCAAGCGCTCGATCGATGAGTGGACTCCTGGCATCATGACGGTGGACGACACGCGCTTCCGTGCCTTTTGTCGGCTGCATGCGCGTACACAGCTCCTCTCGGACGTGTGCCAGATGTTCAATGACACATTTTCGTTCTCACCGCCGAGCCACAAAATCCCATTGGCGTTCCTCCGTGCCTTGCGCAAAGGCGGCGATGTCGCGACGATCGCCCAGCTCGCCGAGGTCTTGCGTTCGACGGTGTGGGAGCGCATGACCGTCAAGGCTGCGCTGCAGGATGTGGCCCAGGACACCATGTCGCCGACGCTCAAGGCCGTCGACTTCTTGTGTATGCGCATTCCCGCCGCCCTGCGATCGATTCTCTTGATTGCGACCCGGCAGATGGTGCCGCGCCGCACGGTCGATATGGAGTACCTGACTGCGGCGAAGCAGGTGGCCGTCGACCTCAGTGCGGTGCTCCGCTCGTGGTCGTCGCTGCGCACCGATGTGTCTGAGGTCGAAGCGCTGGCGGAGCACACGTACATGTACTTGATCCTGCGGCATCTGCTGTATGAAAAGCGCCCGGGCCATGGCGAATACGCACATACGATGGTTCTGCGTGAGTGGTGCGAGCAAGGCGGAGATGCCGTGCTGGTGGACCAGGTGCGCTCGCTGAGCGCCTACTTTGAGCACGGGACGCTCGACCACGACGAGACCAGCGTTATGTCCCATGCGGCTCATGCGCTGCATGTATATCTGAGCATGGTCATGCGCTTTGTGCCGGCGCGCACACTGAACGACTCGCAACAGAGTGTGCAGCTTAGCAAGGACCCATCCTTCCATGTACATGTTCTTCTTGTCCAGCTGCGTAAGCACGCGATCGACGTCCTCACACAGCTCTGGGATGCGCGTTGGCTCACCAAGCTGCCTTTGGCCACGGTGCGTGAAGTCGCGCAAGCGCTCGGTATGGTCCTCTTTGCCGACCGCGAGGATCCATCGCCGCGGCCCGCGCCTGCCCCCCTACGATCCATATCGCGTCTTCCGCACCACGTACCGGCAGGGATGGCGATGACCATGTCTGCATCGCCTCTGCCCGTGCGCCCGCCTGCCGCAGCGCCAGCGGTGGATGAAGGGCGTCTCATGCAGCTGGTGGAAATGGGTTTCCCACGTGGTGCGTCGCGGCGCGCCTTGCAGCGGTGCAGGAACAACGTGAGCGCAGCGACGGAGTATATTTTGCTACATCCGGAGCTCGAAGACGAGCCGGAGGAGCCCTCGCCAGAGCCGCGCGCCGAGCCCGAGATGTCTGCGGTATCTGAGCCAGACGAGCTGGCTCAGGCCCTGGCTGGCGCTTTGCATGCTCACATACCTAGCACAGAGCCCACGAGCCAGGAGACGCCGCCGCCGCCGCCCGAACCCGCGTGGCCGACGCCCGCCAAGATCGAGCTGGACAAGTGCCGCGAAGACATGCGGCCGCACTTTTTCCCCCGGCTCCTTGAGCTGGCCGACGTCCACGAGGAGCTCGTATTTGATGCGCGGCACGTGTTTGTGTTCTTCTCACGGGATCAAGAGCAGACGCAGCGCCTTTGGCACATCGTGACGGAACGCATGACGTATGATACTACGCAGCCCGTCATCATGGCGCGCATGCACCTCCTGGCGCTTCTGCTCACCACAGAGCAGACGCCGTTCAAGGTGCCGTGGTCTTCGCTGCCGCCCCTGGCGCATGGCCTGTTAGGCTGCCTTCACGAGGCTGCCACCGCGCCCGATGCACCTGAGCCGCCGTGGCTGCCTTCGGCGCTTCTCGCCCTCTGTGGTGTGTTGAGTGCGTGCGAAGTACCTGAGGGCGTGTTGGCCTTGCCGCGCGACGCCGATGCATGCGAGGCGTTTCTTCAAGACTTGCGTCCCAAGATGACGGAGTATGTCTTGCATGCGTTGGCCCACTCGTCGCGTCTGTCGTTCAGTGTGAATCTGAGTCTGGCGCGCGCGCTCATGATTGTGTCGCGCCATGCGTCCGTGGGCGGAGCGCTGGTGGAGCGGCGTGCCGTGCCGCTCCTCATGCGTCCTTTGCTCTCTCGCCGCCGCTTCCAGCGCGCCTTGTACCAGCATCTCGCGGTGTCGGTTTTGAGGCACATGGTCGAGTCGGGCGGCGCCTTGCTCAGTCTGTTCACGCAAGAGGTTCACATCTGGTTCAAGCAGGGTACTCGACCGCGGCCGACAGAGGTCAATGCCATGATCAAAAAGTTCGGATTGTCGCTCCTGCGTGCGCCGTCCACGTTCATCGAAGCTGCAGGTATGCAAGCGGACTTGCTCGACTTTCACTCGATCCAGTCTCCGACGCATCTGCGTCCCAAGCCGGGTGCCTGCCTGGCAGACGAGCCAGCTGAGGCGCACGTCGTCCGTGACGTCGTCATACACATGTTGCTTGACGAGCTGATCGCCGCGCGCCAAGAGCACATCTCGCCCGCCGATGAGGGCGACGTGAGTGTGGCGGATGCGCGCGACTCGTACATTCTAGTCTTGCTGCAGTGCCTCACGGAGCTTCTCTCATCGTACATGGGATGCAAGCAAAGCTTCCTCGAGTACCGCGTCAACGGCTCCGAGTCCATCCTCGCCTACTTCATGAACGAGCTCGTGCCCTCTGGATTTTTGGCGCAGTACGAGCCAGATGAGCTCCGAAAGCGCACGACGGAGTCAAACTGGGCTATCTCGGTGATGGTGGCACTCGCCGCGGATCCCATGCCGGACCATGAGGCGCCGGCCGTGCCCGATGCCCTGATAGTCACACGAAAGACCCTACTGGATGCCCTGCACAAGGCCCTGCGCGAAGCGATGGCCACGCAAGAGATGGTCGAAATCAAGTTTGGGCGTCTGTATGCGCTCACAGATATGTGCTACCGCCTCTTAACGAGCCGGCCTGCTTCTGACACGGCTACGCCGAGGCACTCGGGCGTAGTGCTGCACATGGCCAAGACGATGCTGGAAAAGAACTTTGTGGTGCTTCTTACGCAAGCGATTTCGGACCTTGATGTCCATGTGCCGTCCCTCACGTCCCTTCTCAACAGCGTCCTGCGCCCATTGGAGCATCTGGCCCGTGTTGCGATCAAAATGGCTCGTCGTGACACACATGCACGCCCCGAGGGCACGGAGGGGCCCGAGGAGGAGGACGACGAAGAAGACGACGACGTGGAAGAAGAGGTCGTGATGCATGGTGAGTCCTCCGAGGACGAGGGGACGCCTGACTTTTACCGCAATTCCTCGTTGGGCATGCACACGGGCGAAATGGAGCAAGGCGCGTATGACTCGGATCATCTGAGCGAGGATCTGGAGGACGATGAGGACATGGAGATGGAAGAGTACAACAGCGACGAGGCGGAAAGTGAATTGAGCACAGATGCGGAGGATCTGGATGGTGATTCCACGCATGTGGTCGAGGTTGTGGAAGACGACGATGAAGAGGAGCACGACAGCGATAACCACAGTCAAGAAGACTTTGACGACATGGAAGAAGACGGCTTCTCCGACGACATGTTCAGCGATGATATGATCGACGATGAAGCCTTTGACGACGATGAGCTGGATGTGCGTGACTTTGACGACATGCCGGACGAAGAACATGACTTGTCGCGCACGGGCAACATGGACAGCGTGCGCGAAATCATGGAGGCACTCAATGATATGGAGCATGTGCCTGAGCTCGAGGACTCGGATCACGACACTGTGCATACAGATGCTTTCGACATGGACCTGGGTGTAGAACGCCCCGGGACCGTCGATGTCTCGGATGATGACATCGGCGACGCCGATGACGACGATGGCCCCAATCAGCTGACATGGCGTCCAACGATGCCGCGCTTGAGCCAAGAGTCTGCCAACGTCGACTACAACTGGGTCGAGCGCCAAGACGGACGCCACGGCGCTGCTCGCCGCGGTCCGCCGACCTTCTTCCAGGCCTCCGCAGAGCCCGTGCGGACACGCTCCGAATCAGCCCGCGCTGCTCCGCCGTCCCATGATGCGAGTTTCCACCCGCTGCTGGTGGACAACAACGACAACGACCCGGAACGCGAACCGGCTGCATGGCAGCGCGCCATGGAATCGTACATGGGCGCGAACACGCTGCAGTTCCTCGAGTCATTTGTGCAGCAAAACGTGCCCCAGGGCGGAAACGCGAGCATTCAAATTGAACTCGATCCAGGTCGGGGTATGCCGCGCATGCAGATCACCAATATGATCGATGGCCCCTCTACACGTCGGTCTATGAACCGGCGCGAACCGTCCGCCGCCGGCCCCCACCACGAGCAACAGCCGTCCGACGCACCCTTCGATGCCGTGGCCGAGTCTCAGCGCTTCTCGCCCAACCACACGCATGGACGTTGGATGTCCGAGGCCCATGTCGTGTATGCTGGCGCCTCGATGGATATGAACGCCGCCTTCCGAAGGCCACTCATCGAGCACCTCCTTCCTAGTTTCTATGCGCGCCGTGACCGTGAACGCGAAGAGCAGCACAAGTCGAAGGCGGACCACCCGGAACGACCGACCGAGTCGAAGCGGAAGCACCACGACATGGAAGGCCACAGTGATGACGAAGAGGAGAAGGACGACCGCTCAGGACGTGTCACAGCCACGGTCCACGGCGACACCGTTGATCTTACCGATACAGGCATCGATCCGACGTTCCTCGAGGCATTGCCCGATGAATTGCGTGAAGAAGCTCTGCTGAGTCAACAGCTCAACGCGCAAATGTCTCGTCAGGCGCGTGGGATTGTCCCGGACTTTTTGAATGTGCTTCCACGCAGTCTCCGGACCGAGCTGCAGCAGTTTGATGCGCCTGCCTCCCACTCCGCACCAGCGTCGCGGCAGACGGACGGCCAGCCACAGGAGCGATCATCAGAGCAAGCGCCGCCCAGCACGGACGAACCGCAGCAGGCGCCTCGTGAATCAGAGCGTGGCCGTGACGCAATCCAACTCTTGGATCGCGCGAGTTTGGCGTCGCTCGTCCGCCTGCTCTTCCTTCCCTCCGTACATGCTCGTACGTCTCTTTTGCACAAGCTTCTGGCGCACCTCTCCGTGAATGCTCGTACCCGAACGGAGCTACTGGGCATGCTGCTCATGGTTCTCTGGGACAGTATGCACAGTGCTGCGTCGGTGGACCGCTCGTTCACGGCTCTGTGCAATAAAGCCGCGAAGCACACGCCGCAGCGCAACATGTCGCGCCATCAGTCGAGCAGCCTGACTTCGTCTGGACTGCTGCCGCCATCGACGCCTTCGGCGGCGCTTCCGCTCACGTGGATGGGCGACGAGGCGCCGCATCTCATCGCATCCCGCAGCTTGGAGACGCTCACGCACCTCACACACGCGAATCACCAGGCAGCGCTCTTCTTTTTGCGTGAGGACCGCTCGCGAAAGGGCAACAAACGCGTCCCTATCCAGATTCTTCTGGGTCTCTTGGAGAAGGACGCAATGCTCGAGCATGCTCCGCTCCTCAACGAACTCCTGGCTCTCCTACAGTCGGTGAGCAAACCCCTCACCACGGCACAGCCAGGAAAGGACGGCACCGGTGCCGTGCTCGACAGCACGTACGACAACATGGAGGTGCCAGGCATTGCCTCGGAGCGACTCGCAGCGATCGTCCGGCCACTGCAGACCCCTATGACGTCCCGTGCCTTCCAGCACACTCTATCTGTGGCGTCTCATTTGTCTCATTTGCCTGGTGCGCACGAGTCGATCAGTGCAGCTCTACAAAACGCGGCGCAGCAAGCGTCGTATGCCCTCGTCAGCCACCTCGAGGCGGTGATTTCGTCGCTGCCCGCGGTGGCCAACGACCAAAACAGCCAGCCGAATGCAGACGCACGAGCCCTCTCAGAGCCGATGGCGACAGAGCCGGCGCCCTCTCAAGTACCATCGACATCGCTGCCGCTGGCCAGACTCGCAAGCCCCACGAGTTCACAAGCAGAACTCTTGCGGTGCCTTCGTGCACTGGATTATTTGTACATGGGCAAGTAGTATAAAATACATGAGGTCAAGATGGCGCAGGCACGCCCGCATCGATTTCGTCGACAGGGGCTTCACCCTCTGATGCTATCGTGTCGGTCGCGGTGCTCTCTTCGACGGGCTGCTCGGCATGGCCTAGAGACGACCGCGAAATAGACAAATCCGAGGTACTCACGCGATCCGCATTGTCGTCCACATCCGCATCCTCGTGACTCAGACCCATGAGAGAACGAAGAATGGCATTTTCCTGTCGCAGGCGCTCCCATTCCGTAGCGCCTTCCATGGCATCCGAGCGCATGTCAGGAAAGCCGTTGTCCATCGAATGCATGGCATCGCGCACGAGTCCACTGACACGGTCAGAGAGCCTGTGCATGGTATCTTGGTCGTGCATCACCAGATGATCGATCCTGTTCCTTTGACTCTCGATACGCGACTCGTAGTAGGCAGACAAGTCCAGGCCGTGCTGCTGTGCCGCATGCGAAAACGTACGGAACTTGTTCATGATCGCCTCGAGTGTGCTTTCGCTCTCACGCAAAAGACTGCCCATTTGCTTCGCTTCATAGGCTAGCGCTGTATTTTCGTTCACGAGCTGCGCATTGAGTCGCTCGAGTTGAGATGTGAACGCCTCTTGTGACATGTCCACATTGAATCGACGCAGAGCATACCCCGTCTTGGCATGCAGCGCCTGACCCTCCAGCGACGCAATCTGTTTCCGCAGTGCATCCACTTGCTGCTTATTCGCAGCAAGTTGCGCAGACAGCTCGAGCACCAGTGTCCATAGCCGCTCGTTGACTGGGCCGTCCGCCCTCGTCATCTGAATGGTGGCCGACAAAAACTCTGCCACGATGTCCTCCACACTGCGGTGGGTCAAAAGGCAACAGGGCTTTTGGGTTGCCTGTCTACTCTGGCAGACATGAGCGTGCCGAGCGAGGCAGAAGCACTCACAGCTTTTATTCACTGGGTGCAGACTATATGTGTCGGTCGAGACATCCAGGATGTCAGCGCTTTATGCGATGGCTCAGCGTTGTTCGAAGTGCTGCAGGGTGTGGATGACGTGCATTTCCTCCCGCCACGTTCCTCCAGTCTCGAAACTTTGCACAGAAGAGTGGTCTCGTTCTGCACACAGGAACTTCATATTCCAGAAGAAGTCTTGCCCGTCATTGACATCAAAGAGGCTTCTAAGGAGCGGTCGCCGTCCAAGTCCGATCTGCTCAAGCTTCTTCGTCTTGTTCTGGTCATTGTGCTCAAAAGTGACCATAATGACGATCAAGTGAATGCTATGCAGACCTTGCCACTCGATGAACAAATTATTATGAAGCAGGTGGTCGAGGATGTGCTGTCCGACTATACCAGCTCCGATATGACGCCGCCCACTACGAAGGAACCGATGGAGGGCGGCGCAAGTCGCGAAGAACTCAACTCGTTGCATCGCGATGTTGAGCTAGGAAAACAGCGCTTATCCGATTGCCAGGACCAGCTTGCACATGCCGAATCACATGTGGATCGTGTCACAACTGAGAACAAAGAGCTGTTGTCGCAACTGTCCATGCTGCGTCAAATCCAGCATGAACGCGATGCTCTACGTGACCAGCTTGACGAGGCGAAGCCTATGCTGGAAGCATACAAGAAGCAGGAACGCTCGCTCAGCAAAGTTCGGGAACGCGCGGAAGAGGCCACCGACTTGAAGCGCTCCGTCAAAGAGCTGGAGAAACAAATCGCTGAACTCATGGAGCAGTCGTCAGAAGCCGCAGATCGCTCTGCTTCTCAACTCGCTGTGCAGCACCGATCTGCCACTCTCAAATCTGACCGCAAATACACCGAGCTTGTCGAGGAACACACCCAGCTTGCCCACGAACATGAAGAACTCAAGATGCAGCTGGAAAAACTCCTAGAGGAGCGCCGACAAGATCAGATCCAGATGCACAGTCTACTTGAGCGCGTGCGTACTCTGGAAGTGGATGCACCCCATGATGAGATGGCTCCACCCCTTTATCTAGAAACGCAGCATCAAGAATCCGAGTCGCTGTCGCCCCTGGAGGACGACCCCATGTCATCGACAGATGTGACTGTGATGATGGATGCTGTTAAAGCAGACGTGACAGCGCTTCGAAATAATCTGACGTCCAAGCACGCCGAAGCCGAAAACTTGCTCAGGAAGCTCGAGAAAAAAGTACCAAAAGAGGCAGGAAAGACTAGTACGAAAGACATAAAGAATATATCCGACTTACTCACGGATTCATTCCGCCATGAAGACCTTGTCATGCAACGACTTCAGCGGTGCTGGGACCATGTAAATAAAGTATGTCTCATTGTTGCTTACAAACAGCATATGCAGCAGCGTGTGCGAAGCTCGCCTGTTTTGACAGATGTTGAGGTATGTGTCAGAAATAAGAAACTCATGCCCAGCGTGAACGTGATGCTCTACGTCAGGAACAACGGCTAATGGCGTCGGCATACCATCAACTAAGCCAGCGACTCTACCGCGAAGTCAGTTGGCAACACGTCATACCACCAGTCCCAGTCGATTCAGACAATCGAGTGCCAGAAGTTCCGCGGGTATCCGGCAGTGGTCTATCTTGGATTGCCCAGCAGCGCAACGCCTTGTCGGGTGCGCTGGGCTTCACATCAAAGTAGCCAGGCTCCGCGTCCGTGCGCCCAACGTTGGCAGCGTTGCGTACCAAGACATGGGGATTATGTGTTGATGACTAATGTTTATGTCATACCGAAGGCGTTGGAAGAGCGTCGATGCGTGTCCAGCGTGCGACAGTCAAGTGATCCAAGCGTATGTGGAGTAGCGCGGAAACGTACCGAACCGTGGCGAAAGTTTCTTGTGCATTCTACTGGATGCACGAAATGAAAATCAGCGGCAGGCGCCCCGTCCGTGATAGAAGTGTATACTATAAAAAGGAATTTGCAAACACCCCCTCCTACCTCATACAACAACTACAGAATCATGACAAAAGCTGTTGGTATTGATCTGGGTACCACCTACTCTTGTGTGGCTGTCTGGCAGAACGACCGTGTTGAGGTTATCGCCAACGACCAAGGTAACCGTACGACGCCGTCGTACGTCGGTTTCACGGACACCGAGCGTTTGATCGGCGATGCCGCCAAGAACCAGGTGGCCATGAACCCGCATAACACTGTGTTCGACGCCAAGCGTCTTATTGGCCGCAAGTTCTCGGATGCTGATGTGCAGTCGGACATGAAGCACTGGCCATTCGCGGTTGTGGACCGCTCTGGCAAGCCAGTCATCAAGGTTGAATACAAGGGTGAGGAGAAGATCTTCACGCCTGAAGAAATCTCTTCTATGGTCCTCCTGAAGATGCGTGAAACTGCCGCTGCCTACCTCGGCGGCGAAGTGAAGGATGCCGTCGTCACGGTGCCTGCTTACTTCAACGACTCGCAGCGTCAGGCTACCAAGGATGCTGGTGTCATTGCTGGCCTCAATGTGATGCGTATCATCAACGAGCCAACGGCTGCTGCCATTGCCTACGGTCTCGACAAGAAGGACAGCGCTGAGAAGAATGTGCTCATCTTCGATTTGGGTGGTGGTACATTCGATGTTTCCCTGCTCACGATTGAGGAGGGTATCTTCGAGGTCAAGGCCACCGCTGGTGACACGCACCTTGGTGGTGAAGACTTTGACAACCGCCTCGTGAACCACTTTGTCCAGGAGTTCAAGCGCAAGAACAAGAAGGATCTCACGACGAACGCTCGTGCTCTTCGTCGTCTTCGTACCGCTTCGGAGCGTGCTAAGCGCACTCTGTCGTCGGCCGCTCAGACCACGATTGAAATTGACTCGCTCTTCGAGGGTATTGACTTCTACACCTCGATCACTCGTGCCCGTTTCGAGGAGCTCTGCGGTGACCTCTTCTCGCACACGATTGACCCCGTCGAGAAGGTGCTCCGCGACGCCAAGATTGACAAGGGCTCTGTGAACGAGATTGTGCTCGTTGGTGGTTCTACTCGTATCCCTCGCGTGCAGAAGCTGCTGCGCGACTTCTTCAACGGCCGCGAGCCTAACAAGTCGATCAACCCCGATGAGGCTGTTGCCTACGGTGCCGCCGTGCAGGCCGCCATTCTGACGGGTGACACGTCAGAGAAGACGCAGGACCTTCTTCTTCTTGATGTTGCTCCTCTCTCTATGGGTATCGAGACCGCTGGTGGTGTGTTCACGCCGCTCATCAAGCGTAACACGACCGTGCCGACCAAGAAGTCGGAGGTCTTCTCGACATACGCCGACAACCAGCCTGGTGTGTTGATCCAAGTGTACGAGGGTGAGCGTGCTCGCACTAAGGATAACAACCTGCTCGGTAAGTTCGAGCTCTCGGGTATCCCTCCTGCGCCTCGTGGTGTCCCTCAAATCGAGGTTACGTTCGATGTCGACGCCAACGCTATTTTGAACGTGTCGGCTGCCGACAAGACGACGGGTCGCTCGGAGAAGATTACCATCACGAACGACAAGGGTCGTCTCTCGAAGGAGGAGATTGAGCGCATGGTCGCTGATGCCGAGAAGTACAAGGCTGAGGATGACGCTGCTGCCGAGCGCATCAAGGCCCGCAACGGCCTCGAATCATACACGTACAACCTGCGTAACTCGCTCAATGAGGAGGCCTTCGCCAGCAAGCTCGACGCCTCGGACAAGGACAGCCTCAAGAAGGCCATCGACGAGACTATCGAGTGGATCGACAACACTCAGGAGGGCTCGATCGACGAGTACAACGACAAGCAGAAGGAGCTCGAGGGCATTGCCAACCCCATCATGCAGAAGGCGTACGGTGCCGCTGGTGGTGCTCCTGGCGGTGCTCCTGGCGCCGGCCCCGCCCCTGGTGGTGACGAGGGTCCTCAGGTCGAGGAGATTGACTAAATGCCTTCCCCTAAGCCTTAGCCCTCCCTCTCTATATAGTATGATATCACTGTAATTTGAAAGGTTGCGATGCATACAGAGCAAGACTGTGGAGTAGGTATATAATCCGGTGTGGAGACGACTGCTCTTACAAGAGAGCTACATATACATGTATGGAATCGGACACGTACGATGTCGAGCTAGTTGAGAAAAATTGCGCGATATGTCTCGAACCTGTGCAGGATCGATGTGTCCTGCCCAAATGCTTTCATTCATGCTTTTGCTTTCGGTGTATATTGGAATGGATTCGGACACAGCAAGGCACGAAGCGGTGCCCGTTGTGCAAAGTGCCTCTTGGGCCCTATATTTTGCATTCATTGGATGCCACAGAGCATGATGCTCTTCAACATGTGATTTCAAAAGAGTCAGACTCCATATCCTCAACAGTGTTGGGGTCCTCCTCTGATGATGCAGACGTTAATACTCTAGAGCCGCCACACGCCTCAGGCCGCGCGATTTTTGAACAAGCTCGGCCAAGCTTAGATGATATTCGGATGCGTGATGAAAGGAGGTTCCGACAAAAGCAGCGCGCTGCTTTAGCTTTTCGAAGGCATGTTTACCGCCACAATTTGTATGCTAAGCATGTGGCCAGTAACCGATATACCCGCTATCGTCCTTACCCAGGTCCCAGTGGCTTTCGCCGGAACCCAGTGTATGCACGACTACTCTCGACGTTTCTCCAGCGTGAGTTGCAAGTGTGGCCGCATGTGGACATTGCATTCCTCTCGCACTATATACCTGCGTTGCTGTCACAGCTGGATGTGACTTCTGATGCCTTTGTGCAGCGCCTAGCAGAATGGATTGGTAATGACTGCGAGGCGCGATTGCTGGCGCATGAAATGGAGCTTTTTGTGCGCAGTGGCCGAGGTGGTTTAGGCCTTGACCAATACGACACAAACCCCTGGCTTCAATACGATAACGTGTAAGCCTTTCCATGCAAGAAGAGAGCTATTGTACAACATCTTCCATGTCTTGATTTTCATCAGAGATTTCATTTTGTGCCCTTTCATTGACAGACGACACGAGACTTTCACGAGAACCTTCGCTATATTCGCGTTTTAGGCTCCAAGAACCGGCGTATGGGCCATTGTGGTGTTGATTAGCTATTGTTGAGAGAACTTCGCGCAAATAGACGTAGGGCTGTTGCGTTTCTTCACGCAAGCGCTTAAGTGACCAGTGGCTGTACTTGTCGAAAAGATTGAAGAGCAAATCAAGAAGCTCATTGCGTGGCATACGCGCAAACTTCTCCGTAGAGTCACCTGAGCGCGACTGCATAGCACCTGCCACAATGTTGGTGGCACGGGGTTTGATATGCCCCTTGCCTACACCAGCAGCAAGCATATTGTTCATGCCAGTATCACCACTTTCCATCATGATCACAGAGCGTTTGGGAGTGGAAGACTCAATACGGCGCCGACGAAGTATCTCGCGATATTCTGGTGTGAGAAGAGAACGGGACTGTCCTGCGCGGAGTAATGGCTTGCTCTCAGTCGACAATGTTACTGGCGCCTGCAACTTTTGCGGTTGAACAGACGTCTCATTAGTGACCGTCCCTGTCAGAGCTGTCTTTCGTCTTTTTTTATGCACGCCGCGTGCAGGTCCAGTGCCTCGGGGCCCCTTGATATCGACCGAGTCAGGTACAACATCCTCGTCCACACCAAGATCACTGGCCACGTCATCCTCATCGATTAGTTCCTCTTCAAAAGCGTATAAATTCTTTGCGTATGTTTCACTGGTAGTAGACGTCAACTTCATGTCGTACTTGCGTGGCATATGCGCAAACTGCGATCGGACAAGAGGGTCTTCAATTGGGATAGGCCATGCAGGCGATTCTGGGAGAATGAGTTCCATGGGTTGATTTCCATTCTCATCTGGGTCATACACGCGCACATGGCCTAGCGGTACATCATCCTGTTGAATACGCGACCAACCATCAATCAGGAATTTGGGCACCTTTACTAGCCATACTTGATGCATGCCCCGAGTGAGGTCCAGATCCAAGTCAGGCTCAGGCGAGTGCTCACGGTTCAAATTTTCATGACGCAATGCAGAAGTACTGGGCTCGGACGCAGGCTCTGGCCCAGTGTCTACGTCGTTGTCCATGAGGTGTGACATGTCCGAGTGAGCATCAAGCGCCTTGGCCCTGGGTTATGCCACGCTTTTGTATGACTAAAAAGAGACATGGATATGACCATGTGTGCCTACCCCTTATCTCTCGTCGCTACGCATTCCCATGAGTACAACTGAATCTCGAGAACGCACGATCAACCTGGGCGCGGGCCCTTCAATGCTTCCAACCAATGTGATTCTGGAAGCTTCTAAAGGATTTATTGACTATGAGGGCTCGGGCATAGGTGTAGCAGAACTGAGTCATCGCTCAGCTAGATTCAAGACCATCTTGTCCAATGCGGAAAACGACTTGCGCTCGCTAATGAATATCCCTGAAAACTATGCTGTTTTGTTTATGCAAGGAGGTGGTACAGAACAGTTTAGTGCTTCACTTCTCAACATGCTTGCCGCCCATGCCGCTAAGCATGGCGAGGGACGTACCACAGCGCCGCCTGTGGATTATGTGGTGTCGGGTACCTGGTCCAGCAAGGCTGTCAAGGAAGCTAGACGCCTCACTTCCCGCGTGAATGTCGTTTGTGACATGACATCAATGTTGGGAGATCCTAATGCCAAGATCCCCTCACCAGATTCCTGGCAGCTGAGCTCTATTGACGAGTACCCCGCTATGCTATACTACTGCGACAACGAGACAATTCACGGCTTTGAATTCCCGCAAGACTTTATCAAGCAGCTGCCTCCTGCATATCGTGAGCGGGTGCCGATTGTGGCAGACTGTTCGTCTAACATCTTGAGTCGCCCGATTGATGTCCGTGCGCATGGCATCATCTTCTTCGGAGCTCAAAAGAATGTGGGTCCAAGCGGTGTTACCATTGCTATTGTGCGCCGAGACTTAATTGTGGACCCCGATGCATTCAAGTCGCCTTACGTGCCGCCGATTCCAGCGATGCTTGTGTACAAGAACATGGCGGACAATGACTCCCTCTACAACACGCCACCTAGCTTCCCCATTTATGTGAGTGGCATTGTATTCCGCGACTTGATTGCTCAAGGTGGTATCACAAAGTCCCAGGAGCGGGCTGAGGCGAAAAGTGAGCTTGTGTACAAGATACTTGACGCATACCCAGACGTATACAAGCCGACCGTGGCGCATCAAGGTTTCCGCAGTCATATGAACATAACATTCCGCGTATTGAACTGCTCTACACATGAGCCCTTGCCAGAGGCTGAATCCAAGCTTATTTCGTTTTTCAGCGAACATGACATTGTGGAAATCAAGGGACACCGCTCGATCGGTGGTATTCGTATTAGTCTGTACAACGTTGTCACGCTCAAACAAGCTGAAAAGGTGGCGTCGCTGCTCAAGCAATTTGCAGAGTCTACTTAGTTTTAAGCATCTTGTGATGTATCTTTATAGGCAAAGCTTGCCAATGTTGACTGCCGCGAGGACGAGGACCGTTTCTCGGCGCGGTCTGCATCGTTTGTGTCATCTTTCCGTTTCGCAGTGGCATCAACACGCTCAAAGAACGATGTGCTCTTTTGAAGGTGGCGTTCCTTAGCAATGGAGTGTGTACGTGCAAAAGGATTCATGCGGACAGGCGGCGTGCTCGAGGGCGCAGCGATCTCGTCAGGCTCTGTTGGTGGCGCAGGGGATGGCGCAGCAGATGGAAGTGAAGACGAGGGTGGCAGCCAGTCCGACGGTGTCATCGACGGAGTGGGTGCCTGCATTTGCTGCTGATGTGCCAAGCCTTCTCGGGCCAACACAGAGGAGGACGTGCGCGGGATGCGAGATCCGAAGCCATCTTTTTGAAGCGCCGTCCGAGGGTCGTCCAAGACAGGCGCTGGAGGTGCTGGTGTTGGCGCTGGCACCTGCATGCGGGCAATGTTTCGAAGCAGGGCATCCGTACCACAAGATCGTTCCACCATTTCAGTCTGGAACTGCTGATGGATGATCAGTGGTGCGCGGATCTGTTCCATACGGTCGGCAAGACTGGGCAGATGGAAAAAATGAGCGATCTTGAGCGCAGCCTCAAGTGTGGCTTCTGAGTGCAAAGCACGCGACGCGTCCAAAGCCCGAGCATATCGATCTGCCTTGCAGGCCAATTGCACAATTTGGAGGAGCGCTTTGTCGGCCTCCATATCTAGTTGCACGGGATCGCTCTCCTGGGCAGACATGCGCTTGGGTGTAAGATCCAGGCCTGTTGCAGCGCGTGCATCTCGAATGGCGCCAGCCAATAAAGCACGGCGCAAAGCAAGTTCTTCGAGTGGTGTGGCGGTGCTGTCACGCTGTGCCATAAACAAGCTGAGTTCAAGTTCCTGCACAAGAGGACGAGGACCTGATGGCTGTGGATATAATTGTGACGTAGGTAGAAGCAGCGCCAACAGATGTGTGGCAGTGATACCAATAGGCCAGCAACGAACACGCGGCTTCGTCGTCTCAGCATCTGCACTCCTAGGCTGAAGCGCCAATTGCGTGTCCAAGGCAGGTACCCAACGGCCCTGGCCGGGACGCCAGGCGCGGTCTAACGTATACAGCATACCCATAGAGTCAAAAATCGCTGGTGTACCAAGCTCATCCATGCCAGCCCATGTGAGGGTCGAATCTGGGCCAAGGGGCAGGGGACCTTGCTGCATAATACACCATTGCGAAAACTCCACCAAAAGGTAAGCTAAAAATGTCTGCGCAGTTGTGGATGGGGCAGCCTGGTACACCACAAGCACACCATGCGTATTGGCGGCCAGAGTCACAACGGGTGCTCCTAGCGCCCACACGTAGCTTTGCATGCCACTTGGTCCAAAAAAGCGCAGCATACCTCGAGAAGTCGCTACGACCGACGTTGCTGGCGTCGTGCGACTCTCATCCACCAGGCCCGAGCCATCTTCGTGTACATCAGCTAATGAGCCGACATTAGGTACACCACCTAAGGCCAAGGCCGTAGCATTTTCGCCGGGGGGCAAGCTGATGCTCCATTCAGTTTGGACACCTGGGATGTCATCAAATGGGCGGTAAAACACGACACTGGGGTTCTCTGCCTCAGACTCACAGGCAAACAAGATACCCTGAGCTGCCATACTGGCCAGACTGTACCCAAAATGATCTGTAAATCGAAAGTTTCGACGCGCCGACGTGTCATATGACTCAAATACAATGGTCTGGTGTGTGTCTTGATCCACAGAGGTCAGTGTACCCAGCGTTGATACGCCTAAGTAGCGGCGCTGAGCAATCATAGGCGTCGAGCTTGGCTGGAACGTTGGCTGCCTAATGGATACTTCCTCTGCACCACGGGACATACGCATCCGTTTGGGCTGTGGCTCTTCTGCTTGATCGTCATCCAAGGGTGTATCGTTGAATAGGTCGTCTAACTCGTAGTCCAAAGCTCCCTTTCCCTCAGTAGATATCACAGGAGCCTGTACTGCTATATCTTCACAAGGGCTTGGCATATTCGAGCCGAGCACAGTCTCCCATCGAGTCAGCTGTCCTTGAGTGTCTGTCCACGCTAGCACATCTTTTGACGGATGCCAGCTCAGGCCCGTCACAAGCGCTTCAGTCGCGTGTGTGCGCACAACTTTTTGTGAATCGATGGCCCAAATGCAAATACGATTATCTTCCGTGGCTACTGCCAAGTATCGACCGTTTGGACAAAATTCAAGCGCAGATATGGATCCTGAGGAGGGACGATATTCCGCACTGTCCACACCACTGGAAGCAGACAAGACACTCACCATGCACCACATATCCGGAGATCTTGCTTGTTGTAACATCTCTGGAGCATTGAATAGACCAATTTCGTGTGTTTTGAGAGGGATTGCAAGCAAACGACCACTGGGATGCCAACAAGCTAAAGAAGTATATTCACTTTCTGGTCTCAGAGCTGGAAGTTGATTTGAAATGACCTTAACACATGAACCATCCGAAGAAGACATATCCCATACTCGAATATCACCATCACTACCGCAAGAAACTAGAAGCGGTAAAATAGGGCTCCAACTTGCAGCACGCACACCACGAGTGTGCCCAGTGAGCAGAGTGATTTGACGCGGATCTTCCACATTAGCCACTCGAATGATCAATTCATCCGAACAGATAGCTGCCCGAGGAGATTCAGTGGCCCGCTCAAGCGAAACACATCGAACAGGCAGCACTTCACGGCGCACCATTCGGATACATGAAGTCGCTTTTTGCGGATCATCCTCGCTTTGTAGAGCATGTTGGTATAGGCGCACAGCACCATCTTCAGATGCTGTAACAAGGTATTTGCTATTGGCTTCAATCCACGAAATCTTTTGCGTCGCATCTTCCAGTACCAATGGTATAACATCTGTGGCCGTGGGCTCCGAAGGCAGCAAACGCACAAGATGGTCCTCACCTGCTGTCACGAGTCGAACATCCTGGTTGATAGAGTTTGTATACTTCACACGAGTAATGCCAGGTATGTGAGTAACTTGCACAGGCAGGTCATCTCCAGTGATAGACATGATGATGATGCCTAACGAAGAACACGCGTCATTTGACGCGCGCCGCGCAATGACCGTGGACTTGATGCTTTCCTAATGTTTTATATAATATGTGTTGTCCTCGATAGCTAGAATTCATCCCGGCTAGCTCAGTCGGTAGAGCGTCAGACTCTTACTAGAGTCTCTTCGATTACGAAGAGTTATCTGAATGTCGTGGGTTCGAGCCCCACGTTGGGAGTTCTTTTT
>ERZ500978.15-NODE-15-length-203116-cov-6.995287_pt1 | contig 203116 bp, 178 predicted proteins | sample MGYA00248870_ERZ500978 | MGnify/ENA primary metagenome ERZ500978 (study PRJEB25958, sample SAMN03398513) | human skin metagenome | study: EMG produced TPA metagenomics assembly of the Human Skin Microbiome Metagenome (human skin metagenome) data set. | reverse complement strand
CTAACACTAACACTAACACTAACACTAACACTAACACTAACACTAACACTAACACACTAACACTCACACTCACACTAACACTCACACTAACACTCACACTAACACTCACACTCACACTAACACTCACACTCACACTAACACTCACACTCACACTCACACTAACACTCACACTCACACTAACACTAACACTCACTCTCTAATTCTTGCTCTATCTCCATCTCCCGATCTCCCCGATCATTTCACCCCTCTTCTCTCTCCTCCCCCTTCCCGATTCCCCCGATCTATTTGCCCTCCTCTTCCCCTCCCTTCTCTCCCCTCCTTCCCGATCCCCCCGATCTCTTTGCCCCCTCTCCTCTTCTTCCCCTCCCTTCTCTTTCCTACCCCTTCCCGATCTCCCGATCTCTTTCCCTCCTCTCCTCCTCTTCCCCTCCCTTCTCTTTCCTACCCTTTCCCGATCCCCCCGATCTATTTGCCCCCTCTCCTCTTCCCCTCCCTTCTCTTTCCTACCCCTTCCCGTTTCCCCCCATCTATTTGCCCTCCTCTCCCTTCTCTCCCCTCCCTCTTCCCCTTACTCTCCCCCTTCCTTTGCCCTCCTCTCTTTCCCCCTCTCCCTTCCAATTGCCCCCCTTCTTTCTTCCCTTCCTTTCTTCTCTCTTTCTTCTCCTTCTCTTCTACTTCTTCCTCTTCCCTTCCCTTTCTTCTTCTCCTCCCTATCTCCTTCTTTCCTTCTCTTCTACTTCCTCTCTCTCTTTTCCCTCTCTCTTACTCTCTCTCCCCCCGATCCCCGATTCCCCCTTCTATTTCCCTCCTCTCTTTCCTCTCTCTCTCTCTCTCTCTCCTTCCTCTCCTCCTTTCTTCTCCTCCTCCCTTTCTTCCTCTTCCCTTTTCTCTCCTTCTCTTCCTCCTCTCTCTCTCTCCCCTTCTACTTCTACTTCTACTCCTCCCGTTCTATCCCTTCTATTTCCTCCTTTCTTTCCCCCCTCTCCCTTCCTCCTCTCTCTTTCCCCCATCTCTCTCCCTTCCTCATCTCTCTTTCTCCTTTCTCTTCCTTCTCCATTTTCTTCTCCATTTTCCCTTCCTCTTCTCCCTCCTCTCCTTTCTCCTTCTATCCCTCTCCCTCCTCGTTCTATTTATATCCCTCTCTTTCTCTCTTTCTCTTCCTTCTTCTCTTTCTCCCCTTATCTTTCTCTCTATCCTTCTCTCTGTCTTTCTCTCTTTCCCTCTACCTTCCTCCCTCTCCCCTACTCTCCTCCCGATTCCCCTTCTCTCTCCGTTCTATTTCCCTCTTTCTATTCCCTTTCCTCCCTATGTATATCTATATCTATGCCTCCGTTCCTGTGTTGCTCTATGTCTCTTCCTCCCTTCCTTTCCATATTCCCCTTCTCCCCATTCCCCCCTTCCGTTTGCCCCTTCTTTCTACTACCCCCTCCTCTCTCTCTCTCTCCGTTCCTCTCTCTGCCTATCTTCGTACTTGTCTGTATATTTTTCTTTCTATCCGTGTGCATCTGTGTGCATCTGTGTTCATCTGTGTACATCTGTGTATCCTTGTGCTTCCTCGTGTCTGTCCTTCCTTCTCTCTTTCCTATCTCTCCCCTCTCCGTTCTCCTGTTCCCTTCCTCCCTTCCTTTTCCACTACTCCTCCCTCCCTCTCCTTTCCCCTTTTTTTGCTCCTTTTTTCCTTTCCTCTCCACTCCTTTTCTTTCTCTCTCCCTCTCCTCCCGATTCCCCCTTCCCTTGCCCCCTCCTTTCTCTTTTTCTCCTTCTCTCTAGTCTTTCTGTTTCTATATGCACGTGTCACTCTCAAATCTCTCTCTCTCTCTCTCTCTCTCTCTATCTCTCTAGTTACTATAGCATTTACCTTTTCTTCTTATATCCCCCTTTTCTCCTTACCTTTCTTTCTTTTCGTTCCTTCCTTTCCCCTTTTCCTACTTATCCCTTCTCCCTCCGCTCTTTCTTCTTTTCTATTTTCTTCTCTTCTCTCTCTAGCTTCCTTCCGTCTACGTCTAATTTCCCTTTCATCTCCTCCTACTTCCTCCCTTGTCTATCTCATTCTCTCCTCTTTCCTTCCTCATTTCCTCCTTTCCTCTCCCTTTCTCTTCCTGTTCTTCTCTTCTCTCTCCTCCCTTCTATTTCCCTTCCCTGTCTTTGTCCTCGCGTGTCCCGTTCTCTGTCTCTGTCTCTTTCTCTTTACTTCCATGTTCCTCCCTCTCTTTTTCCTCCTCTTTCCCTATTCTCCTTCCCGATCTCCCGATCCGCTACCCCTTCTTTTTACTCCCCCCCTCTTTCCGTCCTTCTCTCCTCCCTACTCCTTTCCCCACTTCCCGATCTCCCGATCTCTTTCCCTCCGTCCTTCCTACTCCTCTCTCTCCTCTCTTCCCTTCTCTCCTTCCCCTCCTACTCTCTCTTCTCCCTTTCTCCTTCCTTTCCTTTCCTTATCCTCATGTCCATCTCCTTTTTCTTCTTTCCCTCTTTAGACGCTCTGTCTGTCTTTCTTTCTTCCTTCGCTCGTCCCCTTCTCCCTCTCCCTTCCTCCTCTTCTATGCTTCTTGTTCTCTTCTATTTCGCCTCCTCTATTTCCTTCCCTCCCCGCTTCCCTTCTTTCTCTCCTCTCCCCTTCTCTCTCTCTTATGAACCGCATCCCTCATGTACTCGTCATTCGGTCCAATCTTATCCCCCATCAGTCCTTTCAATACTTTCAACGTTGTCTCAAACTCTTCCCCCAGCGCTTTCGTATTCACTCCCACGTCGTAATTCTTGTACTCCCGGCAGCCCCCCTCCACCCGTTTCCCCTGAAGCCGTTCTCGGTTCCACAGGAATCCTGGCACACTACTCGTCGCGTAGATCCCAACATGCCCCGCCAGCGCGTTCTCATACCTCAAAAACTCCACCTCCCCTCCATTCTTACTCCACGCCTCGTACGTCTTGTGCGCTGCCTCGTACGGTGCAATTTCGTCCGCCACCCCATGCGCCATCAATACCGGCGTGTCTGGCGTGTACTCCTTCTTCGTCCCCATCGTCATCTCCTCCAACGCCTTCTGAACCACCGCCTCATACAGATACCCTTTTCCGTTCGTGCTAATCCTCTTGTCAAAAAAGTCCTTGAATCCGAAATGTAGCACCACTTCCACCTGGCAGTGCTCCATCGGATACGCCATGTCCTTCCGCCCCTCCTTCGTAAACACCTTGTCCGTGTATGCCTTCACCTCCGGGTATGTCGATCGAAGGCCTGTCAACCCACCCGCTACATACCCCGCAAACGGCCCCTTGTTGATCCTTTCCACCAACGCCGTCAGGTTCGTTGGCGTGCCTCCTGCTACCCATCCCACCGTGTTGATCTCTGGCGCATACGTCTTCTTCAGCGCCGCTGTCCAGCCTGTCTGAATCCCTCCTCCTGAATATCCATGCCCAACTACCTTTGCTTCCTTCTTCAGTCCAATCTTGTCAAACGCAAGCGTCGCTCGGATTCCATCCAGCGACTGTCGTCCCTCAACATGGCCTGACGCAAACGCGCCCTTCTTTCCTTCCTTGTCGGGCATCGTCACAATGTATCCTTCCTGCAAATACAGCATCGCTATAGCCACATTCGCAATCGAGCTCACATCCGATGTCAATCCCGCTCGCCACGTGTAGCTCGGCGCACACTCCGGCGCCCCTGTATCCTCAAAGTCGCCAAACATCACCAACGTGTCATTCTGCGCATTGTGTGGCACCATCACCGTCGTCACCGTCGTCGTTGGCTCGTCCTCTGTCCTGTACGTCGTTCGGTACAGCAGCTGCCATGCTTCCTTCAGGTTCTCTTCCACTAGCGTCTTCATGTGCACTTTCCGTGTCCGCAGGATCGTTCCCACCTCCTTCGACTCCCTCCCTTCTGGTGGCTGGTAGAACGGGTCCTCCTGTGGCTCCAGCATGTTTTCTCGCGCAACTAGTGCCAACGCTTGCGCTGCCAATGTCACATGTGCGTCCGCCACTACTACACTCAGCTTCATCGTCCTCGTTCTCCTCCTCTTCCTTTCTGCTTGTCTCCTTGCGCACCTGGGTGCCTTTTATACCTGCCTCTTGAGTCGCTTCCTGCACATGTTGGTTCCTACTGCTTCGGCTCCTCCTCCATATTCCTCCGCATCAAATGAAAATAGATTGAAACTATGAAAATGATATGTGCATTCGATACCGGTTGGCTGTGCCTTGTATATGCCGAGAACTCTGCGTGCAGATGCTGTGTGGACTCATACATCTTTCCATATCATTTACCAAATTCCGAGTTACCTCGCCTGTCCATTATGCAATGTGACAAATGTAGGTGCATTTGGGGCCAAACAAAAGTCCTGGTTTTGCTTGGCATGATTGGCAAATGCGGACAAAAAAAATAAAAAATAAAAAAGAGGCAAGCTAGCAAATCAGTCACGTTGGGGGAGGGGGGAATGGGAACATGTCTGGGGTCTCGCTTCGGCGCTTGCGCGCGCGTGATGCACACCTGGACAAAAAGTAGGGCAACTAGATGGTCAACCGGGTGGATCCGGGTTTCGGGATTGTTTTGGATCATGGGCCTGAAGGACACTAAGAGAGAGAGTGTGTGTGTGTGCGAGAGAGAGAGAGAGAGAGAGCGTATGTATGTGAGCGTGTGTGGATAGGGAGTATATGAGATCGTATGTGTGTGCGTGTGCGTGTGCGTGTGCGTGTGTGTGTGCGTGTGTGTGTGGATATAGTTCGGATGCTCTGGCGTGGTTCTAGTGTTCTTTTTGCTAGCACGTGCGCAACGAAGCAAGTGTCTCTGCCTTTTCTCCCCTACATAGAGGACGAGTGGACGACGCTAGAGTCCAGATTCGTACCGTTGAAAGATGCGATAGTCTATGGATCATACACGACAAGAATCATACTGTGGGGAATAGTCGCGAAAGGGCCATGAATCGGTCACGAGCTCGTTCCTTGGGAAAAGTGCATCCACTCGATTCTTTGTTCCTTTGTTTGAATATTCGAAATTTGCCCCAAATTTCTCAGTCATGCACGGAATCCTGTGCGAGGGCCACATATGTTCGCAAGATCGCACATCACCATCAACCCCTCAAATCAATTTCTACCTGTACAATCACGGTTCGCAGAAACAGTGCACCCTTGACCGCATTTGTTTTAATTTTTTTTTCTGATGATCCCCTGTTGCTGAACCCTCGCGCAAATGTATTCTTACGTTGCAAGCATTGAATGTTGCCGTAGTCTTGATCTCGCACGCCGCATCTTGTTTTCGCGCTATTTTCGCCCAGGTGGCTTTCTGAATGAATGAATAAGGACGAGAATGAGGAGAATGAACGGATGCAATGAATACCGATCTAGAACTAGACGACGACATTCTTCACTAGGGGTGACGCCTGATGTTTCGGATTCTGGGCTTTCTGAACATGTGTATCGTTGTATGTATTTGTGGACTATTCCCAAGCATTCACCTGAGTCGCCAACGAGGGCATATACCATTGTTCGTCAGTCGGTAATTCGTGCATGAGCACAAACTGCTGCTCTTGCAGATGCCAACCTTCACTCACCCTCACCCTCACCCTCACCCTCAGCCTCTCTCTGTCCTCATCAATCTTGTTGAGCTGGCTGTCCGTGCACTTGGAATAGTAGTCATGGACCGAGCCTGTGAACGTGAAAAAAAAAAGTGCCGATAACCTTGACCATGCTGCTCTTGCGGACGATAGTTCGAGGATGTGCTGGCGTCGTAGCGTGTGATTGTACCCTTACACCAGGTCGACCCCTGCTCAAGTATTGTAGGATGCGGCTTGTGCATCAATTCACACGCCGTCACGAACGGAGAAAGCTTGAATTTGGGCATGCCATCCTCTGGTCGCATGATAGAGTAGCCCGCCTTGGGAAGCGTAGAACGTTCTTCACAACAAGTCATTTGGAATACCATTCCAATAAGGCCTCTCACCAAGCTCGTCAACACGGAAGCATGCAGCTCTAGCATGGCGGATGCACGACCTCGAGAGTTTTTCGCATCGGTAAGCGTTGAAAGTGCATGAGCTAGAACGGGTTCGTCTGGGGAGCAGTGGTGTTGTACAGCGAGACCCTTGAACACACGTGGTTCGCCCCAGATTTTTTTCATGTAGGGGACCTAGTGAGTGTGGAGCTACAAGTTCTCTCAAGACTCGGACACGGACACGGACACGGACACGGACACGGACACGGACACGGACACGGACACTCGTTCTGCCAAGTCCCAGGTTCGCGCAACATCCCCAGCGATCATCTAAATGTCAGGCTGTCCGGAGGGGTACATCGTGGATAGGATCAGCCAAACGGCACGTGATGGGACGTCAAAGTAGGCGGTGCAAAGGTCCGTGCATGTGTTCATGTAGAGTTAGACAAGCGGTTCTAGCAGCTGTTCGTGCATCGTGTGCATGGCACTCGACAGGGTCCGGAAAGACATGCATGTCATGTGTGTATTCGGTCCTGCTGGCTCGTTCCACTACTTTCTCTATCCCTATCGACGCACTGTCCGTGTTCTCCGCCAATCCATTCTCGTCCTGCATCCATATTTGACTGCCCAAGCGTGCTGGCCCCGAGTCTGCTTCTATTTTCGGAACGCTTCGATCTCTCCTCAGCCTATGAGGCATGTCTCACACTCATCTTTGCACTCCTGTTGCAACGATGTGTCTTTGATTCTCCGACGGCATCTGGACGGCTGCTCATGTTATTCGACCAGATCGCCCGAGTCTGCGTTGCATCGAATGACTGCATCCGCACCTCCACCGCGTGGCTTCGGATATACTGCTGTGATCAAATGTGGTAACATGCACCATCACAAGCGAGGGAAGTGAGAGGTCGGAGCAGGGTAATACTCAGGCATGTACAGGCCAATGGCATTTGACGTGAAGAAACCATGCTTGAAAAGAAGAAAAAAAAAGATGTTTTCATACTGTGCTTTTGTCCGTGTATAAAAAGGCACCACCGTGGAAATACTCCGCTCGGTAGGAATTTCCCCTTGATTTCCCGCCACATTTGAAATCAATAATACTCCGATGCAATTCTCACTCCAATCCATTGCTGTGGCACTGGCGCTGGTTACGGCCGCGACCGCTGCACCTGTTGACTTGGGAGCACGGCCCACGTTTATGCCAGGCCCGATTGTGCCTGATGAGTCGTACACGGGCTACAACCCATTCAAGGCGGTGGTGACGACGACTGGATCTGATAACTAAGGGATGGGAATGGCGTTGATGCAAACGACCGTCAAGAGATCATCGGAAGATCTTTTTCCCGACCTTTTCAGAATGACTATGACACTGATTTTCACGAAAGATGCCTGCCGAGCTGCAGGCTTGTAATATATGGCGCTACGCTGGATGCGCATTACGACAAAAAAAAAGATCTCTGAAAAAGATCACTGGATCTACATACGCTTATACCCCACAAGATGTACAATAGCTGACATGCATGCATAGCATAAATAACCACTCTGTCTGCATTCTATCCAAGTTGTCCGCCTGTCTTGCGCGCCATTTTCATGCCCCTCTCTTATGTCTGCACTCTGTCATTGCTTGCTTTGTCGTTTCCATACATTCGTGTTTCACGTCGGCCATCCCCGATCCCCTTCTTCTCCTTCTCCTTCTCCTTCTCCTTCCACGTCCCCTGTCTTTCTAGCTCCAGCAACTATTCTCTTCCACTCTCGAGTCCTTTGATGATCCGCCGTTCATGACTGCTTTGCTTTGCTTTGCTTTCCCCTGCTCGTTTACCTGGGACGTGCCTCGCTATCGGCTGCATGCATTCTTGGCATACTTGCGTGTGATACTGTGTTGGTTGGGTATGCGAGAATTCCGCCTATACTATATCCTACTATCCATATTCGCTTGCATCGTGATTCTCGCGCTCCAGCGTCTTTGTGTGTTTCTACTGCAGTGCAGCAAGGATTGTGCTCCACCACCTAAACCTATCCCTACGACATGCGGTCTCTTGCCCCTCACATAGCCTCGTGCGCACAACCCCTCGTCGACTCTCTTCCTGCTCTTTCATCCATACTCATCATTATTATCGAAAACTCATCGTCATACTACAGCTGCCTTCCTCATCGCACTCACGGTCCTGTAGCATCCTCGTCATCCTCGTTCCAAAACACCTTGCACTGCTCTTTCACGTACGGCGGCACGTCCAGCACCTTTTGTGCTTCTTCGGGCGCTTGCACTACCACCATCGCCATGCCTGCTGCCAGGTGCCAGTCCATGTGACAGTGCAAGATCCACGCTCCTGGATTCACGGCTCGGAAGCGGATCGTCACACTCCCCCATGCTTCTAGCCGCACCGTGTCCCTGCGAATCGGGTTCTTTTGCTCCTCATTCACTTCTGGCATCTTTGGCATCTCTCCCTTCGTTCCGTTCGCCCGCTGCACCACCTGGAACTTGGTCCCGTGCATGTGGATAGGGTGTGCGCCGCCGGAGTCGTTCAGAATCGTCATTTCGATCGTTTGGTTGTAGGGCACAATCACCGCCTCGGTCCGGTTCTCGTACGCACTTGCCTCGCTTCCATGCTCGCCCAGCATCGTCAGCATCACTGGCCTCTTTGGTCCGGCATACGGCGTGTTGTTGAACGATGCATACGGCACCTGGTTCTTGTCCAAGCCCGTCTTCACCACCAGCGTCACGCGCTTGTCTGGCTTGTCCAGGCCCACTTCTTCCTTCGGCACAAGCTGCGTGTCGTCCATGAGCTTCTTCCCACTTGTGCTCCGCTCCTCCACCTCTCCCATCTCTTGTCCATTCGCTCCGTACGTCAGCCGACTCGTCAGGTTGAGCTTCAGGTCACCCACGTCTCCGAACGTCACCCGCTCCATGTTTGCGTGGATGGTCCAGTCCTTCGTTGGCTCGTCTCGTGCCTTTACCAACACACTGTATCGCTGACCCACAGCCACTTGCACTGTGTCTGTCGGATACCGCTCCACATCCACACCATCTGCCTCGATAATCTCCATGTCGTGTCCATCGATCCAAAAGTCAAACACGGTTGTCGCCGACATATTGATCAGGCGCAGTCGGTACGTCTTGCCCGGCTCAAATGGCAGAGTCGCATTCTCGTTCATGCCTGGCATGGTCTTCGCCTCGAGTCCCTTTTTTGTGTGAGCAAAGTACATCAGTCCCGAGTCGGGCGTCGGGTACGATCCGTTCTGCTTCAAGTAGTCATGCTTCAGAATGTACCCGTTCTTCTCGTGGTACCAATCTGCTAGCACCACCGTGTAGTCGTCGTCGTAGTCGTACGCCTCTCCCTCGGCACGGTGAATAATGAACGGCGTGCGGAGTCCGTCTGCATACTGGCCCTGGTAGTGACCGTGCAGCCAGTATGTTCCCCATTGCTTGGGTGCATTCTCGCCGCTCTTTGGCGAGTTGAGGATCTCGTGGTAGAACGAGTATCCGTCCGGGACAGGGCACTGCGTCACACTAGCAGCACCATCGTAGTAGTTGACGTTTGTGAAGAAGAGTCCGTGTGCATGCAGTGTGGACGGGCGTCCATCACCAAACTTGTTGGTAAAGTTGATGTGGACAAAGTCGTCCGAGTTGACAGTGAGGGGATCGGCGGGGAACTTGCCATTGATGCCAATGGCTCGGCGAGGGAACTTTCCATCTGGATTGACATCATTGACCCAGCCAACGCTCCATTGCTTGGCGACTTCGGCACCAAGGGCCGTTGTGGCTAACAACGCCACCAATCCAGACGCCGTCCACATGATGAGGTTGTTTTGGTTTCGTGGCAAGTATCATCAACACACCCTCCACTACTTTTCGTATTTTTGTTACTGACACGTTGCAGAACGTGCACCCAAGGATTTCCTATTGCATCGATGTGGGCTTACATTTAGTCATGTTTCGTATCATGCACTGGTTCATGCATTTAAGAGATGCCAAATTGGGGGTACAAGGGCAACGTACCGGCGAGTCTTGAACCACTTTTTATCTCGTTTATGACTGTGTCAATGTAGGGAACGAAAGACACTTACGATTTTACTCGCGAAAGGGACGGAATAAGCATGAAATTACTACATTGCTGGTCGTATGAAAGCTTGTCTAATTTAATTTCTCATTCAATACTCTCATCACCCTAAGGCATTTATGGTGATTCTCAAGTAGCGGAACACTACGATTGTATCGAGTTCAATCAATTTTAAAGCCTATCAATGGATCCGTCTTCAGAGTGAGATGACGAAACTTACTAGCTAGTCCCATGCTGTGGCGATAGGCAAGTAAATTCAATGCTTCTTAGTTCAACTGGTGCAACAGCAATATTTGCGTTTACCGACTCGAGTGTTGGCAAAGAATATACAGCCTTTTGCATCACTGCCTCTAACGTTATGTCGACTTGTTAATGAATGCGTATCAACTAATATTTGCTCTGCTTTCGTCAAGTCAGACCAACATGGTGCGTAGCAAGACTTAATTTCATTGATTTTAACTAACCAATACTTGTCCTATACCTTATAACGCTCTCCACATTTTGTCGAATGATGTTCAGCAGTATTGCGTGAGTCATTCGCTCCCTAGGATGGAGTTAAGCTCTGAGGTCCTTGAGAAAAGCAATTGTTAATCATCGACAATGGCATTATAGATATTGTCACAGCAGCCAATCCTTCCGAGTACGATCACTCGGCGCCATAGACTCGAGTGTTGAATATTCGAATTAGTTGCTTCGTTGAGATGGCGTATTTGGTATATGCATGCGTCGTCGAGGTGTCGCCTTGCCCACTCTACCCAATATCAACGACACAGCACATCCATGTTGGTCTAGCAGACCGCAACGTATCGAAGGTCAGTTTGAAATGAACGTCGCATGTCGAAAATTTGGGGGCCTAGTAGGAATTTAAGGAGCCCGAGTTGTTGTAGATGCTCTACTATGCATACCAAACATGATTCCATACCCGTGATACGACTAAAGTTTACAGCAACGGGAAGTCGGAAGAAAATTGCTGGCAGGACTCTTAGGCTTCTTAGCCGACGAAAGGGAACAGTTGTAGCATTTATAGGCCGCACAAATGAGGGTGAGTTTGCGGACTGAATGGAAATTTCGTTAGCACATTCTGGACGCGGTAGAGCCGAGCCTAATTCAACATTAGACGTACACAGATGCCCATCTGATTTATAAGATCAATATTACGACGCTGAAAGAAGAGATTGTGCAAGTGCAGAACGACATGATTGAGCGAGGCTTAGTATATTGCATTGGCGCAAGGTCGATGACCAGACGAGTGATCCAGCAGCTTCAGAACATATGCGAGAACCAAGGTTGGCAAAAGTTTGTAGCGATTCAAACCTGCTGCAACTTGTTGAATCGGAAGAAAGAACGTGAGATGATTTCCCACCACCAGAACAATGGTGTCGACATGTCCCTTTAGTGTGCCTTGGCATTCAGAAGACTTGCGCGGCCGTGGAATGGACCGAGCACCGAGCGCTCTGCTCATGCCACGGTTCATGGAGTGGATCTAGATTAGGGCGAGGGAGCGGTCAAAAGTAATGTCCACCGCGTAAAAGCTATCGCCTAAAAGGGGATATCACCATGACACAGGCCTCGATCGCATGTCTGCTAAGCCTAAAGTATTCGAGGCCTATTATTTGTTTAAGTGAGACGAGCCCGCATAGACGAGGCCGTTGATGCGAGCAAGAGTAAAGCTGACAGACGAAATGGCGTGTGTGAAAGAGTCTTGTCAGACGAAGTGCATGACTGCATATTGGTGGGTGCACGTTTCTTAGTGTGAAGCGTAGGCACGTGGTTATTCTCGTTAATATGTCATCAAACGCGCTGCAAGATGATTTCCAGACGAAATCGTGATTTCGATCTCCGTAGAGCATCTACTCCTCTCATACGATACAATACTTTCCTGTGCTTTGGGATAGAGTCTTGAATTCATAGTGAATTTTTCCATAGTTGGAGTCTAGATCATGCGCAATACTATGATGCTGGCTTATTTACAAAATAGGATGCACTGAAAATATGTGCGTGCGGCAGCGTTCCTGCAATTTGACTATTTCTTTAGACGAAGAATATGCTAAAATCGTACGTGCGAAGTCAACCCGCTCGCATTACATGATATGCACCAAGATTGTGCTTGATTCAGCCGTTCGGTGTGTATGAAGCACTACCTGAAATGTACCTTGCACCGAAAGCGTTGGCCTGATGCGTATAAACCTTTTCACCTGTTTTATGATGCGTAAATGTCGACCCCAAGATTGATTCACCGCTTTTGAAGGTACAAATAAACAGGTCACAGATTCAGATCGTCGGCGTTACCCATGCATTTAGACATTTACTCAGCCCAACCAGAATGAGTCAAACATATATTATCGGGGTCTGAGTTTTGAACGCCCGCTTACGTACACGGACGTCGTAGCTGTGAGCCATGCAACTTGCAACGCCATCCGACGTTGTCAAAATTCCGATTCGCATCTTCGAAAATACAACTAATGCCTCTTCTCATGGCGTTGGCCGGCGAAATTTCCGTACAATCTTTTTTCTCTCCCCTTGATCACATATAAACCGATGCGCTCAGGGAATCTAGGAACGCAGCTGCCTCGCTTTGCAAATCACTGGCTCAGTTCTATTAAGGCACCCTCTCATGTTTCGTTCTTTCAAGGTTGTGGCTCTTCTCGCGATTGCTTTCAGCCATGCATTCGCATCAGTGTATGCTGGATATACACTTGAAATGAAGCGTGATTCAGGATCTATGAAGCACAATCCAGACAATCACAAAGCATTGATGGATAGCATAGTGGCCAAGTATACTAAGAATGCGATGAACTATCATCGGAATACAGGCAAACATGCACGATCTGTGAATGCTTCGAAATTGATGAAGCGTTCCGGGAACACGGCTTCACTTGATATGCTCAGATGGAATTGGAATGTCGAGCTTGAATTTGGATCGAACAGGCAGAAACTTTACGTCAAATTCGACACGGGTTCGTCTGATGTGGTGATGGACGGCCGGGGTTACGATCCCTCATCTTCCTCTACTTCTGAAGACCAGCACACAACGTTCAATGCTAATTATGTTAGTGCCAATGCTGGGGGGAAAGTTTACAAAGACGTCGTCGCAATGGCAGGAATTCAGGCGAAGGACGTTACAATTAGTGTGTCTAATGATGACTTCCTTACAATGAATAAGGACGCCGGTATCGTGGGTCTCTCATGGCCTTTGCTAAGCTCTTACAACTCGTCTGAGCCAACTTTCTACGAGGCATTCCAGCGACAGAAGCTTCTCAAAAGTAATGTGTATCAATTTACGTTGAAGGCAGACTCCACCTCGTATCTTGACGTCGGACAAATTGACACGTCAAAGTTTTCGGGAAGCCTCAGCTGGGTCAATGTAAGTCCTAGCGATGGTTATTGGAGCACAGACATTGGTATCAATGGCAATGACTGCTCCGGTATTATCGACACAGGCACAACCATTATTGTTGCTGGCAATGACAAGTTGAAGAATCTTCTCAGCAAGCTTGATGGTGTGACTGTCAAACAGGACGATGATGGAAACTACCAGGGTTGGTTCAATTGCAACAGCCCTCCCGAAATCAAATTCAGTGTGGCAGGCAAGCAATTCACGATGCCGGAAGCGATCATGAAGTATCAGCAAAGTGGTAACGAATGCCGCCTTCCGATGAATGGGATGGATGGCTTTTCCGATTGGATTTTTGGAACCCCTTTCATGGAAATGGCATCCGTTGTGTTTGATTTTGATAACGCACGTCTTGGATTTGCTTCACAGTAAAGGTGGCACCTCATCTTGTCAAACAACGTGATTTGAATCATTCCTTCCACACAACACTCTTTAATACGTTTAGCGTGTCTTCAATGACTATATATCGCACCATCAAATATCTTCTGTACATTAGTTATCCAAATTAGATGTATATACGATGAATTGAACTGTCGATGACATTTAACACAAGGTTCTTAAACTTTACATCAATTATGATTTGGCAGGCGCGCGAGCGAGCGATCACGTCAATCACCTATGCATAGTGGCCTTACGCACTTAGACTCTGCACAACTTCATTGCATTATAATGTTACTGCACTCGATTTTCGCGCGCACTCTACTAGTGCACTTGGGTGACAACGTCAATTTCTCGTTCTACATATTGGTAACAAACACACTAGATTATCCCATGACTTTTGTAGGATCTACATGATATAAAGGGAAATTTCACGTGATTTGGATGGGTGATTTGTCTGAGCAACTTGAGACGTATCTATACAATCCTGATTAAGCTTGATCTTTTTGGCGCATACATTTTAACACCAATGGATGTTTTCCACACACTACCCTGCTGCCCTCTAAATGATTTACGGGAAGGTCCCTAGAGATCTGTCCAATCATATGTCGCGAAAATGAGCAATTTACGGAGAACAAGGAGTAAATAACCAAATGCGAGTGATATGCATGCAAGTGCTGCTGTGATCTTCACCTTTTCGTATTTTGGTAAGACATCCCCCATGAGCACGTGCTATCTCGAGTTGCCCAGCTGAGCAAGATATAAGGCGGTCTCCGACACACTGGATAGATCAGCGAGTACCCAAGCATGGTTTTTGTTGCGCGCTCGATCGCCCTTGTTGCTCTCCTTGCGGGTATTGTGCAGGCTACCCAGCCGATCAAGTCCAACCGGACGATCCTCTTCCATTGTATGTTACCACTATCTAGCTGACCGCGAAGCGCATAACGACTATAAGCACGATCGTCCAGTGTACGATGCTTTTGACCACGGTGTCTACAGCTATGAGTCGGATGTTTGGTACGATGGACATACTAAGGACTTTTACGTCGCTCATACTGCTCTGGGCATTAACCACGACAAGACCTTTAAGACAGTTACACTCGACAAGGTTATGAAGATTCTGGAAGGCAAATATTCGGATGACTACCCATCGTCTAATCCTCAAAAATTCTTGGATGACCCCGACAATAAACCTACTTCTCATCCAGACTGGTACAAGTACTACTCTGAAGGTTTCGGCGGCGTTCGTCCTCTGCAGCTCCTTCTGGAAATCAAGTCTGACGATGCAGAACTTTCCGTCTTGAAATTGGCGAAGCAGTTAGAGCCGCTTCGTGAGCGCGGCTGGCTCACTAAATACAAGGACGGGAAGATCCACTATGGTCCAGTAATTGTAGTCGGCACAGGCGGCACACCATTCGACCAAATTGCTACTAGCTCTAATCGTGACCTTTTCCTCGATTGTCCGGCAAACGGTATTGATGGAACACATTACATTTGGGGTCACACATACACGTACAACTCGACACTTTGCCCACTGGCGTCGTCAGGCTATTCTGACGTCAAGCATGCTAATCATGGCATTCTTCCTCCCCGTAAGTCAGCCATCACCCAATTCCACAAGGTCATCGAGACTTCTCATCACCACGGTGCAACAACACGCTTTTATGGCATCCTCGATCTACCGTCCAGGATTGAAGACTTCAACATGTTGATTCAACAGGGCTCAGACTGGCTTAACATTGACGACCTGAATGACGCAAAGCGTTATTCGCACTAATTCAATAGACGTTTTTAATAATATGTTGTCACGTGGTCGCACGCACCACACTTGTTGAAATTAGCAGCAAAGGGAACATTGTATTTTGGTCGATCGGTAATTTTGTGATTGTAACAAGTCACTTGTTGCGCCTACTTCTCAACATATCAAATACAGCTGTGGTTATCGCCGCGTTCATTCTTGTTTTCGCACGTCCGCCCCTACTAGTAGAAGCGGGTAAGTATGGATGAGGGGCAGTCAAGTTTAGGCGCTGGTTCAGATGGCTGGACTTCGCGAACAGATCCGGAGTCTGCTGGCGACTTTCCCCAGAACGGCCACACAAGCCGCGATACTATCGGGGACACTCATGACGACGTGAACTTGCGTAAGACTGCTCTGTCCGGAAGGCCAAGACCTCCAGCTGTGCCTAAAATGGAAGAGATACCCCTAGTGACTGATGAGACCGGTGAGCGAGTTCGTGAGAGCTTTGGCGCATTTTTAGAAAGGTTCGTAAACCAAGGTTGCTCACACACGATTGCCGCTTATCACCAGATACATGGCAGATCGGCCTTCTCAGTCAGAATCCATCTATGTTGAACAACTCTTTGCCATGCGAGATTATGGTCGTACAACGCTGTACGTCGATTTTCGACATATTCTCGATTACGATGAAGTCCTTGCACGTGCCATAAGCGAACAATATTACAGATTTTTGCCTTATCTCCGGCGCGCGCTAATTGAGTGTGTGAGTGTATACATCCCGGGCTACCTTTACTTAAATGCGCACATGGCATCGACGGCCTCCTCAGGCCTCGTCACTCGCGATTTCTCACTCTCATTCCACAACCTTCCCATTGTATCAGGCATTCGGTCCTTACATACGGATAAGGTTGGCCGTCTGCTTGCTGTAAGTGGGACGGTCACACGTACCTCCGAAGTACGCCCTGAACTCATTGTTGGCACATTTACATGCGTCGAATGCAAGACAAGTATACCCGATGTCGAACAACAATTCCGATACACAGAGCCCATCATGTGCCGGAATCCCATGTGTCAAAACCGGACACAATGGGAATTGGATGTGGAAAAAAGTCGCTTTTGTGACTGGCAAAAAGTACGCATCCAAGAAAATGCAAATGAAATCCCCACTGGTAGCATGCCTCGCAGCATTGACGTGATTTTGCGCTCAGAGATTGTCGAGCGCGCCAAAGCTGGGGACCGCTGCATTTTTACTGGCACTTGTATCGTATTGCCAGATGTGTCCCAGATGGGCGTTCCTGGTGTAAATGCGCAAATTCAACGTCAAACTCAGCCTGGCAGTGCTGTAGAGGGTATCGCGAATCAGGGTGTCACGGGTCTCAAGTCATTGGGGGTTCGCGATTTGACTTATCGTACTGCCTTTTTGGCTTGTATGGTGCAAAGTGGTGATGGTCGTTCTGACCAGAGTGCCAGTATTACGGAAGAGCAAGAGGATGCCCAAACTGTGCTCAGTGGTCTTACAGAACAGGAGCGTGAGGAATTAGAAGCTATGGTCGTCAGCACGGACATTTATCCACGACTTGTTCGCAGCATGGCGCCCACCATGTATGGACACGAAATTATAAAAAAAGGTATTCTATTGCAGTTAATGGGAGGTGTGCACAAACAGACAAAAGATGGGATAAATCTTCGCGGCGATATCAATATATGTATCGTAGGCGATCCCAGTACAAGCAAGTCCCAGTTCCTAAAGTATGTCGTTGGATTTTTGCCGCGCGCCGTCTATACGTCTGGCAAGGCCTCGTCTGCAGCTGGTTTGACGGCAGCGGTGGTTCGAGATGAAGAGACGGGCGAATTCACAATCGAGGCTGGTGCTTTGATGCTTGCAGACAATGGCATTTGTGCAATCGATGAGTTTGACAAGATGGACCTGTCTGATCAAGTGGCCATTCACGAAGCCATGGAGCAACAAACCATCTCTATCGCCAAAGCTGGCATTCAAGCCACTTTAAATGCACGCACGTCTATTCTTGCAGCAGCCAACCCGATGGGTGGTCGATACAACCGGAAACAAACATTGCGTGCCAATGTTGCTATGAGTGCCCCCATCATGTCCCGATTCGACTTATTTTTTGTTGTACTTGATGAATGCAACGAAGCTGTTGACTGGAACATAGCACAGCACATCGTGAATATTCATCGTTTCCGCGATGCTGCTATTGCCCCGGAATTTTCAACTGAAGCTCTGCAGCGTTACATCCGGTACGCTCGCACATTCCAGCCGAAATTGACTCCCGAAGCAAGTGATGTATTGGTGGAAAAGTATCTGCACTTGCGTCAAGATGACTCTGGTGGTTCTGTGGGTCGTAATTCATACCGCGTCACTGTTCGTCAATTGGAAAGTATCATTCGATTGTCAGAAGCCATCGCTCGTGCAAATTGCCGGTCTGATATTACGCCTGCTTTCGTACGCGAAGCCTATTCTTTGTTGAGGCAATCCATTATTCATGTCGAGAAGGACGACATTGCCATCGATGCTGTCGACGAAGAGCCCGCAGCGGCTGATGCAGCAACGCCAGCGGCTCGTCCCATGACTCCAGCAGGTGTGGACAATGGTCAAGCAGCACCCACTAGGCGAAGCATCACGTACGACAGATACATGGAACTCGTCAACCAGCTTGTCCTCAAAGTTAATACGGTGGAACGCGATACGTCACAGGGCATATCTCGGGAAGCCCTGGCACAATGGTACCTCGAGGCCCATGAGAACGAAATTGAATCCGTGCAGCAACTCCACGAAGAGTCAGATCTGATCTCGCGCGTGATCTCCAAACTAGTCAAAGATGGATATTTAGTGAGCCTTCCTGTTGACGATGCTGAGCGCGTGCTTGGCGGGCCAGAGCAAGTGCTTATGGTGCATCCACAGGTGGATGTTGATAGTCTCCAGTAGAGATGGTGGGGCATGTGTGTACTTATTAGTCATCTTTCCTCCATGGCCACCGTTAATCATAGTGACACTCGCGGCAGCATAGCCTGCACAGTCAGGACCTTGCCAAATGAACGCATAGCGACGTCCTTCAAAGATTGCAACGTTCGGCTAGAATTTTTTCCCGCCCAGCGAATACTGGAGAGCCGAGGAACATGTGTTATTTCTTCACGTCGCGTAAGCACATTGTACTAACACGCTAGCTTGTTTTCGTGAGCCATACACTCCATAATGAACTTGATTCTCTGAGCGTGCCTCTTGAAAAGCTTAGTACAGGAAAATATGTCGTACCTATACTTTGGGCGCCTTACTGGCAAGCCACTATTGCTCACTTTACTGATGGTTCGCATGATCACGGGCAAATCACTATACGTTTCTTGGAAGGGAGTGGCGCATCTTTTCAACAAATAATCCGGCGTGCCCAAGACGCTTGGTTCGTCGAGAGACAATCTAGTGACTATTTACGTACGTACTTCTATGGTCTCATCATCGTGCAGCTCGATATGAAGAGCAGGGTATCATCAACAACGTGCAAAACCACGAAGAGGTGAACGAGGGGCATTTGCTATCGCCACCTTCCTACGACGATGCAACATAGCAATAGAGCCTGCATACGCGCAGTTCAATAACTGAGTAAGCCCAACTGATACCTAATACGTACGGCTTGAATCTGAATGAAGCTTTGCGTTGGGCAATCTTTTTCTTGTCTGCCTCGAACTGCGCTCGTAGCGACGCAAATTCTATAATCTGGTTAGTCAAGATCCATCCGGACGTACGCTGTCTCTTCTTCTCGCGGAACTGGAACCGATAAAAATCTGTAAGCTCCTTTGACTTTTTCTTTTCCGGGTGTTGGCGCAGCTCTTCTTCAAATTCTGGGGTAATCGCGGCAAATGTATTGTCTTCGCCGCCTGAACGACCATACTTGTTTCCTCTTTGAACAATCACAAAACCGTCTTCATCAAGTAGTTCGCCATTTTCGCCCATGCTTGCTGCTTTGATGCCGACACCCAAACTTGTCGTGGTATCACCGCGTGCGCGCTGCTCCATAAGCCATTGAGGATGTGATCGGATCCATGAGTACCGGGCAATAGCAGAATCTGCATGTTTCTTAATTGCTTCGTGTGGTGGACGATGTCGACGGAATCGTTCAATCATATAAGAAACCCCAATAAGACGCTCATCTTTACCGCGGGACAGCTTCCATACATGAGGCTTGTTTTCAAAACGTTTCGGTAACCGAATCGCACGTTCGAGTGACGTCGTATCAAGAAACACAACATGTGCACTCGAACTCGATCCCAGCAAGCGATCAGTGGGTTCCAGTGACGGCAAAGGTTCCACGTCAGGTGGTCCCGTACCCTGCTTAGGTCCGGGGGCGGGCACTGTAGCGTCTTCTCCTTTTGAATCGAGAACATTGTGCAAATAAATAGATTCTACAGACCCTGCTTTGCGAAACAGGTCGCGCAACGTTTTGCTCGTCGTATCTGGCGGCACATTTACAACAAACAGTGTGCGATTGATAGGGTACGTCGCATCATCATTCGAACTGGCATGAATTTTGATATACATGTAGTGAACAGTATCATTTTCATACGACACGGGAAGCGCTGTGAACCCGCTCATTTCCTGCATAACGATGCAGCCTAGATCCGTCCGACGAAAAAAGCCTGGGTCAAAGATCGTGACGCACTAGAGAAAAAATTTTTTGAAGCGGCTACTAACTCAGCAATGATACACACTCGCATTAAATTATTACCTACGTCCAAAACGTGCCATGATTAACATCTTTCCGCCCAAGCATCACCATGTGGACACGTACAGCGCTCGTTCGCACAGTCGGCAGGCTGCGTACGCGCTCCTTGCACACGAGCGCAACATGTCTTACGGAAGATATATCGAAAGATATGGACTACGTACTGACGCAAGATACGATGCCGCTCTCTCAATTGCCAGAATACCGCTTTGATGACATTTCAACCATCGGTCATTTGCGACTACAGAAAGAGCGGCAAATGCTTAAATATTATCGAGTGATGGCAAACGAGTTTCCAAAGCTCAAGGGTGTGTATTGGTTTGACTCACATATAAGAATTGCATGAGCCCTTTATCCCACCATCACCATCTTCTTTCCTTACCATGAAATTCACTCACTACCAGGGTGAAGCACACCCCGACACTCGAAAGGTTGTACTCACATTTCATATCAAGGATTTATTTAATGGGGAGGTGCTCTCTACGCCGTTGTCCAAACACAAGTTCTTACTTCTGGCTGGGCCACGTTGGCAACCTCCAAATGCTTCCTTTGTTGAGCGCTGGAACACAGCTTTATCAAAAGGCGAAAACTTCCTCAGCGATATTTGTCAAAAGGAAGATGATCTAGGTTCTGTGAAGATTGCATCAAATTCCATGCCGCACGAGTCTCAGAACATGAAATGGTGTAGTGATGTGTTGGACCGCATGGTATCTGAAGCGAATGTACGTGTAAAATCTCTTTTGTATACGCGTATTCTTACAATTACAGGCTAAACCTACCTTTTCAGACGTGCCACTTGATGTCCGTCCTTACATCGCTTCCAATGCTCGGGGCGGCCGCACACCTCGACCATCCAAGAGCGATTTTCCTAAAGAGTGGCTTCCGTAGCCTAGCGAGCCCATGCTAGGCATGACACCGTCAGCCAATGATTACGCTCATATATCGGCTCATCATCTTCTCCCTCATTACCCCGATGGAGCAAAAACGGTCGCCGACCACCTGTGAGACTTGGTGATTGGTTCTCGTCCCACGTCCCACCTACTTCGAGTTCCAGGACGTGTTCACTACCTTCCAGTGATGTGCTTTGTTTTTCGTTCGTGCAACTTGGCCACATGTCTTGGTTTGGTAGAGGCACTAGAACGAATCCTGCGGCGATAGCAAGCCGGAAGAATTGAATAAGCACGCGCCGTCCAGTATGGAGTCCCGCTACCATATAGATCCGCGCGTCCTGTGACTTCGAAAGCAGATTTTTGATAGAGCGTAACAAAATGTCATGTGAAAAGCGCTCCCAAACGCAGTCAGCGAGTAGGATCACATCAAAGTGCGTATGGTTTGGTGGTAACAAGTCTAATACATCATCCATGGCATGGCCCCAAGAGTGACCCGCTGCAACAATAGGCGCCATTCTCCTGTTGGGATTGGCATCTCTAGTAAATTTGATATTTGAACGTAGTGCACCTACAATCGCATCATCATCATAGTCTGTGACAACGACTTTTTGTGGCGCTGAGCTTAATGCTGCCGTTAAGCTTGGAAGTCCTGTCCCGGCCCCAAGCTCCAACACACATTTGTCTGAAAGATCCACGCATTTTGTATAGATAACGTCTGCAAGTAACATGCCCGCTCGCCACTGTCTATGCGCAAACAACATGTAAATGTTGGTGTCAGGCACCATGATAGGGATAGCAGGGGGTGACTCTGTGTTGCCCTTCAACAAATCCAAGCACTTTGGGTAAAATACAAAACGAGATCCAGGATATCCAAACGATGGATGGAATTCATTTCTGTTGCAAGATGTCCTCTCATCATCGACTACATCAACCATTCTTCCTTCCGTCAGCACACAAGGCCTGCGTTTGGGATCCAGAAAATGCATAATTGTGAAAATAAGGCCTCATGACTAAAAGTTGACAGACAGACAGACGGCCTGTGGGTAGACTTGGCGACTGGCATAATCGCATCTCTCCCTTTGTCTGTCTGGCGTGATGATGGTCCCTAGATCATTCCGCTTACCGGTGCAACTGGCCCTAGCTCGGCCGCGCGTGTTGCTGATCCGCTCACAGAGAGCCCCATTCGTTTCTCGGTCGCATCCTGCACGCTCAAATGCTACCAACCCACCACCTCCGCCACCCCAGAATGATTCGCCCAACTCGGGTTCGCCTTCAGATCTGGATGCAAAAAAGTCGGATGCTCCTTTCAAGAAGGGGCTTCAACTCGACATTGATGCTTCTTCTCTCGTAGATGCTCAGTCTATATCAGGCCCGTCCGGCGAAGATGGTCAAGATGGCTCTAGCACGCAGCGCACCAACGCGAAAGCGCGATCTGACTCGAATTCAAACCAGTCGGACTTTGGCCAACGCATCATGACACAGGGTGCCATTATTGGTTGTATTCTTCTCGCTGGATATGGTGTATGGATGTTAGGCCGTGATCTTGATGAACGTGAGCATGAAGTCTTCCATGATAAGGAGGGTGTAAACTCATTCTTCGGCCGCCTTAAACTCCGGTACGATGTCATGCGAGAGGGTGTGAATAAGCCCGTATGGGACCATCTCTTGCCCGATCCTCTTCCGTATCCATACTCACGCCCATACACGCTTGTGTTGGATCTCGATCAACTTCTTGTTGCTTCGTCCTGGAGTACCTCACACGGTTGGCGCACAGCGAAACGCCCCGGACTTGATTACTTCTTGGGCTACCTTTCGCAGTGGTACGAAATTGTTCTTTTCACCACACAGCCCTTCTATGTTGTCGAAAAGATTATTGAGAAACTCGACCCTGACCGCCGCTATATTGCGTACCAACTTTTCCGCGAAAGCTGCCGCCAGTCCGACGGCAAGCTGGTAAAGGATATCCGCCACTTGAATCGCGATCCGAAGAAGGTCATTATGTTGGACATCAATCCTGAACATGTCTCATTGCAGCCTGAAAATGCGATTGTGCTGGAGCCTTGGAAGGGCGATAAGCATGACCGTGATTTGCTTGGTCTGATTCCTTTCCTCGATGCCATTGGAATTTACGGCGTCGATGATGTTCGCAAGACTCTCCAGGCATACCAAGGAAGGCACATCCCCACCGCGTACGCTGAGAGCGAAGCTCTTCTCAAGAAACGCTATGAAGACGAATGGCGCGCTAAGAAAGAACGTATGGGCGGTCTTTCGAGCCTCTTTGGCAGCGTCACTAGCGGTCAGTCTATGAATGAACCTCCCAAAACATTCTTAGAACAGGAACGTAAGCGTTTCTTGCAGGGCTATTTGGAGGACCAAAAGTTCTGGCTTGAAAATGGGGAGAAGTTGCGGAAGCAGATGCAGGAGGAACAAGAGAAGCAGTTGCGTGAAATGAAAATGAATGCTTGGGAGGGTGTCACACGGATTTTCTCGGGCGCTCCTCCGCCACCGGAGCATCACCAGCCACCTCCAGGTGAACAACCGGCAACGCCGTAAACGATGACACCTTAGCTTATGCCAGTCCAAAATCACTCGAGAACGCGGTAGTATGCAGACAAGTAGATGACTAATCAGAAATTCGCAGGTTCGTCGCTGCCAGACCTGTTTGCTGTGTCTCATCGAACTCACCATAGTCGTGTCCTGATCTTTTGCTGCAAAGCCCAGCACTAGCAGCCAATGTCCGGAGCGGTCCAGGAAGTAAGAAGGTGCTTGCTCAAGCTTGCCCAATCATGGCCAAAAGATCCCCTCCGTCCTAACATGGACTTTGGCGAGGCTATTCGACGCGCAACTGAAGCTGAACTCTCTGGCCCGGAAGCCAAGCGCCATCTCGCCGAATCGCGCAAATCTCTCGCCGCACTGGAGAGAATTCGCAGCAGTGAAAGCTTGCGTGAGGTATGTATACTCGAGCATCTAACTGAGAAAAAGTACCCTACACCACGAAACATCTTGCAGCCGGCCTCGTCCCCGTCACACTATACACAACTCGTTGAGGCCATGAACCGTGTATCGCGCGGACAATCAGTCGCCCCGAATTTCGTTCAGCGTTTGCGTCACTTTTTCGGACTTCCTGTAAATTAGATCTGTGCACACAAGCCAAGTCCCTCTTGTTCCTTGACCGTATACAAAAGACGTCCTGTCTGCAAACCATGTTCCAGGTTTCGTAGACACACAGCTTCCATATCCGTTTGTGTTTGCAATGTAAGCGTTCCGACATGTGGCAAAAGCAAAGCTTTACTTGTAGATAGACGCGAGAGTCCAGGGTGAATTTCCGGCTCTTTTTCGTACACATCGAGTCCTGCTCCGGCAATTACGCCCTGATCAAGAGCATCGACAAGCGCGGCTTCATCTACAATAGGGCCGCGTGCCGTGTTAATCAAAATAGCATGCGATGGCATACGCGCCAACTGCGCGGCACCAATAAGATGGTGTGTTTGTGGGGTAAGTGGGCAATGCAGACTGACCACATCGCTTTGGCCCAAAAGCGAATCGAGCGAGAGCGCATACTCCATGCGTTTCCCCTCTGGCATACCTTGCATTTCAAGCTCCTCACTTAGCCGTGTCCGGTTGTGATACACAATATGCATGCCTAAGGCATGCGCAGCCTTACGTGCAAGAGTACGCCCAATTCCGCCCGCACCAACAATACCAAGCGTTAGTCCTTCTGGATCACTGGCATCTCGGAACGAAAACTGTGAATTAAATTTTCCCGCCTGCATTTGCCCAATAGCTCGTGGAAACTGGCGCAGGGCTCCAAGGAGCAAAAAGAGCGCCGTGTCTGCGGTGGCCTCATTGACTACGGTCGGCACGTTGGCCACTTGAATCCCACGTTCGGTAAGTGCAGGAACATCAACTGAACGTCAGAAACATGCTTCAAACATACGCTGATCGTAGCCTGATCCATTGTGCACAATGAACTTCAACGAATCAGGCAGCGCTCTGACAAGCTCAGGGTCAAAGCGACCAGAAATACGAATTGATCTTGCGCCACCAAAATGTCGATACATGCCACGCACATTTGCGAATGGACCTCCCGGAGCAAATGCTTGTATGAGCTCTTCACGCGATTTCGTGTGATTGTACTGCGTGTCAGATCATAATGCCTGTTGAGTTTCGTCACGTACCAGCAACTCCGTGTGTGCTGTGAGACGCTCCAAATCCTTCTTTGCCAATTGTACTTCATCCATTAACAACACCTGAGGTCTTGTCGAGTAGGATGCACGCGCATACTTGAGGCACGAGACCAGCGAGCGTCGGGCCGTTCGCAATGTCAAGACCATAGTGGGTCGAGGGCAAACTTCGCTTCCTCCACGTTCGGCGGTCCGTGTGCGCTCTAATTGTACGCGCGTACATGCATGTTGGACAAGGTACTGGAACTAGTTGTGTACGTGACCTAGCCACTTATGAAGCACCGTTATCGTGCTGGTTCATGCCTATCGTGCACTGGCTGCTGTGCCTACGCCACATACCCGTTCTCATCATGCGTGGGGCGAGGCCTCTATTGTCCATGAGTTAGGTTCAAGTCGGCGGGTAGGTTCTGTTCGTCGACGAGCTGCCATCGCTGAAGCCCTTCGTGTTGTGGCAGTTTGGGTACGTTGATTAAGCTTTTCTAATGCATGAGTGTGCATACCAATGTGTGCGGCCTGTGTTGGTCTATCCGCTCGTGTGGATTTTGCCGTTCATGGCTACAGCTCAATTACTGTGGCTTTTGTGGATGATGTTGCACCCACCGATGGCCTCCTATGTTATATATGCAAGTATCTTGCCTTGGATTCACAGGAACGAGGCATGGATCGATGAGATCTCACTATGGGCATTGGGCGCGTGGATTTTCATTTCCAACCAATACCGGCGGCTTTTCAACGGCTATGACCTTACACGTCGCAATGAGGGCGATAGTCAAGAGGCACTGGAGGTGGACGTGAGTTTGTGCATCCAGCCAGATGAGCGGAAAGACCAACTCACCCCCGTCGATATCATCACTCCAAGAAAAGTCTCAACGACAGCTCCTTCAGCTTCACGACCTGCTGCCTTCCGAGTGTCTTCGACGCAACAGAGATCTGCTGAGTCTTCCTCTCCGCCATCTCCTAAGCTCTCCTCGCAAAAGCGCTATGCGCATGAAACACTGCAGAATTTGCCATCATTGTCTCGACCACGTTCCACTCGGTCTTCTCCAGTAACGTTGCTTTCAAAGGAACGTAGAAGTCATTCTCCTACTCCCGCTCCATCTTCGCACGAAGTCAAGAACAAGCTTTCTACATCATCGTTCAAGCCATTACCTTCCGAGCCGCGTTCTTCAGGAAACTCATTACCCACATCCGACGCCGATGCTACAAAACACAAAGCCCTGCGTTCGTCTCGAGCTCAACCTGCACAATCTTCTCGCCGATCTGAATCAGCTTATCGCACTAGGGCATCTACGAAACCTAGCAGAATTCCCTCGTTAATCAAACAGCCTAAACGAACTTCACCAGACTCTCTTGCTGCTCAAGATCGTGCTCCCAAACGTCGCAAAGCACCGTCTCAGCAAAACAAAACCCAACAAACCTCCGTCACCTCCAAATCAACACACGCCCGACCTCCTGACACTTCGCCCGGCATCCGCACTCGTTCACAACGTGCTCGTGCACAAGCCTCCAAATCTCGTTCATAATGAGAACCAAATTCTCCACACCCTGTTTCATAATATCAATCACGCCGTCACTATGAGCGCACCTGCCTCGACCTTACCGCCTCTCGTTATGCAGCTCATCGTTGATCGTGAGCTGATAAAGGTACGTTCCATAGTGAATGATACTCTTATGGTAAAAGTCGGGTTGGACTATGGGGCCTATGATGGCTCAGGCGGCGCATGCATCGACGGCTGTATGTGACACAGCACGATACCACTAAATAACACAGGTCCTTGTTGAGACGCACCACCGTCAAGATACCAAAGACTATATAAGCCACAATAACCTACCACACATGCACAAAATTATTCTTCAAACTCCCAAAAATGTCCCGCTGAAAGAGCTTGCCTCCCAATTATCGGCTGAATCAGACACGAGTATGCCTCCTCATTATCTTTGGATAGAACAGCCAGAAAATATCCCCACCTGCCTTGCCATTGCACCAAACAGAAAACCAACGGTATGTGGTCTGAGAAATTCTCACATCAAATAAAAGGTCTTGACAGACATATTGAAAAAATGTACATTGCTACGCAGCTAAATTGGATTTAGGTATAGGCTACTGCTGATGAAGAAGCTGATGGATCTCTCGGTCAAAAGACTCGATACGAATTGGCATCTCAGCAATATAGAATGGATTTTTCATGACATGATCCACATAAAGTTCATTTGCTCGCTGCAAAATACCTGCGGCATTGGTCTGTGCAGGATATGTGAGTAACACAAGCTTAGTGCCAGTTTCCGTCATTTTCACATATATAATTAGACCATCAGCCTCTAAAACTTCGAAGCCTTGACTCGATTTATCTGGCGTAGGAATGATTCGGGAGGTGATGGCATGGATACCGTGCAATGTGCCTGCCAATATAAGGTAATCGTTGGACGTCAACTCGGGTTCTTGGTTTCGCTTATGCGGGTAATCGAAGTGTTCAGACTGGAAAACGAGACCACCAGCTTTGTTGATGATCCACAAGGATGACATACTCCGATCGAGGATCAACGTCACAAATCGAACCGTTCCTCCCCACACACGCAAAGGCCCCGTCGCCACGTATGTATCCCTAAACGTCTGAGCCAGGCCTGGGGCGTATCAGTGTGCCTCACGTGCTTAGATCACGTGTTCCAATCGTTGTCGACGGCCTTTTTTTGGCAGAACGACTGATCCATCAATGCTAGGACTCACAATGCGAGCTGATCTGGTGGCCGTGCTGAGCGACACCACGCTACGTGAGCACGCGGATGAATGTTGCATCCTGATTTCTCGCGTTTTTCCTGAAGAGAAAAGAGCGGAGTGGAGCGATGCGTTGACGAAAGAGGCCTCGCTGGCCGATGAATCGTCTGATGATTCAACGGCAAAGGCTAAAGCGCGTGAAGTGGTAGCCAAATTGACGCAGTCGATACCAGGGTTGATTGAATGCACGGATCGCGAACTTGAAGGATTGTACAATCTAGTTATGGCTCTTCTTATCAAGTATTATGAAACCGAAGAAGAATCGTTCTGTAATTTGGTCATGCACTTGGTAAATGTCATGAGCGACACTCAATCGTCTGCGGCTATGGAACGGAGTATCATCAAATATCGGATTCTTTCCAACATTTTTAATCTCTTACCAACGGCCTCTCCTCTGCGCCTTCGTGTTTTTAAAGCACTTTTAACGTTGGTATCCATGAATGGAGACATGGACTTCTTGGACGTGGCTCTTCAATCTGTTCCTATTTGGCTTGCTCAATGGAACATCTCCTCTGAGGAAAAACATGAGTGTCTTTGCCACGTAGCTGACGCTCTCCAATTGCCAGATTGTGGACCAGCCTACATGGATCGTGCTTACGAGTTTGAGCTCATTCATCTGCGCTTCATTTCTGGCGAACAATCACTATCGAACGAAGTGCGCTTTTCTGCGGCCGAAAATGCTATTGCCAATATTTTACGCCTTCCGAAGCTCTTTGAAATGGAAGAAGTCTTGCGCGTCGCAGATACACTGAATTTAGGAACCTCGCCAATGCTCTCTTTGCTAAGACTGATCGTCAGCGGTACTCGTGCGGACTTTGAACAATGGGCGCAATCTTCTGATGGAAAGGGTGCACTTGAGCGTCTTTCGCTCGATGCATCTGAACTGACACACAAAATGCGTCTCCTTGATTTGGCGTCCCTATGCGCACGCAGTGTGTCGTCGGAAGTGTCGTATCAAGATATGGCCCAGACGCTTGGTGTCAGTGTAGACGAAGTGGAAGCCTGGGTCATTGATGTTATTCGCGCTGGCCTTGTTTCTGGCAAGCTTTCTCAAGTGAAACGCTCTTTCCGGGTTTATCGCTCAACGTATCGGACGTTTGAAAAGTCACAATGGGAGTCGCTGGAACAACGTTTGTCACAATGGCAGCACAATATCCAAACGCTTCTCAAGACTATGCAAAATGCTCGTACGCAGGCACCTCAAGCCTTAATGTCTGAACATCAAACCACCTCTGTTGCAACGTCCTCAGCAGAGTCTAACAATACGCCTGCCACTGCTTAGACTCAAGCACAAAATCTGAAAGTGAGAGAAGAATATCTAGATATGTACTTGGCATAGAAACTACGAGAGGCTCTTGCCCATGCTATACCGTGTTAACATGCTTTGCCACTTACAATTTCCGCTTGCTAAATGCGAGCCACCATCGACTGGGAACGTCGTCCACGTAGATTTTGTCGAGCAAACGAGATACCGTCTCCTGGCGAGCTTGAGTGAGGTATTGACGAAGAGCGTCTGGCATGAATAAATCAACAATACATACCTGCATCTGCACGACTATTTGGGAGCGAATAAAGTGTGCTCAGTGGGAACTGCGCATCTCCCGGGAGCGCGAATGCGTCCACGGCATACGACGACAAGTGCTTGTATGCCTCATTTTTCGTCCACGTCGTTGGCGCTGCTGCTATGCGCGAAAGGCAGTCAGAAATGAACAGAATTAGATAGATCAAAGTACGATCTGCGGCCCCTTTGATCTCAAAGTTACGAAATAGCGAGTTTGCGCGGAACAAGTCGATAGCCTCGTCCACAATGTCAGGCCGCGATGGGTCCGCTGAATGTTAACGCGCCAAAGTCTTTCAAACACACCTGGTAAGGGAGCAGGACCACGGATTTTTGAATTCAGCGGGAGAATGGCGGCACCAGCCACCTGCCGGACGTTCAGTTCGTCATTGTACGAAGAATGATATGCTGGCATAGCCGTGGTCCCTGCGTACGTAAATGGATAAACGTATCGTCTCAGCGGCCGGACAGACAAAAGCTGGGGAACGTTGGGAAAGACGTGTTATGTCGTACCTACTAGGTACGTGGTGCTAGCTACTTGAGTGCTTGGCCACTTCGTGTAGAGCCTGAGGCGATTCGACTACGCAACGCCTCATACTTTAGACGCTGCTCAGGCGTCACACTGGGCTGAACTCTGTCGAAGGCGTGTACGAAGTGGTTTTGATACACAAGTACACGCTCTACAGGTTCTGAGTCATCAGTGTACTGGAGTGGCGATACAATTTTCTCGCGCAGCGCCGTCACGGCAGCTTCCCTTACCAATGAAGCCAAGTCAGCTCCACTATATCCATCCGCTCTGTGATCATGTGCAATCAGTTCAAGTCGCACTGGTTGGTGCTCGAGATCTTGTGGATCAGTACTTGTGGCCAAAGGTGTCATTTTCGTAAGTGCTTGTAGGATATCTAGGCGTTCATCAGGCGACGGCAAGTCGACATACAAGAGTCGATCTAGTCGGCCAGGACGACACATAGCTGGGTCGATCATATCCGGGCGATTTGTTGCTGCAATAACATACGTCTGAACACGAGATTCAAGCCCATCTAATTCTGTAAGAAGCGTGTTGACAACTCGTGCTGATGCTTCGGACTAAAAAAAAAGTTAGAGTATTTGCGCTCGGGCTCATATACGTACCAAAGTATCATCGCGACGCGGCACAAGCGCATCAAGCTCATCAAAGAAAATGACACACGGAGATGATGCTCGCGCTCGAGCAAATACTTGTCGGACCGCTTTTTCACTTTCGCCAACATATTTGTTCAGTAGTTCAGGGCCTTTGACACTGATAAAATTGGCGCGACTTTCATTAGCAACAGCTTTGGCTAACAACGTTTTACCGCATCCAGGGGGACCCCATAACAACACGCCACAGCTTGCACTAATGCCTAGGGAGCGGAACAATTCAGGGCGTCTTATTGGTTGCACAACAGCCATGCTAAGCTCCTCCCGGATCTGGTGCAAGGCTCCTATGTCGTCCCACGTCACGTCTGGAACAGTTGCAAAGCCTTCACGTTTCGAGGACGGCTGTACAACTTTCAGAGCTTCCAGAAAGTCATCATTGGTAATGGCCAAGTGCTCAAGCTGCTCATTCGATAAAGGATTCACGAAGCGCTTCAAGAACATGGCAATGGATGAAGATTGCACTGAATCAGGAAGACCTTCCAAGAACCCTGGTCCTGCCAAAATTCGGCCTTCCTCTTCTTTGATGAGCTTCCTTTCAACTTCTGATTCTTGATCCTCGTTTGAAACTTGTGTCTTAGTAGCAACTTGTTTATACTCGATTGGGGCTTCATCATCACACTGCATTGATTCTTGCGTGTCATGTAAATGCTGAAATATACGCTTTACGGCAATGATCCCTGCAGCAGCAGTCAGCGAAGTCAAGTCAGCTCCAACATAACCAGGTGTACGCTTCGCAAGATACTTGACATTGAAATCACCCGCCAAACGAAGTTTGGCACAAAGAACTTGAAGAATTCTAAATGTAAGTCTTCGTGAAAGCGAGTGAGAAAAAAACGTACTGTTCACGCCCATGTTCATCAGGAACACCGAGTGAGATTTCATGGTCAAAACGGCCCGCACGACGGAGCGCAGGATCAATCGCATCAGGTCTATTCGTGGCACCAAGTACCATAACGGGTTGTCCCTCTTCTCTCTCCCAAGCAAGTTCGTCGAGACATGTTAAGAGCTGAGCAACAATGCGGCGTTCCATTTCACGCTGCGCTGTTTCACGTTTTGGTGTAATAGCATCAATTTCATCCACAAATAGAATACATGGAGCAATGCTCTTGGCTTCGTCAAAGGTATCCCGCAAAGCTTTTTCCGACTCTCCAGAAGTACCTGACACAATTGATGGAGCACTAACCGATAGGAAGGGTACACCCAATTCACCTGCCAAAGCCCCCGCCATCATAGTTTTACCACACCCTGGTGGTCCATGAAACAAGACGCCACGCGGCGGCGTGACACCTGTGTGAAGGTAAATTTCTGGATGGCAGAGAGGCATAGCCACTAGCTCCAAAGCTTTCTCAATAGCTGCAGCCATGCCTCCAATGTCGCGCAAACGTGTCGGGGGAGCCGCGTACTTGTCGTCTGCAGGCAAAGATTTCATTTTTCCTCGCTTAGATACCTGTTCCCGTGACGATCGAGCTTTCCGTTTCATGCTTTTGTCTTTCTTATCCGAGGGTGCAACTTCGCCAGGCGTGTTTTCAAGCCCCTCCTGCTTACATTCTGCACGAGATTGTGCAGCTGCCGCTGCTGCACTTCCAGTGGGAGGAGTGCCATTCAGAGATATGCGCGTGCGCTGTTTGCTCCATGCACCAGTGATAGCAGCATTCATGCCGTCGCTTCAAGGGACGATGAACACTGCGTGGAGAAAAAGGCCATTATTTTGCAAATTTTTCAAAACCCTTTGTCGGGGATCTTGCAGACGTGCACACACGCGTCGTTGATTTTATGTGCGTCTCAGTCCACTAGGCATGGTAGGGAATGCCAGATATGTGCCAAAAGAAGAGCAAACAGAAGAAGACTTACACTGGATGAAACAAGCTCTGAAGATGGCTAAAGAAGCGATGGATCATGCCGAAGTGCCAGTAGGCTGCGTTTTCGTGCGCGATGGACAGATCATAGCCCAAGCAAGGAATCGAACGAACGAGCTTGCCAATGTACGTCGAGTATATTTGACACCAAGGCCACGCGGCATGCTGAGCTTGAAGCTATTGATGAAATACTAAGAAAGATGCCACCGAAAAGCCCAAAGTTTGGACTAGAGCCTCACGCAGGTCCACCAGGTGACAATCCTATGCTCACAACAACATTATATGTGACCATCGAGCCATGTCTGATGTGTGCATCTGCACTACGTCAAATCGGCATTCAGCGCGTAGTATTTGGCGCAGGAAATGAACGATTTGGCGGTAATGGTACAGTACTGCCAATTCACTCAAGGTACGTTGCATCCAATTAATGCAAGCACTGCGCTTCCATTTTCACCCACTTATGAATCAATTGGTGGATACCTTCGAGAAGATGCAATAATGATATTGCGTCAATTTTACATGACAGAAAACACCAAAGGTATGCTGCTAAGCACTAACTCAGCTCCCAAACCGAAAGCCAAAGCTCGCCGGGTTTTAAAGACAGAAATTTATCGTACGTATCTAAGCCGACTTTATTTTGTAACAACAGCGCCTGGTGTTTCAATGCACGGCTACGGATTAAGGCCAGACGACACCTCTACAGGAGCGTCTCACCAAGCGCAGTTCGAATGAGCGAGCATCCCACAGCGATTGTCTGCTCGGCGGCGTGCTTCTCAAGGTGCGGGTTCACCTCAACCATATCCATAGCGACCAACGAGCCAGTCTCAGCAATGGCTTCACAAATATAATGGCCTTCACGGAAAGTCAAACCCCCTCGAACAGGCGTGCCAGTGCTAGGAGCCACACTTGGGTCCATGGCATCGACATCAAAAGATAGATGAATTGGACGATCGCGACGAGAAGTGTCACCATTGATGTGATCCAAAGCCATCTCTACAACCTTACCGATGCCAAACTTGTCAACGTGGTGCATAGTAAAAGCCTTAATCTTATGCTCTTTCAAAATTTTACGCTCTCCCTCATCGATGTCGCGCAGCCCAATGTACACAATTCGGTTATGGACGTTCTTGGTCGGCTCAGGAATCCATTGTTTAAAAGGCTCGATGTAAGAGCCATCCAGACCAAGCGCGAATGAAACTGGACACCCATGCAGGTTTCCAGAGGGGGTTGTCTGTGCTGTGTTGATGTCGGCATGGGCGTCCACCCAAATACAGGCAACGTCGGGGTATACTCGTGCTGTACCGATCATCGTGCCGGTGCCAAGACTGTGGTCTCCACCCACTGTCAGCGGAAGCTTGCCAGCCTTAGCATGCTTCTCGACAGCATCAGCAACATGCTGACTAGCTTTAGACACAGAATTCGCATTCATGATTTTTGCGCCATCATTTTTTTCATCCATTGAGTTGATTTGGTCCCAGGGGATAGCCTGCTCCTGTTCAAACTTCCACCCAAGTGTCTCGAGCTGATTTTGTAGACCAGCCTTCATGAGAGCCTCTGGACCATGTTCCACACCCTTGCGCGGCTGGCCACCGCAGAAAGGAACAGGAATCATGACGGTAGAGGGTGACTTTAGAATTTGTGAGTGAAAACTCATGATATGCAAAGTGTTGTTGAACGGCAAGTTGAAAGCGGGTGGTAGGGAGGCAAAAATGCACGTTGCCGATCGTTTTACTCAGCATGCGGACTTTGACAATCCAGTCCAACCGTAGTGTCGATAGAGGTCAAAGAACACACAATCATAGGACTAAAAGCATGGCACCACCCGTGCCCTCAATTGCAGCGACAGAAGATGATGATGTGGACAACCAGGTGCCCATGTTCCCGTCATTAAAAAGTGCGCAGCGCCATGTACAGTTTCACGCTCCGAAAGGCCGCTCTGCGCAGTCTGGTTTAAGCGGGTTACGAGTGCCTGCCGCGCCAGGTCCGTCTCGGCTTGACACACCAGTGGCTCGCAAAAAAGTGGCTTTAGAACCAGGCTGTAGCCCTTTGGACTGGGCTCGCCTAAAATCTACGACAGACCTTCGGGTAGGTTCTTGCGCGTTTATGCTCACATGACAGGGAGGGGTTACAACGATTCTTCGAATAACTCCATCGGAGCTAAAGCTACACAATTCTCCAGACGATGCATGGACTGCGATTCATGGCAAAGTATATAATATCACGCCATATTTGAAATTTCACCCGGGTGGTGTTAACGAGCTCATGCGAATTGCGGGACGCGATGGAACTCGACTTTTCTGTACGCACTCAAATGTACTTACACAGTCGCAACACATCCTTGGGTTAATGTCGATGCTATCATTGATTCCGCTATGGTTGGAATTTATGTTCGGGAATAAGCCTGAAAGGTGTTAGTGCATTACGCTTTGTTACATCTGTGCGCTTTGAGCATCTAGAAAATAGAAATTTCGCGTGGGCGTATGTTGACCAATCATCGTTTCGACACAAGTTACATTTACGGGATAGCCCCAGGTACGCGTCATTGCGATCAGGCCAATCACAAAAACAAGTGGGACTCCGGACATTATAGAACGCCACCCCCAAAGCTGATGAGCTCCTACCACACCTTTGACGTCTTGCACTATGGCACACTTTACTCTGTACGCACTAAAGGGCATGTGGGGAACAAACCCCATCAAGGTCGGTGCCTTTCTTGAGGCTCTTGGCCTTGAATATGACATGAAGTTTGTTGAGTTGGGCTCCTCGGACAAGGCCACTGGTGTTAAAGGTGAAGATTATCTCAACGTGTGTGAGAATGGCCGCACGCCTACCTTGATTGACCACAAGCGGAATGATTTTACTGTTTGGGAGTCTGGTGCAATCTTGGACTATGTTGCAACGGTGTATGACACAGAACACAAGTTCCATGGCAAGACACCCGAGGAAAGGGCACTTGTTATGCAATGGCTCTTCTTCCAAGTCTCAGGCCACAGTCCTGTACAGGGAAATCTGTTCTTTAGCAAGATGTTTTGGCCGAGTACATTCAATGAAAATGCTCCTGAGAATGTCATAAAGCGTTTCAGGACTGAGCTTGATCGTGTCTTCCGCGTTTATGAACGTCGTCTTAAGCATCAAGCCTCAATGTACGGCGAAGACAGAGCTTTCCTCGCGCTTGATCGTCCAACCATTGCCGACTTTAGTGCCCTCGGATGGTTTGTGATGCTGCCTGACTATGCAAGTAAGATCGATATTGATCTCGCCGAGTACGAGACATTAGCCAAGTACATTGACAGACTGCGCAACCTGCCCTCAAGCAAGGCAGTCATGGCCCGCTTCGAGAGTAGCAAGTAATTGACAGAAGTTATATTTAGACAACGTATGAATGGCCTTTCCCCCTGATAGCATACAGGGTCAATGTGCTACAGAATCCCTCCCTGTGAGATTGTTCCGTAAGGTAATCGTATCCATCGATGCTTATGAGCATTTGTGTACCCACTGTTGCTGTGTTCAAAAGCCAGACATTATCATCGCTGTGATCGATCGTGCACAGACGACGCTGACATGCATGACCGGCGAGTGCCGTTTGCTTGTACGAGTTAAAGAATGAATATTGGCCAGACCCTAGAACGAACACATCAGAGCAACCCGCCAAATGTAAACCCAGAGCGCGGTCTTCTGAATAACGTTCATAAGCCCATGACAGTGCATTTGTTCCTTGGGCAAATACTCGAGAGCAGTCTGGATCAGGATAAGCTGGATGAGTAAGTGCACTCTGCGATGCTGGCTCAAACGCATGTCCTTGGAAGTAAGGCGACTCCGTTTGAATCATGGCAAGCAATACATTTGATGCGTTTTTCAAGGAGTATTGATATAGTAAAGCGTGTTCACTGGCCGTTCCATACATCCAAGTTGGACCTTTTGATTCAATTAAAACACCGCGATCAGTCAGTACATTCAGTTGTTCCGGTGCACCCTTATCGAGCTCGTGATCAGCGGTCCATATCCAAACGTTTTGAAAGTATCCACTTGCTTGCTTAGTTACATGTAAGCTTAAGAAAGCAGCTCGTGGCAATTCAGTTAATTTGGCATGTTTAGGACACTCTGTCAGTTCCTGTTCGCTTCCTCGGAATCCACCAATCCGTATATGTGCATCAAACATAGCCACAGATCCTTGTTGTCGTTCGTGGACATTCCATTCCATCACAATAGCTCCAGCTGCATTTCCACGTGTGCTAAATACCATGTCAGCAATCAAGAGTTCTCCACGCTCGCCAGCATAGCCAACACGAATCACGGGACATGGATTTTTTGCGTCTTGAAATTTTGGACCGGTACCAACAAATATGGGTTGGGCTTCACCAACCATTAATGTTCCTGTAGGAATGTGCAGCGTGTCGTGCAAAACATACACACCGTAGGGCACAAATATGACCTGACCAATAGCTTCATCCAACACAACCTGTATAGCCTTTGTATCATCGCTCACACCATCGCCTTTTGCCCCATACTTTTGAACGTTGACCAAATTGTGCCAAGTTTCATAAGAGGGTTTTTCTCGACCAAACCAATGCCCCTTCTTATTCGTTAGGCATTGAGGACGAACGGGAGGCGAAATATGGCCCATGTAAATCGGACCGTCTGGAGTATGACGCAACTGTAGCTCTGAGGGTGCTGACAGAAGTGAAGCAGGTGCTTTAAGCCAAAATTTGACTGTATCTTGAGTACATTTCGGTAGAAGAAGCGGACCGCTGGGTCCTTTTACTATGCTTTGGACACCTCGAATGTGCATATTGTCGAGAATCAAACGTCCAGTTCCTTCTTTTTCAAGCTGAATGACTACCGATGAGTCAGACACATCCCAATCAGATAATATCAAAGACCCCACTCCTTGTTTGTCCGGAAACATGCCGAGCAATTCCAATCCAATTTCGCAGTTATGAACGTGCACATCGATAAACGTCCATGCCCAATTCCAATGCATACATATAGCTGTCTTGCATTCAGAAAAATAAACATTTCGAACGGTAAATTGTTGGTTACCCATCCAAGCGCCGAACCTGCCTCCATGAAATGTTAGGTCCGACATGAATCCACCACTGGCATTCTCCATAAAGATCTGTATGTAAGACTTGGGCACTCATACGCACGCCTTGCTGCTTCGTCATGGCTTCTAATCTCATTTCAAAATGAATATTGCTTAGTCCAGTAGCCTGGCTGACTTGATGATGTCTGTGTTAGTACGATAAACTTACATGCCAGTGCCTTGCTCAGTTGGCATGTCAGTAAGGTCGATGATCATATGCGAAACTGAGCGGAAAAAGTTGTTCTGTGGAATATACCAGTTTTTTCCACTCTCTTCATATGGATTCTCATCAATGACAGCGCTGTTGTCAGTGGATAGATACTTACATCCCCTGAAAGTGCGGGAGTGGCTTGATGCATGGTCGAGTGGATGCATTTCCCATCAAGTGAGTCAGGTAGTACGATACAATAGGTCTTGATACTCTGTACGTTCCCGCTTTGAATCAGCGCTACTCGACGTACGAGGAAAATATACCAAAGCCGGTGTAGTGGTGGTGCTGTCAGTTTGACTCCCACAACGATCTCCATAAGAAATCGCCATATTAATGGCGTTCGTGTCATCTGACACACCGTCACCCTTTGCTCCGAATTCACGAACATTTCGGTACACAACATATGTACAGGGTTGAAAAGGTGCCTTGGTGGTAGCCGTCTACAGTACGCACCTGCCCTGAAACTTTGACTCGCTCGAGCCAATCGACCATGGTGGTAGTAGTGTGGAGGGCCGTCTTTCGTAGTCACATGGTAGTGCATGAGCCCGCGTGCCGACTAAACACATACACCTGTGGGATTATAGAGTGCAGTCAGATTTCTCTCCAGAAACACCGTCCGCCATGGCTACATGGAAAGTTAATGCCGGTCCACTCTTGCGCTACGATACAGTCGACAGTCAGGGTATCTACCATGCATTCGCTCTTATTGTAACGGAACATGTCAATGGAGTAACTCTTCCTGCGCCACCGATTCTGCAGTATGTTGCGACAGCCAATCAGCAGCCTACTGGCCCTCCAATGCAAACCAAGGGTCTGCAGTTATGGGTGTACAATGACGAGCAAAGGAAGTCGCATGTATTCTGGCGCTTCAAGTTCGAAATAAAAATGATGAGGGTTCCCCAGCAGATTGTGTACATTATCCCAGGTGCTAGTGATCTGCTTGACTTTCATGTGCCTGCATTCCACCAAAACTTCCGATGGTCAACGTATTCATGCAGCGGGTTTAGCTCAAGTGTGAATCAGGAAGAATTCGGTGGTTTCGATCCCATGTGGAATGACATGCTAACTGAACATGCTAACAATCCATTCCATGTAATGATCGGTGGTGGAGACCAGATCTACAATGACAAGATCACTGAGGAAAAAGTGGTGGGATCGAACATTGCACCCATTGATCTAAATACCGAGCAAGAGGAAAGGCCCGTAGCGCCTGAGATTGCGATCGCAATCGACCGATTCTTTTTTAACAACTATGTTCAGGTGCGTCTTTCAGTTTTCTAACGTTTCAAAGTGTTTTGGCACTGGCGCAATGGCAAGGGCTATGGCGCGGATCCCCATGGTGAACATGCTTGATGATCATGACATTATAGACGGGTTTGGCACGTATCCTGAGGATTTGATGCGCTCGCCAGTATTTAACCTGATCGGATCGCGGGGCTACTTTTTCTATCTCCTTTTCCAGCAATTTATGCATGATGAAGTGGATGGAATTATCAACGAAAACACAAAGAACCCTAATCCATCAGAAATCAAGTCACTTATAATCGGTGGTCCCGGCACTTACATTCCTTTCCCCACTCACTCGTTTCTGACCTGGCTTGGTCCTAAACAGGCAATGCTTCTTTTGGATTGCCGTGCACAGCGCACGCTGAATCAGGTTTGTGCGCCTGAGACGTACGAGCGCGCGCAAGAAGCAATCGAAATGTTGCCAGACACTGTGCGGCACCTAATCATCCAACTTGGCGTACCCATCTCTTATCCTCGCATGGTGTTCCTTGAGAACATGCTTACGAACCGCTTCAACCCTGTCGTATCCATGGCTAAGATGTTCATGCCTGCATTTACCAACAACTTCAACGGACAAGTTGAGCTATTGGATGACCTCAACGACCATTGGTGTGCAGCCCATCATAAAAAGGAACGCAACCAACTCATCGAGCGCACCCAGGCTCTGGCTAAGACGCGAAAGATGAGAATTTCGTTTATCAGTGGTGATGTTCATGCTGCCGGTTGCGGTGTATTTTATTCAGAGCAACAGATGGAACCTAGTCGTGACCCAAGGTACAGCTTGGCTGTTATAACCAGTGCGATTGTGAATGCACCCCCGCCCCCCGCTGTCATTAACATTGTCAACAAGCTTGCTACGAAGCACCATAAAAGCTTGGAATATGCCAATACGCGAGAGACCATGTTGCCTCTTTTTGAGTTTGATTTGGAGGATAAGAATACCAAGAACAAATAGTACGTGCATCGACAACATGCTGACCATATCAGTATCATTGGCGCACGCAATTGGTGTGCTGTGGACTATGATGAAAACACCAATGAACTCATCTTTACTTTGCATGTCGAAAAGGCTCCAGGACATGGACGTGCTAAGCTATACAGCATGAAGGCACCGCCGCCTCTTTTCTAATGTCTATGTACTAAAATCCGTGTTTTCATTTACTTGTTGATATTTGCCTTTCAAGACCCTTGCTTGTTTTTCTTCCATAAGGATTCCAAAGTGCATGTGCGTTTTACACGTTTGTGCGGGCTGTACTGTTGGTCATCTTGCCTCATTGACGTGCTGGCTTTGGTTTTAGGATCTTGTCCGAAGGCATGTTCGTTTTTTGGTCCCTTTACCTCTGGCAAAACATAATCACTCGTAGAATTTGTATTTACTTTCGATTCGTGCGAATACCCCTTTGCATTCTGGAATGCAGCCATTACACTGTCTTTACGGGACCATAGTGGATAGATGTAACTTTTTTTGGAAGTTCCCACCGTCCCTACATCAGGCGGCACTTGGTAACACTCTAGAGGTCCGTCAAATGGTTGCATAAGCTTCAACACATCTTGCTCATCAGAAAAACAACCTAACCACAATGCAAGCGCCTTGACATCTGGTAAAATGAGGGGCATGCGATCGTGTAAGAAATCAAGTTGTTTATTATTTGGAGTGGTTACAATCGTAAAGGCACAGTCTTGTTTGTCCTCGGTTGGGCTCCAAAATGCAGCCATAGGCATAAGTTGTCGCGATGATCCATCCAAAGCCTCCCTGCCTTTTCCCTCTTGACTCATACCAATAAAATGAGCCACGCGCTTGGGCCGTTGGACTGAAGGCTCTCTTACTTTTTGCCATTCAAAGAATCCTTGACAAAACACTACGCAACGTTGTCTAGTCACTAGACCCTTCCAAATAGATTGCGATTTCAATATAGTGTCATCGCGAGCATTGATTAAAAGACGATTAGATCTGTCAGACAAGGGGGAAGATGGAATTAACACGTCCGACTTAATGCCCCATTGCATGGTTTCCGTGAGCACAGACGATCTCTCTCCGCTTTCCATGCGAATCACAGGGAATCGCGCGCCAGGTGCAACATTATAACTAGGCTGATACTGAGGGGTGGATGCAGGATTTAGTCGCGTAACGTTTGGAGGAAGAAGCTCGTCGATTGCCTCTGAAAGCTGGTCCCAGTTTAGTCCGCATGCGAACCTCCCACACATACGAACGCGAACAGGAGCCAGAACATTGATGGACACTAATAGTAGGGAAGTGGAGGATCGTGAACCGGGGGACGTGAATCGTAGCACAAACTGAGGTGACCAAGGGACCACCCACTCTACATGATCAATATGGATCCGGCTGAACAATGAGAACATAACAATAAAAACAAGCAATATGATAGTGAGAGTTGGTACAAAATTTTTCAAGACGCATCAAATCACGCTACGCCCATGCTGTCATCAATAGCATGCAGCGGATGCTTGTGAACTTTGCGGCGAAGCAAATAGCGATTAACGAAGTAAGGAATTTGGCGGACTTGGTACGAGGCGAACTTGGTTGTTGGAATGTTGAACACAATGTCGAGTTCTTCCAGGGAAAGCGCTTTGGTTTCTGGTAAAAGGAAAAATATAAGGACCCAAAGAATAGCACACCAAGCTGCATACCAGCCAAAAGCACCCTGTGGTTTGAACGCCTCCTTCATACGGAACCAAGTAATTGAAAGTAAGGCGTTAAAAAACCACAAAACTGCCGTGGAAAGAGCCATACCAATTTCACGCACGCGAATGGGAAAAGCCTCTGCGCCGTAGGTGAGTGGTACAGGTCCGAATCCAGGGGAATAAAAGATGCCATAAACGTAGATCCCCATTAGCACAACGCCCAAGCGAGCATCTTGATTGGACTTGTCAATCCAAAAAGCAAACCCAGTTATTAAAAGAAAAATGGCCATAAAGGGGAGAGTTGAAAGAAGCAAATTTCTCCGACCAAAAGTGTCGATGGTATACCAGGCCGGAATAGCAAACAAAAAGTTCAGCATACCGAATCCCCAGCTGCCAAGCAAAGAATCTAAATCAGAAGCATTACCCACTTCCTTAATGATCGAACTCGAGTAGTAAGCAATGACATTGATACCGCAGAATTGTTGACCAAACATGAGAATCAACGTGGGTATCAAGGCTCGAAGGTTGCGGGGAACGGTGAACAGATGCGAAAGGTTAGCACGGCCATGAAGTTCAACGTGTTCCTTCTCTGCTTCAATTAGACAGTGGGCAAGGTACATGTCACGAGCCGCAAGCAGGGGTGCGCTTCGCATTTTTAAGAATGATTGCATGGCTTGATGATATTTACCCTTTTTCATAAGCCACCGAGGAGACTCTGGGCAGAGATACACTTGGAGCATAACGAAAAGCGCTGGGATACATGCACTGCCCATCATGAGCCGCCAGTTCAAACCAGTGATGTGTGGCGGGTCAGATACCTTGAAGAGCACCAAGCTTGCCGCATTACCTAGCATGATACCAAAAGCAGTCCAAGTCTGCCATTGCATGACAAGCGCACCACGGATGAGCGGAGGTGAACATTCTGCAGCATATACAGGCACAGTTGCCGACTTTGGACCAATGCCGATACCCAGAATAAATCGAGCGATGAACATGTGCCACCATGTATTTGTCACGCCCTGCCATACACAGGTGGCAAAGCTAACGAACGATGCCACAAATATAGTACCACGACGACCTAAAACTGCATTCAATGGCTCAGTGAGCCAGCAACCAAGAAAGGCACAGCAAATGTAAGGCGCAGAAGATACAAGGCCAATGAGCCAATTGTTTTTGCTGATTTCTGACGCCACTTTGCTGTCAGTCCAACCTTTCGCCTGGTACTCAGGCTTAAGAGGCCCAGTGCAATCATCAATTCCATTTTCGTAATATGCGCATCGGTCTGTATGAAGTCCAAACTGATCAGGAAAAAACAGAATCGCACCATTGATTACCGACTCATCCGCACCTTGAATAGCAGCAGCTACACTGCAACAAATCGCGAGCCAATACAAGAGAAAAGGTTGGCGCCATTTATGCTCTTTTTCTTTAGTGAGAATTTCATGATCTTCTTGCGTGAGAATTGGAATAGAGCTGTAGTCACCTGTTGCTTGAGCTTGTGCAACAAGCGCACCTTTAAGAAATTCGCTATGATAATTCTCTAATCCCTTTGTCGAGACAAACTCTTGTACATTAGACTCAATCTGCTCGCTAGAGAGACCCAACAATGGGTTGTTTAAACGAACTTCCACCGACATTTCCGGCGTTGCGTCATCCTCACCAGCGTCTTCAAGTACGGCTTCGCGAGTGTTGAAGAGAATCTCATTATTTTTCTTTTTCGTTAATGTATTTTGATCCATGTCCAAGTCTGCGCGATCAACCGTTTTTTCATGAAGGGTATCGTCCATCATGATGATATGCTCGTGAGAGAGCAGCAAAGTGGGAGCTTGCTTAGGAGCGCAATATTCCTTATATTCTAGAAAAATACCAACACGCCAATAGACCTGCATCACATTGGTACTAACCCCGCAACAAGACGGATGCGCATGAAATTGGGAGATACGCACTCATCATTGGTTCAAGCCCAGTACTGCATATTGCATTTGTCGCGCGTGTTTCATTTTAGCATGTCATTGGGCTAATTTATTGGCGAGTTTCCTCGTGCCTTTGCTTCGACTGGGCACAGGCTACGCGTGAATGCATGTTGGCCCAAGTCATTTCGCCTAACGCCATACACTTTTGGACATATTCTTTACATGTCGTGCGTGCATCGATATTCGTCATCACAACTAACGTATCGAGAACCAATACAACCATGAATATACCCAAGTGGTTTGTCAAGCCCCTAAATCATGGTTTGGTCCGCCATGCATCCTCGCGTTCCGGGTCATCATCGAAATGTACGCGTAATTTGCTAACTGATTATAAGATCTTTCAAGGCAGAGACATGATCAAGTACGAAATCACTAGCACTCACCCAGTTTGTGCGCGATCGTAAAGCAGATGGAACTGGATACGTATCGCGTTCTGCGTATAAACTTGTCCAGTTGAGTACCAAGTATCCATTCTTTCAGCCTGGCCGGGTTGTCGTGGACTTGGGTGCCGCACCCGGAGGATGGAGTCAGGCCGTGCTCCAGCAGTGTCCTGAAGCCCGTGTATATGCGTTGGATCTTCTTCCTTTGCAAACGTCTCTACCTAATCTCACATTTATGCGTGGTGATTTTCGGGACACGCAAGTTCGCACAAGTCTTTCCTCACTCATCGGGCAAGATGTGGATGTCGTACTGAGCGACATGATGGGTGCGTTTGTTTACTAACTTACGCAGCAAATACCTCCGGTAATTCCATACGCGATACTCAGGCATCACTTGATTTATGCATGGCAGCATTTGTGAGTGTTGCCACGATTCGTTGACACAGGATTTTTGCTTTCATATGCTTAAAGACTCCAAGTCAGGCTCGTCCGGGCGATCAATCGATGCTCGAAGGATGCCCTCCTTTGTGTGCAAATATTTTATGAGTGCAGACGCCGATGATTTTCGACGCCAGGTGTTAGAGCGTCACTTCCATTATGTTCGTTCAGAAAAGATGAGGGCGAGTCGGTCCGAAAGCCGTGAACAGTACTGGGTATGTATAGGTTTCCGGAAGACACTATGACTGCTCAATGTGCAATATGCACACTTGCCCTTCAGTTTCGGGGTTATGTACTGAAGGAAACAAGCGAAGGGTATCCAAATTGGGCCATGTGGGTTGTGCTGCTTCCACGATAGTCCAGCGCATATGCCGCTCACGCAGTGACTGCAAGAACTGTTCGTATGTGTCAGGGTTCCGGATTGTGCTTGCGACTAATGCGTATGGGCGTTGACCGTCTCTAGTTGTGCCGTTTTGTAGTGCCACAAGAAGCGTATCTGTCAAGCAAGGCACTAATCCTGGATCATATACGACATCCGCAGCCAATATGCATGTGGGCCGAATGCGCCGGATTTGCTCGAGCGCCTCCGGTTCTCCTGCACTTACCTCAACCCAGTTTAATGGCTCAATTTCAACGTTCTGCGCATTGTCTGTTGGGTTAGTAAAAACGTAGTTAACATACTAAGGTTGACTGTCTCTTGCAAACGATTGAGGACTTGACCCTCAACGTCTGTCAAGACGAGCGAAAAATCCGTGCGCGGGTCAGAACAAAAGCGAAAAAGTCGAGAACACACAAGGCCTAGAAACCCTGTGCCACTTCCCAATTCGAGGATTCGAGCCTGGGGGTGCCAGATTTGAGCGAATTGAGCAGTCAAATGAGCGGCTAGTCGAAGACTTGCTTCCCACGTGGTCAGACCTGTGGTCCCTTGGGATATGGCAGCACCCTCTTGGCGAAGCACAACCGATTCACACCGACCAAGCACCGGATGAAGCGTCAATGCATCGTCTGTAGGGAAAAAATGAATCACATGTAAAGCACACGGGATATGAGTCCCGTGAACTGAACTTGCTGTCTCAGGTAACGACACCAATGTCATGTATCGTTCCAACAAGGCATCGTCAACAGTTAAGTCTTCTTTAGTGGTATCCAAGGATGCTGCTTGTTCTTCTGAACATTCTTCAATTGCTTCATCAATATGCTTTACCAAATGCTTGAGAAAGGCACGGTCATACTCAATCGTGGATCCTGGTTTACTATTCTGACCGAAAAGAATCGCGTCTAGACCGAGTTGAGCAACTAAAAGCACCGGTCCCGAAGGCCATTGAAATACAGGAGATCTTGGTGGAAGTCGCGCATTATATTGAATGTACAGTTGCACCTGAGCTGAATGTGCGACAGTATTCGACGCCATGCCAACAGTAAATGTATGTTGGATTGGTGAGTGGAGTACAACGCACAAAGGACCAGCATGATGAATAATTCCTCCTTGCCCTCGTCCCAACGTATCTTACATGGGCGCACGTCCTTCGTCGGAAGTGGTTGACGATGACAGATTCGTGGATTACTATGAGCTCTTGGAAGTTGAACAAGATGATTCGATGGATGTGATCCGCAAGTCATACAGGCGTCTTGCTTTGCGTCTTCACCCTGATAAGAATCCTGGTGAGGAGGAAGAGGCCAAGAAAAAGTTTGTTCGGCTCCAAGAGGCTTATGATGTACTGATGGATGAACAAGAGCGTGCATGGTACGATAAGAACCGAGAGAGGCTTGTGAATGGAGTGGACGAAGACGAAGGCGAGGAAGATGTAGATGCAAAGTGCCAGTACTTCAAGTCTGGCGGAGAGGCGCCCAAAGCGACATCTATGTCTGCTGGCATCGGTGTGCCGCACCTGCTTCGCTTCCATGCGCCTTCTCTTGCCAAAGACACGAGCGATTCTGCAACTTCATTTTTTGGCACTTTCAGGCGCTTATTCGAACGTATAGCGGAGGAAGACTGTGTCGCATCGCCTTACCCGGGTGAGGAACATACCGGCGATGCAGCTGAATCTTGGCGAGACAACGTCAGCATGTACCCTTCATTTGGCCACCCAGATACCCCATATGTTTGTGCTAATGAAGCGGATGAGCTAGCATGTGTGCGTGCCTTTTACCAATTTTGGAGCTCGTTTTCGAGCCGAAAATGCTTTGCGTGGAAGGATGTACATGAAACGCGACAGGCCAAAGACCGGAGAATCAAGCGCCTTCTTGAAAAAGAGAACAAGCGTTCTCGCGATGCTGCACGCCGAGAGTACAATGAGGCCATTCACGGACTTGTGACTTTTATTCGACGTCGCGATCCACGCGTCAAGGCACATCACGCTCAGCAGCAAAACAAGGCATCAAATGAAGCTGATCAAATGTGGCGCCGTGCAGAGGCGATCAAGAGACAGAATGAAAAACGGGCACAAGCGGACGCATTTGAGGCTCAAAGCTGGCAGATGACGTCTGATCCGGAAAATGACAGCGAGTTTGTGGACGATTTTAGTGACGGTGCATCGCTAGACGAAGCATCCGGCGACGAGTCAATGTGGGACTGCGTGGCATGCAACAAGCGATTCCAGTCCCAGGCTGCATGGTCGAACCATGAGCGAAGCAAGAAACACAGAAAGGAAGTCGAGCGGCTTAAGCGGGAGATGCTCGAAGAAGACGAAGAACTCATCGAGACTATGCATGACACCGACGAAATGCATGACATCAATGCCAAGACCTCTGATTTGACTCTAGACGAAAGCGCAAATGAGTTCGCGCCTGCGTCGCGTAAGAAAGACAAAAAACGACGAAAGCAGCAGATGAAAATGGAGGCCGCCATCACCCCTGATTCTTTTGCCCAACCAAGGCGTGAAGGAACCGGCTCTGCGGAAGAGAATCCTAACGACCATGAACGCCAAACTATGTTCCAGACTATGCTGCCACATCTTGCCGAGCTGCCTGTATATAAAGATCGTCCAGCAGGCTCTTTTGATATTTTTGGATATGGCTCACTGATCTTCAAGCCGCCGCCGCATGCTATCTCCTATACGCCTGGCTATATACAGGGATATGTCAGGCGTTTCGCACAGCATTCTGAAGACCACCGCGGCACGCCTGAGCGTCCTGGTCGTGTAGTCACGCTTGTGTCCGCCGAGCTTTGGCACAGTCTGCCGCAAGCAGACGAAGCACCTGAGGGCGATATCGTGTGGGGCATTAGCTATACAATTGACCCTGCCTATGCTGAAGAAGTTCGTGCGTATCTCGACCATCGAGAAAAGAATGGTTACACACCTTTGTGGGAGCCAATTTACGGTTACCACGACGGCAATCGCGATGCAAGTGAGCCACACATTCTTATACCTGAGGCTTTGGTGTATGTGGGTCTCCCCGATAACCCCGCTTTCGTTGGTCCGCAGCCACTTGATGAGCTTGCGCAACGTATATATACTAGTGAGGGACCAAGTGGAAGGAACGATGAGTATCTGATTCGGCTCGCCGACGCCGTGCGTATTCTGACACCACAAAGTTCCGACCATCATTTGTTTGCTTTGGAGGAAAAAGTTCGCGCGCTTCAAGCCAAAGCTGCTGATCAAAATGGGCCTGAGACTAAGCCAAAATCCCGGCGCAAGGCGAAGGACAAGGCACAACAACCTGGTACGGAGGTGTGCAACGTGTGCCAAGCAACGTTTTCCTCACGCTCCAAGTTGTTTGCGCATGTTCGCGAGAAAAACCATGCCTTGGCAGCAGCGCCATCCACAAAACGGTCAGGAGGCAAGAAGAAGTAGAATGTGGGTAGCACATTGTTTGTGCGGATTGAATCAGACGATCAAATGCGCACGTGCAAGGTTGACGAGGGAAACGGCCTCGCTAACCTTTGTAGGATCAACCGTTTTCGTCTTGTGCTGCAGCGCAAAATCAAAGCAGCATACGACATGACGATACATCTTACGATCAGCAAAGAACACAAGGACATCAATCAACAATTGTGCATCTGTGAAGCGCACTTGACTCGACTTAGGCACGGGAACGAAGTCCGTCATACCATGCGCGGTTGGGAGGGCGATGCCCATGTAGGTACCCAATAAGGCACAAATGTCGCGTACGTGTGAATTTGGTTTTCCTAGGCTAAGTGCCCATACCAACGTTTTGACGGCAGTAGCATCAAGCAGTGCGTGATGGGAGTGAGACCGACCGGAGAGTAACATGTCATCTTGCCAACGACTCCAAATTTGACGAACGAAACTTTGACGCTTTTCCAGCGATATGGGACACATAGCCAAGTCGCGGACGAAACCAGTATACATTTCTGCTGTGGCAAAATACGAACGAAGAAGTCGATCGTGTTCGTTCAGCAGTGTCACACCTGGATAGGGATCCGGACACACGTCATTGAACACGCGCATTGCATCATTACATCGTCCAAGTGCACAAAGAAGCGAAAGATATGAGCGGTATGCTGTAGCAATAGATGTGATGTCTTGAGCCGATGGAGAATAAGTAGGCGGCGTATCGTCGGTGTCCGACATAGCGTCATTCGTAAGTTGCGCGTGGAGAGCCCCAAGACTGTCATACAGTTTGCCTAACCGATCGCGCCACGTCTCTGATTGAAGCACGTCAATTTTCCGCGCGCGTACCATTTGTGTGAGCGCATGGAAAATTCCTGCAAAGGTGCGAGCCGTGGGTCGAATCCCCTCACGTTTCATGTCGCAATAGAGATGCCACGCTGCGGTGGGACTGGCAGCACGAATGGCGAGCATGATCACCTGATTCCAGGCAGGTGCGCCAACCTGCGGCGTCGCTAGGTGTTTGTCTAGGATGCGTTTCGCTCGCATTGTCCGCACCAAGCCGCGCCATTCTTGCATTCGTTCATGTAAAATCGATTCAGCCCTTTTGTACGTCGTCATCGCATCTTTCTTTTCGTGCACAATGTCGGTGATTTTGTGCGATGTTTCGAACATATGATGTCGCAGCCGGTCTGCAGGACTGTGTCTCGATTGGCGTTCAACACGCACGTTTTTATGAAATGCACCACCGCGTCGACGCTGCATATTGCGGAAATTGACCACACTCTGAGGCGGCGCATCATGGTGTTTGGGTGTCCGTGCTGTAGCATATGTGGCGACAAATGCGCGACGGATGAACATCGAACCTGTCCCATACCATGCTGGCGGCCAAGCGCTGTGCATCAGGTATAGGCAACGCGCCTTGTCACTGTGACTCAAGGTACATGCCCTGTCCAATCCAAACAATGTGTGAGTGAAAAAGCCTATCGCACGTGATGACTAATACAATGGACGAACGGCCCCGTCCTCAAATGTCTGTTGGCTTGCAGATCGGCTTCTCCCTCATCCAATTGACTAGACGCTATGGCGACACATCGCGAAGCAAACAACCCGACGTTCTCATACGTCGAGCCTATGCCATGGCCAAAGGATGTGCCCAAGGTGGATGAAGTGGGTGCCACATCTGCACCCTTGAAGTCGATTGCGTTCTTTTTTGGTCAGTTCTGTCAACCGTACGCGGAAGACTTTATGCTGTGCAAAAATGAAAACCGGGACCCAGAGCACTGCCTTAAGGAAGGCCGAAGAGTCACTCGCTGTGCACAGGATCTGTATGTATATACGTATAAGCTAACAGCAGCATCCAGAAAATCGGCGAGAAATGCGGTAACGAGTGGGACGCGCACTGGCAATGCCTGGAAAAGAACAATCAAGTACGTATGCACGCTCACACCCACACTCAATTACTCACACTCTCGCTCTTTCTTACACAATCGCTAGGAATATATGCCTTGTCGTTCATTCGAGCGCCCACTCAACAAGTGTGTGCTTGAGCAACTTGTACGTGTTCTATTTTCTACATTCGAGCGTGCCTAACAGTCCAGAACCTCATTAAGAAGATCCCAGGCTCTCCTGAGGGCCAGCCCCAGATTCATGAGAAGACCAACCCTGTTGTCACGCGGCTGCAGAAGTAGGTTCAGGGTAGTCCCAACGTCTACATTCTCCACCACATGCTCATGAATGATCGACGCCGGCTGCCTCCTCGCCATCGATATCTTCCCACGACGGTTCCCGCACGACGGGCTCACTTGGTGTGTCTTTCGTCAGTCAAACATAGCACGTACCTTCACCTGGTTTACGAAATCCCACATAGATCACACTATTGTCTGCTAACTGACATGTTGAGCACAGAGGCGTGCCATCCGGCGCGCGGTGTGCCGACGTGCTGGACACGGCTAGAATCACATATGCATTATTTTCTTTTCGGAAGAGTTCAACGTCTTCAGGCCCCATGTCTGTAAAGGGACGGGTTAGATTCTCGTCGGAAGGCTGCTTCGAGTCCACCAACGCACGAAGCATGAATACTTTGAGGTCTCGCACGCTTGTTTCTGCAGGAATCACCTGAAGAAACAAGGACGTGGTTCGAAACTTGAGTATGATCGTAATTTCGTCATCTCGCTGTATGTATGTAAGACACAACACCACCTGGAACGCACCATGGTGTCCGATTTCTCTAGAAAGCACAACCAACGTCAAGCGCCTCGTAATCTGCGTAGCCACGGGAGAATGCAGGATAGGTGGGTGAGTGGATGGATGAGTGGAGAAAAATCCCATGAGTCTTATTTCTCGGTGCCTCCGGCGTTTGTGGCAACACTCAGGAGCATGAGGTCTATCCTGCAGCAGTTGCCGCGGATATCGCTGCCAATGAAGCTCCTAAGAGGTCTAATGTTGGGTATAACGAAGATACTACAAAAAGGAGCTATCATCAGACTCGGAGGAGGGATAATGCCCTTGTGACCGCTTCTGCATGACGTGACGAGCATATGGAGACGACTTACGCAAGGAAGTTGAGCTGCCAAAACCGTCGCCGTCGACATACAGTCCCAGACAATCCTCAGCAGGTTGGCGTGGAGGTGTTTGAATTTTTGGAGGAGCACGTCGCTGCCGAAGCCGTTGATTTTGGCTCTCTTCATACAAAACCCACTGCGATCCACGTGTGAGGTGTTGGGGAGAATCTTGTGCAGTAGCAAGTTCTCTTGAAGCAAACAAATCAGATTGCGGCATGGACGTAGCCTCTTTCAGGCGCGAAGCTTCTGTGTTCATTGAACGCTGGTACGGCTGCAGATTGAAAGAATCAGTCTCGTCATCGAGGTCTGCGGACGTAAGCCGCGGAGTACGGTTGAGGTTGCTTTGCCACAACCATTCATTATCATCTGGCACAGGCTCATCCTCGTCGTCATCATCATCAGATACATGCACGGAATGGCCCTTGCTTGGCGTGATGAACGGGCGCCTGTTCTCCCACTCGAAACGCAGGCGCGCCATGTCGACTTCTTTGCGTGCAAGTGCATCTTCGCGACGAGCAAGCTCAGCATCGCGTTGCGCGAGCAAATCTTTTTGTCTCTGTAATTCATTATCCTGTGGGGGCTGTACAAGCACGCGTGGCTTAGGGGTGTCCGGTGTCGTGGTACTGAGCCCGTTGTCTTTGGGCCCTTGTTGGCTCCGACGACCCATCGCAGGTTGCGACGCCGAAGTTCGTAGCCGGGGTGCAGGTGCAGATCCCATCGCCGGCGAAGATGCGGCCGTAGAACTGGATGCAATGCCAAGCACAGGTGCAGGTGCAGGTGCACCTGTCGTCATGGCACGGGCTTGTGTGGGGGGCGTAGGAGCATCTGTGGTACCAGTTGCGGCTAGGTTTGTGCTCGGCTCAGCCCCTGAGCCAAGTCTGGGCGATGCAGCGTGCCGCTCTTCTGTCCGGAGGTTTCGTTGACTTCGGGACTTTCGAAGAAACTTTAATGCCCAACGATGGATAAATGATTGAGCACCGTCAGATTTAACACTTGAACGTGTACTGCGGGCCTGGCGACGAAAAAACCTGCCATTTCCTGTTTTACGATTATGCTCACGAAGTGCCTCGGCCGTGAGCGGTTTTGTCAATGCCTCCTCTCTCGATGGCGTAGGACTAGCAGCACGTATCGCCTCATCAGAAACGTCAGCCGGCTTCTCTGATGGTAGCCGAGTCCAGTGTGCGGTCGGGGACATTGACGACGGAGGCCTCTGACTTGGCAGTGGCTCTTGCAAATAAATTTGCTGTGGGTGGATTTGCGGCGACTGCCTTTGTAGCCATGGTTGAGTTGGTGAAGGAATATTCTTTCGTGGTGAAGAGGGCGAAGCGGCCGACAGCAAGTTCGAACGGGTCATATGTGGCAGGGGCGATACGTGAGCAAGACTCGATTGCGTCGTGGGCGGAGTTGGAAACAAGTTCGATCGCGAAGCAGAAATTGTCGGCGACGAACACATCAGCATAGATGGGCTGTGAGTCGCTGGCGAGGATGGCGTTGTATGAGGATGCGGCGTTGTCAACTTACTAGGTGTCGTAAGTAAGGGCGAACGTTTCTGAAATGCGTGCGGCGATGGTGAGCGTAAAAACACATCATCCGGCACGGGCGATGGAATGGCTTGGCGTGAATCTTGAACTCTAAGACGTGGGGGTGAGACCACTCGCATAGGCTCGTACGCTTGAGGTGTGATCGGAACATCGTCCTGGCAAGCCGACAACGACGGCTCCATTTCAGGCGCATCGATCATGACACAACTAATGGCCAATGATTCGGCTGGATTGTGCTGAGCTTCAATTTGATACAAATACACACGCACACCGCCCTGCGCATCGATCTCAGCCAAACGCGTGCGTAGAGCGGCCAGTTCTCGCAAAAGATCCTCATCGACGAGACGCCGATTAGTGCGCCGCGGCGCGCCAGATGGACCAGCTCCATGACCATCGGGGTCAGCTCCTTTGGGGGTCGGAGACTCCATACTCAAAAGATGCTTTTGTTGGCGCAATGGTGTGTGCGGGAGGCCACTGCGCTGCATTGCTGCATTGTCATCGACCATCAGCCCGCGACGCATCGTTCGCAAACGAGCATCCGAATCTTCGCCAGGCCAGCCATGCGCATTCCATTGAGGGATCCAAGAACCCCATGCCTTGGCCACATACGCGCTACTCACACACACATGAGCACATGCTGGCCGAAGCGGTGCTTGTGCAAGCCATTGAAGCGCAGTAATGGTGCCACGCAACTCAGCACGACGACACAGTGCCGCCGGTCCGAGAGGTGCACGACGAGTCATATGAATAGGCCAACGATCTGTGTCGCTAATTAGCTGCGCGCTGTTCCACGCTTCATCTGGCCCCGTGTATGTAGCATACGCCACAGATGTACCGGTCGCATCTATGTCTGCACCGACAAAAATGGGCTGTACAGGTCGCATGCATACATGGTCTGACAAATGCTGGCCGGCAAATTGCTTGTACACAGCCTCCTGGAGTTCTGTGAGTTGAAATTCTTCCGCTGATTCCCCACACGATACGAGCGACGGCTGGACAAAAATATCATCCGAGTCACTCGATGCTCGCTGTGGTGGCAGCGCGGGTCGTTTCTGTCTGACCTGAGGTGGCTGACACGTCTGTAGCGGTTCGATGCGCTGAATCGCTGGGGCTGGACGCGCTGGCGGCGGCTTTGCCAATGCATCAAAACGTTGCACTGCACGCAACAGATGCGGACTTCCAGAAAAGTTCGGTGGATTCGTGCGGTACATCCGCTCCTCTTCGTCATCGTCTCCATACGTATACTCCGCGCGCAGACTCGGCGCAGAATGACGTGTCTGGAGTTGAGGGCGCAGATCGCGTGCAGGAGCTTGGTCTGTGGTATGTCCCGATCCCTGATCACATGTAGACTCCTTCGTGTCAGGTGCAAAGTGTATGTGACGACGCCAAGCAAGCTGCTCGCGCCTCGCCCCTTCCATACACGGTCGACCACCCTTCTGATGCGCGCAATTCTACGTGGGGTGCCTATGCTCAAACGTAACCTCCTGCTCGCCTGGTCGTTCACGTGATCCGCTGGCGGTTGTGGACAAAGTTGCAATTTGGAACGCGCGTGTCTCTGCCTCCACGCGCACGCGTTGTTTGGGCACGGCCGGAGTAATGAGCGCGGACGTCCAAAAAAATGGGCGGGGTCTTCACACGGACTGGGACACCGGTTGCCGGCGCCTGTGTCATTCGATGCATTTCTTACAAGACCGTAGCCTATGGCTGTCATTCGGACTTTCCAACAGGTAAGAAGCTTTTGCCTAGCGAATCGAGCAGGATGATCTTTGTCGTAGAGAAAAGGGAACTTACACGCCACCGAAGCAAAGTGCTTTCTCATACAAGTACTCGTTCATACCTGTAGGTCCTCCCTCGCGGCCGAACCCACTTTCCATCACACCACCGAACGGCATGGCGCTGGACGAGATCATACCTGTGTTGATACCAATCATACCCACATGCAATGCCTCGGCAACACGGAAGCATCGATGCACGTTTTGGCTGAAGAAGTAGCCTGCCAAGCCAACGCGTACGTCGTTCGCAAGTCGAATCACTTCTTCCTCTGATTCAAACTTGTAGATTACAGCCACTGGCCCAAAAGTCTCTTCTTCATCCGTAGGCATGCGTACGCCTTGTTTTGCAAGCACAACGGTGGGCTCAAAGAACAGACCTTCACCTTTATCACCGCCGACAAGCACATCAGAACCCGCATCCTGCATGGCGCGGACGTGTGATTCAGCTTTGGTCTGACTTGCTTCACTCACAAGCGGACCAATGTTGATGTTCTCATCCAATCCATATCCGACACGCAGCTGTTGTACTTGATCCTTGAACTTCTGCACAAATTCATCATACACATCCGCATGCACAAATAGTCGGTTCAACGAAATACAAGTTTGTCCACCGCAGCGGAACTTGCACGCCAAAGCATTGCTGACGGCTGCATCTACGTCAGCGTCGTCAAACACAATGAAAGGCGCGTTTCCACCCAGCTCCATTGAAAGTTTCTTGAGTGTGCTAGCTGATTGACGCATTAGAATCTTGCCCACACGCGTTGATCCCGTGAACGAGATTTTGTCAACCATTGGACTTTCACACAGCGCTAGACCCATCTCGGACTCGTTCGTGCCTCGAGACGAGACAAGCACATTGATAACGCCTTTCGGAATACCCGCTTCCTCCGCTAGATGGGCCATCGCCAGCGCACTGAGCGGTGCTTCATGCGGTGCCTTCACTACTGTCGTGCAGCCCGCACCTAGTGCAGGCGCCACTTTCCGCGTAATCATGGCGAGTGGAAAGTTCCATGGCGCAAGCAAACCGGCCACTCCCACAGGTTGGCGGATCACCGTCGTGCGCACACCTGGTTGGGCCGATGGCGTCGTATAGCCTTGAATCCGCAGCGTCTGCTCTGCAAACCACTGGATATACGAGTTGGCATAGTTAACTTCGCCGCGGGCATCCGACAATGCTTTGCCATTCTCTGCCACAATCAGCCTGGCAAGATCCTCGCTGTTGTCACGGATCTTATAAAAGAGCGAGAGAAGCAGATCATGGCGATAATGAGCTGTCGTCTTTGACCATGTCTTGAATGCTTCGTTAGCAGCAAGAATGGCCTCCTCTGTGTCTTGGCGGGACTGGTCCACCACCTCAGCGAGTACTTCGTTTGTAGCTTTGTCTACACTAGTCAGCTCGCTTCACCCACAGTCACGTACTGTAAACTTTTTGGGTTTTTCCACTAATCGCATGTACCCAAGCACCATTGATGTATGATTTCTCATGAAACAGCGCTGGATTCATGAGCTGTGTCTGTGTAAGTCAGCTCTTCACCGGGATTGAATTCGTTCACACACCTGCACTGTGCCATGGCCTCCCTTAGCTACACCTCGCGGCATATTAGGAAAGTTGCTTTGTGCCCGAATAGTGGTGCAAAATGTGCGATATCGAATTGGCGCGCGTATTCCATGGTGTACTAGCATCATGTTGGGACGTCGAAAGCTGCGACATCAATCCAGCCTCGGTTTACGTGCTAGCGAGCCCGATGGACGCCACTTCTAGCGCACGGGCCAATCGGGCATCAACGCAGTTCGGGTCAGGTTCAAATTCGGGGGGGGGGTATCCGTCAACTAGTCGAGCATCACACACTGTTCTAAATAAACCCCACAGTTAAAGAGACTCATTATGAGGTGTTGGGAGGTAAATGTTACAAGTGAGAAATATCTTGTTTGCATGTAGGGCACAAACGACGCGTAGCCGTGAGCCAGTCATCACTGAAAATGGTAAGTGAAACTTCCGACGTACATTTCATCCTGGTGAAAGACGTGTCCGCACGGCAAAACACGTACGCGGTCGCTACAATCATGTTAGCATGAGTTTGTAACAACGTACCCATCATCAAACTCCGCTAAACAGATCGGGCACTCGTCCTGCATAAATAAACGACCCGACTGTGTTACGGCCGTCCTCCCAGGACGTTGATCGAGTGTCGTGGAGTCATGGTGCACCTGCCCCGATTCACGAACCAGAGCCTCTTGCTCAGGATCACGTCGAGAAAACGCATTTTTCATGCTCTCCCATGTAGCGTCCACCTTTTGCATGAACCATAGAACCTTATCTTGGGTGTGTTTTTCCGGGATGTCGTCAGGCGAAAGCCGTTCCCACGCCCCACCAGGCCGCCAGGTGTAGCAGGGCAGCGAACGAACTACATAGACCGATGCACGTTCTCTGAATCGCTTAATCCACAAGCGTACATGCTGGAGAAGCACGGCTGAAAGGGCAAATAGAGCAGGTAAAATGAAAATGAACAGCCCTATATCTTGCAGTGGCGAATCTTCCAAGCTTGCATCAAGATAAAGTCCCACCCGAAGCTGTGAATCCGTTTGACGCACAAAGTTCATGAGTTCCATATAAGTGTTCCGAACAACGAAGCACGAAGGAATCTCTATATCACTTGCATCTCCATCAGGAGCCATAATCAATGGCATATGTGCATCTTGCTCTGTAACGTCTTCCGGTTCACGCAACGTCAGTGGCTCGTTCTCATAGCCGCGAGACTGAAAATCACCCACAACCACAGCTTTCGCTCCCATAAGCTGTGCTGTTCGAACTTTTTGTTCAAATGTACACTGTCCACGCTCGACCAACGCAATCCAATCGGAAGGCGGCTGCTTCTTGGTTCGTTTTTGCAACACCGTTTGAAGCAGCGAATCTTTTATGAACCCTTCCTCTCTCAGTGTCCCGCTAGTCCGTTCTTCTACACATCCAGTATTTTCGCTAGAGTCCAGGTAGATCTGAATAGGAATGAGCGTGCCCCAAAGGCCATCTTCATCCACACGGTCTGGGCCAAATCCAGCAGGCTTCGTGCGGTAAGAAACATCAGCACTCGGGACAAGAATTTTATTTCCAGGCCATGCAGCTTTCCGTTGCATGTCATCTGGTAGCTCGTGCGATCCTAAGGCCGAGGTCATCCAGTCATCGGACGTGAAAGACGTATATGCATACATGTCTACACCAGCATGTTCCTCTCGGGCCTCGCAGCACAAAAATGCACCCCAAGCCAGAAACAGCAACAACGCCGGTAATGGTCTTCTCCAACAATTTGTCCGAGGCAGAATCCGTACCATGCCACCACACAGCCTCCTTTCGGGAACAAGTGCTCTCCAACTGTTTCGAGCGCGAGAGAAATACCGGTCAGATTCAGGCGCAAGTGTGTTACTGATTAAATTTCCCGATCATTATCATCGGGCGAACCTGAGCTATCATTAATGTGACCAAACCACTCCCCCTTCCCTTATATCGAGGTACACAGTATGGCACATAATGTTTTACGGCAAATCAGCAAGCTCTGATTATGACTAAAGAAACTACATGTCTACTGTTTCGGAGGCGCCAGGGCATTAGAAGTAATGGGAGGTGCAAGTCCATCGGTTCCCTGGACGCTTAAAGAAGGTGCTGGCGACGGGATACCACCTGTGTTGCCGCTCGCATGTTCGGTTACTGATTCAAGTAAGGCGGCACTCGAGACCGAATCCATGCCTGTGATAACAGATGGATGCACTTCAAACGACTGTGATGCATCGTGGGTCTTAGCCTGTGGATAACTTGTCGCGTCCGCGACGACAGGAGATGACGATGGCTGTTGTTGTTGCATCTGCTCGTCTGTGGGCTCGTCCACAGTCTTTGACCTAGACAACATCGCCGGGGCTGACACCATCATATTCTGCTCCGCAGTAGCGTTCTGCGACACCTGAGCCTGCGGTGTCTCCGTGCCCAATGCATGGGGTGTTGGCTTGGCAGGCGAGCATGGCTGAGGCTCTTCGTTTGTGCCATAGTATTCTGATTTTAGTCGGCGCTTCTCTGTTTGATAACGACGGACAATTTCCTTGCCCTCAGGCGTGTTCCAAGGGCCAGCATCCGACATGAGACAGCCTCCCGGGCATTGACACTTCCCACCAACGATAGACGGGATCTCCTCCAATGGGATCTGTTTAGCCAGTTCACCAATGTAGTTGGAACCCAAAATCTGGATCTTGTCACGAGTAACCGGGTCAAGCCAATTCTTGATCACCGCCCACACCGTCGTAAAAATATAGGGCGAATTTATAATGTAAAAGCGACCCATAGTCTCTGGATAATAATATTGTCCAATCTTGCTTGCTTGTTGTACGTAGGTCGACACCTTCCAAAACTGGCCAATACCCACATTCTTCAAATCCATAATTGTACAACTAGTCTCAACCAGCTTGTGATGCAGTTCAGAGCAAACCGGCATACGCTCATTGAGACACTTCTCGTATTCGTAAATAAGCTGCTGGATAAGTCGCTCTGGCGTGGTCACCTTGAACAACTTGTTCAGATCAAGGTTTCCTAGCTGCTCAATATAAACTGGGCGACCATCCTTGTCCGTCTTGTGGTAAAACTGCGGATACAGCTCATTCACTGCTTCTTTCTCAGGAAAAGAAAAGTTTTCATATAACTCGTCCACTTTGTTTTGGCGGCGCCATGCCTCTGCCTCAAACAACATTTCTTTAGCAGCCTCAAAATCCCATTTTCGCGCACGAAGAAAACGGCACACTGAAACCATTAGCGATTGTTGCGCACGTACAGTAGGCTTCGTCATGTCGTTCCGGAGCAAAGTACCCGGCCTCCTTCAACTGTGCACGGTCAGGAACCATTCTTGCACTAATTTTTCTCTTACCTGGTCACGCAACTTGAGGACCTTGTGACTTTGTCCGGGATCGAGATTTCCTGGATGTCCAGATAGCACTTGAGGATGCGCGGTTGTCGACTGGCTCATGTCGTGGATGCGATTTGTCTGTTTTTTATGACGAAACATAGAACTGCTCGTGCTAAAAAGCACGGTAAGTGGGAACAAGAGCCAACTTACTCACACTATAAGGCGCAACAAGAAAGCTAGAACCAACTCTAGCTTTTAGTCGTACCTCAGAAGGCTATTGTGACCAAGTCAGCGTTAGTGCGCCACGAGTTCCACAATGAGGCGAACGGGAGCGTTACTCGTTTTCGACACGTATTAAACACGCACTGGTGTCAACACCATTATGTATCACGTGATATATCACCGCGGTCGTCCGAAGGATCTCAGCCTCTTTCAATACATTGATCGACACGATGAATATACGGCAGGCTACGGTGAGTAATTATCAGCCATTGAGTGCTAATGAAAAGGCCGATGACATGATGGGGATGCAGGAATGCAACTTGCACAATCTTCCTGAAAACTATACCATGCGCTACTGTAAGTTCATAATATCTGTGACGACTCACACTCCAGACTTTTACCATGCATTGACGTGGCCCCAGCTTTCATATGTGGCCGAAGACGAGAAAGGGAAAATAGTTGGATACATTCTTGGAAAGATGTGCGTTCCGAATACATGCTACTGACTTTATAGGGACGAAGAACCACAGGATGGAATCCCAAATGGACACGTCACAAGTATCTCTGTTTTGCGTTCGCACCGTCGCTTGGGACTCGCGAACAAGCTCATGAAACTAAGTCGTACGTCAGACCACTTATTAACTTCTAGAAACTGCCATGCGGGATGTGTTCGGAGCTCAATATGTTTCGCTTCATGTGCGCGAGTCCAACCGTGCAGCAATTTCATTGTACACCGACATGCTTGGCTTCAAAGTGCACGGCATAGAGCCCAAATATTATGCAGATGGCGAAAACGCGTTAGGAATGCGTCTACAATTACAGTGATTGTCTGGAGCCCTTAGTATAGTATTTGGTTGGACTTATGTACATCAGAGTAGTATTGAAAAGCCGACCCCCAATCCCCGGGAGGATAGGAACCAGATGGTGGATGGGCGCATTGAACCTAAATTGATGTTGAAGCGTTTTGCATTTTCACAATAACATGGGAGGCTCTACAATAGCCGACGTTTGCTGTCATACTCCCAATAGTCACGATCCCAGTCGTTGGCGTTGGCTTTGAATAACATATTGAAACAAGTAAGGCCAGCAACGATTGCAACAAAGAAAGCTGCAAGAATGATCCACGCAATGATACGGTACGTCGAGCCATCCCAATCACGCTTAGAGCTAGTACGAGGTCCATGGTGTGGTGGTCGACGGTGATGAACGGGACGTGACGAACTTACAAGCCGTCCATCAAACGGGTCAGCGAAAATAAAATCAACAGACTGTTCAGCAGCGATCATTTCGTAGTCTTGATGCGAAACACCAGAAATGTAGGTAAGAGAGTGATTCTGGGGATAGCCATCTGGCATTTGAATCAGCGCTTTAGAAAATAGTGACCCTCTTTCGAGATGGTTATAACCTTGGTACTGGGCAGGGCATTGTGTGCTTCCTGCACCATTGTCGAGCAAACCAAGGGCAAGGCGCACTCGTCTTGAGCGAAAACGATCCACTACGCCGGCGGTATTATTTTTATCTTTATCATGCATATAAGCCGGAAGCTTGCCATCCAAGCCGTATGGCCAATTATTAATTGTATCTTCACACGATTCACCATTCAGGTTCGTAGGATCATGAATCGGTCGATCCTTCACAACCCATGCATAAGAGCCAGGATTTCCAACCCAGTAACTTACGTGTGGATCATACCATTTCTTATTTTTTGCGACAGCATATCGAATCACAGTTTGGGCTCCCATAGAGTGACCTGTAAATACAATGTTCTTGAGACTCGGGAACATATCAATAAAGTGCTCTGTCATCAGATCAAGAACCCGGAACGAAGAAACACCATGTTGCATTGTAGGATGATGCGAGGTGCCACCCAAAGCCCAGCCTGATTTTTTGTATGCAAGCCAATTACTTTGAGCGCCACCAGCCTGGACATCATCTTGGTTCAAGAACGCCGGTGATGCAAGTACGGTTTGATTCCAAGGAACTTTGTTTTGATTACAATACCACATCAAAACATTATAGTGGATGTTGATGTACTTCCAAGAGTCTCGAGGCTTTCCTGGCAATGTAATAATCACCCGGTCCACTTTGTCTTTATCGTACATATCGGGATGTGAAACATAAAACGGTTGCACGATGGGTTGGTTGTCTGCCGTCCTCTCATCCGTCACATTCATACTGGTATCTAAAGTAAAAATATGCGTCCCTTTCGGTTGAAGACCGTTATCAATTTCGACATTCAGCTCCGGTGGCAAACCTGTCCATGCTGTTTCTCCATTGACATTCTCTGAGTTTACATTCGGTGTTGGATTGAGAGGAAAGTCTCTGTTATTGAACCAGGGAACTTGTGTAAGAGAACCATCATCCGCGTTTGGATTAAGCATACCCAAACTTTCTTGGGCCCAGGTTCCTGCATTGGTATCGTTTATATTTGGGGTCCCAAGAACGCTATTAATGACACTTAAAAGTGCCTCTGGATCGTGGTTCAGAGACGCTTGCTTCGATTGATCGGCATATTGTTCCATGACTTGCGACTGATTCTTTTGCTCCGTGCTCTGGTATTGACGTTCGTACAAATCATGTCGTCTGGAATAGCTTCGCCTTTGCAGGTTGAACCTACCCGCTTGCACTGCCAAAGCCATGCACAAAAGACAAATACATGCTTGGAGGACTACAACGCTCCTCAGGGCTGGGCCTCTTGCCATTCTAACGTATTACCTTGTTACCCGGGCTGCTTCGACGTGTAAGAGAGTAGAATTACTTTCCTTCGCCAAACAAGTTTCGCTCTAGCGAGGATTTAATCGAGTCTAAACGCATGGCCATCGCGTACCGCGACATGACCTTTCATGCGGGATGTTACGTAATGACGAAGTTATGCGTTTGGGATTGGTCGATGTGCGCATATAGCTGGTTATGTCTATGATCTGCTGATTATGATTTGTTCCGGGCCTTCCAAGGGGGTAGGTAGTGTTTTAATGATAGAGCGTCTAGTGCCGTACATTAGGAATGTGCCCTGTGCTGTGATAGAACTCAGTGTTTGGTAGTACCAAAACAAACGGCTTGGCAGAATGATCAAAATACTTGTGCTGATTCCGTAAAATCTAGTTTTAGTGTCGCGTCGCGCTTCTAGTGAGTCCCAGTTTAAGCAGGGCATGCTTCAGAGTAATTATGCGCATGAAGCACTTTTGACCAGCGCTCTAAGCTAAGATTGCCCTAAAGTAGATCATCATTTCAAGAGAAGTTCTTAGCATTTGAAAAGACAAAAACTAGTGAGTGCGAATTTTGAGCGGTGAGCTATTCTCGCTTTCTATTACCACTAGCTTTGTTTCAAGAAGCTGTTTGATCTAGCCTAGAGTAGTCTAAGCAAATCTTGAGCATACGGTACAACAAACATTTACTTGGATATACACGTATTGCGGTTTCGCATAACGATAGAGGATTTTTGTTTGTCATATCTTGTAGTAAAATTCATGCAACAAAGCGATGTATTTCACAATATGTTGTGGCATTTGCAGCCGAATAGCAGATGAAGACTTGGAGACGGTACCGCGCCATTACTACGGAAAGCAAAATCACCTAACAAAGGAGGAAATAAATAAAAAATTGAATCAACGACTACGAGTTGTGCCGAGGCCACGCTTGCCAGCATAGAGCCACTTCGGCTTGCTTTCTTGGATACGACGATCTGACTCTCCTGCACGAGCCTCGCGGTTTCGATCACGGATGGCCATGCTATGCAGCTCACGTGCTTTCTTTTCTTGATCCTTGCTACGCAAACCTTCAGATTGGCGATTACGCGCAGGAATACGCGCTGCACCAGCTCGCGACGAGATAGAACCCCCTGCCCTGTTTGTGGTTGCAGTGGTTGAACTCTTACCACGAGTGAAGCCGGCGGCATCCATGGCAGCACCTGCACGAACTTTCTTGCGAGCTGGGGTTGGCTCTTCAGCATCATCAACCGACATGTTGTCATCCACATCCGCTGAGGCATCATGATCATCCTCCTCGTCCATATTTGAATCCAAGGTGCTTTCCAGGTCGCGGTTTTTGCGCTTACCTGTGAGACCCTTGGCTTTGGCAAGTAGCTCGGCACGCATTTCTAAATTGCTCGGATCAATACCAGCAGCACGCATATTGTCCGTCATTTGAGAGAGTTTGCGGTGTTGCAGCTTACGAGGTATCTGAGGCCTGGTCTGAAGCGCCTTCTTAGTCTGAGCCATCGACTTGGCTTTATCTTTGCGCTGTTTGATAGCTTGAGCAACCTGTTTGAGTTCTTCTTGCTCATCATCAATTTCTTCATCACTTTCGTCGTAGAATCCATCTGCTTCAAGCTTCTCCTCTTCACGTTCAAGATTTTCAAGAGACGTAAGAATGTCCGGATCAATGAAGTCGGCTACATTCTTACCCTCATAAATTTCAGGAATCTTATCGTACTTCCATTCGTCATCTGCTAGGATGTAGTTCTTCTTCATGTCAATATTGTGTACGCCTGCACCGCCATGTTGTTCCTGGATGTCCCGTTCTGTCATGCGGCGGTTCGGATCTTCTGGGTCAAACTTCTTTCTTGTTCCATTGCGTATTGACTCTGGAATAAATGGAACTCGTTCAACGTCATCACGTTTAATCGGGGTGGCTACATGCAAGCGATTCAAGATGGAGTCACCTTTAGATCCACGAGCTTTCGTTTCCACACGCGACGATAACAGAGTATCACATGCCTTCTGTTTTAATTCCATGATTCCAAGGTCCGTAAACGTGCTGATTTCAGCGATTTGAATCTTTCCATTCGACTCTTCAACGATGCTGTGCACGAGAGAGGATCTGCTCTCATCTAGATCCTCCAATCTTGCCGCATCAATTTTGTTGATGACCAGAAATGTCGGTTTGTTTGTAAAGAGAGGCTTGATACTGTTGAACAACTGAACCTGAGCTTCGATGGAGTAGCCGCATTGCTCTGATAAATCCATAAAATATAGCACAGCTGAGCGCAGGTGCGCTAGTGCAGTGATTGCCTGCATTTCAATGGTGTTCATTTCTTCTAGAGGGTGATCAAGAATACCAGGCGTGTCAATGACTTGCCAGCGCAAATACTTGTAATCCATGTGCCCGACAAATAGCGACTTGGTGGTGAAGGCGTAAGGCTGAACGTCAACGTCTGCACGGGTCACCTTATTGAGAAAACTTGACTTTCCAACGTTCGGATAGCCGCATATCACGAGAGTTCGCGTATTTGGGTCAATAGCGGGCAAACGAGAAATATGCTGCCGAACTTGCTCAAGGTACGCCAGGGGATCTTTGTTTCTGCGCATGATTGTGGCCATTCGACCGAGCGCGGCGCGCTTTAGTTGCTTGCAGCGGAACAAGCTATCACCGAACTTGATCAACCTAACGTAATCTTTAGCCACTTGCTCAATAAGATGTCGAGCTGTATTGATTTGACCTAAAGCTAGCTTGTAATGGTTCTTGTCATACAAAACACTGCAAGGTTAGATGGCAACACAACCAACATACTTCAAAAGCGACGACGTGAAAGGGTGCAAATTCTGTGTGATTGTTAGACTAAGCAAGGCAAAAAAAACATACCTCCAAAACTGGGAATTCTGAAAGAATGGCTTGAAGCTTTTCCGTGAATGCATCCTTCGTGAACATAACTTTCCGCATGTAAAACGAGCGGATTCTTGTAATTTTGTACCCCGGATGAATCACAGTCGGAGTTTTTCTCTGAGTCTTAGACAGAACAATGTCTAAGAAATCATTTGCAGAAGGTACAGGGGCGATAGACGCCTTCAACGACGTCGACATGGTGATACGACGCCGACAATAGTAGGCTGAGTACAATGCTAACGACAAAAAAATTTCACGGCTGATTATTTAATCTGTCTTTCTAAAGTCCCAAAAATGACGAGCCTATGGGTTTGCTGCCAGAAATTTTTTTCTGCAATGCTCGCACTGATTGGTTCTGTGCAGTATCTATGCGGGTGGTCATTGTAGTGGATTTCAAGGCACGCAAGAAAGACAAAGCCCCGTCGGCATCCTCAAACGGTCCGAGCAACGATATATCGTGTATTGCTGACGTGCATTGTAGTCTTCTCTACGTACTGCAGTAAGATAAGGGCTTGCTCAAGGATAGAAACGTCTTCTTCTCTTTGGACCCCTGGAAACTGCGCTTATTCATATCGTCTTAGGAAGTTGCCTGGTTTGGATTGGATCGTCGCTTTAGGTGCCCAAGTCTTATCTGGTGCATTCCATTTTGGACGTCTTGATTCTCGATATCATGCCGAATAGGTATTCTCACCTCCTGAAAATATCAATTACCTTGAATCCGTTTCACGCTGCGCATACATTATCGGCGCCTTCTCTTACATATTTTTTTAACCTGAATTCATTCCGAGTCTCTGAGCTGGAGCACCCTTTGTTAACACTTTAACGCCGCATACACTTCTTGAGTCTTATTTCTGGGGGTAACTTATCGTACGTATTTTTCTTCTTTTGGCATGTCAGACTAACCTAATCCCAGTCTGCTCCTATGGCACATATGGACTTGCAAGTCGAATCCGGTGTGTCTGCATTGGGGGGCTCGCCGCCCAACTCAAACATTTTACCGTACCAAAATGACCGATTCTCGACACGAACCTCTCCGCCAGCGTATGGATCAGTTTATAACGAAAATAATGAGGATGACAGTGACCTGGGTGAGCTTGTGACGGGCAATGGGCAGAACAGCCCTCAACAGAGCGACGCTCCTACGTTAAGCGGCAACGATTCTGACGATTCGGACATGGCGAGAGAAATCGAAGCAGCTGGTGAGGTCGAATCACTCATCGGCTCAGATAACAGCAGTGATGATGAGCATCTCGCTAATGAAGAACAGTACATGATCGAGGAAGAGCTACACCGAGCGAATCCAAACGAACACGACGGCAGTAAACATCAGCAAGCTTCAAACGTGCAACAAAATGTCTTCGGCGATGACTACGATTACTGGGACTCATTTTCACCTGCTAACGGGTCAGCAGAGGATGATGACGTTATCGCCAATGAACTTTTCAAGCCACAACGTGGTTTTGCTTCATCGCCTGAGCCACTTTTCTCAGATTTTTATGGCTCTTCAATTGACTCTGACCAGGATGGATCTTCAGACTTTGAAAATGAGAAGAACGACAACCATGGAGATGGCATCCATATTTATGGTTCATCACCCTCGTCAGATGATGATGAGACTTCGTCGGACAATGATGCTTCTATTAGCGATATGGAACCCATGTCTATGCCACTCATCGCTCATGTTGGGGCTACCCAAGGCGTTGATGTCGATGACGCTGACCGGGAGTCTGGCGACGATGATGGTGAAGCAGGAGAACAGGCGTTGAAAAACGCTATGCCGTTGCTTGTTATTGAAGATCTAGATGGACGCCTCGTTTATGCACGGGCTGGTGATGGTGAAGCTGTTTTCGGATCAGACGGGGAGTTTGAATTCGAAGGAGAAAGCGATGAAGAAAGCTCAGACGACGAGATTCCTCTTCTAAGTCCCAGCAAGGAGTCTACTCCTCATCCTCATCCTGAGGATTCTCATGTATCTGATTGTGATATTCCTGATATTGATGATGGAGAAACGACAGATGAATTGCCCGATAATGACATGCCCTATCCCAGGCTACTCGTTGGTTCAATTGCTCCTCATGGCGGACGAAATGCACGACGTGCACGTGAAATTGCTGCCCGTTCACGGAACAACTCACCACGCGTATCTTCCCGGGCTCCCAGTCCAACGACGATAGGTTTGTCAGCTCGGAAAGCGCCGAGCACTCTATCAAACGTTTTGTCTGTCAATGATCACGACAATGATAATTCGAGCTCTGAGTCTGTTCAGGCAGTAGATGAGCAAAATGCACATGGAAAAGAGGCTCATCTGAAACGGCCGCAAATCACTCAGGACCTATACAACATGTCACCTGAACATCTGAAACCCCCTATGGGACAGTTCATGCCCACATGTTCAAAATCTGTTCACCGCGCCGTGATTGATGGATCAAATCGCGCGCCCTCACCGTTTAGTACATCACACCATATGCAACGCGCTACTCGTCGCAAGCGGTCCCGTTTTCAACCAGACGAAGATTCGTTTGATCAAGTTGTGAGCAGTTATCCATCGTCGCGAAAACGGAGAAACTCCGACGCATTCAACACACTTCAACATAATTGCGTCCCTGCTCGTCCGATTGACTCAAACGGTTCGCCGGAATCCTTGCCTGAACCATTGGAGCAAGACTCCGCCGGTCCCATGGATCTCAGTGATGTTCTAGATGAAGGTTTGTTGTGGCAGGGTTCTAGCGATGGTGATTCTACCCATGATGATGCAGTAAGTGATTTTCGACAGAATAAGCCTCGATTGCAGAACGCCCCTATGCCGGACAAAACGTACGATCGTGCTATTGCGCGTTGGACTCGGATTCCCATGGGAGCTTTTCGAAGTGCGCAGCAATACGGAGTGTCAACTAATCCTTCAACCATGTCTGATGCCTACTGGACCCATCAGCGACCAAGTAGCTCCTTCTTGATTACTCAAGCTATGCGCAACCCCCGACAAGCATTAGATCGTTCTCACACATCTACATATGGCACGCCGCACCAAACACATACTCCATTTCGATGGTCTGTTACTACATTACAAAATCCGCGGAACCCGGTCTCGCCTCTCCATCGCACATTAGCAGATGCTGCCATCTCTGATCTCACAAGCAAGAGCGAACAGAGTCGGAAAGAGAAGTACCGGCAACATCGTTTAGGAAGAAAACTAGGCGAGCACGCGGTGATTGGTGGGAATTTCGTCGTTTCACCAGTGCTGCGTCCTGTGAAGCACCGGCAACAAAAGTCTGATCTGAATGGAATTAACAGCCTTACGAGCCCACTCTTGGCTATAGGCGATGCCGCTCCTTCGGATCACTCTCCACTAAACAATGCACATATACGCAAAGTGGCAAAGCATGAGAAACGCGACCGTCTAGCACGTCAGGAAGTCATACGTCGACAGTAGAGTGGAGACAACACACGTTTTGTTTGTAGACCTTACAACAACTCTTTCATTGTTAATGCTCAGTCATCGTGTCTCTATGAACATTGTGCTTAGATAGACACTTCGTTGCATATCCAATGATATTCCGTAAGGACTGAAAAGCTTATGTGCACCATAGCCGTGAAAATCAATATATTATGTGTAGGTATCCATAGCATGCACGAAACGATGTGGGACGTACGCGGGGATACCCGACTCTGATGATAAAAATGTGCGCTTGGCACTGTCTGCCAATCATGAGTTAGTATTCCAAGATTCCCCGATGCGTTGAACGGTAGTATATAATTCGATAATTCTGTTTTGTGACGCTTTCCGATGATGGGGTTATTGCTTCACCAAATTTTTATTCATCTCTTTTCCAAGGCGTGACTGCATCAACCCCAATTAATCCGCGCGAGACACGCAAATTAATTTGCTGCAGCCCTCAACTAACGCGTATTCGTGCGTCGTAATTTCAAAAAAAGCACTATGACGTTGTACGGAGGGACATAGAGATGTGAAACCTGGGCAAAACGGTCATTAGACTTGTGGAGGGGTGTTTTGTTTTCCCTATCTGTGGCCTCTAAAGCCGTACTCACGACTTCGACGCAGCCAGATCGTTAAACTTGTATTTCTTAGATTGTCCGCTCCAGTCTGCCTCGAGCGCAGAAATCGTGGGGTGAAATTACCTTTTGTCTTGACTTGCTAAACATTAGTGGCCATACACTTGCCCGATTGCTTGTTTGCGGTGTCCAAGACAACTCGTAAGGTACTTTCCCTTGCTCTCGACCTGTTGTGGAAGTACACGCATACAGTCTATTTGATCCTTGTCGCTCAAAGACATGCCTAAATTTGATCCCCCTCCAGAGAAGATTGTGTCAACAAGTCAGACAGACTCCAGCAATCTAGCTGGCGTTGACGAAGAGCCGAAGTCTGGTAAAGCAGGATACTCGGGTTCAGCGCCTCTGCATAACTCTGGTGCGGGCAAGCAATCTGATGATTCGTTTCAGAATAAAGGTTCATTGAAACGTCGAAAATACACGACTAAAGAACCTAGACACAGTATCAACGTCGACGGTAAACGGCGATACCCCTGCCCGTTTCCCGGCTGCGACAAAACATTCTCTACTAGTGGTCATTCATCAAGACACAGCCGCATTCACACAGGTGAAAAGCCATACAAGTGTTCTTTTCCCGGTTGTAATGCTCATTTTTCAAGGTATGATAATAGTTTGCAACACTATCGTACACATTTTTTCTCATCAAAGGGGTCTAAAAAAAGTCACGGCAAACCTAAGGATATTTCTTGTCTAAATCCCTACGAGGATGGAAAGACATTAGCTGCGCAAAAGCCGCTTACTTTACACGATCCCAGGGCTGCGCGGCTAAGGAACCACGGCACCTCCAATCTTGTTGAAGAAACGATTCCCGAGAGTCCGCCTCAAATCTCCACTAATGTGGACACATTTTCTCGAATAAGAACGGACGCTGCTGATTGGCCTCTCCCCGAAAACAGGGAGTGCGACGGTAATTCCACAGTACCTGGTGTCCACTCGGACGTGCTTAACGGTTCTGACATATTGCGACGCTCGCGCTCCTTCCAGTTATTTGATGACCTGCCCTCAAAGCTACGACCTCCAGGCCGGGGCTCGTTGGGAGAGTCAAGGAGTTACCCACTCGTCAAACCCTCTGTCTCTTTAAGCGAGTTTGCCCGCACGAGATCTACACATGAAAGAACATCTGACGTGACTCACACCAGGCGTAGGAACTTTGAGCGAGATGTCCCGCCTATTGATCACATTAGAATGAGGTTTGGAGTTTCGGACTTAGGCATGCACGATCTTGCGAGCGATCTAATTCATTTCAACGAACCCAAGTACACTGCTACTCCTGCATCCCAACTGTCTGGGCGACAAACGAAGCCTCTATACCCAATGTACCCTGATCCTTATCGGTCTTCGAAGTCACACACATTTGGTCCATCTTCTGATTACTCCGCTCGACGTCTCGAATTACCTCAATTCCGCAAGAGCGGCAGCTCACCATCGCTTCTCTCACTCGATATGCCAACCTCAGACAGCTCTCATTCGTTGAGTAAATATTCTTTATCTTCTGGAACGACGTCACTTCCTTCAAGCTCTTCTTCAAAGAATCCGCCAATTGCATCGCAATCACCCACAGTAATTTCGAGTCTTAGTGGCCAAAAACCCCCCTCTGAATACGCTGTTTCTAATTGCCAGACTCCGCCCCTGCATGATAGCGACAGTGATATGTCTCATTTTGCCAGTTTGCGTTCATAACGAATGCATTGTGCATACCAGAGATCATTTGAATGATTTTTTTTTTGAATTTCAACGATTTTGCCTAGTTATTTCTCCTTATTTTCATATTATCGAATCTGCGGTTTTCATTTCTATTCATTGAGCTCTGTATATCGTCCTCAAACATCCAAGAAGGTATATAATGGGTTCGTATACTAGCGTGACAAAGAACGTGAATTCATAGAACGGCATTCACAGTAGCCTAATCGATTTAGTAAGTTGCGTGACTCGGTATTACCTCGTTCATTCGGCCTATGGCTTGATGCCTATTTAGTAAATAACTTCATACCCCAATCAATGATTGCTGGCGACTAACCAAAGCCAACGTGCCCTGAGTGCAAGTTTGAAAGAGGTCGAAAGAACCGCCGCAAGTTTCAAATCACGCACATTTACCTGATTTTCCCCTCAAACGAACATGTTGACCGTGCCGACATTTGGTGATTATAAGCTTCCAAACATAGATAATGAGCCGATGGTATGTGATCATTGCTAGCTAATAGTAGCGAAATTATGAATCCAACTCTAAAGACCGTGCTGAGCTCCAGAAGGCCGTGGACGAACTTCTCGCAAGCGAGCCTTTCGAGGTGCCGATCATTATTGATGGTCAAGAGTTCAAGAGTGGCAAGCTTTCAAAGCAGGTAAATCCTGGAAACCACTCACAGATCTTATGTCATTACCATGAAGCTGATGAACGCATGGTTCGCGTCGCGATTGAGGGCGCGATGAAGTCCAAAGAAATGTGGGCGAACCTGCCATGGAGTGAACGTGCCGCCATCAGTATGAAGGCTGCAGACTTGATCGCCAATAAGTATCGCTACAAGCTTCTAGCAGCAACAATGGTTGGCCAAGGTAAGAATGTTTGGCAAGCTGAAATTGATGCCGGCGCTGAAATTTGTGATTTCTTGCGCTTTGGTGTCAAGTACGTCGATGACATGTACCAAATTCAACCTCCTCGCAATTCGCCGGGTGTTTGGAATAGGACGGAATACCGCCCTATTGAAGGGTTTGTTCTCGCTATCTCACCGTTCAACTTCACGGCCATCGCTGGCAATTTGGTCATGACACCAGCCCTCGTTGGCAACGTTGTTGTGTGGAAGCCGTCACCCATGGCAATCTACTCCAACTACTTGGTGTACAAGATTCTTGAAGAGGCAGGCATTCCACCAGGTGTTATCCAATTTGTACCGGGTCCTGCGCAGGAAGTGGCTACAGCTGCTATTACCCATCGTGAATTTTCGAGCCTACACTTTACGGGATCAACTTTTGTATTCAAGTCGCTCTGGAAGCAAATTTCATCGAATCTCGACACTTACCGCAGTTATCCGCGCATTGTTGGCGAGACGGGTGGCAAAAACTTTCATTTCGTGCACAAGTCGGCGAACGTGGATGTGGTTGTGACGCAAGCCATTCGTGCAGCCTACGAGTATCAGGGCCAAAAGTGTAGTGCTCTTTCACGCCTGTATGTACCCAAGTCCATGTGGGAAGGTGGCTTGAAAGAAAAGCTTATTGAGCGCACCTCATCACTTAGCATCGGCCCCGTCCAGGACTTTAAGAACTTCATGGGTCCTGTGATCGCGAAGCACTCTTTCGACAAGATCATGGGACTCATTGAAGATGCTAAGAAGGAAGGAGGAAGAGTGCTTGTGGGTGGTCACGGCGATGACTCTAAGGGATACTACGTTGAACCCACTATCATCGAGACTCAAGACCCACGCTCGGTCACCATGGTGAAGGAGATCTTTGGCCCTGTCATCACGGTGTTCGCTTACCCTGATGATGATATCGAGGGCGCGTGTGCTCTTGTCGATACAACAACTGAGTACGCTTTGACAGGGTCTATTTTCGCGTCTGATCGCCTTGCGCTTGTCCACATAAGTAACCTTCTTCGCAACGCATCTGGTATGATGTACTATAACGACAAGTGCACAGGTGCTGTTGTTGGTCAGCAGCCATTCGGTGGTGCTCGAGCCTCTGGGACCAACGACAAGGCTGGCAGTATGAACATCTTCTTCCGCTTTGTGTCTCCACGTACGATCAAGGAATCTATGCTCGATCCTGCTACTCATCTTTACCCATCGAACATGTAAGAATGGAGACTCCAAAGAACTTTATAGTCATCGAGATTATCATATCGTGCGAAATTCAACATTATGCCGCTTAGTCGTCAGCAGGAGGTGCCTCCTCATCAAGGAATCGTAGAAATTTGACACGAATTTCAGTTGTTTCGTCTCCTCGGAGTACGTCTGTTACAAAGTTGCACTCGGTTTGGATCTGAACCATTTCCAAGGCACCACGAAGAACGCCCGTTAACACATTTGAATACCAAAGACCACCGTGCAGTGCTTCTTCTGGCAGTTCCACAAATTCTGCCAAGGGGTTCTCAGCTAATTGAAGCACGAATTCCTGCGAGGTTGACTTTCCCTCTGTTGATGCAGTGTCTGAAGAAGCTGTCTTTAGCATTGACGCACCGTCAGCACTTGCAGATTGTGTGGAAGCACTCGGAGCTAGAAACGAGACGGCCGGAGTGATGTTAAGAAACATTTTGAAGCCCACCTGAAGTATGAGCTAGATTTCGATGGGCATAAGTTCACGTACCTTGCTCACAACCTCGGCCATCTCGCGGATGTCTGTACAGCGCGGCAGATTAGTACGTGCCAAAAAATCTTCGATAATTCGAGTCCCAATATTGTATCCCCTTGTTTCAGTGATGCCGTATGCACGTACATTTTTTCTAGCTGAATATTTACTTGCTCATAATCTTCGAAGTCTTTAATGAGCTGGACGACCAAAGCTCCGTATGTGAGGGAGAACAGCTCGCTATTCTGCGGCGGTGTTTTAGCATCATGGTACGTACGACTTTATTTGGATTCTGGCGCCATAACTCCTCACCTACTGACTTGTACTGCCGCATGATGAATTCAATTCGTTCACGTCAGGCTCGGGAATGGTCTAGTAAATGCTACGCGTGCCAACGGCAGCTCGGATACGAACAGGTCCAATTTCGACCCAGCGGAGAAAGAACCCCAAATGGGAATTCTCCACACGTAAGTGGGTGCAGAGTAGCTTTGCAATGCTCTTACTGTTGCGATGTTGTGATGCTGCTCAATCCAACTCACGTTAGGAGTGTGTATTGGAACAAGTGTAACAGAGAAAACACGCCATCATGATAGTAAATAGATTGTGTACCTTCTCGCATGAAACTGAAATAACTTAGTTACGTTTATATAGTTGCATATTGTCTAGCGTGTATTCCATAAGATCAAGACTTCTCAAGCTTCATTACTACATGCCATTTTCTCCACAGAGGCGTTATGATATCTGCATGCCACTAAGCTCAATGAATCTAGAACATGCTATTCATACAAAAGTAAAAATGCACGGCATTTGGTGCGCCATCGTAACGGACTAAGTCTCGTGAGAACGTGCGACAGACGCATCGGGCTAGGGGTAGAGTGTGGAGTTTGCATATCGTAATTTTTTCTTCAAACGTGGACTTTCAAACAACTTGCAACTCGCTATTCATTCGCCGATCGTATGTCATGATGGAGAATGAACTGCAAGAAGGAGTGGGATAAGACTCTACGGCAACTTCGATGATCAGAAGTCATGAAATCCATGGTCAAGTATCCTACTTCCGTACGTTGTGAGCGAAACGAGGCGAAACGAGGCTTGTCGTTACCATTCCTCCTCTAGCTCACTGTGAAGCTCAAACCCCCGCTTGTAGTTGATCTGCTTAGGACACGACACAGTGCTCCGAGCACCCGCTAACGCAATTTTTGGACAAGGGAAGGGGATATCTTTTTGCATACATCGATGAAGCACCGAGTGCCACCTTGGAGGTCCAAGGTGCTCACGATATCGCTCGTGCTTTGTTTTTCATGGACCCATCTCGTTCAAGTGCTTGCGGATGTCAAAGTGGGTCTGGAGCTCGCTGAACAACTTCCACCCCTAGCACATAAAGACTACTCGTACAACTGGCAATTTTCTCCGGAAACATTCACAGTGGATTCAGATGCCCCACTATCGTATTCCATCGAAGGTCTTCCAGCTTGGGCCCACTTCCATGCGTCTGAGCTGCGCATAACAGGCCAGGCTTCAAAAAAGGGGAAACAGGATGAAATAAACAATGTGAAAGTTATAGCCGAGGATGGCAACTCGCAAGCGACATCGTCGTTCCAACTTGTGACGATTTCGGCTCCCCCACCCAAACTGAATATTTCCGTCCAGGACCAGCTTCCCAAGGCTGCGTCGATGGGCGAAGGCAATATGTTGGCCGACAAAGTTCTTCACATGCCTCTGGGATGGTCATTCAGTATTGGCTTTTTGGGTGGTACATTCGTGCTGCCAGAGAACGATCGCGTTTATTATTCGTCGCGTCTTGTGGGAGGCAGGCCTCTTCCCAGCTGGCTTAATTTCAATCCGGACGACATCACGTACTCCGGTATTGCGCCTACGAGCGCAGGAAAAAGAGGCACTTCTTACGACATCGAGCTGATAGGGTCGAATCGACCAAATACAGGCGGACCTTCGAGTGCCTTTACCCTCCTGCTTGGCGAAGGATTCGTGACGCTGAATAACTCCGCGGCGGCATTACCAGTAGGTAACGTGACGGAGGGCGATACTCTGGAATATCACATCTCTCAAGATCTTTTCTTACTGGATGGTTTCTCCCAAAGCCCGAATGAATTCACATTTAAGCTGGATTCAGACGCACCGGATTGGATTCATTACGACGCCGCCTCCCAAAATCTTACCGGCAAAGTCCCTTTCGATGGAAATAATACCCAACTACATCATGACACCTTCAAGTTGCATGTGTCACATCCTAATGCTTTCGACACTGTCATGAATGTAACACTTGATATCTTTCCCTCCCCGTTCAAGCGACCCACGCTGCCCAACGTTACTGTGCAGACAGGCAGGGACTTTCGTGTCTCCTTGGAAGATTACTTGCGGGATGCAAATGTCAACATGAATGTATCGTTTGACTCCATGATGCGCCGTCGCTCTATGCGCTATCGAGATTCTCGGCCAACGCATCGCTGGGTTCGACGTAACGCTCCAAGCTGGGTGCATTACGACGATGAAACACATTCACTAGTCGGCCAGGCACCTGACTCGGAGCAAAAAGTTGCAGTGCATATGAGTGCAGACAACCCTGTGCCAAATTCACCCATCCCCCCTGCAAGCCAATCATTTCAGCTTCTTGTGCACAATTCAACGAGGGTGAACCACACTGAGCCGATTCATCCACATTCAGGTCTTACTTCAGGAGAGAAAGGCGCGATCGCTGGCTCCATTTTGGGCGCCACTTTGCTAGCGCTTGTTGCATTTGCCTCTTGGTGGGCTTGGAAACGCGGAAAGAATGGTTCAGACGCTATGGACCCATCGGTGGATGCCACATCAGAGTCATTGAAGGAAGGCATCGCTTCAGGGCCGTCTTCTATAAGAAATGCGAACTACACGAACCCCGGCCCTGGAACCAGCTCGGATTTGGCAGATACATCTGAGATCCGTGATTCCCTCCATCCGAGCAGCCCAGCAAGTACTGCTGGTGCGGCTGCCGCAGGCGGCACCGCCACTGCTACTGCCACCGCCGCTGCTGCTTCAGGGAAGAACAAGGCAACAGACAAGTCGACTGGGGACTTGCCTCTGGGAACTCAAAGCGCAACGCGAGTGTCTCCCACAGATGAGCCGTACATGACACCGCCCGGTTCAGCTGGGAACTCGACACGATCCGATCGAAACTACGAGCAGCAGCATCCGCGGCAGCATGAATTTTTCGCTGGCGTTACACAAGATCTTCCATACAATGAGCCCGAGTGGCAACGCGATGATGATCAAATCATTATTACGCCTTTTCTTGCCCAATCGTCCTGGCAGCCACCATTATTTACACAAATGTGGGGCAGCAAACCATACGAGACTGGGTTTAAAGCCTATACAAAAGGTCCTGATCGTGCAGAATCCAGGACTAAGACGACGGCCTCATCATCAGAAGTGCCCGAGTCTTCCCACACTGGAAAGTCGCCAAAGAACTTCAATAATCGAGATCATGTCTCGGATGATACCAGCTTGCCAGCAGGAGTTAGCGACAGGCGCCGGCGTTCGGCAAGAGTCCCTGCACAAATCACGTATCGCCCATCATCACCAGAACCAGATACGACCGGAAGCGACAAGAACGATTTGACCACGAAAAACCATATGGGTTTCATGGCGGAAAATACCAATTCTCTATCAGAGCTGCCAAACGAGATCAAGTCGTCAGAGTCAAATCTACCACAGCGAGCATCATTTCTAGCTGACTTTGAGCCGCGGGGACAAAAAGATGGATTAAAGCCTTCACATCCGGAGGAGGAGCCCAGTTTGTCTCAGAAAAACACTCCCAGACACATACCCGCGTCCATCAGTAAACAATCTCAGGAGAGCTGGGAAGAAAACCTTTGGTACGAAATGCCACCAGCACCAAAGCGTATGTCTCAAATGCAGCAACATCGAATCAGTTCGCCTGTCACCCTTCCATCTGCAACAGCGCTTGACACCCAACCGTCTCGATCTAAGCCTGTGGCTGACAAACCGCCCAGACTCGAAACACCCCTTCGCAACCGTCTGTCTCCTATCCAAATGGATCTTGCGTCAGCGTCAACTAGGAGTCAGGCTGCGACAACGATTAAACCTGTCGAAACATCAAGTCGGCATACATCTTCCAATCTATCGCCGCCAATTGATCAATCCTCGTTTGAAGGCGTGCCACAACTGGCGCCAATCGCCTCGTCCGTCGTACGCTCACCCATCATGCCCGATCTAGACGACCCGCCCCAGGTTGTGCTGCCCTTAGAAAATAACAAAGGGTCGCCGCTAGATGCATTTGTTGCGCCAACTACACAGCCTATGGATATCGAGAAGACCCGCCACGTTGCGTCGTACACGCCAAAGCTTGAGAGTGGACCGTTGGACCGACGGAGCCAGTCACTGAATGCGGAGCAACTTGACTCTGCTGGCGTATTTGATGACGCGGATGAGTATGTGCTTGACCCGTTTGCTGATGAACAATACGCCGATGGTACAGTCTTGTATCAAGAGCAGCAAGCTGCATCAAATGATGATCACACTACTGATGTAACGTCCTCAGGGCATTTAAATGATTACCTCACGACAGAGGGCGGCATTTACTCCATCATTGAGCATGATGACGGCAGTGATCAGAGTCAGCCTGATGCTAGGAACAATGCTACTGCAGCACCGACCCAACCACCGCGTTCCGGCACCATGGCGTCAATTCAAATGGCTCAGACTCGGTCCGTCACATTTACTCCAGCAAAGCCACCACGCTTACAACTTGCTAGCTGCCGTCCGGGTCAATTTATTGCGCTTCCTCTTATGACATCAGATGCATCCGTCCCACAAAATTTGGCTGAAGCTATTCAAAAGGCCAGTTCGCCAGCAAGATATATCCCTCAGTTGTTTGCTCCATCGCGGCCTGACTTGCATGGGACATGGCCTGAATGGCTGGCGTGGCTGGCATGGAATGATGATGCGCAAGAGTTGGCAGGGACAGTTCCCGAACAATGGCCAGAAAAACAGCGACTGCCTATTCAGCTTCCTATTCATATCCAATTGAGCAATGGCCGACAGATACTGCAAGAAAGTGGTGTCCCGCGACATGAATTGCCCGAGTCTAGTGTACCCTTACTGGCTGCGCGTATATTGTTGACTATCTTACCTGCTGCCTCGCCGAGCAGCACATGAATTTTCTAATAATTTGCTAATGGTTGATTTGTATGTATTAATTATAGTAGAAAGATAAAGACATGGCATGGTAAGGCACATCCGTTAGGTAGAAGAATACCTCTCCCAGAAAAGTCAGTGGCTCTGCATCCATGCTTGCTTCGTGAGAGGAATATGCAGAAATCGTTGAGATCTTCCTCTGTATTCAAGGATCCATATCACGACCTGGTGACACATGTTCAACAAGCGTTTGCTTCATTTTCCATGTTTCGAGAATAAGTGTAAGGCGAATAAAGGCTGCGTGTTGTACCTCGTTGTCCTCCTTGGATCCTAAACGTTTTTTATAAATGCCATGTTCCAGTAATAACGACAGAATCTTAGTTCCTTGTCGCTTGTAGCGCTGCAAGCTGACGGGGCCTGCAATCTCCAAGAATGTGCACCATAAAGACACTATGAGTCCTTGCTCGACCAATGGCGGTGTCAGAGAACGCGATTGCCACGTCCAGAGACGACCAGGTCGTAACTCCACTGGTATATGCTTCGCAGCATCACTTAGCTGTGTGCTGGTGGGCAGAGCTGCACTAGCCATTACCGATTCCAACGAAGTTTGAATACATGCAAAATACAAAGCCATAATTCCAACAATACGAGACGCGTACGCTTGGCTAGTCTCATCAGGGGTCTTGAAGCCTATGCGCCTTCGGTACACCGCCTCGTCCTGAGATGCACGCTCGGGTATATACGCTAAAACCCACGGACACTTTTTCACGAGACGAGCCATGAACACATCACCCAAGGCCGCGTGACCTCGTAGCAAAAGACCCATAATTAGACGTGCAAGCGGAAAAGCTGTTTCCTGCCGAGCCGCGACCTCTTGTTCAGCCTGTCGAATGAGGCATTTGGATAGGTGATTCAGCATCCAGTAATACAAACGAGTCGCAGCATCGTGGTCTGGAACATCACGCGCCTGCTGCAAAATATCAGAAATAGCTACTGTGATGCGCATGATTTCAGTTTGTGAGTTTGTGAGCTGCCCAACTTTGGGTGTGATGGCGCGCTTCGCTGTAAAGCATTGTTTCCGCCAATCGGCACGCTGCGCAATGCTTGGGAGTACATCTTCTTTAACGTACTTCATGCGCTCCTGCCAGTGAGCATATTCAGTTTTTGCACTCGGCCACATGTGAGAACCACCTCGGAACACATTCGCTCGGCGTTCTTTTTCATCTTGATGTGCCCGTTCGCGCGCCTTTGCTTCTTCCTCGAGTTGCTTTGCCCGAGCTGCCTGCTTTTCAGCATCTATCCGCTTCAATTCTTCTTCACGGGCGCGTCTCGCCTTGGCCTCAGCTTCCTCTTGTTTTTTTCGCGCTTCGACAAGGCGTTGGGCCTCATCTGCGGTCCGTTGCTCGGCCTGTCGGATGGCCGCCTCAATCCCCTCCCACAAGCTTGTATTTCGTTTTTGGAATCCTTCTCTTTCCTTCTTTTCAACTTCACTTTGCTGAATTTGGAACTGTGCAAGGATGTTCTCGACTTCGTCAATGCTGGGATCATTATTGTGCGATGATGGTTTGGGTGTACTCGAGGCTGAGGCTGGCGATGGAAGAACCGACCGAGCCCGATGAACAGGCCTCCAGGCTCGTGAATGACATGCATTTTCCCAACGTTCCCATGGGTCTAGCTCATTCGCCAGTCTTATGCGAGCTATATCTCGCTGGCTGACTCGATCGGATGGATCCCATTCCTCATCGGAATCGTCGTCATCAGATTCTTGTGCATCGAGACGCATGGAATGCTGTACCCATGCATCCTCTTCTTCCTCTGAGGATGACTCATATACATAGCGTCCTGATGGTCTCGGACGCACTACGTGCGACACTCGCAATTGTGGTACCACACCGCCTGTCGCCATAGCTTGTAGGATACTACGGCTAGCCAGCGTGGAGGTCTCGTTCGCGTGCGATAATTTGTGGAAGTGTGTGTTGGTGCTTTGTTTCATCGCCTGCCAAACGGGTTTAATATTAAACCCAAATTTACATGACTAGTCGGATGTTTTTTCTCTTGTGGGGTTGGCCATCCAACGGTTCAATAGCATCAAGTAGCCCAGATGAATTTTCCATTCTTAACCTCTTAGGTCTAGTGCTAGTCACTGAGCAGCAGCCTTCGACTTGCTAGAAAGGGGCGCTTGCGGTTTCTATGGGTCCAGCACCTGTAGGATATGAATGCATCCGTCTCTCCCACGCAAGACAAATATCCCTACCACTTACAATTGCTTATCAATGTGGACAAGCATTCCGATGGCGCCAAGTCGCTTGGCATGATCCAACGAAGAATCAAATCGAAGTGGAATGGTCGTTGTGTCTTTCGAACCGTGTCATATTTGTGCGGCATGACCCCGTGGATGGCTATTTGTACTATCGCACCGTACCACCATCACAAGAAAAAGTACAACCAGACTCGAAGACATGGCTCTACGAATATTTAAATTTGTCTGCACAAACAGAAGAGTGGTATAAAGAATGGTGCGCACGCGACTCTGTTTTTGCCAAACATGCTCGAAAGTTTCACGGCGTCACAATCTTACGACAAGACCCTTGGGAGTGCCTGTGCGCGTATGTACTTGCTGTGATAAACTGACCGATCAGATTTATTTGCAGTTCCAACAACAACATTCCTCGTATCAGCCAAATGGTCCACAAGCTGTGCGAGCACTTCACAGATCCCCTATTTACGCATACTTATCCGAAAGGTGCACGGGTTTGCAAGAGCATTCTTGACGTGAATGAATTAAACTTCACAAACGAATCGTCAAACGATTCACTTTCTATCACATATTATCCATTTCCTTCGCCTATGCGTCTTGCACAGCCAGACGTGGAGTCAAAGCTGCGTTCATTAGGGTTTGGATATCGAGCCAAGTTTCTTGCTCGCACGGCGCAAGTGCTCTGTGAACGCGTAAGTTGTGGCAAGGACATGAAGCCGAGCGACGTCGACCATGCTGTCTATACACATCTTCTATCTTTACGCAACTGTACATACGGAGAAGCTCGTGCAAAACTCATGGAATTACCAGGAATAGGCCCAAAAGTCGCGGAGTATGTGTATTATATTGCGCAGTGCTTGCTGGCTCACACTCAGTTGTGTTTTACTGATGTCTCTTGACCAAAATGCAAGCATACCTGTGGATCGTCATGTGTTTCAATTTGCTGAGCGCTGGTATCATTTTCGCTCAAAGCGCTACGAAGATATTGCAGAGAAGTTTAGGGCTCTGTGGGGCGAACGTGCCGGTTGGGCCCATACTGTACGTCATATTTCTTTTTCTACCTGTTACCTAACTTGCTAGATTCTTTTTTACGCAGACCTGCGCTCATTTCAAAAGTACGATCCTAATGTGGAATACTCTCCCAACCAAGCAGCAGAGAAAGTAGCAGGAGTAAAACGCTCTCGTTCTGTCTCTCCCCAGGACACCCTCGCTGCGTGACAGGATTGGAGGTCAACTGCTATAAACGCGCCATCCAAAAAAATTTCGCCTGTGGAGTGAATCACACGTGATTGATAATACTTCTCCACGCGTCACACTGACGCGTCACATAGTGTTGTTATGAGTTATTCGCATCGAAACTTGATCATTGTTTAGAGTGTGACGGTGCATTGGTGTCCTTAAAGCTGTTTCGACAGCTTCGTACATCATGGAGGCTATGAGACAGCGTCTTCTGTCGCAGCAGCTCGGATTACAGAGCCCTACATCTCAAAATAAGCAGGCCGAATCAAAGGAGCCATCCACGCCCAAGGCCTCAAACAAAAGCGGGCCGTCTATTCAATCATGGCGATCTGAGCCGAAAGTGAAGATGATGCCATTGTCTACACAGACAAGTGCGCCTTTTATTTCCCCAGAAACCTCCAAACTTGCAGTGGGAGCAGCATCCAGCACACCGACAAAGGCAGCGTTGCTACGCCGAGGTTTCCCGGCTTCTCCAGGCTGGCCATCTACTCCTAGTAAAACCGCTGAAAATTCCATGCAAAGCCCGCAAGTTGGAATCTCGCCATCATCCAAACATGTTTCCAGTGCTGAACGTGAAAAACAATTGCGCTCCATGTTGTCCGGTGTCGTGACTGTGATGGAAAAAGTCGACATGAGTCACTCGCGCGTGCCTGGCATGCAATGTACATTGCTACCACACCAAGTGCAGGGAGTTGACTGGATGTGTCGACGTGAAAAAGGGAAAGCCAGAGGCGGAATTCTTGCCGATGATATGGGGCTAGGGAAAACGATTCAAATGCTCGCATTGATCACACTGCACAGTTCATTGGAGAAACTTCGAGCTCAAAGTGCTACTAAAGACGACAGTGACACAGATTCAGAAAGCAATGGAAATCATGGGAATCTTGTTGGGCTCACAAGCAAGATGGTCATGAATTCTGGAACAAAAACCACTCTGATTATTGCACCTGTGGCCGTCATGGAACAATGGCAGCGTGAGGCAGAAGAAAAATCTGGGCATAAACTTTCTGTTTATATTCATCATGGACCGCGACGCACAACACATGTTGATGCTATGAAAAAAGTACATATTGTGATCACTTCCTACTCGACTGCAGCAAATGAGTATGATCAGTTTTTAAAGGCCACTAAAACGAAAGTGAAACCGCCTACTACTCGGAAACAATCGCACTTGAGTCGTGATACGGATGAAAACAGCGGCTCGGACTCGGAGGATGCAGATTGGGGCATGCTGAATAGCGACCACAATTGTGATGACGAAAATGGTCTCATGCTTGCCTCTGGTTTCACCGCAAAACGGGCCAACAGAGATCAAACACGATACCCATTGTTTGAAATGAATTGGCTGCGTGTCGTTCTGGACGAAGCGCAGAACATTAAGAATCATCGGGCCAAGTGTTCGCAAGCATGCTACCAGCTCTCAGCTCGTGCTGCTGCGCGATGGTGCATTTCCGGTACGCCTGTGCAAAATAACGCACTAGAAATTTTTAGTCTCATCCACTTTCTGCGGATATCGCCGTTCAACGATATGCGACATTTTGAGGAGCAAATTCACGAACCACTCAAAAGCGGTAATCAGTCACAAGTTGAGCTCGGTCTTCAACGATTAGGAATCATTCTCAAATCCATCATGCTGCGTCGCACCAAGGATGCTCATTATGAAGGGCGTCGCATTCTTGATCTTCCCCCTAGGATTGTTAAAGTTGTGTCAAGAGACTTTATGACTGCTAGTGAACGAGACTTTTACCATGAGCTCGAAGACCGGATCCAATCACACTTGGATGCAAACAAATCGCCGCAACTCAACTACATGGGCGCCTTGGTCATGCTCTTACGCCTTCGTCAGGCATGCAACCACCCTGCCTTGGTGACGGGACGGAGCAGGCTTCCGGCAGAGGACGCATCCGAACCGGTCGCTGAAGAAGATGGACAAGATGAAGACGAAGAACTCGCTGCCTTACTTTCCGGACTCTCGGTAAAAACACGCAATTGTGATAGATGCCAGGTGCCACTTGATGCAAAACAGAAAAAAAGACTCTGTACGGGGTGCGCATCTCAGTCTGAGCATGAAGAAAAGCACGGAATCATATGGGGAATGCCCGGCACTATGTCAACAAAGTTGGACATGATGCTTGGACTCCTCGAGGACTTCGATAATCAGAGCAAAGGTGACAAAACAATCGTTTTTAGCCAATTCACCTCTTTTTTGGACTTGGTGGAAGACGCACTTCGTGCACGTGGCTGCAATTTCACCCGATATGATGGTTCAATGCGTCGAAATGCAAGAGAAGAAGCGCTGCAAAGGATACGAACTGATGATGGTGTGCGAGTAATTTTGATTTCATTTAAAGCTGGCAGCACAGGACTGAATCTGACATGCTGTAACCGTGTGATTCTTTGTGATTTGTGGTGGAATCCACAAATTGAAGAGCAGGCCTTTGATCGCGCGCATAGACTCGGTCAAACAAAAAGCGTGTATATTTACAAGCTATCAATTGACGGAACGGTGGAACAACGGATTCTTGCTCTTCAGGTACGTGCACAAGCCAAGTCCTTCTTTGACACACATGCAGGACAAAAAGCGCCAGCTTGCGAAGGCCGCCTTGGATGGACATTCGTACGTATGCGCGTGGACTCACACCATAGACTTCCTCAACGTATGTTGGCTGAACAACTAACCAAACAGAATGGAGCAAGTTGGATCCTTTGGACTTGCAGTTTCTGTTTCACGGTGGGGCCCAGCTCCCTCCACCATGACCATTATTTTCAATGAATACCACCGAATGAGCCTAAAATTCGGCCCATTTGCATGTATAATTATCCGATGGCCCCGGGATGTGGTGTCAAAGGCAGTCAGTCTTATGCAATCGCAATTTCATATCTCCACGTACTCGCTTGTAGTAAATTCTGTTCCATTGCCACCATTGTGCATTATCCCGCGCGGCGTGTTTCAGTATTTAGAGTACGAGTGAAACTCGTATGACATGGTGTCCACGGAGGGGCAAATGGGGGCAGATGAATGGAATGTACCTTTCCGGAGTCCATTGATTCTGCCGCATCGTTCTAAGCTGCCAAATGTGTTGTACATTTTATCTTTTAGTGAGCCTTTTAAAGCGCCTTATCGCGACCTATGGGGCTGTCTCACACACCCTTATACTTGCTATGCATTTGGAATAGCACTTGCTTTAGCTTCGGGAGGAGGTATTGCTGCGATTGATATTTTATATGGGTACTGGACACAAAATGCCACGTCTAATATTGATAATTTGGCACCAGCGATGGGGTATAATAACATGTTAGCTTGGGTCACAGCCGTCGTTGGTGCGTTTGCTTTTGTGACCAACTGGTCTTTTCCTGTTTTGCTGTCATATGCAGCCCACAAATTATGCGCAGGTTTGCGGCGTGAATACTTTGCTGCTACAATCATTCAAGATCCCACGTTTTATGACAGCCATGGCCCAGGCGCCATAACTACATTTGCAAATCGAGACGTTTCCCAGATTCGCTCGGCCCTGGGTGAAAAGCTTGGCTTTCTATTGAATGCTGTAGGCACTGTTATTGCATGCATTGTGATGGCTTTCTCACGCGCGCCAACACATGCAGGGGTACTTTTGTCGTTGCTCGCATTTTCGTTGATCGCGCTTTTCACCCTAGGGTCGCTTGCCGAAAAGACCACTGCCAAAGTCATGGAAGTAGATGGTCGCCTGTCGACGTATATTGAACAGGTCATTGCGTCTGTGCGCGTAGTGCACAGTTTTGAACTCGTGCAAACCCTCGTGGATCGCATGAAAAACTTGTATATATATCCACTCACCAGAGCCGTCAATTTCCGCTCGATCGTGCGTGGTGGCGATATGAGTGCCATGTACTTTACCGTGACTGTGCTGTATCCACTCGGATTCTGGTGGGCATCCATGCAAGTTGCTAATGGGCGCGAATCTATGAATGGCGTAGTATCCAGCTTCTTCAACTATCTCAACACTCTTTTCAGTATGGCCATGGTCGTAACGCATTTTCAGAGTGTGGTAGAGTCGATGGCTATGGTTGCCAATATGCGTGCTACAATCGAGAGAGAGCCGCGCATTGACGTTCGAAAAACGTCTGGTCATATCTTGGGCATACCTGCTTCGAAAGAGACGCGCACGGAAGAACGTACGTACGTCCCGTCTTTTTCGCTCGAGCACGTCACATTTGCATACCCTGGTCGTCCTTACTCTGCGAGTCTGGAAGATGTGAGCATTGAATTTCGTCCGGGCACGGTCACTGCTTTAGTTGGACCTTCCGGTAGTGGTAAGTCCACAATCACGTCTCTTCTTAGTCGCGAGTATGATCCAGACTCTGCTGAGGAAGCTATTTGCAACTCTCAATTCAATTCCTCATCTTCTAAAAAGCAAAGAGCCTCACAACAACCTCAAGATGAAGACGAGAAACAACTTCAGCCTGTTAAAGGTACTGGTCGTGTTCTATTTGGTGGTGTAGACGTGCGCACTTTGAATGTGCGCTGGATGCGATCTCAGATTGCCGTCGTACGTCAAAATCCACAGCTCTTCACGGGTACCATTGCCGAGAATGTGGCAATGGGTCTCTCAGCTGGTATCTTGTCAGACGTATCTGCTGATGACCCTATCGTACGCGCAAAAGTCAAAGCGGCTCTTGTGAAAGCAGAGGCCATGGGGTTTGTTGACAAGCTTCCCAATGGCATGGATACCCATTTATCAGGCGGTCGAAATGTGCACTTGAGTGGTGGCCAGCGTCAACGCATTGCTATTGCTCGTGCCCTGGTACGTGAGCCCCAAGTGCTGTGCTTGGATGAGGCAACATCTGCACTTGATACTTCGACAGAAGAATGTATCAAGCGCTCGCTAGCTAAGGAACAGACGGAGCGCGGCATGACTACCATTATTGTCGCTCATCGTTTATCGACTATCCAGCATGCAGATCAGATCGTGGCCATGAAAGACGGGCGTGTCGTGGAGCGCGGTACACATGATGAACTCCTGCAGCTTAAGGGTGGTCTGTATCACAAGATGGTTATGCACAATCGAATCGCCTCTGGTGAACCAGATGTTGACGAGGATGATCAAGTTTCAGAGCGCGGAAGTTCTTGGCGCCCTATGCAAACACGCAAGGAGCGATATGTTCATCCAGAAATGCACGAACCTATCTTGCATCATTCTCATGCGAATATTATAGTGCCAGAGGTTGTGTCGCGTTCAGGCACAGGTGCCATGTCTTCGACGTGGGATGCGAGTGAACGACGCCAAGAGATTATACATGAATTTTCAGAGGATATAAACCAATCATGTGAGCTGAGTGCTAATGCCAAGGACCCTGAGTCCCCACCATCTCGTCCGCCCGCAAAGTCCAAGCAGATCCATCTTTACGAGCTCCTAATTGGCCAGTATTGGTTGATGCTACCTGGCATCATTTTTGCTCTTTGCGTTGCTGCGTCCTTTCCAATTGTCGCATGGCTCTCGGGATATGTATTGGAGGGGTTGGGCAACCCTAACTTGCGCCAAATGCGCCATGACATGAATCGATGGACACTGTGGTTCTTTATTGTATCCATCATTGATTTGTTTGTTTCTTTTGGCGCCTCGTACATGCTAGAAACAGCGTCAGAGCGTCTCTCAGACACGATTAAAATCAAGTCACTTCATGCTATCATGCGTCAAGACATTCCTTTCTTTGACCAGAAGGAGCACAGCAGCGGTGCTCTGGGATCAGCCATATTTAACCACGCTGCAAATATTGGCTCGGCTATGGGAGTCGTTTTGTGCCAGGTTTTGATCTCATTCGGCAATTTGCTTGGTGCCCAAATTCTCGCATTTGCTATGCAATGGCTCCTGGCCATCTCCACATTTCCAGTTATGCTGTCACTTCTAGGTGCTAGCTACTTGAATGTATACCTAATGGAGAAATTTGAGCTTGCAGTTCAAGAGCCGATCGAGCGATCCTCATCGTATATCGCGGAAGTCATCGACGCCATTGGCACTGTCGCGTCCTTGGGCCGTGAGGCTGACGTTTTGCGCCACTTTTCTCGTGAAAGTGAGCGCGGTCGGCCATACATGTCGAAGCTCATATCTGGCACATTATTCTATGCCTACACCCAATTCTCTCTATATGGTATCGCAGCGTTGCTGATGTATTGGGGCGTCACGCTCATGAAGGAAAACCGGTCAACAGCATTCCATGTGTTTGCTGTGTTTGAGGGCGAGTTTGTCGCTTTCTTTGCGGCTGTACGACTCACGTCCTTCATGCCCGACGTTGCTCGCGCACGCCTCGGTCTCAAATCTGTACGAAATTGGCTTTCGCGCGAGCCACAGTATGCATCGATCTCTGAAACGGCCGAATGGCCACCTAAAGGCCCACGCGATATTGTGTTCCGTGACGTGGAACTTCGGTATCCTCAGCGCCCAACTCACGCTGCCATCCGTGACTTGAATCTAACCATTCCCGAGAACACGACTGTCGCTTTCTGCGGCACATCTGGAAGTGGTAAGAGCTCAACATTAAGTCTTCTGCAGCGCTTTTATGACCCAGCACGAGGCACGATCACATATGGAGGTATTGATCTCCGCTCCATTCCTATTCATAAATGGCGCGCAGAAATGGCTTTTGTGTCGCAGGACCCAGTGCTGTACGAGGGCACTCTTCGATGGAACTTGCTGCTCGGTGCTGTAGACCCATCTATAATTACGGACGACGACATTGAAGAAGCCTGTCGGCAGGCATGTGTCTGGGACTTTGCAATGGCTCTGCCTGATGGTCTTGATACCATAATCGGCCATAAGGGATCATCACTAAGTGGTGGCCAGTGTCAGCGTGTATGTATCGCGCGCGCATTGCTGCGGCGTCCCAAGATCTTGCTCCTCGATGAAGCCACATCTGCCCTTGACGCTGAGTCCGAGGTCTTGGTCCAACGCGCTCTGGACAATGCTGCTGCAAACTGTACTACTGTGACCATTGCACATCGCCTCTCAACAATTCGCCGAGCTGATTTAATCTGTGTAGTTGAAGATGGCGTTATTGTGGAGCGCGGTACGCATGAGTCTCTGGTCGCACAGCATGGACGTTACTTCGAGCTTGTGGAAGCACAGTTGTAATTATATATAGCTAGGGACGATCTGTAGCAGTAGCAGTAGCAGCGGCAGCCACGGGGGCGAATGGGTCACGTACAGAGTGAAAACGAGTTTGATACCACTTGACGTAATCTTTCTTGAGCATGTCAATTTCAGCATGCAGCGTTGCTACTTGCTCTGCGAGAGCCATGAAAAGCACATTTTGTTCATGAATAATGTCAGAGATAACCTGGGGTGCAAATTGTTCTCGTTGGTCAGCCGATAAAAGATGACGCTCCAACTGCTCCATTGTTAATCGGTAACGTTGAATTCGAGCCACATATTCGTTTGACACGCGCTCGTAAAAACGACGCAGCCAATCGACAAAACTACTTCCATCACTAAGCTTGTCTCTCGCATGCATTGCCACTTGATGTAACACAGCATTGTCATTGCGATCCTGCTCAACCTTAGTCAACATAGATTGCAGACGGATAGAGTCTGCTTCAAGCACCGCTGCCAGTGCTTGTTGTTCCGACATGAGCTCTTGCACACTCGATAACAATTGGCGCATACTTTCACTCGAATTGCGCGCGCGCAATTCATGCTTGATTTGCACCTGAGATGTAATAAACTTTTCCATAGAATCAAGAAGTGCCCGCTGAGCATCTGGTAGCTCATTGTATCGCTCTCGTTGGTAATAAGCATACTGCATTAGAGGTGATGTATTCTGCAATGGGGCGGATAAAGATATTCCAAGAGTAGGGGCAGCCGGCTTCGAACCAAACAGACCTGAGCCAGAACCGACATTTGCAGTATTACTCGTCATATTTTGGCCAAAAGAAACGCCACCGGTCGTGCCTGGCTGCTTGGTACTCTGCCCAAAGAGACTACCACCAGCGTTGCTTGATTGTGTATTAAGCTGACCGCCGAAGAGACCGCCAGCGGAAGTGTTCGGCTGTGTCGTACTTTGGCCAAAGAGACCGGTTCCAGTGCTGTTGGCCATGGTGCTTTGTCCAAAGAGACCAGTACCTGTACTGCTAGGTTGAGTATTTTGACCAAAAAGACCCCCGCCAGTATTATTCGACTTTGTACTTTGACCAAAAAGATTCCCTCCAGTGTTGGGGGCCTGCATATTTTGTCCAAAAAGCCCACCACTAGCATTAGTTGGCTGCGTCGAGCTTTGACCAAAGAGACCCCCACTAGTGTTATTTGTCTGTATATTGGTTTGACCAAACAAACCACCCCCAGTGCCAGTGTTGTTCGCCTGCGTGCCTTGTCCAAAAAGTCCGCCACCAGGATTGCTTGCTTGTGAGGTACTTTGACCAAACAACCCACTACCTGCCGTACTTGTAGGTGCACTCTGGCCGAAAAGACCTCCAGGCTTCAGAGCTGTGTTGTTGTTCGATGATGGATTAACGAACGAATTCGTACTGGGATTGCTGGACGGCGCTGAGCCAAACAAACTGCCAGCTTGAGACTGTGGTGCCGCATTGCTGGGTGCGCCAAATGAGAATCCAGAACCACTCGTGCCTGCCGAGAATGACATAGATCGAGCACCTGCGTTGAATCCACCAGTTTGTCCTGGGTTTGGCGTTGACGACGCACCACCACCAAAAAGCGACATGGATGGAGGTGGAAACGCGTGGTTCGCACGTCGGCCACAAGTGCTTCCCACGTGGCAAGTGAAGGCCGCTACTGCCCTCACATTTCGCGTTGGGTGGTGGATTCCAATCCTGAGGCACGAGAACTTGCGACACAATGCTGGCACCTGAACGCATTGAGCGCAATCTCGCGTTGCATCGAGCAGCAGAAGAAGGAGATATCGTAGCATGTGAAACATTGCTATCGATCACGCAGCCGGGGGCGGACTGGGACGGTTCTGCTGATGCATGGTTTGCTGATGAAGACATGTTAGGATGGGATGCACTACATTATGCTGCAGATGCTGGACACATCGATGTTATACGTGTACTGCTCAAAAATGGTGCTTTATGGAATGCCGTCGATGATTTGGGATTCACTGCTGCTGATATTGCTTGGTCGCGCAACCACACTAGGTGCTATGACGTTCTGTTCGAAGAGGGTGTGCGTCAGTCTTTCTTGGTCCCTGTGATCGCGCGACACGCAGAGGTTGACATGCCTGTCACCGTCTCGGAAACAGAGGCAAAGAACTCGGACGAAGCTGATAGGGTGGAATGGAGAGACACGGACGACACGACGCAGGTAACTCTTGCGACAGGGACACAAGGCGAAGTGACGTATTCTAATGCAGCATTCCTTCAAAGTCATTTGTCGTTCATGCAAGACGAGCAGGGCCAGTGGCGCTGTCTAGACAAGGATGAAAATTTGGTCATGGCTGAGTGGGAGAATGACATCATGCACGCATCGGCTAAGGTTCTCTGTGAGGGCCAACCCGACAAATTTTCTATTTTGAATGTGGGATTTGGCCTTGGCATTATTGATGAAGCTATCCAATCGTATCGCCCCGGGCGTCATGTTATTATTGAGCCTCATCCAGATGCGCTCGCCTTCATGCGCGAACGCGGCTGGGACCAGCGAGAGGGCGTGGAAATATTCGAGGGAACATGGGAGCAGTTTTTGCTACCGGAGAATGATGAAGACGGCAGCATTGCCATGAAGCTGGGAACGTTCGATGCTGTCTATTTTGATACGTACTCACAAGATTACCAAGGTACGCATACACAAACGAGAAAGGCTCATGTATTTCTCAGATCTTCGAAACTTTTTTGAGTGCCTTCCAAATGTGATGAATGGCCCTGATTCGCGTTTCTCTTTCTGTACGTGTGCGCAAATAAATCGCTAACACAACACAGTTCATGGTCTAGCGGCTACGAACCCCTTCTTCTACAGCGTGTATACGCGCGTAGCAGAGCTAGATTTGCATGAGATTGGGCTCACGACAGAGTGGCAAACGCTTCGTATGCAAGTGGAAGAGAACACCTGGAAGGGTGTCAAACGCAAATACTGGACATTGGACGATTATTACCTGCCAGTGTCTCGTATGCAGCTTGTTGACTAATGTGGAGAGTGATAGCCTCGGTGTGAGGATGGGATCTGAGCCGATGCACGTGGTCGCAATGGTCTGAGCGTTCCATTCGCTTGCCCGGTTTTCTATCCAGACACGATGTCGGAATCCTCCAACACGGGCGTTGGCAGTGGGTCTACTCGCTTCCGCGCACCGATTCAACGAAAGTGGCCTGTTTTTCGAAACGAGTGGCGCGAGACTATTGCGTAAGTGTGAACGCGCTGACACTGTAGTGAATTTTGGGGCTCATTCTTTATCTTGCTATTTGGTGCAGGTGTCGAGTGCCAAGTGCGACTCCACTATGACGATCACCAGGTGGCTGGTGCTTTCGGTACGTGTTATTTTAGCAATGAGCGTTTGTGGAAGATAAACCTTCTCACGCATTATCAGGCACGTACCTGTCATGCCGTCTGACATGGGCATGTGGTGTAGCGCTAGGTGCATGGGCATGTGGCGGGATCTCTGGTGGACATATAAATCCGGCAGTAACAATACCTATGTGTATATTCCGTGGCTTTTCATGGCGGAAAGGATGCAAATACATCGTCGCACAAACGCTTGGGTGTGCGCTTGGCGCGTTCGTTGTGTATATGCTATATCGCGACAGTATTCTAGTCTATGAAGGCGGCTTACCACACGCTGTATCAGAGTCGCATTCGACAGCGGGCTTATTTATCACTCGGCCAATTCCGATCATTTCGCTTATGAGAGCATACATGACCGAGCTGATTGCGACAGCAGCATTGTTATTTTTGGTGCTAGCAATGAGCGACCATGGCAACTGGTCGGTACCAAGGGGCACGATGCCAGTCGGCCTGTTTTTTGCGATTCTTGCAATTGGCTCGTCGCTTGGCTCCAATACTGGGTACGCATTGAATCCCGCGCGCGACACGGGTCCTCGTATCGTGTTGACGCTACTGGGTTATGGCTCAGAGGTTTGGACGCATGATGGTGCGTATTGGTTCTTTGCCGGATGGGTATCGACCATTGCTGGTGGACTACTGGGAGTGTTTCTGTATGATGCGTTTTTATATGAGGGTGAAGACTCCTGGGTGTACAACATCTTGATGGACCAAGCACAGCCCATTAGTCTAACTACATAGAATGAATTTCCTGTCCTTCATTGAGTACAAAATGACTCTTGATGAGGCCACTGGGGCAGTCGTGGCACTGGCTGCAAATGACGAAGTTGAATTGGGCGAGACGCTAAATGAAGACGGCGCAGCGCTCGCTGCAAATGGCGGAGTATCGTCTTCGAGCGCGTCTTGGATGCAGAGACGAAGCTTCTTGACATATTCGCGCTCGTCCGAGTTAAGCTTTTCTTCATTCAAAAATGCCTTGAACATGTCATCTGTTGCAAGGGCCACTGACGCAAAACGATGAAGAAGACCCGGAGCCATTTCGACGACAATAACTGGCACAATGCCATTCTGTATCATTTCTGCGAGATGCAATGCATCGTTCGTCGCTTTCTCTGCAATTGAATGCCGCTTCGTCGGTTTGACTCGTCGTTCAGAACGTCGAGGGCGATCTATGCGCCCAGGCAGCATCACGTGTACATTCGGTCGAGGTACATGGCACGACGCGGGTGCAAGTGATGCAGGACCTTTCGTTGATGAGCTTGGCTTGGTTGTGTCTGTCTCTCGAGGTCGAGGGCCGACAGATGTCTGATCAATGCGCCGTTGACGGGCGATGCGGTCGTGCAGAAACACGGTGAGTTCATCTCGGGCCACCTCGTGTTCTGTGCGCGTGATGACCTCTTTTACTTTAAGGACGGACGTGTGCATGCGGACAAGGACAAGAAACAAGATTCCCTCTGCACGGCATGTTGACGCTGTAATCTCAGGCGATTCACCTGCCCCGCATTCATATTGCAAATCCGCACTGATCCCACTTGCCCACAACGTTGTGCACACCTGGATCTTCGCATCTAAAAGCCCAGGCTGACTCGACGCAATGTAACATTCACACCGCCGAGGCGTCCACGGACCAAGCGTCCGCTCCTGCTCGGGACGACCGAGAAAACGCGGCACATAAACTTTCTGATATCGAGCGACTGCTTTCACCATTTTCCCCACCGCAATCTGCAAACCAACTGCATGTTGCTCCTCTGGTGTATGCGTTGTTTGTGGATAGGCAAAGCAGCGGAGGAGTTCGTCGTATCTCCCGCCAACAGCAAGAATATCGCGGTGCTTGCCGCCATTCATCATTTTTGTCACAGCCATCATTGTGCCGTTTCGGTAATGCTTGTGGGTATGAGAAAATAGAGGCACGAGACATAATGGATGATGCATGCCAAACTGCCGCGCAAGTCGCGTCACTTGCGAGAGATACGCCAGTGGCTCAGCGAGTCTTGCACGTTCTACAGGCGTCAAAAGGCTCATAAGCTGATGAACGGTAGGATCAAAATCGCCACGAAGATTCCACGCATCAATCTCATCCAAAAGTGTGGCTGGCACTCCCGCCGAACTAAGCTGCTGACGCACACGCACATCGGAGCCACGAGCAAGGTAGCTTGGAAGCGCTTCCAACAGCGCAGCATGGAAGCGTGATGGAAAGCGCTCCAAAAACGTGCGCAAGATCATCTCATGACTAAGCTCCACTGTCCACGTCTCGCCAGCGAGACCAGGAATTGACAGCAGCTCATCCATGAGTGCCAGGATCTCGGCTTCCGAAGCCGGGTCTGCCTCCTGTGAAATAATGTCGTAGCTAGCAGCAAGCACGGCTCGTGGCTGCCCGCCGGCCAACAAGTTTTCACGGTACACATCAGAAATATCGAAGCGTTTAAATCGCGTGTGTCCGCTTCGGGCACAGATGCGTGCAAAAGGCACAGTAAGGTCGAATGGAAGAAAAACGACATTCCCTGTCTTGTCAAGCAGACTTACCATGTTTGGCTCTGTACTGTACACATCACTAGGTGGAAACAGAAGTGGTGGATGCACAGGCACAGCGCCACGGCATTGGAATATTTCACGCAGGGTGCGACACACCACACCAACAAGTACATCATCTTCATCGCCCTGTGCACCTGTGTCGAACGTGTAGTCACGTAGCACGTCATTTTGTGGGCGTGAGAAAAGTGCATGGATCAGCTCGTGCCGGTGCACACTCGTTGGATTCGCCGCTAAGCGAACCAATTCCTGGACAAATTCATTCTCCATCTTGGGTGGTAGGAGTGGAGACCGAAGCATGGCCATGGGCGTTGGGCGCTGTGCTGGATCATGGTCAAGGAGCATACGAATGATGTCTGTCTGTGCAGAAAAGCGAGTTTTGTCCCAAGACAAGGGAAACTGAATCGACGGCCGGCGTAGGTCACCGAGCAGCTGGTACCGCTCCATGGTGGTTTTGTAGCAGCGCTGTGATGCTAGCATTTCGAAAAAGATGATGCCAAGAGAAAACATGTCGACCTTTTGATTATAGCGCGCGCCGATGCTCCTTTTCGCGAGGACTTCTGGTGCAATGTACAGGAATGTGCCGAGACCTGAAGTGAGCTCTTTCGAGTCACCTTGCAGAATGGATTCACGCTGGCCAGGCTCCATCGTATGGATATTGGTGGTGGCCAGGCCAAAATCACCGATTTTGATATCACCATGCGCATCCATCAGCACATTGCTCGGCTTTAAATCTCGATGAATGATACCAAGTGATGCGATGTGCGCAAGTGCTTCGAGCATTTGCCGGAAGATATGCCAGGCTTGATCTACACTTAGGCCATGTTCAATTGCATCACCAAGTGTCTGGTTCTCGACATATTCCATTTGAATGTACAAGACACGCATCTTTTGATCGCCCGACCGGTCATGTGTCATCGAAAATAGCTGGGAATCACTACTGTGTTCCTCGTCACCATCATCACGGGTCTCACTTTGGTCCGAAGAGTCGTCATTCTCGCTACACGAGTCATCGTCGCCAAACTGAATAAAGTCGCCCTCATCATTGGAGCTCAATTCTTTGTCTTCAGATAAGAAATCATCAACTTTTCCAAGCTTAAGATAATGAAGTGAACGCAATGCACTCGTGTCGATATGTTGGCTCGTTGTCATGGCACTGCTTTCCAACACATGGTTGTCCTGCGATACGTCTGTGCTAGGGGCCATTGTCGCCATCTCTGTCCGCTCGATCCAGCAGGTCACATATCGCACAATGTGTGGGTGATCCAAGCGCGAAAGTGCCATGATCTCCCGCATTGTGCGCTCTTCTTCTGCTGCTGAACTACTCAGCTGAATCTTTTTGATCGCGTAAAATCGCTCATCAAGCTTGTTTCTCGCTTTTACCACCACGCCGAACGCGCCTTTTCCGAGGAATTCTACTTCCTCGAAGTCATTCAAGTATCGCGAGATCGGCTGAAATGTCGGCAGCGCCAAATTCCTGAGCTGCCAGAAGGAGCCAACTCGGGAATTTTTTGCCTCCATTTCCTTATGTGGTGTTGCATGTGTAGGTACATGCCGGTCGCGGGGAAGGATAAGCGAACTTGCTAGTCCACTATTCGGCGAGACGTATGGGGTTGTGTCCTCGGCATCGGTGTTCGTCTTTACGGGCGCGCTCGTCGAAAGCTGATCAAGTTTCTCCAGCAGTTGCGATGTCGTAAACCGTTGCCGTTCAGAGCGATGCATCATGGCTTGGAGCAGAGCCAGACATGGCGAAGAATCAGAATTCAATACACGCGTCTCAAAGAGCGCTTCAGGCGAGACAAACTGCTGAATCACATGCTCTCCATACAGCATCTGGCATGCGCATCTTCCAAGATCCCATACGTCGCGAGCAGCCGAATAAATCAGTGGGTTTCGCAGACTTTCCGGTGCACGCCATCCATCCATCATCGACGCGCGCTCATCAGTCTCCATTCCGTCGAGTGTATTCAAAGGGTTTGAACGGTGCATATCACGAAGCCGCTGGCGGTATAACGTGCCATGAAGACGCACTTGCCCATCTTGAAATAAAAAGGCATCTAACGAGATACTTTGGTGTGAGAGATTGTGCTTGTGAAGAGCGTCCAATGCCTGCAACAAGGATGTAAGAATCTGCCGAACACGTCGACAGGGCAGGGTACCGTATTGTTGAAGTATCGTGCGAAGCTGCATCGACCCACCATAATCATGCACTAAGCATAAGGATAAAGGGCACGAGGAAGTGGACGAAGGTGCATCGTCACGTTGCCCGGTCCGGCGGTTCCAGCCTAGCAGGGGCACGAGCGCTGGTGCGTGTACGCCACGCAACCGCGTTAGCTCATACTCAAACTCACTCAGTTTGCGCTGACCTGCGTGAGTCATGTAATATGTAGATGAGATAGGCACAATCTCCAGCGTCCACAAAACATCACTAGGTAGAGTGTCTTCAGACACAAATGGCGTGCAGAGGAACGTACGCGCCAGTGGTACATGTGCAACACAGGGACCACGCCGCACGCGCTCTATGTCCATTCCATCAATGTGAACGGGTTCATGGAGCAGGAGTGTGTTTATACGAAATGCAGCATCGTCATTCTTACGAAGAGGCTCGCCCGTACCAGGCTCAGTTGTTGGCGGGAGGGAAAAATGAGGCGTGTCACGAAGCCGCTTGATTTCTTTCTTGATGACTTGCTTTTGCCGGCGCGTTTCATGCTCGATTCTCCGGGCAAGTTCATTAGAACGCTTCTGTTCCTCGTCATTACGCTGCTGCTCTTCTTCTTGTGTACGTAATTTGGCTTTCTCCTCTGCGGCAAGCGCACGATGCCGCATAAGCTCCTCGAGGCTCAGATTCGCACGCGTACCCTCGGGAGGCGCCGTATTGTGAGCACTGATATATTCTTGAGACATATTAATTAGTTCCCAGATCATTTCTGTGCCTCTCAGTGAACGAGCCGTGTCATTCATCCGCTCTTCCAGTTCTTTGAGATTGTGCAAGGGCACGCCTCGTGTACGCTTGTCGTTCACCTGAACGTAGCATGTAGCCTGTGTGTTGGGATAGAGTCGGGTGAGAACAAATCGCACCACAACAGATACATGTTCCTTCTGTGCGTCTATTTCCGGCCGCAATACAGCCTCATACGTTTGCACTTGTGTGGATGGCGCGCTGTGCCACGCAGAGGGCGTCTGGACACAAAAGTCGTCCAACATAATGCTTTTTATCACTTCAAGCTCTATGCGCCGGCGCTCTTGTAGCTCATCGTTAAGCACATTCGATGCTTGCGACGTCATCGTCAGCTATGTTTGAGACCACGATGGAGGCTCGCGATGCTCATACAATCGAGTCAATCCACAAGCAGAATGCGCGTGAGACGAGGAGCTGCTATCGCACAAAACAGTTGAGCAACACGAAATATAATGAAGTGATTAGGAAAAAAAAAAAGATGCCTCCGGTTGGCCAGAGAGATCCGCCCGTGACGATTGACACCCCCACCCAGCGTTTTCGTCGTAATGTCAATCCGTACCCCAACCACTTTGTGAATGTCTTTGTGTCGCCAACCACGTGCACCGGTGCGTCGGTTCCACATCGCGACACTCTCACTCCACCTAATTTTTGGCAGCCTTCCCATGTTCTAAATTGGGCATACTCCCTTAACCACTACCTTCCTGATCAATCTGTATTGTCATTGAAAAGCAGATCTTCTTGGAAGTTGGCGAGGCCATGGAGGGAGACTGCCGTCGAGCAAAAAAGGTACGCACATATTAGTGCATTTGCAGCTGATAAACTGTAGATCCTGAATACATTCTGTCCGGTCGGCACACAGCATGGACTAGACAAAGTAATTCCTCGCAGCGTACTTCGTAAGGCGAAGGGGTTCGCTATCTTCACGATTTTCCGCGTAGGCTTCCTTATGAGCGCTCGCGTCGGTATGGGAGTGGTTGTCGCGAAACTCCCAAGTGGCGAGTGGTCACCGCCTGCATCTATTGGAATTGGAGGCCTCGGCGGTGGCTTCAATGCTGGGGCTGAAATGGTCGACTTTCTGGTTGTGTTGAATTCTCGTGCAGCTGTGCGCTCATTCATGACAGCCGGTTCTCTTCAACTAGGTGGAAACTTGAGTCTGGCTGTAGGCCCACTTGGTCGCACAGGTGAGGCGAGCGCGGCGATGAATGCCGATATGCAATTTTCGGCTATGTACAGCTACAGTGTCAGCCGGGGTCTGTATGGTGGTATTACCATCGAGGGCACTGTTTTGATTGAACGAAAAGATACAAATGAAAAAGTGTACGGGGGTTCTGTTACGCCCATGCAGATCTTGAGTGGTCAAGTCGAAATGCCCCAGTTTGCTATACCGTTGATAACTCGCATCGAAGAGGCCACAGGCAAGGTTCCATTCGCCGATGAGGATTCATCCGTCATCGGAAATGAAGACTACAATGACCTTGGCTACGACGCTCACTCCGACGACTTGTATGCTCCTCCGCAAAGTATTCGTCGTCGCACAGCCCCTAATGCGCCATCGCCTGTTTCGTACCGGCAACGGCTATCAGGTTCACCCATGGATGATCTCGATGAGCAGCTCCAGTCTGCGAGTTTAAGTGGTCGCAGTCCAAGTCCACCCCCTTCATCGCGCTGGCGACCACCCAGTGTGCATCACAGATCCGACCCGTGCACAGCACGTGGCCCTTCCACTTATGATGCACCGACGTTTTCGGCATCGTCTAAATACCGTGTGGATTCGTTCGGACGCGGCTCATCCAGCCATTCTCGGACACGAACGCAAGATTCGTTAGCTCACGCTGCAGAAAATCCCTTCAGTGATATGAACGCTGTATTAGACGATGATATTCCGCACACGCAGAGATATTCGCAGTTACATTTCCAATCACACTCAACTGAATTGCCCTCTGACAATTATGCATTGCTGGATGTTGATTCAACGCAAATGCCGACCCCCGCTAGTTGTCTACGTGATCCTGATCCAGTACAAACACATCCTATCGATCTTGTGGATCCCTCTCTTCTCGACGGCGATCTTGTTGTCGCTACCCATGACTATAAGGCACAACGTGACTCGGATCTGTCTTTCCAACGTGGCGATTTGATTCGCGTAACGCGCCGCACCGATAAACTTGATGACTGGTGGATGGGAGAGCTTGTAGCCAACTACCGCGAGGGACCACCGGAATCTGGCGAGTACGTCCATTTCAATATAGCATCAATGACTAACATTCAAACAGGTTCCCATCAAACTACACTGAGCCACTCTAGATACTAGCAAGCTGGCCACCAGTCTCCTGCATAACTTGCTGTGCATATTGGTCAATGAGCGCTTGGTCGAAACCAATTAGCGATATGTGGACTCCCTTATCCCACTACACGTAAGCTCGTCAACTCTCAAATATGACACACCTTAGGGTATGAACCCACACGAATTCCATCTTTCTTACCGGACAGGGTCAGTCGCTTCAATAGCTGTGACATGTATTAGCAGAAAGACAGTTTTCCACGAACGTACAGGGCTGATCACGCTTTCAGGTAGACTTGTCTGAATAAGGCATCGAATAGGTCGCGGCATGTTTGGATCCAGGTGCAGATATGGCTGCATCGCATGGAGCAATGCCTCAAACAAACTAGGAATACCTGGCAATATACACACATTGCCATTCACACGAACGACCGGTACCCAAAGTTGTTCCGTAGGAAATATCACTTCTGACTCACGAGGAAAAAGAGCCATACGCTTTTGGGCTTCTCGCACGTCATCCGTGGCTGGTATGTCTTTGTATCGATGTCGAATCGCAATTTCCATCCGACGCAGAGTCTCATCGTTGTACTCGAGTGGCTCCTTACCAAATGCCTTCGCAATCGATTCGTACGTGATATCATCTGGCGTAGGTCCAATACCACCACTTGTAACTACCCAGTCGTAGTTCCGCGACTATTAATCAGTGTTAGTGAGCCAACAGTAAGTATTATTATCGTACCATCCTTTGAACGGCCTCGACAATCTCCTTCTCATCGTCTGCGATTACTTCTACGCGCTTCAACTCGATACCCATCTCAAAACACATTTTTGCCATCTTATTACTGTTTGTATCATGGGTCTTACCATTGAGCACTTCATCACCGATGATCAAGCATGCGGCTGAACGCACGAACGGACGAGTTGGATCATTTGGGATAGGAGTTCGCTCATAAAAGGAAGGTAGAGAAGACATAATGGAAGCAGAGCTTGATGCTGATGACATTTTTTGCGTCAAAGTTCGAAGTTTAGGCGCCTTTGAGTACGACAGTATTGGAATTTGAACACACGTCCGAAGTCCTCGACCAAGCACGGAACTCATCCGTATGTGTTGAGGCTCAGGTATATATATCCGCTCGTCTCGATATGGCAGCTGGATTTAAGCCGAGTCGCACATAGAACCCATCAAATCTTGATAGGTTCTCGGCCGACTCATGACTGCTTTCAAATGCACGGACCATCTCAGTAACATTAACCATTCTTCGTGTTGTAAACATTGTTCTCAATATCCATTTCGTGCTCAACTTTGTCAAACGAACGATATAGTCTTGGAGCCCCAGAAAATGGTAAAACTATGATCAATGGAATAAAACAGATTGTTGACGAAAATCCAAGAACTTGTGAAATCCGGATTTTGAGTCAGATATCGACTCGTATTATTTGTTCGCCGCCCTATGGATACAAGGGAAAAATGAAATCGCTGTCGTGCCAGTCGCACCTCGCCATTTAAAGATAAAAAATATATCTTTGTATAATAAGGAAGAAAGACTACCTTTCAGTACCATGTCTTCTAGAGATCTATCCGTAATGCAGTCATATTGAGATTATCTTCTGCTTCGACAAAATTTTGATTGTTGATTACATATCAAAATTTCCTTCTTATACAAGGCTATACGATACAATTTCGAATCAGTCTCGTCACATCGTCTAGATTACTTCTACCTTTGGTGGTCTTAAAGTGAGTGTGTTGCTTATAGTGTACGAGATCAGCCAATGAAGCTCGAGCGACTGTTTCACGAAAGGGTAAAAGGCAAATTTCACGCTACGTTCAATTCTTACTTAGGATTTAAACCAAATATCTGAATTGCGTGTCGAATTTTCTATCCCAAAAGAGTTGCTTTACAAATACAATTATGCTAAAGTGGCTTTCAAAAACCTCCCTGGATCTAGCCATTCAATCAAAACCATCATTTGAAATGCAACTCTCTGCATGGCTTTAGCTTTATAGTTAAGATTTACACCATAGATGGTCAATGGTATCTCATCTGACTCATTTTGCAGCTTATAGGTCCTTGATAGATGTCCAAAGTAAAGAAATAGAACTGAACTACAACACATGCACAAATACCACTTTGAAGCGATTTCTAGTGATTTGTCACGTTGAACGTTATCTAGCATTTTCAGTCCCACAAATTAGCTTGAGCCAAAAAAAACTGTTATTTTTTGGCCCGGACATGCTACAGCTTGTCTCTCCTGAGTCGGTACGATAAATTGGGCTCGATTATCTTCAATCATGTTTTATAATCCACATTATTTTGACAAATACATAGCTTTTCGGTAAGGAAAATAAGGCATAGGTATTTTGCATATACGTGCTTTCATTCGAGGAGCGAAGCTCAAAGGAATGAGTATTCATATCGAGAATTCCAACATCATAATCGGGCCAATTTTCAAGAGAAGTCCTTTGCTTGCTTTATTTTTTTTTCAGTGTTATAGGTACATAGAATAGAGCTTTCTTCATGAAATTTATCGACTTTTGGAACGTCTGGGAAGTGCTACACCGACGGCATGTGGTGAATCATAGTGCAAAAATAATTTCCCGATCCTGATTTGATTCAGGAACGAAGAATCGCATCAGGGGTCCAGCTTTAAAATGCGTCACTGTGACCTCACGCTGAATAAAATTAACGAAATGTACCATCTGCAACTTTATTCCGACTATTTCGCTTGTAATGAATCTTGATTCCTCGAGACAATACATATGGTTACGGTCGTTTAAATCAACAGAGGCTGCGTAAACCATCTATTCTCTGTCTAAAGTCTGTCCGGTGAGATCAAACTTTTTCTTTACTCTATCATCAGTGGAATCTGTCATTCACATTACTCGATTTGTAAATCGGCCTTGTCATATCGACGGTGAATAAGAAGCAGTTCTCTTGTGCCCAAACAATTCCTTGTGCAATAAATCAAATACATTATTTATACTTTTAAACGCAGTATTGGTTATCATTGTTATTTCCGGTGCAGAAAACTGAAATCAATGCTTATTCGGTTCTTGACAACATTACCAGAGATGAAAGACGTCACATGAAAGTTACCCAGGTGTATTTGCACGCAACAAGAAGCACACAGAGTTACTAGCTTATAGCAAATCACAGAAGATAGGACCCAAACATTTGCTAGTCCTCATGCAATAAAATATCTGTTTGTAAAATTGTACGAGTAATATGTAGCGCACGATTCTTATTTCGATCGAAGAAATCCTAAGCATCTGGGGGTAAACAGTCATGTCTCCACATATCACGAATATAGACCTCTACTTATTATTCGCCTTCTCACGAAGTACGCGACGAAGAATTTTACCTGATTGGCTCTTGGGAATTTCGTCGATAAACACCACGCCACCGCGAAGCTTCTTGTGATTTGCAACTTTGCTATCGAGCCAATTGGCAATTTCATTACCACACGCATCTTTCTCAGACTGTGAGCTGTTCACAAGATCAATGACACCCTTCTTAGGGACCACAAACGCCATAGGCAGTTCCGTCGCAATATCTTCTTTATACAAACCAATGACGGCACAGTCAGCAATATTCGGGTGCGCAAGGAGCATGTCCTCAAGTTCTGCCGGTGGAACCTGGAAGCCTTTGTACTTAATAAGTTCTTTCATGCGGTCAACAATGTAAAAGAAACCATCTTTCACAATCGCGATGTCACCTGTCTTGAACCAGCCATCAGGTGTCATACACTCGTTTGTGGCATCTGGGTTGTTCAGATAGCCTTTCATCACGCTTCGACCGCGCACCCAAATCTCACCAGGGTTACCCGAGGACCCTTGTTCATAAGCCACGTCCTTGCCATCGTAGTTCACGAGACGAATCTCATTAAAGGGCACAATCTGGCCTGCCGAGCCTAGATGTTGACGGTGCCTATCAACGATACAACGCAAGAGAACTGGCGCAGTTTCGCTCAAGCCATATCCTTGAGCGAGTCCAAGTTTGGGAAGACGGTGTTGCACTTCTTCGCACAATTCGCGACCCAGCGGAGCGGCACCCGATATCACCGCAGTCAAAGAGGACATATCGTACTTATCGACGTCCGGGTGGCGCGCAAGAGCAAGCAAAATCGGCGGTACGACCACAGACATGTTGGCATGGAATCTCTGGACAGCCGCACAAAAGACGTTAATGTCGAACCTTGGTACAACGACGACACGAAAACCGTGGAGGAAAGAAGACAGCACGAGAATATTCAGGCCGAAAATATGGAAGAAAGGCAGCACACCAATGGCTGTTTGGTATGGACCACCCTCTCGACGCGAGACGAGATTGAAAGTCTCAGTATTCGAAATAAGGTTGTCATGAGTTAGCATGACTCCTTTAGGTTTGCCGCTAGTGCCACTGGAATATACGATGAACGAAACATCTTCAGTCGAGTTGACGCGCTCTGTGGGCCAATCTTTATCCTGAAGAGCCTCACGAAAGTCGAGCTCTCCGGTGGTGGCTGCTTGCACAGCGTCAGCATCGTTGATAATCCAGACTGATGGTTGGCCATTAGGAAGTTTGAATGATCGGCCAAGCTTGGATAGTGCCTCACGCAAGCTCTTGAGTGTCATGGGATGCGCAAAGATCATCTTTAAATCGGAGTCAGCAACCGGATGCTCCATTTCAGCGGCAGAATAGATAGGATTTAATGTCACACATATGCAGCCAGCCTTTAATATACCAAGAACCACTGGTGCGTACAAGGTCGAGTTCGGTGAAATGATGCCAATGCGATCACCCTTGTTGAGATTAAGAGTTTCCCGCAAGAAATGTGCAGTTTGGTTAGCCAACTGAATCACATCGTAACGATTGAGCGTCTTTCCGTCGAGACGGTAGTAGGCCACATCTTTGTCAGACAGATGCCCCGGGTTTGAGACGATCCAGCTAAATAGGCTGCGATGTCAGAAAGAACCAATAACTCCTAGAATACCAACTTTCCGTCTGATGGATATTTGGTCGGAGGCGTGGGAAACTCCGACTTCAAAATCTGGGCCATGTTGCACAACCGTTGGGAGAGTGAGAAAGGAATGAAGGAAAATGTGGGGAGAATGGGAGTCCCTTCTCAAAAATGCCGCCGTTCCCCAAAGGTACAGCGTAGAGAACCGCACGTGACAGTTGCATAATCATGTTAGAAGAATTGAGTTACCGAGGGTTTCGCTGGCAGACCACTGCTCCCAGGTGCGGCCGAGTCGATACCCATAGTAGCCATAGGATCTTCGTTTGTCTCGTCCTCAAGGGAATCTGCGACAGAGGCCTGGCTTCGGAAGCCATCAAGGCTGTCGAGATCAGTCTCTTTCTGCTTGAGGCTTTGCGTAATAAGGTCGCTCTGAGTCATGGAGAGCGACCTCGCGTCCAACGAAAGCGTGCCCCACATTCCCTCACGAAGTAGGTCAGCCGAAGCCATCGAGCCACGGAAAGGAGCGCGAACTGGGTCCATCGCAAGCGAGTCATTCACAGAGTTTGCCTCCGAAGCTGCACGTTCAAACCGAGACATGACCCTGCGCTCGACAGGTGGCGGGCCAAATCGAACCATTGATGGCTGCAAGTTCGACAGGGCACCCTCGACAAGCAAATTCCGGTCTTTGAAATGAACGAGTAGGTGGTACCAGAGAGGATTCTTGCACAAGATGCGTGGGTTTCCAATCAAAATCAGACCGAATCGAGCACGTGTGAGCGCCACATTCAGGCGACGGGGATCGCTCAAGAATCCTATGCCCAAGCTGCTGTTGCTTCGGACGCAACTGACGATGATATAGTCCTTTTCACGACCCTGGAACGCATCGACGCTTGCCACTTCCACATTGCGGTATGCGTCTTTCATCATGCTGCCGTGCAGCTGCATATAGTTGATGACAAAGTTTCTCTGACCTTCATAGGGTGTAACCACACCAATATGTTCGGCAGCAACGCCTGCTTTTAGCAGTGTAGTAACGAGCTTCTCTACGCTCGATGCTTCGGTCCGGTTCAAATACGACGTTCCACTGGCGGAGATTTCTTCCTGTCCCAGGTTTTGATAGAACATCATAGGCATGTTAGGCACTGGCCAAGGGATTGCAACATTTCTTCGCAACCGCTCATGCGCACTTACGCCGTTCTGCAACATGCCGTCGTAAAACATGTTGCTTGGGAACTCCGACAATGCTGGGTGCATACGGTATTGCACTTCAAGACGCCGTGGCTTCACACCAAGAATAACCAGCCGTTCGAATAAGCTCAAGTTCATACCAGCATCAGCCACTTTGCGGTTCAGCACGACAGGACCTAGCTGTTTATGATCACCAACGAGTACAAGCTGACGGCAACCACGAACAATTGGGATTAGACACTCTGGCTCGACTGCCTGAGTCGCTTCGTCAATGAGCACAGTCTGGAACTCGTATGAATGGAGTCGTCTGTCTGCCGAGCTCGAGCACGTCGTGCAAATAACATCTGCAGCATCGAGAATCTCCCGCTCGCGCTGGAACACTTGACTCCTGTATCTGCGCTCTTCCATTGTGCTGAGCTCTCCATTGTTCCGCTTTTGTTCGATCAAATGCGACAATTCTGTGTTTTCTTCCACCTGCGCTACCTGCTCATGTAGAGCCAGGAAACGAACTTGACTACTGATTGTTTCGCGCATGCGCGAGACAAGACGCACGACTTTGAGACCTGTGCGATGAAGCTTTTCTGTGAGCTGATCGACAGCCACATTCGAAGGAGCACACACCAGAATCTTGCCCCGCTTCATCTGCACGAGGTGATAGATCAAAGAAGCACTCGTTACAGTCTTGCCTGTACCAGGAGGACCTTGGATCAAACTCAAGGGGGACGTGAGTACCGTTTTTAGCGCAGTGAGTTGACTGTAATTAAGCTCCGGCAAGCCAGAGACATGAAGTCGCCGAGGCATTTGCACCTGTAGTGGAATGGCTTTGCTTGGAATTCCCAGCAGGACTTTTTGGAGGTACGTCGACATACAAGGACGACCGCGTGAAAATCGAGAGAGCGCATTTTTCATGCGCGAATAAGTGATGCCAATCCATACAAACTCGAGCATGTAGTTGGTTGTGCACTCGAGCGGCGGCGATAGATGCTTTGGCACTTCACAAGCCACTTCCATCGACGATGTGGGTGAGAAGCGAACCACTGTCACCGTTGATTCCCACGCAGGTGCCATGCTACCTGTGTAACGAAGCAGCAACTCATCGCCCATACTTAAGCGAATTTCACCACTTTCAAGCTGCGGAAGACGCAACCAAACTAGCAACATGTTTTTAGTCTCTTCCCACCGCACGGTAATGTCGTGCTGAGCGAGATTCTCTTTGATCTTTTTGTCGTATGCTTCCTCGACAGAAAGCAAAACTCGGAATATTTCATAGTATTGTGCAAGTGAGTCATATTTTATCATAGTCTCAGGAAGTTTCCGTTCCTGTTCCGGATTCTCGACGTCCCGGAGTGTCGCGAGCTCATTTTCGCGCCAGAGATCCTCGAGTTTGCGGATCTGGTCTGATGTAATCTGGCGCGCACTCTTTTGCTGCTTCAAAGACGGAATCTTGACAAACCACGACAAAAATGCGCGATTCTCAATGAGTGGCGACCACTGTGATGCGTCCCAGTCCATGTCCTTCGTATTGGCCGCAAAATTGCAAGGCGTACGACAAAGCAGCATGACAACAGCTTCACCCTTCGCTGGCAAAAATCCAAGAACAAATGGATTTTTTGAACCACATGTATAGCATTCCGGCACTGTATCACCTAGTGGTGACATAGGATGCAGCATGACGGCCTTGTGTCGCGCACGAACCAGGTGCGTCACAATATGAGATGACGTCGTTTTCCCACTCCCGTTGCAGAACCTGAAGTATTAGAAGAATACATAAGATCGCGAACAAATACACACCATTTATTACACACTGTACACTTGATCACGCAGTCCACATCGGCGAGCCCGCAGTAGGCACAAGCGTGCTCTGGAAGAATTTCCTCAGGCTCCGTCGGCGCTTCCTTGTCCTCTTCACGTTCTTCTTGATCGTATTCATATAATGGCTCTTGTTCTTGTGGATGGACCAAATCGTTTTCATCATCTTTATGCTCAACTTTAGCCTTTGTCTTGTTCTTTGGCTTGTTCTTTTTCCCTTTCATGTTACCCTTTTCGGTGTTTCCAGCGTCTGGCTCATTTTGTATTTGCAGATTCCTTACATCTTCTGTTAGCTTTTGCACAGATGGATGGCCAGACTTAGAAGAGCCTCGAGCCATCCTTGCAATGAGTAAAGGGTGCGGCGAATGTGGTTGTGTAAATCGGAAGTGAGAATCTCGATTTGCGAGCAGAAACTGAACGAGTTTGCACACGAATTTTTTGCTGAAGTCGCCACACTCGGCCACAGCCCACAGTGTGTGGGCCGCTCGCAGTGTCTACGCCAATTTATCTTCCTGCATCACGTGTGTGGAGAAACGATTTAAGCATTCAATGCTGAACTCGTCCCCATCAGCCATTGTTGTCTCTATGGGCGAGGACGTCCATGTGGCACAGCTGCGTCAGATGCAAGATGTGCCGCATATTCCGCATATGAACACATCGATTCCTGGCTCTGACTATGTGTTGCCGGAGGTGACAGAAGAAGAGGAACAAGCGCTTGAAGAGGACCCCGTTCTCCACGCGCATGATGAGGATGAACTCGCTTGGCTTCGTCGTCTACCTTGGTGGCATAAGCCTCGGCCACTTTGGCTTCTTCCTGTTTTATTTTTATTTGCATTATCTGCCGGTATGATGCTTGCATCTCGCCTCGAGCTCTTTCTCGCTTTAATATGCAAGGCGATGCACGTCGATGACATAGAACTGCACGAGTCATCGTCTCTCTCGCTCGCATCCTTGCCATCCTTCATTCACCCTGTACATGCTCCATCTGCCGTCTGCCGCAGGTCAGTTCAAGCGCAGAGTCGCCTGTCGATTATCCAGCTAGAGCTCGTCGTGATTGTTGGTGTCTTTTCAATGCTGACGACGAGCTTTTGGTCTCAGCTATCTGATCGCAAAGGACGAACGCGCGTACTTGCCATTGCACTCTCTGGATCCTTATGCAATGATGCTGTGTCATTGTGTGTATCGCTTGTGTCTTTGTCCAACATTCCGTTGGGATGGTGGATCCTCGTTTGGGGCAGCGTAATCGAGGGCATACTTGGTGCGTCTGGCACCGTTACGGCAATGGCACAATCATATCTCACTGATATTACATCTAGCGGTACTCGATCGCGTTTGTATGCACTGATGACAGGGGTGCTTTTTGCTGGTGTCGCTATCGGCCCGACCATCGGCGGCTTTGTCACCAAGTATACGGGTAGTTTGAGTCTGACGATTCTCCTCGCAAGCCTTGTCCGACTTTCGATATTTGCCATTTCTCCTATGATACCCGAAAGCTTGAGCCCAGCGGTGCGAGAAAATGCTACCCAAGAGCATGATTCAATGCTTCGTTTCGAGCGAGATCGCCACGGTCAAATGGTTGCCTTTTGGGCGGGGGTGAAAAAAGCCATCATGACTCCTCTAGAAAGTCTCAGCTTCTTGCTACCGCGGCGTAAATCAAGCTATGCTCTTGTGCCGAACGAGTCGTTCCCTACGCTTTCTTCTACCGAGCAGCGTGTGACATCGAGCGAGTGGGACACGAATCTGCTTCTTCTCTCTGCGGCATATGCGGTAGAAATGACATGCATTGCAATTGTGCCGGTCAAAATTCAGTATGTCCAACTCGTTTTCGGCTGGAGCTCTAGCGCTGTCGGATTGTTCGTCAGCTTTGCAGCTGTCTCGCGCATGCTCACACTTACGGTCTTGGTACCTCTTTTGGTCAAGCTACTTCACCGTATGCCGAAGTCTATTGTGCTGCCTCAAGATGCCGCTTTTGTGTCGGCATCTGATGCCCATGAGGTCTTGGACGAGCATGGTCGCCTACTGTATGCGTCCCCGCCTGCTTCATGGACACAGGCTGAGCAGCAGCTGGAAAAGCGATGGATGGCACGAGCCAAGCAGCTTCAGCTCATTCACGACAGCCACATGGACATGTATATTGCTGTGGTCTCTGCGTTTATAACAGTGGTTGCCTCGATCATCATGGCGCACTCGCGGACATCTGGTCTGTTCATGTTTGGGACATTCGCCGTATCACTGGGTGCAGGAATTGGTTCGGCTGTGAGCTCCTTAGGGATGGCTGTGATACCGCGTGCGGACGGTGCGGGTCGTTTGTTTGGTGCATGGGCTATTCTCAGTACTTTGTCTAGCGCGATTGTCGGCCCTTTTATGTTCTCTATGGTGTTCAGTCGCAGTGCATCAACTACACCCTCGTTGGTGTTTTATTTAGTTGGTGCGCTTCAGCTCTTGACGCTATCTCTCCTGTACTTTGTGCGTCTTAGCTCGAGTGATACGCTTGAAGGGCTTGCACCACGACCGCATGCTCCATTTCGTAGAAATAGACTATAATATATCAGCAACTTCTCCTGCCTCACTCCCTCAACCTTCTGTTCATCAAAAGTGAGCTACTATCACTGTCATCAGTCATGGAGTTACTTCAGAATGATGTTTCAACGGTGTCGTGGCCCTTTGCGCCTCAACTGTCCTAACCCCACCCTCCACCCGCACCCACTGCAAGCCCTGCCCTCCTTGGCCACATGGCCCCCAGGATGAACATCGCACATTCCATGCGGGTGTGTGTATCACGTGATACGCGTGCGTGATGGACCTGTGCTGTGGAGAGTTACGAAGTCCGTCGCGCGGGCGTTTGGCTGACTTGAGCCTCCTGGCCCCGAGCTGCGGAGGCAGTGAGGCTGACTTGGGCGACTGGGGTCTTGTCTGGCGCGCCGGGCGAAGCGGCAAGCAAAAAAAAGACAACCAAGGTGACGAATATTACCGAGCAACCAGAAAAAAAGAGCGCTCAGACAACACTGTCGACGATAAACCTTGCCATCTAGACGCGGTCATGTCGTCGTTTTTTCAAACGCAGCAGCAGGTTGCTGCTTTGGACCCACGCCTCGGTAGTCTGATGGCAAGTGCGGGTCTGTACAATCTGCGCGCATTGATCAAGGGTGTGAGAGCGTGCAAGACACTGGCTGATGAGCGAGCGCTCTTACAGAAGGAGTCTGCTGCAATACGTACATCATTCAAGGACGACGATGCGTATATGCGATACAATAACCTATCGAAACTGTTGTATATTCATATGCTTGGTTACCCGGCGCATTTTGGGCAGATGGAATGTCTCAAGCTCGTGGCATCGCCACGCTTTGCGGACAAGCGTCTTGGATATCTGGGTATAATGGTATTACTGGATGAGAATGCACAAGTGCTAATGCTCGTAACGAATGGGCTAAAAAAGTACGTGTCATTGCATGTGCATTTGTGCATGTTACCGCGTTGGGCCAAGAAAACTAACCACGCCTCACGGGCTTTAGCGATATGAACCACTCGAATATGTACATTGTGGGTCTTGCGCTGTGCACGTTTGCGAACATTGCGTCGGAGGAGATGTCACGCGATTTGTGCAATGAGATCGAAAAGCTCATGTCAAGTGCAAACTCATACATCAGGAAAAAGGCTGTACTGTGTGCCAAGCGCATCATCCGAAAGGTACCCGATCTTGTCGACCACTTTCGACACCGGACATTGCAACTGTTGAGTGACAAGAGCCATGGCGTCTTGCTCTGTACCATCAGTCTTGCGATTCAGATCTGCGAGACGGATCCGTCCTCTGTGGCACTGTTCCGCCGAGCGACGTCGTCTCTCGTTGCCATGCTGCGCAATTTGCTGTCGACAAGCTTTTCGCCGGAACATGACGTTGCGGGTGTGACGGATCCGTTTTTGCAGGCCAAGATCTTGCGCTTTATGCGTGTGCTAGGCCGCGACAGTGCCGAAGTATCGGACATGATCAATGACATCCTCGCACAGGTCGCGACGAACACGGATGGAAGCAAGATCGTAGGCAACAGCATTCTTTACGAGTGCGTATTGACGATTCTGGACATCAAGGCTGATTCTGGTCTACGTGTGATGGCAATCAATATTCTCGGCAAGTTCCTTGGAAATCACGACAACAACATCCGCTACGTCGCCCTCAATACGCTCATTAAGGTCGTTTCGATCGATACCAACGCCGTGCAGAGACATCGAGCGACTATTCTTGCGTGCTTGCGTGACGTTGACATCTCAATTCGCCGGCGTGCATTGGAACTTGCGTACACACTCATCAATGAAAATACCGTACTGCCCGTCATGCATGAGCTCCTGCAATTCCTCGAGGTGGCTGACACCGAGTTCAAGCTTGGTCTCACCACGCGTATTGGCATGGCAGCTGAGCGGTTCGCACCCAATGTCCGCTGGCACATGGACACCATGCTCCACGTCCTGCGTGTCGCTGGTCAATATGTGCGTGAGGAAGTGCTGGCTTCGTTTCTTCGTCTTGTGTGCCATACGCCCGAGCTGCATGCGTATGCCGTGGAGCAGCTGTATGTGGCTCTCCACTCAGACATGTCGCAGCTGTACCAGACACTTGCAGCTGTGTGGGTGATTGGCGAGTACGGCGATCTGCTCTTTGAGCGTGGAAGTGTCGAGATCGACGGTTCCGTCTACAAACTAGATCCGAAGTCCGTGATTGATGTTTTGGCAATGCTCCTGGACTCCGTGTACGCCACAGAGCCGGTGCGTGAGTACACCCTGACGGCTCTGCCCAAGCTGTACACACGCATGCAAGATGTAACACAGCAGAAACGCATTCAATCGATCCTCGCACAGTATGACGAGAGCATCGATCTGGAGACGCAGAAGCGTGCACTTGAGTATGGTGCATTGCTGAAGCGTGCTTCCATTCGAGATGCCGTCATGGAGGTCATGCCGCTTCCACTGCAGCGCCCTCTGACGACCGGCTCAGCGAGTGAGGCCCAGTCTTCCTTGGGTGCTGCCGCTGCGGCTTCGTCAGCTGCTACGTCGGATTCCTTGCTCCTAGACACGGATGCCGGCGCTTCTAGCACGGGTGGTGCATCGACAACGCCGGCACCCAAGCAAAATGCACATGATCTGTTGGCTGATATATTCGGTTCAGGAAACGAGTCGGCGTCGCAAAATACGTCGTCGGCTTCGTCAACAGCAAGCACAGTAACAAAAAAGCCGTCGTCTGCGCAACAAGATATTTTGGGTCTGTTCGATTCTCCCGCAGCCTCAGAGCATACTGCTACTTCAGACGTCGCACGGACGACGTCGGCGTTTGGGGAGATGGATCTGCTCGGTAGCAGTGGAGACGACACATCGTCAATGTCCAAGGCACCAACGCCACTACCTGAAGATCCACCGGTATACTCGAAGAACGGGCTGAATCTTGCCTTGGTCGTCACCAGACAAGAGGGCAAGGATGTCTTGGTCCAAGCACGCTTCTTATGCACGAGTGGCGTGGTCGAGAGCATCATGTTGCAGGCTGCTGTGCCAAAGACACAGCATCTTCAGATGCATGCACTATCGAAGTCAACGCTGTATGCGGGCGAGCAGGCTATGCAAGACATGGACATTGCAGGCGTCATGAGTGGGAAGGTGCGACTGCGAATTCGATTGATCTATCGAGTGCGTGGTGAAGAAGTGCGTGACCAGTTGGACTGGACGCAACCGTAGCTCATGATGTGCTTGGCATAGCACTATGTACGAGTGCGTTAACTCGAGCCCCGTCAGGCATAGTGCACGTACCTAATGATGTGGATGATATACTGGCGCTCGTCAATGAATGATTCGTCTGCGAGAAAAAAAAATATGCGAAAGAATGAGTACAACAGAGAGAGAAGGCAGCGCCAATGAGAATGCAAGCACGTGTGTGAGTATGGCTGTAATGAGAGGTAAAGGAGGGGTGGGCCATGGCTAGCATACCTGTGCGATCGGGAAGAAATCCTTGCAAAAACGTGAGTAAGCGGGACCGGTTGCGGCGGAGGATCGATTCGACAGCCGGCGTTTTTTTGGGATTCGCGACAAAAACTTTGAACACATGGAACGCTTCCAGCTGGATATGCTTGCTGCGGTCACGCAGCGCATTCATGATCCTCTTCAGATTCTCTTCATCTGACACGTAACGGATCATTGTTGCATAGTGCGCACGGTCGACAAGCAGCTCGCCTAAGAGCTTAAGCGATTGCCGTCGTGTCACATAGTTTTGTGAATCCAAGAGTTGGGTGTACATATGAAAGAAGCGGTCGTAGTGCATGTTCAGGAATTCGGCAGCGATGCTCCGGTGACATAGAAGTGCATCGCGCAAGTTCTTAAAGGCATCACAAGATATGCTGAAGGACGTCGTTTCGATGTACTGGGGAAATCTGTACAGGTCGTCCGAGTACAAGAACAACTTCGCTAAAAGCTCGTACTGTAGCATTTCGTGCAAAATAATGCCCGTGTTGAGTGCAATGTCAGGCACATCGTAACCACGAATGGCCATGCGCAAGATCGCTGGATGGGTCCATACATACTCGACAGTCGGTCTCCTCGATCCAATGCTCCGCTGCAAGAGAGCCACGAAAATTTGCACAATGTCTTTGCGCGCTTCGAATTCCAAACGAGGCATGACAGTCAACAGACATTCCATCATGTGTAGCTGGTATGCTTCTTGTGCGAATTGTGCTACTTGTTCAGGCACAGGTTCACTCTCGCCCTCTCCGTACAAGACGAGTTTGGCCTGCTGCAGCTGCGAAGAGAGCTCATCGTAGATCTGTGCAAATGTCAGCCGTTTGTGGTTTCAGAATTCAGCAGATAGAGCAGCCTATCTGCTGAGACTTGGATGCAAGCATACCTTGCGTCGACCATCGCTGCTGGCCGAAACATCCATCAAGTGCCACAGCGCGTCGGGCATCAAACACACGCCCATTCGATTGCACGTATCACACAGCGCACGCACGAGTTCTGCGGGCGTGCGCTGCTGCCTACCTTTCATGAGGAAGTTCATCGGGACGCTGCGCCCTAGGGGCTAAGTGCTTGGGAAGGCAACAACACACAACGATGGGCGTTCGCGTTGTGAGCTGATGTTCCTTCCTTCATGCATTGTTCGAGAGCCATGGACGTTCCTCCACAAACCGCACGTGGCTCGGACGTGCCACTTTGACTTGGTGCTCGTGTGCAATATGAGGCTGAGAGTCAGATAAGCGAGAGAGCGAGAGCGTGGGATCCAACATCTTGAAGGAAGTTGGCTGCCTGGGTGGCTTTGGGCGCGCGTGCATTGTTTCTCAGTTGCCTGTGGAAGTGGATCTTTCTCGAAGCTTGTGAGGCTTGTGCAAATCGTCTCTGTGGCCTTCTTCCTCTGGCATGCCGCACTTGAGCATAGCATGCATCGCTGTGTTTACAGCTGGTATTGTGTTCCGTATCTTTGCGTCGTGGATGAGCAGCTGGGGCGAGTTGCTCGTGGACCGAGTGGAACTGGCCACCGTTATGGACCGACTTGACTTGCTTCGTGAGTTGCAGACACTTCGGCACTCTGTGCGCGCGAATCCGCGTGACGTGTGGGCGTCTTTGAGTGTGCACCATTCACCATTGCTCCTGCTTCTTCCGCAAGCATGGCTAATGGACCCAGTCCGGTCTGCAACTCTCTGGATCTTGTTGGATGTGGTTACAGCCGCATGTCTCGCACGCATTGCAAGTGTACTTCGATCGCGCATAAAGGACAAGTCAATTCTGAGCGTCTCGCTCACACCGACCCTCGTTGCTGCAAGGTAATGTGTACCAGCCCCATACAAGCGGCTTGAATCGATTCGTCGGGACTAACTCTTGTCTAGCTTCCTCATGAACCCATACGCAGTGGCATCCTGTGCTGCCAAGTCCATGAGTCAGTTTCGGGCCTGTTTGACCGTCCTAAGCTTACTGGGGGCTGTCCAAGGCCGTGTATGGACGCTATCTCTTACGCATGCTCTGAACAGTGTGCTTTTCATGACGCCGCTGATACTGACGCCTGTGCTAGCGTTACTTGGCTCAGATACCTATGCGGCCTTTGGCGCTTGGCGCTCTTCGTTTGGCATGCGACGAGTTGACGCTTGGTGGCAGTTTCTACGTGTATTTGTACGGCGCACTGTGGGATCTGCGTGCATTTTTTTGCTTATGTCGTATCATCTATCCGGCGATGCTAGCGGCACTTTCCTACGCAGCGTGTATGGAAGCCGGATCTTTGGCGATAATCTTGCACCGACGGTTGGCTTGTACTGGTACTTTTTCGTCGAGATGTTCTCACACTTCTTCGACTTTTTCCTCATGGTCGTCCAAATCTACATGTGGATGTTCATGGTGCCCGTGACGCTGAAGTATCGGAGTGATCTAATCTTTGCAGCAACAGTTCTTCTCGGCATCGTGAGCATTTTCCAGGCATATGCATGCTTGGGCGACACAGCCGTGTTTCTCGCCGTCTGGAGTCTTTCATACGGTCGCCTTGCTGACTACCTTCGATACCCCATGGTCTCGTTCATGCTCTTTGCATACTCGACCCTCTTTTTCCCTGCCTTTTACTACCTGTGGACATACACTGGATCAGCAAATGCCAACTTTTACTATGCAATCAACCTCGTACATGCATTGGGTATCGCGAGTGTTGTTCTCGACGGCGCCTGGGCCTGGGGTCGCGAGCGCTGGGAATATACACGCCGCTCAGAGGTGCCGTCGTCGTCGACGTCGGATTCTACGAGCAAGCATGCTCATGAGCAGCAGCTACATGGGTCCACGACTCAGCGGCTCGTTCTGCTGCGATAGGGACCGTAGCGTCGCATACCAAGGATGCATTGATGGCATCCAGGTGTCGGGCGTCGGCGCACATCGATGTGTACGTACCCAAGTCTCTAGGGCTGTACTTGTGTCCAGCACGTGTTGATCTAGCGTGCGTCTTTCACGGCGGCATAGAAGTGCCGATGGATCTGACGCTCGGAGCTCTAACGTCTGTTTTGCATGGTGCGAGGACGTCTCTAGGAGCTCAAGTAGTGGCTCGATCCATTGGCTTTCTGAAAGCGTATCGGAATGCCAGCGAGCATAAGATGCCCAGAACAAGTTCAAGTCAAATGGTTCAGAAGACGTCACCAGATGAAGGCGGGCTTGGGAGCACCATGCAGGGCGTCTAAGCCACTTCAGTCGGCGCGAGAATGCTGCTTGCGCACGCGACAAATCCGGGCCAAACGTGCGGGCATACAGTATGGCATGTGCATAGCACAAGTCCCGCTGTGCTCGGGCTGAGTGTGCGTAGCACTGCCATGTGCTGCCGGGGCTGGCACTGCCTTTCCGCTCGTTGTGAAGCGCCCCGAGCGCAGAAGCCTCCTCAAATAGATGTGCCAGGACCCAGTACATGCAGGCTCGTTCCCTCACATCATATAGTTCGAGATCAAAGCCACTCCCGATCACTTGTTCCATGTGTACAAGGAGCATGTACTGGACAGGTGCAACCAGTGCGTCAGGAGGAACGGCGGGAAGCACAGCACACACACGTGGGTTCAGCGATGTGGCACTGTCAAGTAGACTCATCCACACTGTGTATGCTTTTCCAAATGACCGTTTCTGACGTGAACGGTTCTGTACAAATATCGCAAGAGACTGGGCCACGCAAGAAGCGAGGCGCCCAAGGAAGCTAACCAGCATCGACGACACTGTGCCCAACCCTGCAGAAGCACCGACGCTGGACAGCGACGACGATGATGAGGGTGCCTGATGCCATTCAAGACGAACCTGGAGATCCTGGACAGAGATAGGATGCCATGCCTCAATGAGACACGCAGCGAGGTGTTCGAGGTCGCGTGTACCCCCCATAGCCGTCGATCCATTCGCTAGAAGGGTAGGTATAAGCGAGCGAATCAATGGCTCAGGCGCGCCGTGGTCCTGCTGAAAGGACAAACTCATACACACAAGCAGCGACTGCCATGCTAGCACGTCATCCGATGCAAGAAGACGCAGGGGAATCGACATGTGCTTGGTCATGAGATTGTGCCAACCTGCACACACGTCAGCGACATCTGGCAATGCCACAGGCCTTAGAGGAAAATGGGAAGACAAGGCACGACTGAGCGTCACATCAAAGTATGAATGCAGGTGGCGCGGCGCAGCCCGCATAGCGGTGTCTAAAATCGGGCACTGGGATTGCGCAATGGCATGCCATATTCGTAAGCACTCATCCAAGTGCATGCTGGCATCGAGACCGCTCGGTTCATCCGACGTCAATGATTCCACACACAAGAGCCAGTGCTGGCGAAAGAGGAGACGAAGACTAATGCACTCGGAAGCCGTTGGCTCCTCGAAATGCGAGTACACACGTCGCACGCATTCATCAGCATCACTGAGCTGAGCTGCGATGGTGCGAGTATCGACCGCATCAGGAAAAGGGGTTCCGCCTGTCTCGCTGCAGTAGTCCTCCTGGTCCAGCACGTGGTGCCGGGCTAGCTCGTACCACTGAAGTGCGCAGGTCTTGACGACGGCTAACACGTACGCAGACAAAACGGAGTGGCTCCAGTGAACATAAGCTGAAGTGCCTGCCAATACGTGTTTGTGAAAAAACGTACATGTATACACCGTCTGCACGAGACTTGTGCCACGCAACCACTCAAGTTCGCAGGCTAAAAGACGGTCCATGACCCAGCATACATCGCGCCACGTAAGATCTGCGAAGTGCGATGCACCGCCTGCATCTGTAGGAAGTGGCTCAACACGCTCCTTTTCAGGAATCATCTCTTGCGGGTACGCCATCCCAGCGTCCATAACTGGGTCCATGACCTCCATGGCATTCATCAACGTCGCGAGTGAGTATTCATCGACATGGACGAAAGAACCAGGTCCGAGTGCTTGTGTGTAGGCGTGAGCAAGCGAGCGAACGCAGCTTCAAGACATACCTTGGCATGAAAGCCAAAAGGCTTGCGTCTGATCGGTCCAGCCGTCAGGCAACGCCGCTCTTCCTCCCTGCATGACGCACTGCGTCGTCCGACTGTGCACTCTGTCAACCCCGTCTGGGGGGAAGGTGGGAAAGCTGCCTTGTCTTGTGCGGCCGGTGCCAAATCACCACGCCCGGATCTCGAGATTTCATGCGTATCATTACGCGTCAATGAAAACGAGACCACGTGGACAGCCCAAGTCGATCGATGAGTGGACCCGATCGGACGCTGTGGCGGCTCCCACACTAAGCACGCTTGAGCTGTGTGCTTAGCAAGTAAAGTACACACGCCACCTTGGCTCCACTTTCGCGTGCCTGCTCCGCTTTATGGCCACCGACGCGTCAGTTTCGATGGATCGCAGCAAGAGTGGTCCTATGGCACCGCCATCTGCACGGTCTCCGAAGCACGTTGACAACGAAACTCATGGGCTAGCTTCGCCTAGTACCATCACAAACAAGGGCGGACGAAGACCATATGCACCCCAATGGCGTGTGTCACCACCTGGGTGTGTGACCAAGCCTCTCAGCCAAAAGGACATGCATGCATGGAAACTTGGTACTCACAATCCTTTGCGCCTAGAGCAAGAAGATGTCAGGACAAATCAGCATGTGCCGTACCGACGGCAAAGGCATTCGGACAGTCGCACATCAGACGAAGCAGCGGGCGTTGCGACTCACTATAACAAGCGGCAAGATGTCGGGCTGAAAGCAAGAGAGCTTTCGCCGATCATTGCTTTGAAACGATTTAACAACTGGATCAAGTCTTCGATCATTTCACTACACACACCACGAGTAAAGGGTGGACCAGGGCATCAAGGAATTCGCGTGTTGGACTTGGGCTGCGGGAAAGGCGGCGACTTGCGCAAGTGGTCGCAGCATCGCATATCTGACATGGTCATGATTGACATTGCGGAAGTGTCGGTCCAACAGGCATCCATGCGATACAAAGAAGGGCGATACGCATGGCCTGCTCACTTTTATACGTGCGATGCATTCCGCACACCGCTTGATCAGGTCGTGCCTGCCGGCGTGCTAAGCCCCATGTTCGACGTGGTATCGATGCAGTTCTGCCTGCATTACGGCTGGGACTCCGAGACCAGTGCACGAACGATGTTGTCGAACGTGGCGCGATGGTTACGGCCTGGCGGCAGCTTCATTGGAACCATACCCGATGACGATACCCTTTTTGGCCGTTTGCACGCGCTAGAAGACCCAGCCGCGCTCAAGTTCGGGAACGAGAACTACAGTGTAGAGTTTGACGAAAGGCTTGAACCAGGGGCAAAGCCGTTTGGCAACAAGTACTATTTCTGGCTCAACGACGCGGTGGATAATGTGCCAGAATACGTGGTTGATTGGGCCACCCTCGAAACGTGCGTTTGGCAGCGAAAAAATAAAGTACAGGCAACTAACATGGATGCTTAGGATTGCTAAGGAGGTAGGATTACACCTCGTGTACAAGGCTCGATTCGATCAAATTCTTAGTGACGGCTACCAGACACGATCACTGCGCGAGTTGCTGAACCGCATGAACGTCCTAGACCCGAATATGGCCGCTGCCGGCTATGTTGCTCCTGCTATGCCGACGAGTCTGTGGGATGTTTGCAGTATGTATGAACGAGCGTCTGTGGTGCAATGAACTGACCAAGTTCGACAGCGCTGTATGTTGGGTTTGCCTTTGAAAAGATCGTTGATGATGCCGACATGCCTGTGGAGGTGGAAGAGCGCAGCACATCTGGGCCAGAGGAGTTCGGTGATTTGCAGAACGAGCATGATGGCAAAGACGAGCACGAACTCTGAAGAGATTGTGCCAGCAACAGCGCTGTCCTCATGAAGAACTCCATCAACTGCACATAAACCGGATACCGAACACGGCTTCGCCATTCTCAGTCTTCATCCAATGATATCCATGCATCGCTCGCACAAAGTGTCGGGGGTCTGGCTCTGATATTTCCAACACCGAGGACACTTGGCCTGTTGCGATGCTTCTACGCGCACATCCACTAGTAGATCAGGCACGCGGCAAGTACGATGCCACGCACTTGGCGCAGGCGCAGAACGTTGCCACGCGACTTCCTCCGTATATACATCCACGTGAGCGACGTGCATTAGATCTGCAAGCTCTGATCTGTGCTTGTGCAGCAGAGCACCCAGTGAGTCCTCAGGTACATACAAGGCCACGACTGTCTCGGCAGGGCCTTTGACAAGGTGCTCGTCTTTGCAACGCGTGACGAGTGCAAATACCTCGGAGCGGATTCGTAGGACCCGCTGCATGCGCTGTTCAAGCGCAGGATCACACCAGTGCTCTTCGATGGTGTGCCAGCCCAGCTGGAAGAAGGATGGCATGCACGCAGCTTGCTCTGGCGTCGGATCGGACGTAGCACCACCGCGGTACCAGTGAATATCTTCCGCTAGATGCGGCAAAATAGGTGCGAGAATGCTTGTCATGGTTTGCAAGACTTGGTCCATAACATTCAGGATCGGCAGCTGATCGTCACGTGCACCAGCATATATGGTGTCTTTGACAGCGTCGAAATACAGCGATGAGAGCGTCTTTGTGGCGAATTCAATCAGGCTGCGAGTCACAAACGCAAAGTCATACCGATCATACGCAGCACGGCATGTCGTCTCCAAGCGATGTAGCTCATGCATCACGTATCGGTCGAGCAGACTCAGGCGCAAATGACCCTTGCCGGCCGCTACGTTGGATGTGTCAAACGGTGGAAGTGAGCCAGGTGCATATCCCGACAGGTTGGCGAGTATGAATCGAGCGGTACTGCGGAGCTTCCGCACCTCGTCAGTCACATGTTTCATTATCAACACACTGATCGGCGTGTCCTTCGTGTAGTCTGTTTTTGCTGCCCACCATCGGAGCACGTCTGCACCCAGGGGAGGAAAGTCCGTCGGTGCAGCAGGGTCGCCCTGCACAAAGGCTGCTGGGGCAATCACATTGCCCAGTGACTTGGACATTTTGCGCCCCGCCTCATCAACGACGAAACCATGCGTCACGAGATTGGCAAACGGCGCTGCGGCACCTACGCCACATGTCGACATGCGAGTGAGCAACGACGACTGGAACCAGCCGCGATGCTGATCTGAACCTTCCACATACACATCAGCACATGCATGCGAAGCACACAGTGGCTCTTGCAGTGCTCGCTGCAGAATCGCCCATGAACAGCCACTGTCGAACCATACGTCAAGGGTATCGCCTTTGATGTAGAACGACTTCCCTGGCTCGCGGAATGCAGGCGCGACAAACGTGTCGGCGTCAAGTGTCCACCATACGTCGGTCGTGCCATGCTCTGCCATGATGCGCAGGATGTGCTCAACATTGGTCGCATTGATCAACGGCTCGTGCGTGTCTGCATCATACACGACGGGAATCGGTACACCCCATGCTCGCTGTCTCGATATGCACCATTCCGACCGACGCGACACGAGACTCGTGAGCCGCTGACGCCCAGAGGCAGGTGTAAAGTGGACAGACTGCAAGGCAGCAAGAGCAGCAGCTTGACTTTGTCGCAGATCTGCAAACCACTGCGCCGTTGCTCGTGTGAGGATCGGTTGTTTCGTGCGCCAGTCGATGGGATAGCTGTGCATATACGGCTGCTCACTCAGAAGAACATGGTGTCTCGACAGGAACTCTAGAATACGCTGTGTGCCACAAGACAAGGCGTCGAGCCCGTGCAGCTGCTTCAAGTCCGTCCGAATGATGTCTGACAAACCCCACGCGTTGTTCACGACGAACCGACCGTAGTCGTCCACAGGTGACATGATGCCATGACTACGCAGCCGGCCTGCGTCGCGCCATAGCTCATAGTCTTCTTGGCCATGCGCCGGAGCCATGTGCACAATACCTGTACCAGCGTCCGTGGTGACAAATGGCGCATCCATCACAAACCGCTGCTCACCAGGCATCATCCAGACACACTCATACATCGAGCCGACCAGCTGTGCGCCACGGACGACAGTTACATGTTCAAAAGGACCGAGCGTCCCAGCAGAACCATGGCGTTGCTCACCGGTAGCGCCGCCGCTTAGTGGCACAGTCGCAAGTGAAGCAACCAAATCAGATGCAACGACAAGCAGCTCGCCGGACTCCTTGCGTCTTACAATCGAGTACATAGCATTAGCGTTCACCGCTAAAGCCATGTTGCCCAACAGAGACCAAGGCGTAGTTGTCCACACCGCCAAGTACATCGGCTCCTGCACACCAGAAAGGACAGGCGCCAATGCTGTACTAGGATGTAGCCGAAAGCGAAGGTATGTGCTCCGGCTCACATGTTTGTCATCGTACTCGATTTCTGCCTCAGCCAGTGCCGTGTGGGTAGATGGCGACCAGTACACGGGCCTGAACTGTTCGTAGATAAGACCACGTTCCACACACTGCGCAAAGAGGCGCAATTGCTCCAGTTCATAGGAAAAGTGCAGGGTGCGATAGGTATTTTCATCACTCCAGTCAGTCATGATGCCAAACTGCTGGAATTCGACACGTTGCTGGTCAATTTCGCGCAGAGCCACGCGCCGCGCTGCATTCCGAATATCGGTTGCTTTCAACTCCGATGCGGGGATGCCACCCTGTTCAGCCACAGCCTTGATCTCTATGGGAAGACCGTGGCAATCCCAACCGGGCATATAGTGCACGCGTCGACCTTGCAAGACCTGGAAGCGTAAGATTATATCTTTGATGATTTTGTTGAGTGCGTGTCCTGCTGTGTAAGCTGCATGCTGGTGCCGCACGACATACCCATATGTAAGTGGCCATTTGCATACGGAGGGCCATCATGCAGGACAAAATCACGCTCATCAGCCTGCGGACGCAAGTGCTCCCGCTGCCACCGATACAAATTGGTCGTTGTTGCCAAGCGAAAAAGAGGCTCCCGGTCTTTTGCAAATGCGCGCAATCCAAACGACGTCTGAGGAAGGCGCAGTGTGTCCTGGTATGGATTCGCATCCTTGTTCTTATTACCACCCCTGTGCTTTTTTGCACAAACAATGCATCCTGCATGTAGGTACGCCAGCTGCTTGCGAGCAGGTGAGCACTGCGTGCGCCAGAGCCAAGAAGTCGACAGGCTACTCCCACTCTTGTTCAGCCGCATCCAACGACGGACGACGTACAATAAGAGATAATGCACAAGCTCAGTAGCTTCACACGAGTCAGGCACCAAAGTTTGTCAGCAAATCAAGAAACTGCATCGAGCCCTTCTTCCCTCCTGCCACTGTTGGGCGCTTCCGTTGTCAACACCCGCCGCCTTCATTGCACGTACGCCTCCTAGTGAAATTAGGTCATTCGCGAATTGTGGAGGCAAGATCGGCACTCGTGGCCACATCTACTCGCCCATCCATCACACACTCGAGTAAGAGAAAACCGAAAAAACCAGCACCCGCTTGAGAAAGAAAGGTTGCATAGTGCTCGACACTATGAGTGATTGGGGTACGTATTTATGACTCACAAAGAAAACGATGATAATGTTCAGCCCCAAGCGTCTGCTTTTGTCCCTCGTCGCCGCTTCGAAGACGAAGACTTGGAAGACGACGACGTGAAAGATGATTGGGAAGAGGAAGACGAAGAGCCCAAGCCTGTTCCTGCTCCTGCTCCTGAGCCAAAGAAGCGACTTTCTGTGAAGCAAAAGATTGCAGAGAAGGAGGCCATGAAGCAGAATAACACAGTAAGTTCAAATGCTCAAGTGGCTATTAACAAGTAACAGGGAAATGACTTTGATGATTGGGAGCTAGAACAGCCCCAAGAAAATGAAGACGAGCGTCGAAGACGCGAAAAAGAAGCACAAATACGCTCTGATCTGGACAACGCTGCAACCCTCCTTGGCAGCACCTCGCTTGACGCGAAAAAGGACAATCTTGCAGTAGACTCCCAGACTGTGTCCCTCTCTGATGCCAAGCCCAGCAGCAAAGAGGACTGGGAAGCGTTCGCCAAGTCTCTTTATGATAAACTTATTCTTCCCAAAGCAAGTCGCCCTGGCTTTGACAAGCACTTTTTCCCCAAGATGATCACACTCCTGACGACGAACGGTCTGCGTGACGTTGACATGCGCAAAGGTTCAACCAAGCTGCGTGAGCTCGCTGAGGCAAAGGTCAAGGCTGATAAAGACATGAAAAGGACTGGCGGTAACCTGCGCAACTTGCAAAATGCCAAGCCAAAACAGGTTGGCACAAGCAGCGCGAAAAATACGTACGTCATCACGAGCGATAGCAAATGCAACCTACTAACACACTACCAGTTTCGACCTTAAAGCATACGGGGATGAAGCACTTGATGATGACCTTGACTTTATGTAGAAGTTCGGCTATCTACTTTGTGGAATGGCGAGGAGACAAGAACGTGTTACTAGAGTACAAACAGCATTAAGAGCTAATAAACATGTCCCGCAGAGAGCGAAGCATGTTCCATCCCCACAATTTGAGCGAGATAAGAAGGTTCTGCATGCTAGAAATTTGCGCCGATAGTGCCGAAGACATCTGAGGAGTACTAGGCATCGAGTCGGCTGCCAGCACGTGGGGCATTGACACGGGCAAAGCAAGAGCAGACGCTGGCAGCTCGCCATGGGGGCGCGTGTCTTGCAATTCGTCAATGTCCGTCACATCCATGCCATGGTGATCCAGGTACCAAGCATGCATCATGACACACTGTCTTGCATCTTCTAGGAGCCATCTGTACCAGCATAGTGTCAATGGCACTGTGGCAAGATGCCACAAAGCGTGCGCATCCAAGAGTCGGAAAAGAGGTGGAAAGTCGAAGAGCTCCAGCGCAGGCGCAGCGAACGTAAGAATGACAAGTAGCTCAAGTTGTCGACGCGCAGGTAGAGGGAGTGCGAACTGCGTCTGCTTCGAATCCGAGGCTGTCTCGGGCTTCACGGGAGCTTGTCGTCCCTGGTCGAACGAAAGTCTCACATACTCACGTAGGCGCAATACAAGTTGCGGCGCGTGTGCGTACACGATCCAAAGAATATTGTGTACAAACCCCACAAATAAGCAAGCCGCCATGTTGTATGTATAATCGAGCCGGCGGTGTGACAAAAGATACAGCACATGGACGACCCACGTTCCTACGCATCCCATCAAGAGACGGCGGAAAACCAGCGAGCCGGGCTGAATTCGAAATATGCGACAGATCGCTAGAAACAGTCCAGACATGAGCATAGCTGCAGCAGAAAAGTAATCCCATCGCTCTGTCCACCAAAGATCACGCGCATGAAACACAGTGCTGGCTATCCAAGCCAAAGAAGCCACAGTCGCATTTGCGACGTACACGCGCTTCAATGGAAACGTCGTTGGAAGCTTTTCAGGAAACATGCGGCTGATTGCATACACTTGTACCAGCAAGTTCGCGATCGAAAACAACACAGACATCGGTTCCTGCATGCCAAGGACTCGCAGTTGTGGCCATTTTCCAAAGAACTGGACAGTCCGCTTGTCGATAATCGGAAGGCGCTCAACTTCCAGCGCAATTTTTGCTTCAATAGAACGACGAAACTCCAGATCCGTCATGGGCACGGGCGGTGGCATTGCCAGACGCGGCAGGCACTCGCCCGTGGCACTAAGAAACTTGTCACTCCCACACACGTCCGCCAGTCGAGCATCAGGACTCTGGTCCGCCTGGACCTGAAGCTGCCAATGTTCATTCAATAAAATCGCATGTGTACGATCTCTCATCGCCTCTTCTGTGATCTGCTGGTGAATTTTGGACACGCGCTTTTGTGCTTCATTCGTGATGCGATGCGTGCAATGATATTCACAATTCGACTCACAGTTCCAGCCCAACATCACAAGATACCATGGCAAAGGATCCGGTTGAACAATCGTGTCATCATTCACAGAAACAGGTCGATGATTGCGACATGTGTCTTGTTCGCATGACAACACACATCTGAAGAACTTATTCGACTTGTCTCCAATCGACGCGCGCACACCTAGCGTCGAAAGCATGGCAAAAACCAACAAGTACTGCACGTACCAGCGCATCTGTACCATATCATAGGAAAGTGCAGATGCGTTACGATTGTTCTTGCCTTGTGGGCACGTCTGTATCTCTCCCGCTTGAGGCCTTGAATATACGCACTTGTGGAGCCCAATGTATCTCAGTAGACCGTATGGACCACCAAGACGTCAAATGTGTGCGTGTGAATGTAAGATCACCTAATAAGGCATAAAATATGTTCAGGTTTCTCAATGGTGCCCTGCCACAAATGCTTCGAATGGCTTCGAATTTCATAATAAAATCTACGATAATCGGGCTAGGGCTTCTATCTGTGAGAGTATCGGGCGACGTTTGGGCTGAAGACGCAGCAATGCCAACTAGTTTTGGTCTATCAGACTTCGTGGTGAGCTGTCTGACTATCAGAGATGCTACACAGGCAAGAAATCGTGATTTATCGTGCGTACATACATCCATTACGTAACTACATAATAGGGTATCAGTGAAAGGACTCAAAAGACACAGTCTTATGTGCTGTTGAGACAAGCTCGTTTCATAACGAGCCCCTTCATAGTGAGGGTTTGCTGCCCGCAGAGGACCACGACATAGCTGGCATGCCATATGGGTCCTGCGCGGTAGGAAGCACGTGATTCTTTCGCGCCTGTGCAGCAACGAGACGCTCAGCCTGGGTCCCGTGGCGTTCGCCATTCTTCGCATCTTTACGAAGAGCGTACATGACAGTCATAGGCCTGTTCAGTAGGAACTGGTTGTTTAGCGACTCTATAGCGCCATCCGCTGATTCAAACGAATCAAAAGACACAAATCCGTAATTCTTTGATTCGTTTGTTGTTGGATCACGAGCTATTCTCGGCGCACCGAGAATACCACCAAACGTAGCGAACGTATCGTACAGGAGTCGTTCATCCACGCCAGAATCGAGGTTGCCCACAAACAGATTTGCGCCAATATCTACAACCTGTTTTTCGTTCGAAGACATATTTACGCGAATGGGTTTACCATACAGCTTAATACCATTCATGATTCGACAGGCATACTCAGCATCAGATTCTGTGCAATATTCCGCAAATGCATACCCTTGATGCATCTGAGATATGCGATCCTTCGGAAGATAAATATGCGCCACAGGACCTACTTGAAGCATGAGCTCCCAAATAATCTCATCCGTCACACGTTCGTCTAAATTGCCAACGTAGCAAGTGGCTTCTTGGTTTCGCTCCAAGTTCCTCGACATGGTGTGCTGCCCCTACCATTGTTCAGATAGATCCAAAACTGGGCCTTCCCATGTGGATCTTTGCTGACTAAAAATGATTCTCTCTCTACTTCCTTCGTTATCATTTCTAATTTTTTTCTTCTCCTTGAACAATATCCAAGAAGGTATGTCCAATTCAGCCCGAGCAACCTGAGACTTATTCTCAGACATAAAAGTTCGAGCCCGGATTGCACACCGTACCGTGGTTTCGCGTTCCCGTCTTCGATAGTCAAAACCTTGTCCTTCTAGGACGGGCAGTCGTTTTCAATACCCTAGGGCTTCCTCGTGCCTGCCGCTCTCCTTTTAGGATGAGCGACGGTACGAGTTGAGGGCCTAAGGTTTTGAGGATGACTGGGTCGCTTGTCCATTGCTGGCTTCGGTCGCCTCGCCTTGAAAGAGTGCGAGCTAGGGCACTGCACCGAAATTTTTATTGCTTATTTTGAGAAAATAAGTCAGGTATGTTGCAAAAAAAAAAAAAAAGTCCAGTGCATGTTCCTGTTTAGCCTTCATGGAACCCAACTATGGAAAGAGCCTTCCTTGCTATGATGTGGAATAGTGTCGCCCCAAACTGCAAATCCATTGCTGATTGACCATCGAAGTACAGCCAAACAAATATCTTCATCTCTGAGCTAGGAGGGCGCTCTCTAACAGAACTTGGAACTGGATTTACGCGTCGGAGTAAAAGCTAACACTCGAAGCAGATCGTTAGTAAGCGCTACGTAAATGCCTTCCGTGATTTACTGTATTTCCAACGACTGTTTGCATAGAGACTTTTCATTAGATGTTCTTTTCCATTATGTGCACTTGTCTCCGCATTTGTTTTTGAGCGAAAACTTTCGGTAGGTGGCACGAGTAGCACCCCATTCCAGCCAATTTCGTAATTTACAGCTAACGAAAGTTTGGTTCCTTCACGATTAAACGCCCCTCATAACTTATTAGCTCTATTTATTTTCATGATAGCCCCTTGTTTCAAGATATATGAAATGCTAAAAGCACGCGAAGTACATGCACGCGAGTCTTCCTGGCTTATAATTGGCGTACGTTCCGGTTTGGGGGATTTTGCAATCCAATTGAGGCGAATGCCAGCGCGAGGGACGCGGTGACAAACATACACTTGTGCAATAAAACGTAGACTATCGCAGAGAGCACGGCTCTTTCAGCTTCGTTACTCAAGACGCGCCATCTCTGTCCCTTACAAGGCCACAACGATGCGCCTCAATCATATTGTGCATGAAGCACCTATAGGCTATATCACCTATGCAATAGGTGGTCTAGCTTCTATGGGTGGATTCCTATTCGGTTGGGATACTGGTCAAATTGCCGATCTTCTAATCATGGATGACTATCGCAACCGATTTGCGCAGCATGAGGTACCGGGTGAACCTAAAGAATGGAACACATGGATTCGTGGTCTATTAGTCAGTCTGTTGAGTGCTGGAGCCGTCTTCGGTGCCCTCATAGGTGCTCCTATTTCTGACAAATTAGGTCGAAGACTCTCAGTCACATTAGGATGTATTCTTTACATGGTTGGACTGATTATTCAAATCTCTTCTGATCATGGCTGGCCGCAGATGGCTGTTGGACGAATTTTTGATGGTATTGCAATTGGATGGCTCAGCTCGGCAATTCCTTTATACCAATCAGAGATAGTGCCTCGCCAAGTGCGTGGCGCTATCGTGGGAACGTATCAGTTGTTCATTACTCTTGGTATTCTTATGTCGTACTGTGCATGTTACGGTACACACAGTTACGGTGATTCCGGACAGTGGCGCGTGCCTATGGGCATCGGCTTTGCTTGGGGCTTGTTATTGGGATCTTGTATTCTTCTATGTCCTGAAAGTCCGCGATGGCTAGGTAAAAGAGGTCAATTTGATAAAACCAAACATGTGCTAGCGCTCATGCGAGGTGTGGATGAAAACGACGCGTATCTGAATAATGAATTCGAAGAAATCAAGCAGGAAGTGATCAAGGAGGCTGAGCTAGAGGAGAGCGGCACTTGGCTTGACTGTTTCAGCTTTAAACAGAAAGCACTATACCGCACCTTTCTCGGAATGTATCTGCAAATGGGGCAACAACTCACGGGTGCGAATTACTTTTTCTACTATGGTGCAACAATTTTCCGTAAAGTCAATCTCATGGATACTGAGACAGACAATTCGTACATCTCTCAAATTATTTTGGGTGCTGTCAATTTTGTTACAACATTTCCTGGACTGTATGCACTCGACAAATTGGGTCGCCGAACGTGTTTGATGACCGGAGCAGCTTGGATGACAATTTGGCTCATTGTCTTCGCGACGACTGGTGTGGCGGACAGTAATGGCGACGAAATTAAGCATAAGTCGACTTCTATTCTTATGATTTGCTCAGCTTGTTTCTTCATTCTAGGTTTTGCAAGTACGTGGGGCCCAGGTGTATGGTCTTCGATCGCAGAATCAGCCGTGCCCACCTTACGTGCTAGACAGATGGCCTTGGCTACAATGAGTAACTGGATATGGAACTTCAACCTTGCCTTTTTCACCTCTCCCATCACTGATGATATCCATTATGCTTACGGCTACGTTTTCGTTGGATGTTGTGCGGCATCGTTCTTGGTGGTATACTTCTTTGTGTACGAAACTGCCAATCTTGATTTGGAAGCAATTCAAGACATGTTCGGCGACCGGTCTGTGAAGCCATGGAACTCGCATAAGTGGGTGCCCGCTGGCTGTACAAGTCGCAATGATGTCAAGCATGATATTGTACATACTAAGCCGAAAAAGGATGAATTTTTAACCGCGGATCAAAGTGAACTCCGCACTGGTGATGAAGTGCCTATTGAAACAGGCGAGCCAGCATAAAATAGCGTAATTTAAGTCAGCTACAGAATGCATGCTGATGTGTTTGTATCAACCACCATTTATCTACTAACCTGAATAGCTTCAAGCACGCTTAAGAAAAAGCTAAGTGCAGAATATTTGCTTTTGTCTACCATCACTTAATCTACTGTCTATTTAGAACTCCCGCGTGCGATAATAAAAACCAAATAAATAATATAATAACATGTGCGCCCATATCGAAAAGAATAACATACAGATTACTTAATTTGTTAAAGCATAACGCCGATGAGCTCCAGGACAAATGCTTGAGTACCTTGAACCATCTTGATTGAATGAGGGCATCGCATGAGGTGAAGATTGAGACCCAAGGGACTTGAAAGGTTTCAACGATGGAACCTTTCGGAGATCGCGTCGGCCCAAGAATCCATCAATACCTTCAAGATACACCATGTCCCGAGAGATGGGTCTTGTTGAAGTAGGATGTGTCAGAAGACGCCCACCATTTGGAGAAGAATGAACCGACTTTCGTTCCACCGGTAGTCGTTCGCTAGCTAGACGCCGAGCTTCATAGGATAGTGGACGAGATTGAAAAGAATGATAAGTTTCAATGTTCGACGAACGATTATACTTTACATCAAGGTCATCTTGATCGTAACGCGTGGCCAGATGCGGGAGAAACGTTGGCTTCCGGACTTCGGGATTTAGAGCAGCCGCATCTAAGGTACCTGCTGAGAGTGGCTTAGTGTGACCAAAGTCTGTATTGCGTTCTCGAAACTCGAGAGACGGCGAAACATAAGGACGGTCATTGTACCTTTGTTCAGCAGATAAGGGAGACCAGTCCGAACGGCTAATAGAGTGAGGATCCAGAGAGCGAACTGGAAGATTCGAAAGACTCTCACGACTACGATCCAACATACTTGGAAGTAATAGACCCTTTTCTGAGTCAACGGTTGAGAGAAACGCAGAGTAGCGCTGTGGGCTTGATTCCTTGCCAATTTTGGAATGATGGAAATGTAGATCGGTAGAATTGTACGGAGCCTTTGAAGCCGCTGACCACGGGTAAAAAGCAGGTTCTGGTGATAGACTTGGCAAGGGCTTAAAGTATGGCCGACCACGGTGCCGCTCCATTGAAGAAAACGAATACTTGGGTGGAGTCATCAGAGGAGGAGTTAGACCCGACGAGAGAAATGAATCCACGCTGGTATGACCGGACCTACCATACCCTCCAGCAAAAATGTAGGGCGGAGAAACTCGTCCGGTTAACGAAGGATAGCCGTAAGGCTGGACAGGATGGGATAGACGTGTACGATTCATGCTAGACACGTTGGGCCCGTTTGTAGTTGAGGATGCTAGGGTGACATGATCTGAATGACGGTGTGCGCCCAGCGTTGGGCTCTTGGGCATATAAGATTCATGAACAGGAAAATCGGGCCCATAGATGCGACGCTTAGGCTTAGCAGCTTCCTCCGTTTCATGAACCAGTGCACCTTTACGCTTCTTATTGCTATCACTTGAAATGTCATGCTCAGTTACCAGCTTATGAGACCTGGATGACGACGATGACATGTTCGCATGCAGTTCGGCCAACTTTGCCAAAAGCTGCTCATTCTGCTCGGGCTTGTCCTCATGAACTGTCTGGCAATGCTGTCGCAGGTTATCAAGCCGAGAGAAAGACTTGAGACAATGACACTGAAAAGGACGCTCCCCTGTGTGCTTCCTAATATGACGAGCTAGGTGCTCGCTCCTAGTGAAAACCATGCGACAGTCGCCAAAACCTTGACATTGGAACATGGCTGATCCGTTCGTTCCTCCTTTGTTGGTGCGGGAACCGACAGTCATTTGTGAGCTTGAGCCTTTTGTCCTCCCCATGGTAGCATGGACTACAGTGCGGATACAGGTGTTGTTTCCGTCAAATAATCAGGAACAATGAGGAGGTTTGAAATACAGTCCTTGCTTACCCTGTAGTTGTGCCTGGCCGCAAAAAGTCAATTAGAGGTGAATTTCCCCGCGTCAAGCTGATAAGAGGGGCTAACGTTCCTATCGTCAATTCAAGCACGTTGATTGGAAGGAAGTACGTAATGACACACCACTAAAGCCCGCTGCGAGCTGCTGAACACCAGGGATCTTCCGCTAAATGATCACATATATGCATACACGTCAATCTGCAATGGACATGATTGGCTGTTAAAGGATTTTTTCGAGCCTTCGATTAACATATGTAGCATAAATGGCAGGCGGATAAAATTAGTATCGCCTACGATTCTAAAAATACAAGAAATGTGAGCGTGTAAACAGGCCAAGAACCCACGGAAATGCGTGTGCACGTAAGCTTTTGTCCGAAATTTGACCCACGCCCGCGCCCTGTTTGCCCTCAGATTTCCGCTTATGTCATTCAATCAGAAATACATGAATATACCATGCATAATGCTGACTCGGTGTGACACAAGGTTGGCAAATTAGAATCTATATCGTCACAATTGCTTCCAATCTAAGAACAATCTGTCATCCGGTTCGCTGCATGTTATTGTGGCACAGTCGATCGGCGCTGCGTTTGCGCATAGTGCGTTGAATCCTCCACTCAGGTATGCACCTGTGACGAGTCCGTGCGAACGCTTTGGGCTCAGAAAGAGTTTGCCACTCTAAGGGTGTGGCTTAAGTACATACAAACTGCGGTCTAAATTATGCCACCGATTGTAGCACTTAGCCAAACACTACGTGTGTCTCATATCAAAGAAAGCTAGCTGATTGTGGGCTCGTCTCTTCACACATAGGACCGCCTTCTTGTCTCGTACAGGCGATGGCTACATTTTACGCATGGCTGGTTCAGATACGAAGATGGCATCTGGATTGCAGGTAAACTTTCAAATTGCCTCGCCGTCTCCAAACACGACACGCTTCAGCAGTTCAAACACAACTCATATTAACACTTCATTCAAGCCGAAACCATCGTCTTTTCTATCTGGCGAGATGGGGGCCGACGCGTGTGCTATTATGGTATGCTATATATGGTTCGCCGAATCCTTTGCGCTACAAAGAGACTGTGAAAACGATTTTCGGGTGCATGACTCTGCCAGCAACCATGATTCCGCTGTTACGAAAGGAAGACGAGGTATGCATCGTTCGACTTCCTCTAGTGGACAAGCGGGTGTCCTCGACTTCATCAATCCTAGTCGTGTCCAATTATGTCCCACCGACAAGTTTATTTCCTTTGTCACCAGGGTTTTGACCACAACACAAGTCTCAGACTCCGTAATTAAGCTGTGTTTATACTACATCTACCGGCTCAAAGTTCGACACAACGGTCTTCAAGGTGAAACGGGGAGTGAATACCGCCTTTTTCTTACTTCTTTGATCATGGCTAATAAGTTTCTCGACGATTATACATTTACCAATAAGACCTGGGCTGAAATCACCAATATGTCTTTGCACGAAATCACAAAAATGGAGGCGCAGCTTTTTTTGGGCATTGACAATAATGCAAGCGTCAGTCTAGCCACTTACAATTGGTGGTGTTGCACGTTGGACATGTTAAAGCAAAAACGTGACATTGACGCGCAGTGGCTCAAATGGCAGGAATGTGCGCCATCAGCATATCCCTCTTCTCCAATAAGTATGACATGTTCTGCAAGTTCGTCACCTGCCACGACTCCGCTCCTTACCCCACAAAATGTGTCTTTTAGACATCCGCATCTTCCAAAATTGCAGGTGCCCTCGGAATTACAATGCTCGAATAATCGGAAACGAAGCTTGCCTACTGATCCCTCTGACTTGGATGAAGTTGGTCGTACCCGCTACTGTCCTAATGCGCGCACATACCTGCATCCATCCCCATACGCGACTTCTCAGTGCGTTGGTCAGCCAACGGTGGCTTTTTCGTCGCCGATAACTAATGCCTTTCCATGGCAGGGCTTTAGTCAAGCCGAATCGAATACAGGAACATTTGACGGCGACATAATGAAACGACAAAGAGCATCGCCAACAACTCTTCTCAAACCATCTATAAATTGCTGCCCTGTACAATGTCACAGCGCATTGGGATCAATGCATGCCAACGAATCGATGCCAATGATGAATGTTAGAAGCAACGTATACGGGAACGTTTACAACTTTCCGCTGCGGGAATCTGAACTCTGCTGGCCAATGAGTTCTTGGTCGCCTCCTTGTGGAAATTATGGTTTATCATCGTCACCTCTCCATTTAGAGTATTACCAGGTTGCAGCAGGGTATTCGTATGGAATTCCAGCCATAATGACCGTGCCCCCCACAAGCTCTCAAGTATTAAATACACACCTTCCTTTGCCCTCAAATCCATCGTATGTCAATCCAGGACATATGATACCTCACGGTCTTCAAGTTCCCTCTCACATGACTTCAAATATAAACCAAGTGATGCCTTCATCACTTCAATGGCCGTTAACATCATATTCTGATCGAGGGTATGATCTTTCGACAGTGGGAAAGACCTGACTCAGACACAACGAAACAGTCTCTCAAAATAATCAGATTCCATGATTTTTTTTGTTTATTTTCGTCTATTCCGTCACTTCTCCAGATGGTATTTTATTCACGCGTGTGACGAATTTTTGTTGCTTCTGTACGATCAGGAGCTGTTAAATGTGTAAATACAGACGCATAGTTAAGCAATTTATACAGACTACTAGAATCGATGAGGTGCGTAGCTTCTTTATTGAAAGAAGGAAATGCCTGCATTGTCGACAGAACGAAAACATTGTGCGCTGCTAAAAGCAGTGAGCAGCATAGGGGTTTAGAGGCTTGGTAAAAGACACTACTTACGGCATCTGGTATCCGTCCAGCACGTGGCTAATCAACAACGTCATGAGCAGTGTGGAGGCTTTGGACACAGACATGAACGATGACGACGCACAAGAATATGGCGAGTTCAAGTCGCCTCACCATAATGGGGGGAATGCAAGTCCGAATCAATGGTATGCTTTGAAGATATGAGACATGGCTAACAATAAAGATTTTATTTATATATCGCCACCTTGGGCTATTGACTCAGGTGAGCCGTATCTCATCGCTCGTGTAATGAACTTTATCCAGAAAGAGGACGAGCAGAGATGCCCAACGAAGCATGTGCGCGTTAATCTTTTTCTCAGAATGAGAGATCTCACACATCGACCGAACAATGATCCAAGGATGCTTGTTGCTACAATGCATGCCGATGTATTTCCTGTGTCGACAATACGAGGTAAATGTCGCGTCAAGCACCGAGACCTAATAAGTAATGGCTCGCCACCAGAAATAGCTGCATGGAAACGCCGTGAAGACCATTTTTATTATCATCAACTCTTTGACAGGTATATTCATCGCTTCTATGAGGTCGTTCCAACATGGAAATTGAAGAATGCGCCTGACCAAGTCCTACGTGTACTTCGAGAAAGATACTCCTTTATTGTCGCAGAAATGACCATTGCGACTGAGCTTTGTGATGCGCTAAGAGGATGCTCTGTGTGTCATGAATGGGCTCCAACAGCCGAATCAGTTCGCTGCGACACTTGTCGCAAGTTCTTCCATATGCGCTGTCTTTCTCCACCTCTTGCATCAAAACCTGCGAAAGGTTACAGTTGGAATTGTGCTCCCTGCGCTAAGCAGCACGATGAAATGGTTGAAGAAGAGGGCGTGGGTGGCGGTGGTTTAGATGCGCCTGGGTCCAATATGGATTCACTAGGGCCCCGATCAACTCAGCCTACAAGGCGTAAACGAAATCGGTCCCATATTTTGGGGGACGTGTATGAACCTGTAAGCGAGACGGTTTTATCAAATCCTATCGATCGCGATGGGCTTCGATGCTTTCAGGGGTGGCCTTATCGCTATTTCGGCGAACACACATCTGCAATGGACGTGCTTGATGCCCACGATTCCATTTATCCTCGCGCAGTAACGCGGCAGGGACCAAAGTTTCAAGCAGTTGTCCCGTCTTGGGAATCACAACAGCACCAAAACCAGGGACATCAAACATCGGCAATGGATTTGTCAAACTCGCGAACAAATAATCCTGAAAAAGCCGCCACGATGAGAGGAAAAAGTCGCTCTAAGTCAAAGCATGTGCGCTCTACGGAAACACATGCAATGGATGTTGATCAGGTCGGTACTTTTTATGAGACTACAAATGATGCTTGTATGCAGCGTGGATCTGATCAAAGTATACAAGTAATTTCTATACCCCCTCCAGATCATGATTGGCAAAAAGGTATGTTAAAAAGTGCATCTAACGCAAAGTGGATCACTACTTGGCGAATGTGTCGTCACCTCGATCTCATGTCATGAGAGAATCACACGTATTTATTGATCGAGCATTGGCGCTTCTGTATGCGAACCAGTTTGATTTTGAAAAAGCTAAGCACCAGTTCGCGCAAAGTCGAGACAGTGACTTTGGTGTATACCCATTGACTAGTAAAGAAGTGCAAATTTTGCAAAAAACGATCATTGAAAATTCAGGGGACTTGATTCATTTGAAACGTGCACTGCCAGGACGGACGCCGTCGGAAATTGTACAAGGCGTCTACTCGTGGAAACTACAGCGTCTAAAAGACCGATGGGAAGGGAAAGAACGCATGAAAATCACGCTTCGCGGCGCGCAAGCTCATACAAACCCAGCTCAGCGTGAATCGTCTCCTGCACTCTCTGTCCTTTCACTCGAGGACGCGCAAGAGCCCAAAGCACCTACTCGCATAATGTGTGCATTTTGTTCAATTTCCGCAAGTGCAATTTGGTATAAGAGTCCTATTTACACCTCGGGACAAGGACTATGTGTTTATTGTGGCCAATATTGGCGCAAGTATGCTGCTGAAACGGCTAATGTATATATAACTGAGAAAAAGCGGCAAGCGGCTCTCGAACATGGATCGGAAGAAACTGGTTTAGGTGTAATAGTGCCGAAAGTCACGCAGACCGTACCTAAGGTCATGCCTGCTGCATCGTTGCCATCAAGACCAGTGGAAACGAGCAAATGTCTTATTTGTCGCCGTCTAGAACCGAAAAGGCTTTTACTAAGTTGTGCGCAGTGTGGTTTGGCAGGTCATCAGGGATGCATTGGTTTCGAAGATGCTGATATTGAAAAGAATGAATGGCTCTGTGATCTGTGCGAGAACGACAGAGATCCAATGTCGTCCATCCTGCCTTTTTGCGTACTATGCGGAGAAACGCCATCATCACGGACTTTGTCTACATCGATTCGCACGCGCAAACCTTACTTCAATGAGTCAGATGGGAAAGGAGATACAGCCTTGGATGTGTACAAACCGACAGAGTGCAATCATTGGTCCCACTTACTCTGTGCTTTGTGGATCCCGGAAGTTCTATTCGCGAACACTACGACCATGCAACCTGTGGAAGGAGCAGGTGCGCTACCCGCATGGAGATATGATATGAGATGTTCGCTATGCGATCAAGTGAAAGGAGCATGTGTCAAATGCGCGGAGCCGACGTGTCGTACGCATTTTCATGTGTCCTGCGCATACTTAGCGCAGCCATCTTGCATGATGGCCTTTGAAATTTTTCCCGTCAAGACATCCAGGCGTGAGTCCGTCCATACCCTTACGTTCAAGTCAGAATCAGGACACATGTGTGCACAGATCTGGTGTAAAGATCATTTGGCTGCGGCGAAGTCAAAGAAGACCTACGAATATCATGAAATTGATCCTAAGCTCAAGTTGACCGCAATGCAGGCGTATGTCAAGACACACAAACAAGTTGCCACGGGCTCTCACCGAAACATGGCCCTCGTCGAATCTACACATGCACTTTTGCGCCGTGCGAAAAAACTCGACATTATCCAACAAGTTTGTGGCGGAGCCGGCGGATACGTGAAGAATGGAAACCTTGTTCCTATGCACAGGGAAGATCACACACTCAAAGAGGAGATGGAGACGGACGCTCCTAGTGACAATACAACTTTATCATCAGATGACAAGTCAATATCCTGTGCAAACTGTCATACTGACTGGTCTCCACTCTGGTGGTCTATTCCTAGCACGGATAATGTGTGTTGCACTATGTGCCGTCCTGTCGTTTTGGAAAACGAAGCTGTCTGATACAAATAGCAGAATGATTGGAAAGACAGCGTTTGTGCTATAAGAATCTTGAGTACGAATCAATAGTTAAGCTCTTAACTCGAACTAAGAAAAATCAGGGAAAACTCCGACATTCTAAACCATAGCTACTTGAAGGTTGTAATGTAATGTCGCGACATAAAGATTCTTAACAATTGCAGAATAATTTTGATCTCTGTTGCCATGACAATACATCGCTCCACAAGTTCATTACGAGCACAGTGTATCACGTGTATAATACATTTTATCACGTGCATCTATTGAGCGGCAGATCGGCTGGCGCGGAGAGTGACATTGTCGCCCATCACGAGGCCTTTTCTTCGACTCGTTACCTCGACGGCATCAGCCATGTCTCATTGCAAGGTATGTGGCGAAGACAAAGACAGGATGAGGAATATCACGACTAACAATAATAGTACGAGCACCCTCGTCACGGCTCGCTTGGTTTCCTCCCTCGCAAGCGCGCCGCGAGCCATCGCGGCAAGGTCAAGTCCTTCCCTAAGGACGACCCTAAGAAGCCAGTTCACCTGACAGCTTTCATGGGCTACAAGGCTGGTATGACACACATTGTGCGTGACTTGGACCGCCCAGGCTCGAAGTACCACAAGCGCGAGATCGTGGAAGCTACGACGGTTATCGAAACCCCCCCTATGGTTGTTGTGGGTATGGTTGGCTACGTAGAGACACCTCGTGGTCTCCGTTCGCTCACGACTGTCTGGGCTGAGCACCTCTCAGACGAGGTGAAGCGCCGCTTCTACAAGAACTGGTACCGCAGCAAGAAGAAGGCCTTCACCAAGTACGCCAAGAAGCACTCGGAGAACAATGGCCAGTCGATTGCCCGCGAACTCGAGCGCATTCGTAAGTACTGCTCGGTTGTGCGTGTGCTCGCGCATACCCAGCTTCGCAACACAAGCTTGAAGCAGAAGAAGGCCCATCTGATGGAGATTCAGGTAAACGGTGGTTCGGTCTCTGAGAAGGTTGACTTTGCAAACAACCTCTTCGAGAAGACGGTAGATGTGAACAGCCTGTTCACGCAGGATGAGCTTGTTGACGTGATTGGTGTGACGAAGGGTAAGGGTTACGAGGGTGTTACTGCTCGTTGGGGTATTACCAAGCTTCCTCGCAAGACCCACAAGGGTCTGCGTAAGGTCGCCTGTATTGGTGCCTGGCACCCTGCTAACGTCATGTTCACGGTGGCTCGCTCTGGTCAGGATGGTTACCACCACCGCACGGAACTAAACAAGAAGATTTACCGTATCGGCAACGGTGCTGACAAGGCGTCCGGTGCGACAGAGTTTGACACGACTCAAAAGTCGATCACGCCAATGGGTGGTTTCCCTCACTACGGTATTGTGAAGAACGACTTCTTGATGATCAAGGGTAGCTGCCCTGGTGTTAAGAAGCGTGTGTTGACGATCCGTAAGTCGCAAAAGATCCACACCTCGCGTGAAGACGTCGAGAAGGTCACTCTCAAGTTTATCGACACTTCGTCTAAGTTCGGCCACGGCAACTACCAGACTGGTGCTGAGCGTGACGCGTTCGAAGGCCCTAAGAAGCCTCCGGCGGTGTACTACTAAGCGGAAGCAATGTGCCTGGTAAAATCGCACAACTTTTCGCCCTTTAGATATTCGATATTCTCTTTCGTACTTTGCTTGGTGTAGATAGGTGGTGTCTGCACCTCAAAATCTGACACGCTTGATTGCATGTGTTGAAGTTCGGCGGCTAAATCGCATGAGATATGTCGATGAAAGTCATGTAACGTCGCGTGGAAATAAAAGCTTGAGCGTACGATCTCTCTTTAATCGGTAGAAAGTTTAAAGGTTGCTGCCAGCTTGCTTGATAGACTTGTACCAAAGACAAACGAATCCACAAGCACTTCAATACCATACTTCACACCCCTGGGTATGAACGCAAGCAAAAATGGATTGATCCGCTGATGACTACACTACATGTAGCTAACGCAACCAAACAAAATGGAAATAAATTAGGCTATCAATTATGAGTTGTGGATGAATCATTTTACTTGACAACAAGGACTGGGACAGGGGAGTGGCTCACCAGATACGATGTAACGGTACCGCTGCTCAAACCCTTCTTCCAGCCACGGTTACGCTTACCAATGACGCAAAGGTCACACTTGTGGTAGCTGATGACCTTAAGAAGCGAAGCACGAGCTTCACCGTGAAGAACGTGCATTGTCACTTCATAGCCACGCTCCTGCAGCTTCTTGCGGTAGGGGTTCATGCGCTCAACAGCCTGATGGCGCAACTGCTTGAGCAGTTCGTTCTGCTTCTTGCTGTCAATCGTCAGAGGACCAGAAATCCATGGACCACCCAGGACGTTCGCAGGAAGAACTGTGCTAAGGAAAATGTGGCAATCCCTAGGGCTAAATCCATGCTTGCCCATAATGTAGTTAAAAGCAAGATCACCTGCCTCAGTGCCATCGAGGGCTAGAAGAATCTTGAACCTGGAGTCAGGTACAGACTCACCAGGGTGACCAACAATCTGCTGGTTACGAGCTTCCGATGGGATCGTCAGCTTGTCGAAAGGGTTTCCGGACTCCATGATAGGAGTCTGGGCAATGTTGTGCACTGGTGCACCGGGCGTGATAGAACCATTGCCAGAAGTCTGGTGGTCAATGCCGAAAAAGTCTTGTGAGCCAGTCATTATGGTGAAGTAAAGTCAAACGGGACGAAAGCGCACAAAACGCCCTTTGAGTTAGAACTGCCTGAGTTTGATTTGCAAATGATGCCAATGATGTGCCACTGCGTGAAACATAATCTGGTTGGCCTGTCTGTCGGATGCTTGAAGCAAGGTGGAAAAACACTGTCTGTATTGCTGACTAAATGCTGATTTTTGTGCGTATGCACTATGGAAAGTGCTGTTTATGGATATCAACCACGTGAAAGCGCATGTCCCGCGGTCACGGAATTTGATTGCATGATTAAGACCTAAAGCAATGCAGCGCTCACAAGAGCCAAGATGGTTCACTGAGCAAACCAACGGTGGCAATTATCAGCTAGCAAAAGGTATTCTAAAAGTATATAGAAGGCCTACCTGAACGGCCTTCATGGCAACAACTACAAATTTATGTTCGCTTCCTTCGGCCTGACATGGAAAGCTTGATTTTCATGCCCGATTTGCGGCGCTGAGACGATTCGGACGATGGCATCTCTTCGTTAGCATCTGCCGTCGATTGTGCATGAGACGAGTCTTCAATAGATGATACAGGAGTGTCTGTGCTCGGCGAATCAGACAATGCGGGCATGCCAGTCGTCTCTGAAGTCGATGTCGATGTCGATGAGCTGGCGAGCTCAGCTTGTGTTTGTGCATAAACATCATTAAAGACGTGCTCCATTTCCAGAGAATCAAGCCAAACAATAGATCCTTCCTGGTTGTAGGTGCGAGCATTGTGAAACATGAGCAAGAAGTCGTCACGACATGCTTCAAAGGTCTTGTACACACGGGTCTCGATACGGCGCTTGATCTGCTTCAAACAAACAGGTCGTGCAATCAAAACATGATAATCAGGGTACTCGCTCTTCTTAGGAATCTCCATGAAAAGTGTACTGCGCAAACGACCAGTATCCGGCTCTTCACACTGCTCAACAGCATGATAACATTTCAACATTGCGGCTTTCAGTCGTTCAAAGTCAGGACTAATTTTGCGCCGCTTAGAGATGGCAGCAGCATCTGCAGAATCGGGCATCGCTTCCGCCATGACAGTTTGTTCTCCATCTTCCAGGACCTTGCGCTTCTTATCATTAGTTGCAGCATCTGCAGGAGATTCAGAACGGGCATCCTTAGAAAGTTTTGCCTCCGGGTCTTGGCCCGAGTGCTTGAGACGACGTTTTTCGGCACGTTCCCGTTTTCGTTCGACAACCTCGTTCAAGTCTTCCTCATCTTCAAGAGCACGAAGAAACTGCTCCTCGGTGAGGCCATCATCATAACGCACTACATTCCGTCGACGAGTCAATGGCTGCTCTTCTTCGATGCCGTCAATGACATCAGTATCGAAGTCGCGTTGGTAGATTGCTGGCAACTCATGTTCTTGGATAAGACGATCAGGCATAGGACCTGTATGACCAAGAGCTCGCCATTCCGTCTCTTCGTCGGCTATGCGCTCACGATCAACCTGTTGGAATTTGGCCACTTCTTCATCGCTGCGCGCGAGTAGTTCATTGAGCTCGTCATCGTTGAGTTCGCCTTGTTCTTCTTCCTCCTCCTCATTGTCTGCCTCCAGCATAGCACGAAGAAGTAATTCTCGCTCATCTGCAGTCGCCTGGTTATCAAATTTGCCGGCTTGGATGACTTTCCCGTTGATTTCCAGCTTCGATTGAGCACGAGCAAGAATAGTTTTCTCCACGGACTTCTCAGTTACGAGTCGCAAAATCCGCACTTCTACTTTCTGACCGATACGGTGCGCGCGATCTTGGGCCTGTAAGTCCTGGTGTGGATTCCAATCGGAGTCGTAAATAATGACTGTATCAGCAGACTGCAAGTTCAAGCCCAAGCCACCAGCACGTGTCGACAGGATGAAGACGTCATACTCGGAGTTCGGATCGTTGAACTGTCTGAGAAGGACAGATCGATCATCCGGCTTTGTCGATCCATCAAGACGCAGGTACTTGATTCCACGGAACCGTAGAAAGTCTTCCATGATGTCCATAATGGCAGTCATTTGGAAAAAGATCAAGACCCGATGACCCGTTGCGAATAACTTCGGTAGAATGCGGTCAAGTAGCTCAAATTTGCCAGCGACTCGATACAAATCAGGACCATTCTCTTTCGAGGGGTTGATCGTTGCTTCCACTTGTTCAAATGCATAGGGATGGTTGCAAATCTTGCGTAGTTGCATAATAGCATTTTGCAAACCGCGGATTCCCATCGGTTTGGGACCTTTGCCATTTGCCGCGCCGCTACCAGCGCCGGCATCACCAAGAATAATTTTGTGTCGCTTCATCTGTTGGTAAAGCTTAAGTTGCAAAGCGCTCATGCGACACGTAATGACCTTCTCGACCTTGTCGGGAAGTTCAGACTCGACATCTTTCTTCAATCGACGAAGCAAGAAGGGACGCAAGACCTTGTGAAGACGCTTGATGATAAGAAGAGCCTCTTCTTCATTGAGCTGCATACTGTTATCGCCCGTTCCTGTGTTCACGAACGGTGTATTGAACCATTCGTCAAAACTCTTTATAGAATTGAAAATTTTTGGTAAGACAAAGTTGAGAAGCGCCCACAGCTCTGGTAAATTGTTTTGCAACGGCGTGCCGGTAAGAAGCAGACGGTAGCGACTTGAGTAGGACTGGGTCAGAGTCACAGTGAGTTTGCTCTGTGTGTTCTTCATGCGATGACCTTCGTCGATGATCATGTGCGTCCATTTAATCTTGCCCAGCAAACTCTTTTCCTTGATAATGTATTCGTACGTCGTCAGCAGGACCTGGAACGTGCCCATCTTCAGCTGACCGGCAAGTTGCTTCCGTACATTTGGCGTGCCTTTGTACACAAGAGTTGATACAGACGGGGCCCATTTGTGAAATTCATTCACCCAGTTGGTCAGCGTCGAGAGAGGTACAATGACAAGGTATGGTCCGTTCTGCTTTTTGTTCTCGATCAGAAAAGTGATGAGCGAAATAGTCTGAATGGTTTTGCCCAAACCCATTTCGTCCGCCAAAATCCCATTCAGTCGGTTGTTGTACAATGAGACCATCCATTGCAATCCCTTCATTTGATACTCTTTCAATTTGCCACCAACCAAGATCGAGGGCTGTTCGGTGATTTTTTCAGTGATCCGATGAGCTACCGAGTAATAGTCGGCACGGCCAGCATCATCGGTGGGATCATCTTGACGAGAAGCACCGAATGTCGTCTCATCAACAGCTGCACCATCCGTGCCATCGGTAGTGGCCCAATCAATATGAGAATCGTCGTCTTGCTGAGCACGCACAGCCTGTGCAAGATTGTCCAGGTATGCGTCTGTCTGTTGAAGGAGGTGTGTGATGCGCGTGTCCTTAGCAGTGTCAATCAGCTTCAAATAAGCTTCCTCATCATCAGCTTTCAAAGCGTTGAGACGCTCCTTTGCAACGCGTTCGATGCGTTTCTGTTCCTCCCGCTCCGTGTCGGCATGAAACTTGAGCACCATTCGGCCGATCTTTCTCCAATGATCTGACGATTTGCTGTGAGCCGACAGTAAATCCTTGCCGTGCGCGCAAATCATCGTGAGGTAATCTGTGTGGCGCTGCTTCACCTTACGCTCACGTTCTGTGCGCTGCTTCCGCTCTAGTTGCTCGGTGACACGAGCGTCTCGGAGCGCTTGCTTGCGCACCCGGCGGAACGCAGAGCGATCAAGACCCAGTGATGTGGCCAGGTTCATACTCACCAAGATCTTCTCCCGCATCTGCTTTTGGCGTTCGAGCAAGTGGAGAGACTTGAGTTCAATGAGTGCTTTAAGCTTGGAGTTGGGGTGCTGGGGTATCTGAAAACTAGCAGAATCACTCGCGCGCGCATCATGTTGCGCTTGTTTTGTATGCGACGGCGCCGGTGAAGACGTAGAAGACGGTGATTCCGCCGGCGATGAGGACGACGATGAGGAGGAGGCTGACGATAAGCGCGAAAATGACTGGGACATTGAGTTGGATGGGACCTGCGGAAGCGTTGCAGGGAATGACTCAAGTTCTCGAATCCGTTGTTGAATTCGTGTCTGAATAAAGCGCTCACGCTCTTCTAGAAGAAGGTGTAAATCAATTCCAGCAGGAAGCAAACTCGGTACAAGCAATCGCTGCTGCAAAGAAGCAAGGTCGTTGCCGTCCTTGAAGCTAGGCTTCGCAAGCGACGTAAAAGGATGAAGATAGGCATTGTATGGATACACACGGCTCGATGGATCATCGTGCGGTAAGTCCAGACGCTTCGTGACGTGGGATGCCGCCGAGCTAGTCGAAGCAGAGGCCCCCGGACCCGATGTAAGTGGCTTCATCGAGTCGTGACCATGTGCCGCGGTAAGCGCAGCGTGTGAGTCAGCAGCTGCATCAGCTACTTTAGTAGCAATTGAAGAAGCGACTGATGCATCTGAGGGATTCGAAAGATCCTTGGCATGTTGCTGAAGTTGAGTCGCCATTGGTTCATTCCGAGAAAGATGCTTGTAGGCTGACACTTGCGCCCGAAGACCCTGGATCTGATCATGCGTAAGTGAGGGTTGGATTTGCGACGCAGCAGGTACTTGAGGCGCAGGTGTAGCAAAGGGAGGCACAGGTCCAGGCGCAGGCTCGAGGCCGGGTGCAACGCTAGCTGGAAGAGATGGGCCAGAAACTGACATAGGGACGGGTGCCGGCATAGGATCTGAAGGGGGCACTGACATGGGCGGTGGGATGGGACCAGACGAAGAAGAGCTGACAGCAGCTGCGGTCCCGTTTGCCATGTTATTCAAGGGAGGCATAGGCGCATGTGGCAGAGGCTTATCGGTCGGCACACTTGTGGGTGGTGGACGCATTTGAGAAGCTGCTGCAAGTTGCTGCATGCGCAAATGCTGGAGGTATTGGAACGTCTTGAGTGTCTGGACAAGTGAGGCAAATTCTGGACTTGATTGCTCGTTTTGGCCACTAGAGCGGAGCTGCTGCATGCGCTGTACTAGGTCAGTATGGAAAGGTGCACGTTACAAAACACGAACCGAAACAATGTATTGCAAACGCTCCTTCGTCATGCCTGCAAGTTGCTGTTGCACATGAGGTGGCAGCTGCGCTAGAATGGCATTTGGCGTCGCTGGTGCAGGATCAGGAGCTGGTGGCTGCGTAGCATGACCGAACAAGGGTGTAGGTGTAGGCGAGACACCGGAACCAGGCGCGGTCGTTGAAGCGGAGGGTGCAGAAGCCTCCACCATCTTGTCGCTGAGGGGACAGATCGTGTAAGAAACCCAGATGGATCCGTCCCACGGAACTAAGTGGGAGTGCTAAAGCGGTTGCGCAGTGAGGGCTTCGCGTGGTCGCGCACTTGGTTGTATTGAGACTATTCGTCGAAGAGGAAACGCAGGGTATAGTATAGCAACGTGTCGCTAAGGACGCGTGATGCACGCGCTCCAACACACTGAAAAAAGCTCGTCGCGCGCACGCTCCGAACGCGTATTACTACCACCGGCGTGCGATAAGAAATGGGTGTGCCGAGGTCCTACTTCGTCCTGGGGGGACACTGGAAAAAGACATGCCCGGCCGAAACATAGGCCAATCAAAGTCTATTCTATCAACGCGCGTGGGGCTAAGCCGCCATATGTCTACGTCACGTGCCCTGCGAGCTCAGGCTCAGTGGACAAAACCATTTGTGGCTGTGGGAGGGGAGTCATTGATGATGGCGTGACAAGTGATGAAATCGGGCCTGGCCAAACAATCAAGCGCGAGACCGATTTTCAACCAACACGGTTGGGACGTGCGAGAAAGTTAGATTCACCATGGTAAAGTCGTGAAGAGGGACGCGTACACTAAAGTGTAATGCTGCTGAGTGCTTTGGCACGTTAAACATTTTGCAGTCACGCTTTGAGATGAAGTGCCTCGACGAACGGCATGAGATCGGCGCGACGAACCTCCAAGACACTCGATTCAAAGAGATCATTCCGCATCCGAGCACCACTGAGTTCCGCAGCATCTTGAAACGCTAAGCCGAATTGATTTTTTGCAACATCGCCATATTCAGCTGCGCCGACAATGCCTACAACGACGAACACGTCACGCGATGCATCTAGAGCCGCTAGGACAAAGGGCAGTGTGGTAAGAGCTGATGATAGACTGTCCAGGGTGTCATCCCCACTGGAGCCCTTCCTACGTCTCCGTTCGCGTCTCGCTTCCATTCGTTTTGCGTGCTGTTCGCTCACAATATCGCGCAATGCGTCAATGAGCCAGTAGCCAAGTCGCGTGAGAGTGTCGGGTTGCACAAACAGATGCAACGAGGGACCTTCTTGAAGGATTGTAAGTCGGAATGAGCGAAGTGTCTTGATGGACTGCTTTACAATAATACTGACACCTTGCGCAACGATGGCCTGGTGCAGAGACTTGGCTAGCTGCAAGGATGCTTGAAGAAGCGCCACATTCTGTGGCCTGTATGCGTCCATGGCACGGTACGCTTCGAAAAAGTTTTTCACCCAAACAGCCGACGTGTCACTGTCGATTTCTTTATTCTCATATGCGAATGAGCTGGACGGTGCGTGAGCCATAGCTTGAGGCTCGTTTGCATGGATTGGTTGCAGCCCACTTGTGCTGGAGTCCAAATATCCCGGCGTTTGGCTGTTGCCTCGGGAAAGCGCAGGTATATGCAGGCCTTCGTCATCATTGAGTACCCAGAGCGTTCGTCCACCATAAGAGGACACGGCACGGTCCATCGGTAGAGTGCCTCCGTGTACGGTCGATTCGGACCGAACGATGTGGACGCCGTCGATTTCGATGCGGACACCATGTGCTGCTTGGAGCAACGCAGCGATGCCTTCGACGGCATCGCATGCGCTAATGGGCATAGATCGAAATCCATACGCCCGCAAGAACGAGCGAAACGTCAAGTCAACAAGCCCATACTCAGGCGCAATTGACTCCATCCGCTGCACGAGCGATTCACGTAGATCGAGTTCCATGTGCTCGTATGTCTGTCGGCAGTTTGCCAGTGAGAGGCCCATTTTGGCGAGGAGTCCACGCAGTTTGTGGATCCCCTTTTCGCGCCAGATCCCGAGTTTTGCAGCCACATAGCTGGTATGGTACATGCTCATTTCCAGGCTCCAATGCCGGTAAAGCGTGAACCGTAGCTCTTCTGGGAGAACACGGATGGACGAATCATCTGCGCCATGTACATTGACGCCTGGAAGGGTCGATGGGGTATCTTGATCACTCACAGCATTCATGGCAACAACGTCGGAAGCAAGGGCGGCTGCGTATCCATCGTATGTAGTCGCATGAATCGCATTCGACATGTATTGGGAAGTCAAGCCCAGGATTGCATACCATAGGCTATCGCGATCGCTGCGACCAAGCGACACGGCGAGCATGTACATCATCTGTGCTGTACTCATGCCTATCGAGCTTCCTCGCGCGTAATATTTTGCGAGTATGGCGCGGTATATTTGGCGCTGCGACGCATCGAGACGGGTGCGTTTCGAGCTGCGCTCCTTATGACTGGGAGAATGGGAGCGTTTTCTCGACGCTTCCATGGGAATGGTATGGTCCTCGCTGGTGCTAGGCTCTGGGTTTGTGTCAGGGTGGTGGCCTCGAGAGTCTGGCCTTGACTCCGCTTCTGAATCGAATTCCAGCTCGGGTCCCAGCTCCTGCTCCAATCCAGACTCTGACTCTGAGTCAGACTCATAATCAAACTCGAGCATTTCAAAGGCTTCGCGTTCTTTTCCGAGGCGCTGCGCAATTTCACCGTCGTCCCAGACCCATATTTGGTCATTGAGCCGCGACGTCGCAAAAAGGTTGGTTAGGTTCCACGGCCGGTGGGAGTCAATCACATGCAATGTACAGTGCGGCGGGAGGGGCATCATTTGGGGCAAGGAAAGTAGTGATCCGAGATTCACAAATATAAGTGTGTGCAGTTCGTGGTGTTCATGCACGTCCTGAGCAAGAATCCGTCGCAGGGCCCTGTAGCCATTGACAGGCACTAGACGAAATGGCACCTCGTCATGCACCAAGAGCTGAGTCAGAATGCGCGTGGCTGCCAGTGAATCAACATGAGGCGTCGTTACAATGAGCACAGTTGCTCCACCTATCGCAGGGGGGGTACCGGAGTCAGGATCGTTGCTGCCGCCCAATACTCGCCGCCGAGCCATAGAGCAGATGTGTTTGTACGCTTGAGCATAGTCGAGTGATTCCCGCACGCCCAATCGAGCATCATCGCCCGTCTCGCGCGGCCAATGCACGATCATCGACTGTGTAGCGCAGAAAGCCAAGACGACGGACCACGATACGAATAGTGTCAAGCGAAGCTCACCTTAATGAGTCAGATCGCGCACGTCTCTGCCAACACGGCGACACGCACGTAATGTGCTGAACGTTCTATGCACGCGCGCATCACGCGTCGCGTGAAGATTCAAGGCTGCTTTCTCCACCCACCCTTTTCTCCACTAGATGCAAACAAGGTCAAGGTAGAGATGGTGTGCAGGGAGTGGCTTGCAGGCCTGATCTACGAGGCTGTCTATATGATCATGCTGGTGCTGCTGACAAAGTCACGAGCAAGTTCTTGAGATTCGGTAAAGTGTTGCGAAGATCTAGCACAGGAACGCCATATTTGTTCATAAGGTGCTCCAAGTCCTTGTTGAGCAGGAAAACAGCATACTCGTAGCGATACAGCTCGTTATATTGACCAGAAAGAAGGAACCTGCAAATGCAAACACGTGTGAGTAAAGCTGTATGTCATGGAGAAGGAATGGATGGGCGCACGTACGAGCGAGGTCCACTCATCACACTGATACGATCTTGTATAGTGGCACGACTGCCTACTGATATGAGTGGGTAGGGCAATGGTGTGTGAAGATATTTGCTGAGCAGAAGAGCAATCTGTGCCACATACGAAAGTACTGTGGATGCCTCCACCATGTCCGTCTTATGCACGAGAGCGCTTGCGTTTGCTTTCGTCGTGGCAACGCCATTTGGAAGGGGCATGCCAACCAACGAGTACAGTAAGTCGCGTGCATTCACGAGATCGATAGGATAGATGAGATCCAGCTCACGTAAAAGTCGCGCGCGTTCATTTGATAGTCGCACTTGCACAGCACGGAGCTCTGTGCTTACATGGTTGCTCTCAGTGCACAATTGGGTGCATGTATTGTTTATGCTCTCGACCTTCATTCGGCCTTGCTGCAGCCTGTCTCGCCGCTCTTGAAGCGCATACTGGCGCTCCTCCAAATCGCGACGCACTGACCGACGTAAGCGAATGCGCACGCGAGCAAATAGCTCAATGCAATACGTACATCTCCTCAGATCATGTTTGCGCTCTTCCGATGTGTGTCGAAGATGATCAAGCGTATCGTGCAGTTCGTACTGGTAGCGCTGTGGTTGTAAAGGTAGATATGGTACGCAACGTTGTGGTTAGTGCCGGTGCATTGCATGATCAAGGACGTACCTTCCGTGCGAGTGTCGACATATCTATGAGTGCTGGAGCACAGCGCATTTCTAGCAAGTCGTTTGCTTCGCACAAACGTGAAATCTCAGAACAATCGTGCACAAGATGCTCCAAATCAGACCATGTACATGAGAGAGCGGGCGCATGTGTCGTGAGTGTATGAGTTTTCAAGGGGACAGGAGAATCGGTATTCTTATGCTCCACAGCAAAGTATTCATACTGGGTATCATTTCGGCGTAAGCACACATAGACGCTTGGTTGATTAGGTGGGCAAGAAGACAGTGCGGCCATGTCGGCGCCGACTGGCATGGTGTCCAAGAGATTCAATACCCGTTCCCAATGGCAGTGCCATTCACCACATATTTGCACCCAGAGCGATACAAGCACAGCACGAGCGGCAAGACCGCCATCTTTACGCATCCAAGGAGCAAAATCGAACTCTGCATGAATCGGCGCACCTGTGCACTCACCCCACATGACATGAGGTCCCGGCTCAATGGATGTGACATAGAACGGTATTTCGTACTGTCGCCGAAGAGCAACAAAGCATGGCTGTGCATCCACGCTACAAACATGCCGCGCGTGAATGGCATGCAGAGCTCCTATACATCGGTGAGTGGCATACGCTGCATCCATGCCTCGATGTCGATCAGCAGCGCACAGTCGCACACTCGGGTGAGCGTAACTTGGACTGAAAGTGTCGCACGCGTTCGTGGAGGTTTTGAGCACATAACCACGCTGTGGAGTTGGCGCGTCGCGTCTAACCCAAAATGCGCCCGTTTTCCAGGCACGCTGGGAACATCCTCCAGCGCCTAGTCTGTTCGTGGCAGCCACTTGCTATTGACCCCAGCCAAGTCGTCAGATAGACGTGATGACGACCGTGCGTCCTTTCTGCGCACGGGACTTGTTTGCATTCAACAATGTAAACATGGACCATTGGACTGAAACATACAGCAATGGGTTCTACTTGAGCTACCTTGCTCAATGGCCAGACATGACACTCACGGCATGTGCAGCCCATACGGGCAACGTGATGGGGTATGTGCTTGGAAAGGCGGAAGGGAAAGAACCTCGCACAGATCCAAAGAGGCGAAAGCAACAGGAGCCCACTTTGCATGGGCATATCACGGCTGTCACTGTTGCGCCCGAGTACCGGCGGCTGGGTGTCGCACACATGCTCATGGACTTTTTCGAGTACTGCTCCGAGCATGTGTACCGCGGATACTTTGTAGACTTATTTGTGCGTCCATCCAACAAAAAGGCTGTCGACATGTACGAAAAGCGCGGGTACTCTGTGTACCGCCGCGTGCATGCGTATTACCAAGGCATGCCTCCTAACGAGCCAGAAGACGGATATGGTACGTACGAAAAGTAGCAGCTGGCTAGGTGACCGCTACGAAAGCGCACGTTACTAACAGCTTGCAAGACATGCGACGGCCACTGGCGCGCGATGTCAAGCGAGAAACAATCCGCAACAACGGGCACAATGTGATCGTGCCACCGCAGTACGTGATTTTCATGTTTTTTTTTTTCTACAGGCAGCTAATACTGACATCGCAGCGCAACGATCTTCGAACCATTCATACACAAAGGGATCTAATATCGTGCTACTCACACTGCGAACCGCTGTAGGTCCCACAGCTGCAGCCGCTGCTGCCAAGCGATGCAGGGAGCGGGGACAAGATATTCCGAATATGTCTTTACTGAGGAGGTTGATATGGATGCATGAGATATTCCGAGAGCGATGAGAGCTTCTCAGGACCACGCACTTCTTCTGTCAGCAGCGGAATCTTGACGACATTAAAGTCCTCCGCATACAAATCCATCATTTCATGCACATATTTATCTTGCATGGCTTTTCGCACACGGCAGTGCTCACATTGGGAGCCTGGTGGAGGGTACAACAGCTGGTTGCATACGATAGCGTGCGTATCGATACCATACTGCGTGAGTTCTTGGATCAGGCGCTCTGTTTCATAGAGTGACAAGAACTCAGCAATACACACACACACAAATGTGGTCTTTGTTTCGTCCTTAAACTGCGAGTTCACTTCCGTGATGACCTGGCGCATGCCCTCAAGCTTGGCAAACATGTCTTCTTGAGCATTGGCACCACCGCCCATCATGCTCTGGAACTGCTGGAACATGGGTCCGAGGCTCTTTCCAAACGAGCTGAATTTTGTCAGTGCCTTCTCTAGGACACTTGGAAAACTGAGGAAGCGCAAAGTATGACCAGTGGGCGCCGTGTCAAACACGACCACGCTGTATTCCATCGACTTGACAAGCTTCATGATTTCTGCAAAGCCCATTGCTTCGTCAACACCGGGGATTGCAAAAGCGAGGTCCTGCATAAATGGCGCGAGTGCACCACCTCGCTGCTCCGCTGCACGCATGGGTCAGTACAGGCTGGGTGACCACTATAGAAAAGGCTGGCTCACTTACACTGCTCGATCATTTCTTGCATGCTGCTTGTAGGGTCGATTTCCATGGCACTCAGATTGCTGAAGCCATTCACTTTCACAGCCTCGCGCCCAAACTTTTGGCCGAATGCATCTGAAAGATTGTGTGCGGGATCCGTCGAGATCAACAGCACGCTCTCCCGCACTTTCGCAAGCTGGATTGCAAGCGAGCAGGAAGTCGTCGTCTTACCGACACCACCCTTGCCACCGCAGAAAATCCACTTTAGGGATTTCTGGTCTAGGATGTTTTGCAGCGTCGGGGGCTGAGCATCGTCAACTGTCGTCGTCGTCGCCATCCTCGTCGTCGTCGATATCGTTTCTCTTACACCCAGGCCAACACTGACACGGTCGTGTGCCCGGCTTACGTGGAACGAGCCGCCAACGTGTCACGTGGCCTATCAGTATGAGCATGAGGTCCAGAGTAGTGAGAGTGGGTGTTCTTTTCTTTAGCTGGTGCGTCGGTTAGGCGTACGTTGGTTGCCCGCGTGATCCCTGTTTCTTTTACGTCTCTCGTATTCATATTTCACGTCTCAGCCCACTGGTTAAGGCCAATCTACATCGCAGTGCCTAGTCTCCGCTTGTCAGGTCCACATTTCTGCATGCCTACGAGAGAGCCACTTTTCCTCGTTCATCGAGTGTCTTGATAGTGCACGATCCATCCTCTTCCATCCCTTTTTTCCTTTATACTTTTGATGCGTACCTTTGGGGGATATTACGTGCCCTCGCCACGCCGGGAGAACCATTGAATTATTTCATAGACTCGCCAGTTTTCATATCAAGCCTGTGTGGCTACTAAGACTGTGCCTAGACCTGCCGGCGCCGCCGCCACCCACTCACCCCCCTTTTTTGTGCGTTGCTCACGTGGCTTATGAATCATCACTTGGCACTCGTACCCCTGACTCCCCACGAATCCGTAGTGACAGTAGGCGGTTCCTGCACGACCCGATTGCGCCATTGCGCGAGGGGAGCACAATGCGACTATGCATGTGGCTCACACTCGTTGTATCCACGGTCTGCGTGCTTGTGCATGCAGCAAACCAAGCATTGCAACGGATGGATGTGGATGCGCACTTGCCTTATGCGACATTGCCGACGGACCCACTCACCGTCCATGACCTAGAGCTCTCGAATGTGCTTGTTGTGACGACCCTTGATGGGCGCCTACATGGACTTGATCGTACTTCTGGGCGTGTGCTATGGTCATTTCAGGCGAATGAGGACTCGCTGCACACGTCGCCGCTTGTTGCGTCCACGTATCAGCATCGGACGATGGAGCAGTTGGCAAAAGATGCGCGTGACCATGGCGACTCGACACTGCTTCGCGCATTACAGGGCGGAGGCTTCTACGTCGTTGAGCCGTCGCAGGCCGGTCACTTGTACCTGCTGCATATACCAGTGGGTGCAACGAAGCCCGTCTTGGACAAGTTGCCGTTCTCGTTGCCTGAGCTCGTGTCAATGAGTCCCTTCTCTCTGCACTCGGACGACCCTCGCATTTTCGTTGCTGAGAAACGCACGTCTTTGATGGAGCTGAATGTATTTACCGGCACTGTACGTGCTGTGTACAGCGGCAGTAGCCATGAGGCGGCGGGCCTGGTGGACAAGCCGCTGCCAGCGAGACCGCGAGTGTTTCGTGAACAAGACACCCATGCTCCCTTGGATACTGATGATGACACCTACGACGTTATTGATGAAGACGATGATGCTATAGAGTCGCCGTGGGTATATGTGGGCCGCACAGATTACACGCTCAAGGTGCATGTACGCCATGTGCCACAGGCCGAACAATCAGTTCACTACCATGTGTACACACCGAATATGGCCGACCGCGATGTCGTGCAGCTATGGCACCAGATGAATCAACCGGCCGATCACCGGGCCATTCTATCGTCGCCCGAGAATGCCACACTCATCTGCTTTGATTTGCGACTTGCTCGCAATCCTCAGAGGCACAGCACGCAGCCAATGCCGCCTGTTCTCTGGTCAGTACGTCTCGGAGAGTTGCCTGTCGATATATACGATGTGGTGTTTGCTCCATCGGCTATGGATGCACCACTGTTGCGTCCAGCACTCGTTCCGCACAGTCCCGGCATACTAAGCACCATTGTTGAGCAGCAGCTACGGCGAGACCCGCGAGACCAGCCAGATCAGCAGGATAAGCCAACTTCGTCGTCATCGTCATCATCATCATCGACGGATGAATACCAGCTGAATGCCTTTATCGGCTCGGCTTCTGATGGCAGTCTGTTTGCATTGAGCAGTGCAAGATACCCCCTTGCAGGTCTGTCGGAGCATGCGGCTATACTGCGTGGCAGTAGCGATGCTCGTGATCCAGCCATGGATTCCTCACGCGTAGACCAAAAAGTTTTGCGTCCTTGGATCGGGGGTTACCGAGTTCGCTCCCCCGTTCTATCACCCCAGCATGCCTTGCCAATGCTTGGCGCTGCGTCGCAGCCTATTTTACAACTGGAAGCACCTGTCCAAGCACCAGTGTCCCGCGCTCCATGGTTTACCAAGTGGCGCATAGCTCAACTCGCCGGTCTCATGTTGATTCTGCTTATTATCTACCGCGGTTGTTATTTCATATGGCGCGACTCCCAGCCGAAGTACTTGGACATTTCATCATTGGCATTCCCAGACACTCGAGTTCCACCGAGTTCACCACCCATGAAAGACAAAGCGGTCGGTGTCAGCGCAGCGACGACTCTAGCAGCGACTCCAGCCACGACATCACCCCCAACTCCTACTTTGGCCGGTAGCACCACAATCGTGCGATCGTCGTCTTCCGAGCAAGTGGAGGAGGAATCTAGCACTCATGCATCGCCACCGATACCCGATCCTCAGACTCCACAAGAGTGCGAGGCGGATCCTAAGCGCCGGCGCCGTCGGCGTGGCAAGCGCGCAGGAGCTGCTGTTCTTGCACGTCAGGCTCGTCGCGAGGAGTCTGTTGAGCCCGCCTCTCCGCTGCGATCAGCAGTCGACTCTGCCAAAGCCTTAGCCACGGCCCAGACGTCTCTCAATGCAGAACCCGCGGCAAACTCGTCCATCCACGCCTTGGCGCCGGAGTCGGCGTCGTCCGCGTTGGTGCCAAGTGATGCATCTCATGATACCCCAGCATCATTGGTCGAGCTGCCATCGACATCACTGCAAATCTCGGATGAAGTGCTTGGCTATGGTTCGTCAGGCACCGTTGTGTTCCGTGGCACGTTTCAAGGCCGCGCTGTTGCGGTGAAGCGCCTCCTGCGTGACTTTGTGCATCTTGCATCGAAAGAAGTCTCGTTACTTCAGTCGGCCGACAACCACCCCAATGTTATACGATACTATTGCCAGGAACTGACGCCCAACTTTCTGTACATCGCACTCGAAGAGTGTCCTGCCAGCCTGGCTGACTTGATTGAACGCCCCCTTGACCATACCGAGCTGGCCTCCTTGCTTGAGCCTCGGCAGGCATTCAAGCAAATCACCGCTGGCCTAGTGCATCTACATTCCTTGTCGATTGTGCATCGCGACATTAAGCCTGGCAACATTCTCGTGTCACTCACATCTCAACAGAAATTGCGCGTTCTTCTGTCTGATTTCGGGCTCTCGAAAAAAATTGATGGCTTGTCTTTCAGTGCACAGACACAATCTGCCCACGCTGGCGGCACTATTGGGTGGCGCGCTCCTGAGCTCCTACGTGGCCACGATACGGCGTCCGGACCCATCTGCGGCAGGGAGCGTCTCACCCGGGCTGTAGACATATTTTCGCTTGGCTGTGTCGCTTATTACATGCTCACGCGTGGTGCACATCCATTTGGTGAGATGTATGAGCGGGAAATGCATATTCTCCAAAACAAAGTCGATTTACATGCGCTTACTGCATCAGGCGATGACATCGTCGAGGCTGAAGCTCTGATCATGCGCATGATTGACACGGATGCGACGAAGCGGCCGACGGCGTCGGACGTTGCACGGCATCCCTTCTTTTGGAACGCCGCCAAACGCGTAGCTTTTCTTCAAGACGTGAGTGACCGCTTCGAGACACTCGAGCGCAATCCACCCGCTTTTGCGCTGGAACTACTTGAGCAGAATGCTTCGTCAGTCGTTGGCACTGATTGGCGTCGTCGCTTTGACCGCACCTTCTTGGACGACCTTGGCAAATTCCGCACGTACAACTCGGCGAGCGTCCAGGACCTCTTACGCGTATTGCGAAACAAAAAGCACCATTTCCAGGACATGCCGCTCGCGCTCAAAAAACAGCTTAGCCCGATGCCTGAAGGTTTCTTGTCATATTTCACGCGCCGCTTTCCGGCGCTGTTTCTCCACGTGTATCATGTCGTTGAGCGTTTGCCGCAGTTGCGGTCCGAACCAATATTTGCGTCGTACTATGAATCAGAAGATACATCGTAGCCATCTAAGGCCCACCCATTGCCGTCTCTCGCTCTATGACTGTGCGGTCCAGCTTGATGAGGATCGTTGTTCGATCCGGATACGCATCTGTCGGCACAGAATGTGCTGTCACACGTGCTGGCTGCTCAGTTAGCGAATCGTCCATACAGAGGATTCCAGCTTGTCTAAAGCATGCTGCTGCAGCCCTCGCCGCCGTGTATTTATCCATCCATACTTACAAAGCCTAGTCCATCCAACGCTCCTTCCACGATCCCTGCCGCATACGCCTCGACACTGAGTTGCGTCATTTCTTTTGGTACAGAGATCCCTCGTGAAAATAGTGGCACATTGGTCGTAATCATATCTAATGCATTAGTACATGTTTCGAGCAAGCACAAATCATCTCCTCCGTCTTGTAGCCTCTTTCTTTCGCTCACTCGCTCACGCACTCCTTCCATTTACTTATGGAATACGTACATTCATCTGAACGATCACTCTCCGTACTGCGCTCTAAATTATCGGCCTGTACACCGAACACGGCCTTCCATAGTGTCGAATGCACCCATAACAGCGTTTTCAAAAGGCGCGTCTCGCGCTGTGGCCTTTTTGGATTCGACGCCGACTGCGCTCGCTGTGTTTGCATGGCCAAAGCCCGAAGTCCCACCTGCCGGCCCATCGAGCCTAGTAATTGCTCAAACTCACTTATTCCAGACACACGACCCTGCGCATATATGACCATCTCGGCAAACAAGAATTGCAGTGCACTATGACTCACTTCCGCGCCGCGTGTCTTGTCGCGCGGCCGATCCAGCACATCTGGCACGCTCAAAGTCTGTGTGGCAGATGCGCGTCTTACACTCTCATTTTGCGAGTGTCCCGTTCCAGGAACCGGAGTTGAAAGTGTATATGTGGCCGACCAAGCACTCGGCATATCTGTGTTTGACTGCGTACTCACTCGTTGCCAACGCTGACTCCGTATTCAACAAATACATTCTCGTATCCCCCAATGTAACATTAGCTTCAGCCACTTTATAGTGGAGGGTAAACTGACTAATCACTCATCCTTCATGTCCTTCCAGCTCCGCATTCATATTGACAACTACCTTTGTTCAAGCACGCGAAAGCCACGATAGGCAAACTGAATGCCGTATGGCCTTGCACGTCTTCCATTAACAAGACGTAGGAAGATGCTTTCACAGTAGCTATGCATCTATTTGGGACTCGCAAATTAAGCAACGTCCCCTGCTCTACAAGTCATCCAAATCGCTATCGCCTTTTTGGTACTCTGACGTGGACTGGGCAGCCGCGCGCCTTCCTGTCTGCTTCTTCACATCCTCGTCTTCGTCGTCATCCTCTTCGTCATCATCGCCATCCTCACTCTCATCATCATCATCGCTCTCAGCTTGCTCGAGCCATTCCAAGAAGGGCGCCGCTGCCTTCCGCACGCGCTTCGAGGTCTCCTTGTCGACATACTTCTTCGATACATGCGTGCCCCACTGCTGCGCAACATCTTCGTCCAGAACATCCATCTGGTACAGTGCCATTAGGAGCTTGGGAACGCCGTTTGGGACGAGCGAGGGATGTTCTAAACCAGCGAGTCGCTCCAGACCTCCAAGCATCGACTTTTGGTGCTTTTCTGACGTAACCATCTTTAAAAGCAATGGTCCATACGACTGAACTTCTGTCGGTGCATTTTCAGAAAATAGCGCCTGGAATAGCACTTGCAGTGTCTTGTGCTTCTTTTCAATGCCCATCTCTTGAGCCTTGCGGTACACCTCAGCGGCACTAGGCGTCTTGCCAGCCTCGCGCTCCTCGAGGATCCACGTGCCAAATTGCGCGTACGGACTAGCGTCATCATCATCGCCGCCCTCGTCATCTTCTGCGCCAACATTCAGCACATTCATCGCACCTTCTAAAGCTTTAACACGCGCAGCGACGGCCGCTTCCGACGTGTCGACGGACCAATCTTCGTCTGCGTCTGCTTCCTTGGCACGCTGATCAGCAGTTGGGATCCGCGATGCCTCTGCATTAATGCGGCGCGTCAGCTCATCATCACTATTAGCTGCTTCTTCATCATTGCCAGTTTGCACAGATTGCCCACTCGAGGCACCGGCACCTTTCGTGCCCTTCACGCGCTTCGGGGGTGGGTTCTTCAGGATGAATGTCACAAGCTTGTGGCCCATATCGACGTAGTTGCGCTTTCCGCAAGCCTTGCAGTCGCGCAAAATATCGCCGTCCTTGATCTTGAGATCCGTCTCTGGATTCTTGCAGTCGCCACACAGCACGAACTTGTCAATGAAGCCATCTAGCAGCTCACGAAGGCGGTTCGCATCATGTGCACCGTTCACGATGTAGCGATCATTCTTGTCGTCGATAATTGTCTGCGCACCCAGTTCACTGCCAAAGTACTTGGTTGGGTACGACGGTGGTCGGCTTAATGCACGAGCAATGTCCGACATGTTGGGCACGACAGTCTTGATTCCATTGCCTTTTCCCTCAATCTTTGTCTCGAGGAGTGGCATGCGGTATCGGTAGAACTTGTCATCCACATCGCGGCGAATATTGACAATAGTCATGGTCGTATTCGTGGTATTGGTGCTTTCTCGCTATTGCAGGTGTTAGCATTTGCACATGCGAGTACTGGTGCTTGGGACGTACCGTGCAACGATATTCAAGATAAGAAGGGAGGAGCCTGGTTGTCTCGCGGTTCAACTTGCGATATCAAGCTGAAAGTTCATCAAATACCTACTGCGGGAACAGTAAGGTGGTACAGAACAGGTGTGCTACACAATGAAGTCACTGTATAGCGGCGTAGTCCGACAAATCAGTGTGGAACAGGGAATGGAGATTGACGGACCATTTTGTTCTTTTTTGGGTCCACAAGCACTCCTACCATATTCTTTCTTGTTCGACTGCGACATGCACCTATCACTCGCACGTTGTGCGTGCCGCCAACATCACGTGACATACCCCGCAGGCCTTTCAGCAGGTGCCGCCTGCCTGTCAGTGTGGTAGTCTGCTTATTTCCCTGCAGCTCGAGGCCATAATGTGTGCCCTCACCCTTCCGATTCATGCAGAGAGCTGCCCGTAGCAACACGGACAGCAGTAGTTTTGGTAGCGCTTGGACAAACGCTGTCGAACACGCACCACATGCACTGACTGAGCGTGAAGAGAAGCGCGAAGCAGCTTCGTACATTGTATGGCCCCCGTCCCCTCCTGGCCCCCTACTGAATGAGGACGACGTCAATGCCTCGTCTTCGCCGTCACATCGCCGTAGTGGAGGTCGGCATCATCGTAGCCATCGATCTCACCACCGGCATTCAAGCTCGTCGGCCTCTCATCGTCACCGCTCTCATTCACATCGACACACAAGCCGGCACCACAAAGGGTCGGGATCTTTGAGTCCTCGCGCACATTCCATCCAGGCAGTAGCAACCCCAGTGGCGGCAACAACTCTTTCTGATGAAGATGAATTTGTAGGGCCCATGCCACAAGCTGACTCGGATGCCATGTCGACGCTCGACCAGCGAGCATATGGCAAGCAGCTGTTGCCAGGTGAAGGAGCTGCTATGGCATCCTATGTCCAAGAAGGCAAGCGGATACCGCGACGTGGCGAAATCGGGCTCAGCGCTGAGCAGATTGCAGCATTTGAGCGTGCTGGTTTCGTCATGAGTGGCTCGCGCCACCAGCGAATGAATGCTGTGCGTGTGCGTAAGGAAAACCAGGTCATCTCTGCTGAAGAGCGTCAGTCAGAACTGCACCAAAAACGACAGGATCGTGCACGTAAAGAGGCTGACATCATTGCGCAGTTTCGCGAAATGGTTGACATGTTGCAACAGCAACAATCACCAAGCTAAGATGCCACGTCTTCGCTAAATGAGCTAATGGGGCTGCTCCCTGTTCACAGCTCCCTCATCCCAAGCCAATGCGGCTGCTAGACGCTCAGCTGCACGATGCAAACCCAACACTTCTGCTATTTCCGCCACTGGCGGGCCCGCACGCTCTCCAGAAAGTGCGATTCGGAGACTTTTTTGCACGGCAGCTTTCCCCCCCGCGACTTGAGACGCTTTTGTTGCCATCCATGCTGGCCAATCGGCATGGATATCACGCGTTTGTTGAAACAAGGCCTGTGCAGCCATCACTACATGTTGAAACGAAACAGTTGGAACTGTCGCACGAAAGTCTCGGCACGTGCGTGAGTTCCAATTCGGCTCGGTAAACATGTACGCCATCCGCTCCGGCACTTGTAGCAGGGTATCCACGCGCTGTTGCCCTAGCATTGCTACGCGCAGGATATAGTCGTCCGATATATCCCGCATGGCGTCAGCGCCGAACATACGATCTAATATGGGCCGAAGACGGATCTTGATGATATTATACCGCGTTTTTTCACAATCTCTCGCGCGCTCTAGCTTGCAACGAAGGTGATGTTTATTCAGGTAAGCAAGCTTGTCGAGTGGAAGTGTGGACCTTGTATGAGAGATGCGTGTGAGATCAAATTGTTCGGTCAGCTCATCCATTGTCTTGACGTCCTGGTCTGCCCGATCCACATCGGCATGACTATATCCAGTGAGCGCAACGAGATTCACGAGTGTCTCGGGCTCCCAGCCACGTTCCTGGTAATCAGTGACGCGCACATCACCGGAACGCTTCGAAAGTTTCGTTCCATCAGCATTGACAAGTAGTGGCAAGTGGACAAACACAGGCGGTGGTGCACCCAGCGCTTCGTACAGCGCAAGGTGTTTTGGCATGGATGGAATCCATTCTTCACCACGTAGCACGTGCGTGATCCGCATTTCTGTGTCATCGACAACGCTCGCTAAATGATACGTTGGCCAACCGTCGCTCTTCACAATAATAGGATCGTCCGTGGCGCCGCTCATAACATCGGGCCGGAATTTCATGGCACCGTACACCACGTCGTTGTAGACGTACGTGCGTTGTGGATCCATCTACGTTACATTAGTCGCCCAAAGTAGATCAGCTCCTTATACGTACCTTGAGGCGTACCACGAATGTCTCGCCACGCCCGATTCGTTCCTGAGCTTCTGCTTCACTGGGAGGCAAGTAGGCTTCTCGCAACAGTGCTGACGCTCGAGCATTCTCTTCACGCTGTGTCGGAGGCCGAAAATCTCGATACGCATGTCCGCTTTGAAGCAACTTGTTCGCATAGGCAGTATACTTGTCCAAGCGCTGCGACTGAACATATGGACCGTAGGGACCGCCAACGTCGGGTCCCTCGTCGTACTCGAGACCTGCCCAGCGCAAAGATTCTTGTAGTGCAGCCACAGCACCATCCACGACCCTTGTTTGATCCGTGTCCTCAATACGAAGAATCCACTGGCCACCGTTGCGTCTCGCGCACAACTGATTCAGTAAAGCTGTCCGGAGTCCACCCACATGAAGGTAGCCGGTGGGTGACGGCGCGAAACGGACACGCAAAGGCCTTCGCATTGCTGTGCTAGTATTATATGAGTGCCATATTTCCAGCTGAAGTGCGTGAATTCTACTACGAACTACACGCTGCGATCTCCCGAGCCACCACATATCGACAAAGGCCAAGCCCCACACTACGACAGTGTTGGGTGCAATTATTCGCGAAATTCTTTCATGCACTGTGGCTTGAGACGCAGGCGCTGGCGAGTGTGGAGATGCATCACGAAAGTCATCGGCCGACAAGCGCTGCTTATCATCAGTCAATCCGACCAGCGCGCTACACACAAGACGTGCACGTCATCACATTGATTGATTGGGGCCCCTTATCAAAGCCCTGCGCGTCTTTTGCATCCCAACCATGGCTGCTACAACGCCGCCGCCTATTCCGTCGGAGCTCGTTGTACTCAAGCTTCCATATCCACTGGTCTTGCATCCAGGGCTTTTGTTGTCCGTCACATTACCGCAAAAGCAATGCTTTGGGATCTTGCGCACGGCCCTAGCAGAGCGTCGTGCAGCAGAGCAATCGAACGTGTCTTCAGACGAGTCGCCGGAACATGGCCGACAAAATAAAGTATCGGATCAACATCCTATGATAATTGCTTGCGTGCCTGTATTGAACCCGGCGGGCTACGTTGCCGAAAGGCACCAGAGTAGATCGCTGGAGGACTGCTCAGACTGGGGCTGTGCTGCGCGAATTCTGCGCCTAGTTCACAGTCCCACGACTAATGAGTGCCGTTTGATTCTTTCGGGCCTAGTGCGAATTCGTGTTGCTAAAGCGCGCGTCTCCCGCGTGCAACCAGACAAATTCGAGCCAGCAACGATAGTTTCAGCACACCCTTTCTTTGATCCTGACGTTCCGTTGGTGTCACAGGAACTGTCGCCAGAAGACTCGCGTATGCGACACGCTGCTCAGCGTCTTGTTGCACTGATGGGTGCGACAAACTCGCCTCTACTTACGAGTTCAGCTCTTGCGAATGTGCCTCTTTTACCGCCATCGCTCTTGCAAGCCATTGCGTCAACAATAGAGTCGAATCATTCAGTATCGAGTCCAATGCTCTCAGATTTGTTGGTCGGTACACTAGGCGGTGCGTGTGAATGGGAAGATCGTCTTCAGCATTTGGCACTTCCAGAGGCAAATCGACGCATTGAATTTACGGCTAGCATGTTAGAGAAAGCAGTGGAACGTGTCCAGATTCTGCGTGAGGTACTTGTAAATACTCCCTACGCGCTGCAGGATCAGTACTATGGTGCTTTAGTCCGCTCACAGATTGAAGCTATCGTCAAGCAAGTCACGAGTATGACGTCGACAGGCCTCACGCTGCGTGTGATGGATAACGGCAAAGAGGCGTCTTCATCTGCAGTTACAACTCGTCGAGAGCATTCGAGTCCAGGGCCACGTATAATTCGCCGTGTTATAGGCCTAGGGCCAAGGCGTCGGGGCATTGACGGTCCTGGCCGTAGTGATGACGATGACGATGCTGACGACGATGCTGACGATTATACGCATACATCTCCTGGTGGCGATGCAGCTAGTGATGAGGTGAAAGAGTTGTCAGAACGATGTGCGAAGGCTCAACTGACGCCTGAAGCTAGGCGAATGTGTGAACAAGAGCTTCGTCGACTCAAACGGATGCCAGCTCAGAGCATGGAGCGAGGTGTGCTGATCAACTATTTGGACACGATGCTAGACCTGCCGTGGGATCGCATCACTTCAGACCTCCGTCCTGAGGACATCAAAGCGTTGGTGCCTGTATCACAAGTGCCGTTGAATGGCGATGAACCCCTTATTGAGCGTGCTCGCCAAGTGCTTGAATCAGACCACTTTGGTCTTGAAAAAATCAAGAAGCGTATGCTTGAATACTTGGCTGTGCTGCAGCTGAAGACCCAGCAAGGTGCAGAGCAGCAAAGCGCTCGAACATACAAGGGCCCAATTCTTTTGCTCGTCGGCCCGCCCGGCACGGGAAAGACATCTATTGCAAGGTCTCTGGCAGCAGCACTTCAGCGACCGTTCGTACGCCTATCACTTGGCGGAGTTCGCGATGAGGCTGAAATTCGCGGACATCGACGGACGTATGTGGGAGCACTCCCTGGTTCTATTGTGGCGTCGTTGCGGAAAGCTCGTGCATCAGACTGTGTGATGCTTCTTGACGAGCTCGACAAACTTAGTAGTGGTATGGGCGTCCATGGCGATCCAACCGCTGCCATGCTCGAGGTGCTTGACCCTGAGCAAAATCACACCTTCAAGGACCACTACCTGAACGTGCCTGTCAATTTGAGTCGCGTCATTTTCATCGCAACAGCCAATTCTCTCGATACCATTCCGGAGCCACTTCTGGATCGTGTGGATACAGTTCATGTTGCCGGCTATACATACGACGAAAAAGTTGCGATTGCTCAGCGACATCTACTGCCAAAACAAGTTGCTGTACACGGCCTGACTCCGTCGGACGTCGCCATGTCGCACGAGATTCTTATGACGATTGCACAATCGTATACTCGTGAGGCTGGGGTGCGAACCATGGAACGTCGTATAGGTGATGTTGTACGTGCCAAGGCCGTCGAGTACGCCGAGTCTCGAGGAGGCTCAGCAACGTACACACCGGAGATATCGCAAGCGGATCTTTTGCGCATTCTTGGTGCGCCTTCATACGAGCCAGAAGTGGCAGATGAAGTAGGTGTGCCTGGCGTTGCGACAGGTATGGCCTATCAGGGCTCAGGGATGGGCGGTATTCTACATATTGAGTGTGCATTTCTCCCGCCAGGAACATCTGCGTTAAAGCTTACTGGCTCGTTAGGTGATGTTATAAGAGAGTCCGCAGAACTCGCATTTGCATGGGTCAAAACGCATGCATTTGCACTTGGGATCTGTGCAGACCGCGATGCTGAATTTCCTCGGAATGACGTGCATTTACACATGCCTTCTGGTGCAACGCCAAAAGATGGTCCCAGTGCAGGCGTCGCCTTCGTGTGCGCGCTGGTGTCTATGTATTTGCGGGTGCCTCTTGATACTCGTCTTTCAATGACGGGTGAAATTACGCTGCGTGGTCATGTCACACCCGTTGGGGGGATCAAGGAAAAAGTGCTTGGCGCACATCGTGCGGGGATTCGCAAGATGATTCTTCCTAGGCGCAATGCACGTGAGTATGAAGACGACGTACCTGCGTCTGTTAAAAGCGACATCGACGTTGTATACGTTCGTACGATCCAAGATGTGTTGTACGCCGTGTTTGGGGCGAGTCTCGAAACACAAATCAGCACCTTGCACGGCGGCCTCGAAGGGCGTCGTCGTTTGCAAGAACTTGATTGGCACAGTCGCTTGTAGGTTTAGGATAAATCGATGGACTGTTTGCTTGCCTTATGCTCTGCACTGGTTTGTGATGTTTGTTGATAGTCTCCGCAGAGCAATATATATTCCTTGTGTTGAATGTATGCAAGCGTCCATAGTGATGAAAGACATTGGTACCTATTTCCACCAAATATCTTCCTTGTCGCGAATCCTTTTCTGTATCTCGTCGTGCGCATGGAGCATGTTCAACAGCGGGGCTACTAAGTCAATCCCAACCTTGAAATTTATTGGGGTCTACTTTACCATGGTACATGCATGAAGCTGAGCTAGCGCCTCTGCCGCTGCTTGACGCTCCTGTCTTTGAGCTGAAAGTTGTACAGATGCTGACTTGCACGTGCCAAGGTCCACCACACGCGGCGATGTAGCCAGCTCACGCACACGATGCCACAGTGCATCTAAACTTGGCTCATGCCATGTCGAAGATCGCAAAGTCGGACTCTTGTTGCGTGGTGTAGCTAGAGGAGCGAGTGCAGCGATCTGCTCGAGCCATGTTTGCGCTTTCAGGTACTGATGATCTGCACGCAACTTTTGGAATGCGCGAGCACTCGGTGCATTAGTAGGCGCTCCAGCGTCTTCTGTGATCGGCGCAGATGCAGAGAATTTCGATGAATCTCGAGTATGATTAAGGGTAGTAGGGGCTGCCTCGTTCAATTTAGCTTTTAATTCTTCCACTTGTTGCCGTGCATCCGTTACTTCAGCGGCCAAGGCATGGGATCGGTCGAGCTGGTTCCGAAGTCGTTCAATCTTGATGCTAGCAGCCTGCACAGTATCATCACGTTCAGCGAGCATATGCTCCAATGCACTGATGCGCTGGGATAATGCCTCTGTTTCGGACTTGTCGACGGGGCGACATGCGATCAACAAAGTCTTGGCACGTGCTTTCCAGGGCGCTGCTTCAGGGATGTCTACCACATGTTCCTGTGCTGACGCTTTTGATAGTACTGTGTCAGCCAGGTCAGCAAGTGTGCGCGTATCATTTGCAAGAGTAGATACGGCATCCAATGCAGATGTATCACGTTGTTCCAACACCGCATAAGCCCATGGCATAACGCGTGGTACCATCGCTGAGGCAAGCCGACTAACTTCAGGAAGCATAGTAATGGAATCGCTTTGGATAGTTTGCCGCTGCTGCTCATACAACGAAGAGAGTCGGCGGTACAATCGTCGACATGCTACACGTGCACGCGTAGCAACCGCGGACCATGTAGCACAAGCAGACGAGTCGACTTTGGCATGCTGAACAAATGCCATGCATGCTTGCATCGTTTCAACATCATGCCATGCCAAAAGGGCACTTCCCACTTCTTTTGCAGCGAGATCATGTAACGATGTACAAGGCGGCAAGGCTTGTGACACAGCTTCTAGCTGTGCCACTATATCTTTGCATTGCGCTTCGCAAGTCGCATCATCTAATCTGTCGTCTTCGAGTGCTTCCATATGCGCTTGCAGTTGATGCGACAAATGCGCCATGTGGACGTGGTCTGATGCACGACTCACAAACACATCGGGCGACGATGAACACAGCACTGCGGAGATCTGCTTAGCTAACGCGCCAACATGTGCCACCGCACGCCGCAAACGACACACTCGAAGTTGGGCGTCATCGTGCACGCGTGGTTGCCATGACGCAGTGCCTTCCTCAGACCATGTTAGAGCAGAACGGATGTGTTCACTCTGCATCCCAATACGCTCGTAAAGGAGAATTGTCAAAATAGCGCCTTGATCCACATCGCTGAAGGACGGCAGAGCGTAAGCACGCAGCATTTGGACTTGTCGTCGTGTTATGGCACACTCAGCCACCAAGCGATCATGCGCGAATACAGGTCGGTGCGTTTGAACTTGTTCTATCGTTAGAGGCGCACGCGGCGCCGGAGCTGGTGGCGCATCACACTTTGCTCGCCAGGTATCACGCTCTCGAGCCAAGTCCGTCACAAGCGCGCGAAACTGCTCGATTGTCGCTGCATGTGCTGTAAGATGAGCTTGCGTAGAAACTTGTTCACGCTGCAGCGCGTTGATATGTTCGTCGCGCATGTCCAAATCGCGCTGCAGCTGCGCTTCTGTTTCAATGTGCGTCGCTTCCAGCTCTTCGCTAACAGCCTGCAATGCCTCAAGTTCTCGCAGGTCCGTTGTCAATTTCTCCACGAGCTCTTCCAATGCACCATTCCGCTCAGTCAATGTCTCGAGCATATCTTCAGTACTTTGCGCAACCTCCGTTTGTGCGCGAAGTTCAGAAACCAGTGCCTCCAAGCGGGCAAGCTGCTCGAGTGTCTTGGTATGCTCAGCAAAAATTTCTTCTTTTGTCACTAGTTCTGCACGAAGTGACGAAAGCTCTCGCCGCTGCTTTACATCTGCTTCATGCGCAGTGTCTCGAAGGCGGATGAGAGCTTCTTTCAAGCGCGCATTTTCAGACAGCAACACTGCGGCGTCTGCGGGCAGCGCCGCAGATGCTGATTCAGCGTGTATTTCCCGTTCGAGACGTAGTTCTTCGACTGTCTCTTGTGCTGTTTTCAGCTCCTGCTGCAAAGCTTCTGAGCGCTCTTCGGCCATTTCTCGGTCCAGCGTCGCCATTTCCAGGCTATCCGTTAGCTCCTGCATATTGTCTTTCAGCTCATCACATGCCCCTTCTAGCTCTCGTACACGCGCCTTGGCTTTGTCGTAAGCTTGCGTAAGTTCGCTCAGTCTAGAAGCATCGCTCTCCAACGCTGCTATTCGAGCAACGTGCGCAGAACATTCCGTTTGCAGTTCTTCAAGACGTGCTTTTTGCTCAGTATCGCGTGTCATATGTTCTTTTAATGGAGAGGGAGAGAGCGTGGGAGACTGTTGGAATGCGATAGGTTTAGTCGAACGTGTTTCCCCTAAGGGAGAAGTGAGCTGGCGGGTATCAGAGTCTTGCGAGGCAGGACCCATCCATGGACTTGGCCCCGTCACAAGGCGTCGTGCACGTCCAGCTTCAATGCGGGTCTTTGCTCGCTCAGATGGTGATAAGAAGGGAGAGCGATTTCCTGCACCAGGCGTCTGACTGGCGGGAGCTGGCGTGCGACTAGATGTTCCGGGCGTCCGATAGATAGAGCCAGGTGTTAAGCTTGCTGGTACAGGGGTGCGGTTTATTACTGCAGGCGTTCGAAAATGCGATGGTCGCGGACGTGCTCCTGATGTACGTCCCGTTGATCCGGGCCCGAGTGCAGCCGTGGCACGACGACTAGTTTGAGGCGTCTCGGTAACCATTGAGAATCGTGATGTGCCGACAGAACGACGTGTAGAATGAGGCGTTGCATTAGGGCGTGGCATATCTTCTAATTCGTTCGCTTGTACATGAACTTGACTTGGCCTGACAAAGACGCCGCACCGCGGCTCACAGGCAAAGTACCGCTTGCCTTGGACCGAGCCATCGTTTTTGCCGCGTGGCTCGTCAAGGTGGACACCCACCCATGTGCCAGGTGCGAAAGATGTCTGTCCAACAAACAGGATCTCACCATATCCTATATTTGCTACTCTGCACCGTGCATGCAGTGTCAATGGCGCCGACGAGGCCATCGTGCCTCGGCTGATGCGCTGAGCATGTCCTGCAACGCGTGTCCTAACCGCGTTGTGATAGATTCGTCACGTGAATAACACTTTCTTCACCCATCGGAAACCGTATCAAGGCCTAATGGGCCGTGCTATCAAGCCAAATACACAGTGGGCGCCCACTAAGCCTGCGGTGGCTGGACGGGGTTATAGGGCACACAGACACGCAGGCTGTGTTGTTGAATGGAGGCTGACAGGTGGTAAGCTTGTGCAAGTGTTGGTGTTCCCAGTAGAACCTGCACGTTGCCTATTTGCAAAGACTGTGTGTCTCGCCGCTCTTTGAGCCGGTAAGCTCGTACGGATCTTGAACGCAAGGCGCTGTGTGCGACAAGAAATACCAAGATGGGATCGTTACTTTCGCGCTTGAAAGGAAAACTGTTCGGCACGCGTGAACTGCGCGTGTTGATGCTAGGGCTCGACAATGCTGGCAAGACAAGTAGGTAAACGATATACATGGATATGAGAAAGGAAAGTACTCACTCTTCAGCTATTTTGTACAAACTCAAGCTACGGCAAAGCGTGAAGACAATTCCTACGGTGGGATTCAACGTCGAAACGATCTCATACCGAAATATAAAGTTCAATGTCTGGGTATGTTTCACGCCATGATGCCACTAACAGCAGGATGTTGGTGGGCAAGATAGTATTCGACCTTTATGGCGCCACTATTATACAGGCACACAAGGGCTCATCTATGTTGTCGACAGTAGGGACCGAGCGCGAATTGATGAAGCTCGAGAGGAACTACATCGGATCTTATCAGACCGAGAAATGCGACACTGTGTCTTACTTGTATTCGCGAACAAACAGGATCTAGCAGGCGCGATGTCTCCTCAGGAACTCACAGACAGGCTTGGACTTCAGGCTATGCAGTCACGCCCGTGGTTCGTGCATCCAAGTTGTGCAATGAGTGGCCAGGGGCTCTCAGAGGGGCTTCAATGGCTGAGTCAAAACATTCACGATCCTGCTGCATGAACCAGCTACAGTTCAAGATCCTACTCGTTACTTTTTTTTTCTCGATATCCTTTCCTGATACTAAGCTAATATCCACCTTGCTCACCACCACCATGACTCATATGCGACGTGAGCCGGCGCTGATGTTCTTCCAGCTTGGGACAGTGGATCACCGTGTGTCCCAACCCACCACATATGGCACATCCAGTACGTGGGGCATTGCGTCCAGCTAGGGGGTCCTGAAGCGCGTCGAAAAAAGATGGCACATGCTGTTTCGCCTCCAAAAGCAGGTACTTGAGGTCTAGCATGGTTGACTGCGGTGTTTGTGCGTTCACAAACGTAGTCGCCACACCCGTCTTACCACTACGCCCCGTCCGCCCAATTTGATGAACATAGTCTTCAATGTCTTTTGGCATAGTGTAATTGATTACGTGTTGAATGTTGGAAAAGTCAAGACCCTTGCTAGCAATCCCACTGGCGACCATGACGTCTTTTTTCCCCGACTTGAAACTCTCAATAGCATACTCACGTTCATCTTGCGTCTTCGAGCCGTGGATTGCTACAGCCTCCACGCCCTTCCGTAGCAAGAATTCATGAATATCATCAACCTCATTCTTGTTGTCACTGAAAACAATCACACGCGGCGCCGTTTTCTGCAGTGCCTCGAGGAGCTGCGTCATCTTGCTCTCCTGGGACACATACTCAACTTCCTGCACAACATCCAAGCTAGCTGCGCCTGCGCGGCCCACATTCACAATCACGGGATCAAAGAGAGACTGCGCAGCAAAATCCAAGATCTTCTTCGGCATTGTCGCTGAAAATAACAAGGTTTGTCGTTGGCGAGTAAAGAAGCTCAAGATGTTTCGCACATCATCCTCGAATCCCATGTCCATCATGCGATCTGCCTCATCCAAGCACAAGTATGTGCATGAATGCAAGCCAAGTCGCTTCTTCTCGAGTACATCCTGCAAGCGCCCAGGTGTCGCTACCACAATATGCACACCACGCCGAAGCACATGCGATTGCTCTGACATGTGAATCCCTCCAATACACAAGAGCGCGCGAACGCGTGCATAACCACCATACTCTAGTGCTTCTGCCATCGCAGTAATTGAGTCGTATGTCTGCCGCGCAAGCTCACGAGAAGGACACACAATCAACCCAACTGGACCCTCTCCCTGCTCAAAAGGCAACCGACGCTCTGCCTCGACGGCGAACAAGATAAGCGGAAGACTGAAAGTGAGTGTTTTCCCGCTTCCTGTAAACGCAATCCCAATCATATCACGTCCACTGAAGGCTGTCGGCAGACCTTGCATTTGAATGGGCGTGGGGGCTTGAATGCCCTTTGCTTTTAGGTGATCAATAATGCAGTCTGGCACTTTCATATCCTTGCATTAGTACAGTGCTGCTTAGCCATGTTATCCCCATCGAAGGGGCGCAATCTTGAGACGTACCCGAAAGTTCGAAATGAGTGGCGGCGGGTCACGTCCCTCGACCGAAACACGATACTTCTCGCGCAATTTTGCATTCTCAAGATCCGTACGACGACGCACAAAATGTGGTGCCTGCCATGAACGACGGACCGTCTCTGTGTAATGGATATCTCGGGCAATCTCTGCATAGCCTGCTAGTTTTTTGCGAGCTGCATGTGCCTCTAAGATGTGTTCTTCTTCTTCTGCCTGCAAGTCCGCATGTGATTTGGTATCATACAAATGCTCTCGTATCGTACGCGCTTGTTGCATAAGGGATGGTGCCTTCGCTTTTACTGTGCCCTCAGATGGCTCGCCAGTATCGCCGGCTGTTGTAACGGTAGCTACATCATCCGTAGCTACCTCGGCAGTCCGTGCATTCGATCTCACTTTTTCTTGTCGAGCATTCTGAGCTCTCATGCGCCGTTTTTTCAGCGGCACGTACAACTCGTGACTTTCATCATCGTCGGCTAATGCCCACCATGGCTCGTCTGGCCGTATGTCAGTCGACATGGGTGGAAGGCTGGGCCTAGAATGGGCGCCGTCACTCCACACGTACCCCACGTGATCATTCACGAGGGGCTGAAAGCGTATGATGCAGCGCGCTACGCCCGAATGACCGCGTGCCGGTAAGGAGCTCGAGTGCAATTACGACTGCGTGGCTCGACCACGACCGGTTGACGCATCTACCCGCCTACTGACATGGTGCGCAAGGTGCGAGTGCCACACATCTCGTTGGAGGCGCAATTGCAACAACTGACGCTTCTGAGCGATGTTGATACAACAACAGACAATTACGAGCAGCTGGGACCAGTGATCAAAAACCTAGATGAATCACACCAACAGGATGAATTCCTCAAACAACTGCGTGAATTTGTGCGGAAGAAGGACGAAGAAATTGAGCATGTTTGCAACGAAAATCACCAAGATTTCGTCTCCGCTGTAGATGAGCTGCTCATTGTGCGTTCTGGAACAGTGAACCTGAAACAGCGGATCAACGAGTTGAATCAGGAAATCCAATCAAGCGGGCAAGCACTCTTTTCCAAAAAAAAAGATCTCATCGATAAGCAACGCGTGGTGCAGAATGTTGATGAGGCCATCGAAACGTTACAAGAGTGCCAGAATGTGTTGGAAATGACGACACTTGTTGAAGACCTCATTGCCCAGCAGAAATTCTACTCGGCTCTTCGCCGCCTCGACGAGATTGCGAATATACATCTCAAGCCCATAATGCACCATGAAGTTGCGCAACTCATCCGCGATACTATTCCTCGCACGCGTGAACGGATCCGCATGGAGGTGTTGAAGCAGCTGAAAGGGTGGATGTTTGATGTACGGGAAAAGAGCGGCGCAGTCGGCCGCATCGCGCTCGAAACCATGGAGGCTCGTCAGCAGCGTTGGCTGCATCGCAGTAAGAAGGATCCTATGCTGCGCCTTTCGTCGATCAACAGTCCCATCGAGCAAATCGTGAATGAGCGCATTGAGGTAAATTATCTCGAAAACGACCGTGTGAGAGTCGATTTTAAACCATTATATCAATGCATACATATTTATGAAGTCCTGGATCAGCGAGAAAAGCTTCAGGCCAACTACCAAGAAGACCGTAAAGCTCAGGCGAGTTTGCTTCTATCTCGCACGCTAACGATGAGAGAGGGCGGACAGGAGCTGATTTCTCTGCTTGAAGACGTGGTGGGCTACTTTGTAGTGGAGTGCCACGTCTCGTATACGTCACCACCGGGCTTCCGCCCCATGAGTGAGGTTGAAGATGTGTGGGACTCGATGAGTGAGCGTGTGGTCGACATGATTACCGCCGGCTTGCGTGATTGCAAAAATGCCAAAGTGTTTATTGAGGCCAAGTCTGCAATTCAGACGTTTATTCGGACGCTTGAAAGCTTTGAATTCAGCGTATCGCGTCTTAATGCCCTTGTTCTCTCATTTTTCCGTCGCTTTGCACACTTGCTTCGTGAGCGCTTTGCATCAGACTTTCAGCAAGCTATCCGAGAGGCGCAGCATCAGCCCATGATTGTGAACAATGGCGATGAGCTTGCCAAAGTGTTAAGCGTGTGCTGGCTGAAGCCCGGCGAAGCTGATCAGCTCAAGCAATTACCATTTCCGCTGTCCCTGCCCTTTTCACAAACATACCCTTTGTGCTGCATGGACATCCGCAGTCTGGTCGAGCAGTATTACAGTTTCTCCAGCGGCATGACGCAGTACCATCAGGACATTGATCTCATACTGACACAATCGCTTGATGATTTGCTGATACAGCAGATTAGTATCAATATACGCGATACAGTTGAGGAGTCTACGAACTTGAGCCAGATCGCCCAGATTATTGTGAACATCGAGCACTTCCAGCTCGCTTGCTCCGAACTTGAGAGATGGCTGAGTGAATCGCGCACGCCCAATCCAGGAAGCCGTCTTGCGCTCGGCGCTTCTGAGCATTTGTCAACGACGCTGGAAATTGCGCAAAAACGCATTGATTCAGCCATGTTCGTTAAGCTTGACCAGTTCTTGGACTTGCTCGAATACGATTGGATGCCTATTCAGTCAGCGTCAATGCAGCGCCAGCCCTCAAGCTACTTGCGCGATCTTATTGACTGGCTCTCTACTATGATGGAGAGTGCGCTAGTTCTTTTGCCCAAAGTCGCCAAGGACGCTACATTTACGTCATGCTTCATGCACATCTCGAACCGTCTACTGAATTCAGCCTTGCTTGACCGGCAGGTCAAAATGATCAATTTGGCTGCTTTGACAAATCTTGACGTTGACATCACTTTTGTGTACCAATATGCCAAGTCACTTAATGTGCATGGCGTAGAGACCGTGTTTGGCCAGGTGCGGCAGACCTTGGGTGTGATTTTGTCCGAGTCCGTGTCGGAGTACGCGCTGTCGCAGCAGGCACGCGCGCAAAAATTTCCCCAGGTGCAGCCCGTGAAGGTCGCGGCTATTCTTGAGAAACTAAGTCGCGGATATGCCCACCTAGGTCTTCATGATTTAGCCGCTAATTGCACACGAGAACAAGAGTTAGTGATGCGCCTGAACCAGCGGTGACTTGTCGACTTCTATACCTCCACCCCACAAGTACGAGTCTATCTCTTTCAATAGTGTATGTCTGCAATGACTGAGTACAGCTGACCCATCTATCATGTAGGTATTTGTTAAACCATGGCGTTTTGCTTTTCCCCCCTTCCCCAGAATATGGTCGTTAAATAGTGGAGCTGTGGACTTGGGGGACATGCCGAACCTCGAGTTCAACAATGTTCGCCTGGCTCGTGCGCAGCCCTCTGGAAAACGATGTCAGACTGACGCATCACGTGAGTCACGTCAGTCGATAGATTCATGCAAAACGCGCGTTACGAAAATGAATCACGACCGCTGGCAACGTGTGTAATACATTAGTGTGGTGCAATATGAGTGGACACGACATGCGTCAGCGTCCATACGATGCTGAGAATTTCGTGTATGATCCACGACCGAATATCACGGAGCAGCGCGAGCTGAGACGCGAATATCGCGCATTGCTTGCAACGGCTCAAAGTATGTATGATGAACGCGCACAAGTGACTTACCACAAATGCTAGATACGCGGCGCCACCTGCCCGAAAGCAACATTCAAAATCTCGGAGAGATGGTCCGAGTGGGAGATGCATTGTATTCGAAAGGTATGCGTAGATGAAACCATGCATTTACAACTCAGTGAAGGCGCCTACGGACGGACTCTTGGATTCCAAGTACTTGCTCAATTTGTCTGACATGGGCGCAGAAATGACACGACAAATGCGACTCGAAGCTGATGCATTCGATGTCGATGAGTTTATGCATCTCGTGTCGCGCTTGCTTGGTGCTGGCATCGTGCCTTTGCAGGGATCGTCGCTCGATGCCGAGACCAGTATGGAGACGGCCAATACTGAGTCTTGGGATTGGGCTAGGCTTGGTCGTTTGGCTGTTCGCCACTCGCGTCGCGTTCCGATCGCTGATCACTTGCTGGGTCCATTGCAAGTTACACCCCGGCACAGAAAAGTCACACGCACTTCGCGCCTTGATACAGATGCAGTGCAGACAGCTCCCAGTCAACTGAATTTGTCTGACATGGCGCAGTCTGAAAATGAGACGTCAAAACTCGTGCTGGACATTGAGCGTCGTCTAGAAGCATGCTCCGATGGCGAAAAGGGTGTCAACCTATTTCAGTTCGCACTAAACCCTCACAGTTTTGGAGAATCTGTGGAGAATCTGTTTTACATCAGTTTTTTGATTCGCGATGGCAAAGCGGCTATCGTTGAGAACGATGAAGGCGATCCCATGCTCAGTATGTATAGAGATGATATGAAGGAAAAAATGTCCATCATGCTGACCATGTTGCAGTGTTGTCAGAGGAGCCCACAGATGAGGATCGTCAAGCAGGATTAACCCGACGTCAAATCGTGATGGAACTGGATATGGCTACGTACCGAGATCTACTCGATGCGTACCAAATCAAAGATACAATGATTCCAACACGAGCCCATGCGACCGCATCCGTTTCGCGCACCGGTTGGTATACGTAACATTAAACGTGCAAGGCATCAAGCACGCAAAAGAGGCGCCAAAGATCAGGTAAAGTCCACGTCCCAAGATCCAAGCTCATCTTGGCGTCGTGCGCAGCGTACCGATCAGGGAATGTAGCCTTGATGACGGCCCATGTTAGATCTTGGATCTTGCATGGCATCGTGTGGAATGCATCTTCTCCAGCATGCCATGCTGGTGCAGCCTTTTCATCTCGCATGCGCACACTCACAGTGTAGTTCTTGGCCTCTTGCGGACCGACAATCAAAAAGAAATTAAAGCGACTCAGTTGTGCATGGCGCACCTTTTTCCCTAGTGTGTCGCCGGCAGGCACAAGTGACTGTGGAGGGAGCTCAATTTGAAAGCGTGTCCGCGATGGCACCTGCAATGTTTGATGTGCCATGGTGGGTGAGAGAAACGGACTGCGTGTCTCGCGCGTTTCGTGCGTGTGTCCGCTCAGGGTATATTGTACGTGCGCAGCGTAATCAGCCACAGCTTGGTGTGTTTCTTCGTTGCCACTAAACGCTGGAATCACAACGGCTTGGCGCGGGCTAAGCCAAAAAGGCCACCAGCCCTTGCATTGTTCAACAAGGATCGCAAGGAATCGCTCAAAGCTACCTAGAATCGCACGATGAATCATGACTGGCCGAGCGTAACCGGGACGCACTTGCTCTGTGCTGGGAACTTGCGATGAAGTGGCATATTCAAGACCGAAGCGTTCAGGCAGCTGGAAATCCAGCTGGATCGTTGCCGTCTGGTGCTTCCGGCCCATGGCGTCGACGAGACGGATGTCGATCTTGGGTCCGTAAAATGCGCCATCGCCTTCGTTCAGTGTCCATGGCTTGCCACTCGCATCGAGTGCCTCTTTTAAGCTTGCTTCCGCATGATCCCAGGCTTCGACCTGACCCAGAAAGTTCGGTGGCCGCGTGGACAAGACAAGTTCGAACCGGTCACCGAATCCAAAAACGCGATAGGCAAGCGACAACATGTGTAGCATCGACTCGATCTCCGTGGCGACCTGCGCAGGCGTGCAAAACACGTGTGCATCATCCTGATGGAAGCGCCGCACGCGTGTCAAGCCAGATAATGCGCCAGAGGCTTCATTCCGATGCAAAGGACTAAACTCAGCAAGACGCATCGGGAGTTCGCGGTAAGAGCGAGGTTGGTGGGCAAACATCACACAGTGACCCGGACAGTTCATTGGCTTGAGGCCAAACACATCGTCATGAGCACCACAGCACGAGAAGCCCTGAGCACTGAACATGTCTTCACGGTACTTTTCCCAATGGCCACTTTGCTTCCATAGCGAGCTGCGGAATAGCTGGGGCGTCTGCACTTCGTCATATCCGAATGTGTCGTACAGATCGCGAATGACACGCTCAACTTTGCGTAGCAATCGCATGCCATGCGGCATCACAAAAGGACTGCCTGGTGACGAGTCGTGCGCAAAAAACAGACCTTGAGCGATGCCGAGATGCCGATGATCCGATTTTTCCAGCTCGGACATGCGAGCTGAGTATTGCTGCAAGTCTTGTGCACTTGGGAATGATATACCACGCATACGGAGAAGGGGCTGTGTACTTTCATCCGACATACCTGCAACAGGAAGCGATGATGTAGACCATCCTAACACCTTGGCAGCCTTAATGGGTTTTGTACGTCGGAGAAGCACCCCGTTTAACGGCAGCACGCCGCATGCTTCATGTCCCATGTACACGACAGGTACAAGGGCATCCTGTTCTCCATAACTCACAATACTACGCAACAATAGCGGGTTGTGCTTGAACAAAGTCCATGCCTCTTTCCAATTCACACGTGCAATTTGGAAATCGAACGACTTTGCGCACAGCTGCTTCATGAACTGATCCACGGAGCTGACCTCTTCCGGTGACACCTTCGGTGCACCAACTTGGCGCTGTTCATCAACAAGAATCTGGATGCTTTGCTCCACCTGCGCGCGCAATTCGCGGAATGAATGCTCGCCCAACTCAATCGTCGGAAGAGAAGGCACTCGCAAGAATTCAACAACATACCCAGACATGCCATCAGCGTGTGCCCCTGAGCTCTCTTTTACGCTGGGTATGTCACATATAATAGGACCGCACACACGATTGAGTGCGATAGTCAAGACATAGGCCGAAGACAGCCAGAATGTGCGTTGGGCAAGCTTATCATCAGCCTCAAAGGGAAGGAAGGTAAGTGACGACAGTGTGCTATCAATCGAATCACCAAGAGATAATGGGCGTCCGTGATTATCACGCGCAACCACGTACGAGCCGGCGTCGCCCGAACATACCTCCTGCAGGACATGCGCCACGGGTCGGCCCGTGCCACGTTGTGACTCAAGCCGGACTGTGCGGGCCTCGGCGAGTCGACCTACACATGAGTGAAGGCGACGATAGGACGTCTTCCAGCTTGATGCCACTGACGCACGCCAGAGCGGGACAAGCATGGTGCGTGCACAAACGAACGACGAGGGAGAAACTATCGGCGACGTCGAATGGACGAAAAATCTATATGTGGATGCGGATGGATTCGTGAATCTGTGCGAGAAAGCGCACGTGGCATCGGTGCTTGGGTCCTGCGTGGTCGAGGCCCCGGCCACCCGTGCTTTGCTCCCCAGTGACGAACTCGAAAATCACCAGTTGTCGGTGGCCAAAGAGAGACAGAGGGAACGACGATCTGGATTGGATAGCACTTCTTGACCAGATACCATGACTAACGACTCAACTCTTCAGCACAAGCAGCCGGATCCAGTCCTGTATGCATTCTCGACGAAAGACGAGCTATGTGAGCGATTGGCTGAGTATGTGATCAAGCTGCAGAACGCAGCAATCGAGCGGCGCGGCAAGTTCCTTCTCGCTGTGTCAGGTGGCTCGCTTCCGAGCATGCTGGCCAAGAATCTCGTCAACCGACAAGATAATGCAGTGCGCTGGGACAAATGGTATGTAGTTGTTGAATGCGACTCACTAGCTAACACAACTGCAGGCATGTGTTTTTCGCTGATGAACGTCTCGTTCCTTTGGACGACAAGGAGTCAAACTACAAGCTGTGCGATGATGAACTCTTTTCAAAGGTGCCCGAATTCCCGCGGAGCCAAATTCACACGATCGATACATCGCTCCTGCACGATGCCGAAGAGCTCTCGGATGAGTACGAGAAGCAGCTCGTTCATGCATTTGCAGGGAAGGACTCGGTGCGAAACCCTGTCTTTGATGTGGTTTTCTTAGGCATGGGCCCTGATGGTCACACTTGCAGTCTGTTTCCTCGGCACCCGCTGCTACAAGAGCAAGACCGTTGGGTTGCACCTATTGAAGACTCGCCCAAACCACCGTCTCGTCGCATCACTCTAACGTACCCAGTCTTGAACCATGCGCACTATGCTGTGTTTGTGCTCTCTGGTGAGGGCAAACAGGATACACTCGCCAAGGTTTTGGACGAACCTCAGGCTGGTCTGCCGGCAAGTCTCGTGCGTCCATACGCTCCGGGGAATGTCCTTTTCTTCGCTGATGAGGCAGCATTGGCCAAAACTCGGTACCCTCGCGACACCTTCCACTTGTGAGAATTCCATACGTATGTATTCATCATGACTCCGTTTGATTCGTTGGTAGTGCGAGAGCCACTTGGTGACTCGATGCCTGTGCATGAGTAAATGCTTCGCTTCCAAATGATAATGCATCTACCAAAAGAGTCATTCGCCCTGTAGCCCGACTTGTGCTAGCATCCTCCATCAGGCGTGGATCGTGTTGTCGAATGTGATCCAGATCGTTCTCAAAGTCATCTGTGAGTGCTTGCATATATAATGCATGAAAAGCTTTACGCTGCTTTTCGGCTAGCTCCTTGGATATGTCCTCTGAGCTCATTGTGCTGATACGCCTTTCCATAGGTGCCTTGCGCTTGTAATGAGAAGCTGATGACGACTCAGCCTGCCCCGGAAACACCAAGTTCGGCGGCAGTAGAATGCTATGCTTTGCATCAGGATCATCCAGTTCCATCGCATCATGAGCAGGATCGTCTTCGTCGAATTGGTCATTGCTATGCCGGGCTTGCTCTGACTGCGACAATGAAGTGTCGTCATCATCATCTGAAGACACCGACGACGCCGAAGAAGACGATGGCGACGCTGCACGAGCAGATGCAGCCTGTGATGTTGTATCCGAGTCTGAACTCTCATCGGAGGAAACAATGGCTGTGCGGACTTTGCGGGAACGTTTCCGCTTTGGTCGCCGCATTGCTCTGTCGGCGGATCCCATTTCAGTGGAGATTGTTGAGAACAGGATCCTTCATGCCAGGAAAACCTGGGAAATTTAAAAAAAAAATTAAGAATTAATGCATGTATGACCGTCTATACACGCGTATGGAGTGGCACGACGTAACGAATCTTGCGAACCTGATCGGTCTCGACCAAACAACAAAATAAAACCACCAACACACAAAGCAGATGACCCGTGCATGTGGTTTGTCAGGGTATATGAAGAGTCTCGCAAGAGATGTATCTACAGGACGAGATCGTCTCGAATGCGAGCAGCTTGCTCGTCGGATATGTCAGAAAATTGAACCACAGGCTTGAATACAGGCTTTTGGAAAGGCACAATTTGCGTCACATTGATGTCACCAGGCAAGCCGCAGCCAGATTGAGCATCGTATAGAGAGAGAGGTGAGTTGGACAGGTTCGCAGACTGAGCAGCAAGGGAGCGAAAAAGTGCATGATCAGAATTTTGGATGCTGAGCGTAAGAGGCATCGGTCGTGGATCCTAGCGGTACATACGAGTAAACGCGCTCATTCAAAATCCATTGTTCACATAAGTTATCGAGCACATGGGAAGAGAAGCAGTCCGCGAGGAATGTCAGAAGGCTGCATAAGAAGGCAGGGTCATCTGGATCGGTCGGCATGTGGCTCTCTTGGGCCAACGCAAGATACGGGAGCAAATTGAGGCGTCCACTCGCTGGCTCAACGATAGGATGCAGTAGAATGGGTGGGAAAAAGACAGTGGGAAGAGCAAGATGTTCACTGGCAATCGAAAACTGGATGCTAAACCTAAAGATACCCGTTGCATAGGGACCTGAGCGCACAAACAAGACACCCGTCCATCCTGCCTACCCGTTAGCAGGTTGGTCAAAAAAAAAAAAAAAATGCACACAGCACACGTACGCAGATAGTCGTCCTCGTCAGGAAGCACATACACGCCTTCAGGAACGCAATGAGGCTCATGCAGACGCGCACTGTTATTGTCAGGAACGCATAGACGGAAATACATACGCTTGGGCCATGAGCCTTTGACGAGCCAAGGCAGCAGATTCCCATAACATGTCTTAAGCAGCCCTAAGACAGCTTGCAGGTGTGCGGGATAAGTGCACAAGCGAACAACACAAGCTTAATGCAAACCAACTAATTGTCACAACACGATCAGAGCAACCCAAAATCGTGCGAACCAAGAAATCTAAAGCAATTATGCACTCGGCTGCAGATGCACATGGCAATATTAGCTACATAGGAAAGGCAAAATTGTACATTGGCCAATGAGAAAGGGTACAGAAGGCTTTATCTCGCGGACTCTCGTACCGGGCAACGATCGGGCAATATCGTTACTGAAAGCGCCCTAGGAGCTAGCCTGTCTTGACCTAAGGCTGACACGCCAAGTCCCATCTCACAGCGATCCTACACGATGGGAGGCCCCTTTGCGCCTTCCAACAAGGAGGGGGGGACACAATCTACGTATGTTTATGGGATACTCTGACGATGGTTGCAGTCTATCGCGATTGTTTTGGCCCAAGACAACATCTCCGTCTGCCACTGTGTCGCGGACAAATGCCGTGACGCAGGCGGGTGGTCAGACGTCATCGGAAACATCTGAACCCATGCAGGCTGTCAACTGCACGACAACAACACAGCCAATATCTATGAGCTCTAGCTCGCAAAAGTCTTCCACGCCAACGCAGGAAACATCGGCGATTGTTCACGACGGCGACTTCATGTCGGCTGACCAGAGCTCGCTCGATGACGGTGGCCATGGCCACGGTGGCGGTATGCATGGGGACGATGAGGAGGAGGACGTCGATGATGATGAAGAGGTTGGTTCTGTATTAACAGAAGATGAGGAAGATTATGAAGATTACTGCCTGGGTGGCTACCATCCCGTCAACGTTGGCGATATGTTTTCTGATGGACGATACGTCATTGTACGAAAGTTGGGTTGGGGGCACTTTTCTACTGTATGGCTTGCAAAAGACCGCGTCGCAAACCGGCATGTGGCATTAAAGGTTGTCAAGTCTGCGCCCCATTACACGGAGACAGCTCTGGACGAAATCAAGCTGCTGCAACGCCTTGTCTCTGCCAACCCGGAGCATCCTGGGTGTCGACACTGTGTTTTTCTGCTAGACCACTTCCGTCACCACGGACCCAATGGCTCGCACGTGTGTATGGTGTTTGAGGTTTTAGGTGAAAATTTGTTGGGCCTCATCAAACGATACCAGCATCGCGGTGTGCCGGTGCACATCGTAAAGCAGATTGCCAAGCAAGTTTTGCTGGGCCTGGACTACATGCACAAATCCTGTGGCATTATCCACACGGACTTGAAGCCAGAGAATGTGCTAATCTGTATTGACGATGTCGAGGCTGTGGTGGAAGCGGAATTGCGTACAAACCCCAAAGCAGTGCCAACGAAACTGGTCGGCGTGCCGCCGAGTCAGGGACGTGGCGGCGCTCAGACACCGCGCCGTGACTCGGTGTTAATCACGAGCTCTCGACCGCTATCGAGTCCAAGCAATAGCCTGGGATCTAGTCCTATGTTTGATAAGCTTGCCCTTGCGATGTCGCACGCTAGCGAGGTGCATCGTTCTATTGATGGGAGTGCACAAGGCTCGCCATCGAGTCCAGGCCCTACGTTAAGTTTACCGCCAAATGCAATTTCCTCGGCATGCGCATCGGCCGGTCCATCGAGCCCGGGTGGCATGTCACTGGGCGGAAAGACATCGGTTCCGATGCAAAGAGGCCCGTCTCTCTTATCGCAGCAGGCGCTGCAAGCGCAGACATTGACCGCGCCGTCGTCGCCGGCATCAACAGCGATGGGTGATGACGAGCCTTTTTATTTGCAGTCGCCGCCCATGGGCGTATCGCCCGATCCATTCCGGCCAGCGCCAGCTGTAGGGGATCCAACGGTTTTACCTCCGCCGCCGCCGTATGATCCGTCTACGCTGGAGCGAATTACTGTCAAGATCTCGGACCTGGGCAATGCATGCTGGACAGATCATCACTTTACAAACGATATCCAAACCCGGCAATACCGGTGTCCCGAGGCGATTCTGGGCGCCAGATGGGGAACGACCGCGGACTTATGGAGTGCGAGCGCCATGTTTTTCGAACTACTAACAGGTGATTATTTGTTTGATCCAGCAGCAGGCGCAAAATACAATAAGGACGACGACCACATCGCGCAGATCATCGAGCTGCTGGGCGATTTTCCAAAGAATGTGGCATTTGCCGGTAAATACAGCGCCGAGATCTTTAATCGAAAGGGCGAGCCTCGGCATATCCACAAACTACGATACTGGCCCCTAATGAACGTGTTGCAGGAGAAGTATTTGCTCACAGTTGAGCATGCCCAGGAACTGTCATCCTTCTTACTTCCCATGCTCCGCTTGGATCCGAAAGAACGTGCATCGGCTAAAGAGGCCCTGGCTCATCCATGGCTCCAAGGCGTGGTCACACAGGGTGAGCTGGAGCTTGCGCTACGAGCCCAGCGACAGTCCCAACAGCCACAGCACAATTCACATGGGCATCATGAGTGGTATGGGTCGCTTGTGTCACCTACGACGCAAAAGTTTGATGTGGAAAATGCCCTCAAGCCCATCCAACCACTCGGTATCCCCACGAGTCCAACTAGTACAAACACCCAGACCCATCACCATGCCACTGATACCTCTTCCTCGCCCGTGAAAGAAGCGAATTACAATTCAGCAACACCATCATCAAACCAAGATACATTGGCCCTGCAAGCGCAGTTTTCGCGCACACAATTGAGCGGCATCGATGGTGGCGATGAAGGTGAGGCCAATGCGGATGCCACCGCCGTCCATCCTATTTCATAGCCTAATGGATCTGCCTCGGTTAGTCCATCTGATCAAGTCGCTGATCCAACAAGGACCCGCATCTTGGTGAGGCAGTTATCCTTGTGTATATCCACGTACATATACATCCAGTCGTGTAAGTTGACAGTATGTCTCGTTGCTCATACGGAAGCGAAGCATGCCAGCCCACATCATAAGTGCGCGGGCCTGACTCTGGTACTCGAAAAGCACGGTCGAGTTCGTCCGGTCCATGCTGTCCTTCAGAGTCTGGTGCAGCTTGTACAGCAGGTTCATGGCCATCAGCACGATATCGGAAAAGTTCTTCGTTATGGTATCGTCGTAAGCTTTGAATTCTTCGGCCTTCCGAGTGATCGACATGACGTCTTTGCGAGACTCTGCATCCAACGGCAGCAGGCGCAAGGTCTCCAGCACCTGCAGTGCTGCGGGCAGCTGCTCTGCTCGGTACAACGAAGCCGCGCGCTTCAGGTCTAGAAGCGTGTGGCACACTTGCATCTGTGCGCTCGTATGTCCTTGCTGCTCGTAATTCGCCAGCACGGCGCGTGCGAGCGTGACGATGTGCGCTGACGATGTGAGAGGCACCATTCCTTCTTCCACAGGCAAGGACCAATCTGAAAGATCCGCAGGCTCCATTAGTGTCGAGCTAAGCTCGCGGTTCAACACACTAATAACCGTGTCCCGTTCTTGAGCATAGTTGTAGAGAAGAATAGCATCGGTCATGCGTTGCTCACGCACACACTGCTCGGCAGCAGGAAGAAGAACGTCGTGCAGCAGTGTCGCGCGATCTGTCAGATGTAGCAGCGGCCCTTGCTGCTCGATCAGACCGGGCGCACGGATATCATCGCTCTTGATGTCTCCCAACAGCTCAGCATAGGCCGATGCGGGCGATTCGAGCAGCAGAGCTTGGACTAGCTCGTGGCAACGCTCAACCTGTTCAGCGCCGATGGGTGGCGCACAGTCAGCATTCAAGCACAGCACACTCATGTAGGCGAGCGCATCTCGACGCGACGCTTGAGCAAACGTGCTGCCAATGAACCGACGGAGCATCTTGGCCAGGTCCAGGTAAGCGACGTGATCGATCGTCGTTAGGTAGTCGAACGACGGCGCTTGCGACGCTCGCGATACACGCAGCAGGCCATAGTACGTCAACGCAATGGCAAAGTGAATGGCATCCACCTGGTAAGCGGCGCGTGAGTGCAGGAAGGCAATGGCATTCTCGAAGCGTCCGACAAGAACGAGCAGCTGGAAGTAGTGGAGCGGGCGATGTCCTTTCGGGTCGAAATGTGCCTCGCCATACTTCTCCAGCTTATTCGCCAAATCATGCAATGTATACGTTTGCAGAGTTGGCGCTTGCACATTGGCCGGTTCGGCTGCGGCTGCCGATTCACTTACAAGGCAGAGTTGGAGCCAGAGCCAGTTTTCTGTGCTCATGACCAATGGCGCCGGAAACTTCTTCGTAACATCGAAGCGGCCCATCAGCCGGTACAGGGCGTATCGGTATGGGTCCTCTGGTGCCATATTTCGGAACCGCGTCACATACTCGCCCATCCAGTGATCACGCATGCTGCGAGGCAGCTGTCGTTGCGCATCGTCAGCCCATGCTTTAAAGAAAGCGAGGAACGACGAGTCTGACACTTGAAGCGCATCTTCGTTGTCCTGAACGCAAGTCAACGCCTCAGACGTATGGCCCATGCGCACTAAATGGTACACAAGCGCCCACAACGGCACGTGGGTGTGCGCGTCCAGGGGGCGCGAAAGACCCGTAGGCCATGCCCCCTCGGCCGTTCGCAACTGCACACGAAGAAAGGCGGCGGCTGTCGCCCGCGCACTAGGTACGCCACCTCGCTGTGCTTTGAGTGGATTCGACGCTATTACCTGCTCGACATACTCGGCGAATTGCGCTTCAAGGAATGCACGAGCTCCACGAACCCACTTCTCTCGGAGAGCGGTGCCAGCTGGAGTACATTGGAAGGCATCTACATCCATGTACACAGGTGCATATTCACGAGCACGCACGGGTGTTGGTATGGCGTCCGCTTGTGATTCGTGGACCATGTGCTTAAGTGCGACCCAGGCATCGAGGAGTGCACGTTTCCGCGCAGGATCCTGTGTAAACGACTCTACTGTCTCCATCAACGCGTGAATCAGAGGCATAGTAGTACCGTCCAAACGTGCGCGATTCAGTCTCGCCATGACCGTGTCGTAGCGAATCGTGCGACTGTGCTGCATGACAGAAGCATCGCTCGTTCCCCGACTTGCTGCTGGAGTCATGGGCGCATCAGTCATGGAAGCCGACATGCCAAGCGTAGATCGACGAAGTGAGATATTGGCTTCATCCGATGTGCGGTGTTGTCCAAGTTCTTCAAGAATCCTCTGCTTACGCGACTGCCAATCGCTGTGTAGACTACGACTCAGTCCCTGCTGAAAGTCGTCCTGCGCATCCCTACGGCCCTCCTCGATCATGCTGAGAATCACTTGCTCGTGCTCGTGTCGAAGAAAGCCCTCCATGTCCGTGTCGAAGACTGGCTGCAATGGCTCAAAGGTATTGGCAATGTTCGTTTGTTGGATGGCATTCGACAGTTGTGTCGCATCGATGCCACCGCTCGCAAGAAGGTAGTGTGCGCGTGCATCTGCGGATGGATTCCCACTTCGTACACTCTTGCTGACGAGCTTGCGGCTCTGGCTCTCAATTTGGTCAATGCCCAGCTGAATGGCCGGCAGGTCCGAATCGCGACCCAGTTGGTTCGTAAGCTTTCGTGACTGCTGCAAAATATCCGAGAGCGACATGCTCGGCAGCGTCGATGACGCGCCCAAGGATGTTGGCAGCCCTTCCATCCTGTGCGCTGCGTTGCCGATCGGCGAGTCTGATTCAATGGGCGACGACGCAATAGAAACTCATGTGTGAGCGACGACGCGTACGGTCCGATCACGTGAGTCCCACGCGAAACCAACTCATCGCTTGTTTGTCAGCGTGCACGACAAGTAGCGTCGGTCGGCCTGCAAGAGAGAAAAGCCCCGGTACGATTCGAGGCTCCAATGTCTCACACGCCCGCTCGATGACGGGTGACAACGCGTGCGCCATCACTGTCACGATCATATCCTTCGATGCCAGCTCCATATACTATGTGATACGTGACGTATAATAGTATGTTTATTCAGGATCCCTGTTGCGTTGGTCTGAGGACTTGGGCATTCCAGGCAACTAGCTCATCGAGCTTGACACCTGATCCACCAAAAATGTCCAGTGCGCTACCGAATGTGACGTCGACTTTTCCTCGTGAGAGTTGATTGACCAATGCGAGATCGGCTATGTGTCGTGCGCCACCAGCATAGGTCGTAGGAATTGTGCACCAGTCGCCGAGTCTCTGCACTAGATCATGGTCAATTCCACGGCAAAGTCCTTCAACGTCTGCAGCATGAATGAGTAGTTCGCTGTGATAGTTAGATTGTTTTACACTGTACACATACGAGCAGTGAGAAGATACAAGCTCTATAGACTCTGTGACTCAGTGTCAGCCTCTCTCTTTCTCTCTCTCTCTCTCTCTCTTATACGCACCTTTGGAAACGTGCATGTCTGTAAGGTCCTGCCAACGATTCATAGCGACAATCCACTCCGAGCCGCGCCGTCGACAACTGATGTCGACCACAAGTCTCTCACGACCTACGCGCTTTTCGAGCGCTAACAGACGCTCAAGAGAAAAGCGGCATTCTGGAAACAGGTAGGAAGTGACAATAACCTTCTCAGCACCACGCTCGATCCATGACGTCGCATTATCAAGGTGAATCCCGCCACCAATGTGCAAGTGATTTGGCCATTCTTGCAGAGCAGATGCAGCAGCTTCATCATTTCCTGGTCCTAACTTGATGACATGGCCACCACGCAAGTTGTGGCGAGCATAGAGTTTCGCATAGTACGAAGGCGGGTGCGTCGCAACAAAGTTGGTCGTTAGCGCGTGTGGGTCATCGCCGCCAGAGCCATCTTGGGCGTCACGCAGCGTGCCACCGACGATCTGCTTCACAGTTCCATTGTGCAAATCTATACAGGGACGAAACACACTCCGCCGCCTCCCGTCCCCTTCCTGCATTGGCGCGGCTATCATGGCACTTCTGCTCCACAGGAACGACGTACTCCGCTTCCCATCACTCGAATTCTTGTCGCCATCAGGGGCGGAGTTTGACAATAGGAGGCACGAGCCTCCACACAGAGATAACTTGTCACGTGCGATACTTTGTGATTGGAGACTGATCGCGACGTCGCAAACCGAAATTCGCAGTCAGACAGAACTTGGAGATAAGGAGCAGTTTCTCGTGGGCAGCCAGGCAGGGAGCGTAACCCTGGTGTGTTGTCGCGTGCGTAAGTGGGTTGAGCAAGAACTTTTGACCTAGCCCACACGTGTGAGACACGACTGCCAGCATGTCGCCTACTCCATGTGTATGGAAGCATGCTGCACGAGCTTCAACGTCGCTCAGGCGGCTGCCGTCGCAACACCCAACTATTACATGGCGTGCGAGCTCCTCTAGCTCTGCAGGTGATAAGCGGAGACCAAGAGACTCTTTGCTGCGCCGGAATCTCGCGCCGCTCTCGCCACCGACGCCACCGCCTAGCAAAACTAAGTACAGCCCGCTCACAGTGGCCCTTGTCAAGGGAACGGGGCGCTTGCTTGGCTACAACTTTGTGCGCAGCAAAGCCATCAAAGTGACGGGTGATTTGTACGACCGAGCAGCGATGCGCGCACAGGCGGAAGCTCACTTCTGGTATAAGGAGTGTGCATTACCAGCATCGTTCCAAACATGGTTTCAACTGACCAACCTGCATGTGTTTCTCCTGCTGAGTCGATTCCGCGCGCTTCCATCCCAGGAGGCCAAAACGTATTCGCAGGAGTTGATCAACCACTTTTTCATAGATACCGAGTCTCGGATGAGAGAACGCTTTGGTGTTCAGACGTCACGCCTGGTGAAGGGGTACATGAAAGACCTGCACCTGCAACACCGTGGATCTACTGTTGCATACGAAGAAGGACTGGCAACGGATGATATCCGATTGTCGGCAGCCATTTGGCGAAATGTGTGGGGTGGTGGCTGGGGCGTCATTGGCGGTGTCAAGCGCAAGGCGCCGAGCTTGAGCACAAAGAAGTCACAACACAACACCTTGCAAGCCAGTGGCCGCCAACCGAGCAATGAGACCGATAAGGACGGGAAAGTGGTGGCGGACAATCAAGCTCACGGCGATCATGAAGATGCTGTACCTGACTATACCGTGGATCAAGATGCCCTGATGGCCCAAGACAAGACAGATGGACAACGCGAAGCGCGTGCAGAATTGTTATTTCCTCAGCATCTAGAGCGGGTGACTCGCTGGCTCCGTCGCGAAGTGTACCGACTGGGGCACTTACCAGACGAGACCGTGATGGATGGCGATGTGCATGCGCCGCGAGCTGTTGTAGAAGATGTCGTGGGCCCTCCATCGGCCTCGACGACCGCGGCCATGTCAGCGACAAGCTCCTCGCAGTCTGAAGGTGGCGTACAAACGATCGTGTCTGCCTATACACGTATCTAGGAAAATGGCGTAGTTTGGGGTATGTGGCCAGCATAAGTCGTGGTTGCAACACTAGAGCCAGAGCTCTCACTAGGCGATCTGTTCATCATTGAAGGGACAAAAGTCTGAGCGTTCGCGCCGGATTCGGCGTGGGTGTCGGTGTCGGTACCGGTTTTCATAACAGACCCCATGTCAGGAGATGGGGACGTGGTGGAAGACGATGACGATGGCATGGGCGTAGATGTGTTAGTGGATGAAGTCATAGATGTAGTTGTGGATGAAGTAGGGGCAGAGGCAGAGGCAGAGACAGAGGCAGAGACCGAGGCCGTGTGGGAAATAGAGGGAGGGAAATGAGCGTCGGATGTGGAGCCGGGAAGTGGTGTTACATCCACAGGTTGCGTCGGCTGACCGATGATATAACGCAGCACATCACACAAGCTGAGCACGCCAACAAGACGGCCCTTAGGACACAGCGGAATCGACGCGACATTTTCCTCGACGAGTGACTCCGTCGACGTATTAGGTGTCGGCGGCTCGCTCTCTGTACATACAGGATCGATGATAAGCATTCGGTGCATGCGGCGCTGCTTCAGGACAGTAAAGATGCTTGCGAGTGAGTCATCAGACGAGCAGCATACAATGCCGGCGTAGTCTGCGGGGCGGCGCTCCAGCGCCTGGCGAATGGTCAGATCTAGTTGGTAATAGGCACCTGTTCGGAGCAGCGTCATCACATCAACCGACTCGTAGATGTCAACGACGTCGCCTTCGTCATCGATGATCGGCACGGCACTGATGCCATTATCGCTGAACATGTGCACAACATCAAAGACGGTTGTATCAAGCGTCGCAGTGAGCAGGGGCCAGAAAGGCCCGGCATCAGGTGGTGGTGGCGTCTCGCTTTGCATACGCAGCCGAGCATGCGGAGTCCGCCGCTTCCGCTCGAGCTGGTGTGCGTACGTGTAGGTGCCAATCCCTAGAGAGCCGATGCTGGCCTTGAGGCCAGATGTCTCGCGGCAGTTCATGGCAATAAACTTCAGCAAGCGGTACTGCGTCAAGACACTCAGCACTGACTCCACATGCAGATCTTCGTTGTAGTCGAGGAGCGGTAAGCGCCGTGCATGCGTACGAACAAGCAGTTCACCAGCCTCTGTCAGCGGCGACAATGGCCCAATCCACAGGAGCGGTGGTGGCGGCACATTCAGTGCATGCTCAATTTCTCTGAGTCGCTCGAGACGCAACGTCTCTACATCCAGTTTGGCTGTGTCATAATTAGCCGCCGTGTAATGATAGTACTGGATCAGATGGATGATGTCATTCACAGTGATCATGCCTGCGAATCCAGGTCGCTTGGATGTATCCAGTGTGTCCTCGTTCAGGGTCGACCGCCAGAGTGGCGCAGAGACTACACCTGCCATGCTGTTAGCATTGTCCCACCGTAGTGCGTTGGGCACTCGTACACGCCCATATCAACACGTACCTGACTGGAACATGACGTCGATGGCCGATTTTATGCTCAGTTGTGTGTCCAAAACAACGAGGCGGAATGACACGGGAAGCACATCGTAGCTGCTGTGTGTGCGGAGGAAATGCCGGATCGCATGCAAAGAGTGCAAGTGATGGTTCTTTAGTGTCGCAAGACGCCGATCGAAGCGGCGTGCTGACGCACTTGTAAAACAAGGATCCGCCGGGATCGCTTCGCCTGCAGTCGACGAGTCAACAGGCGGCATCGCTGTGTCGCCACCATCGCCAGCGGATGCCATCGCTGACATGGTAAGTCAAAGTAACGTTGGACTCGGCCGATTTTATCCTCTCCACAACTCAACGCACACCCCTCTCCCCTCTCCGCTAGGGTAGAAGCTGCGCGGCCTCCCAAAAATCCCCTGCGCCATCCCCGAACTTTGTGCGGACACGCCCGGCTTCGCTGAGATTCGTGCCACGTCGTCAAAGTGACCTACGTCCTCTGTAGCGCACCTTTGGCACATCCGAGGCTTCTGGAATGTAGAAAGGTACACACCTTGCTCTGAGACGTGTTGTGATGTATCTGCCTCCTGTAGATATGATCCATGCATAGCGACAAGCAAGGTAGACTGTTCTCCATGAGCAAGGACATAACATAGCATTGTGCGTGGCCTGCCACGTGTGGGCACGCTGGACAGAGCGAGCCTTCGTACTTCAGGCGAACTGCATGGTGCCAGAGAGATACGCATGCGAATAGTCAAGTCTGCTCGCGTGTCCGCCAACGGATCTCCGCACTCATCATACTATGACGTTGTGTACTATGCATCGAGCAAGTCCATGACAATGCTAGTGTATGCTTTTGCATCGGCGCCGCCCTCTTCACTGAGCCGCTGCTCGATTTCCTCTCGAGTAAGCCATGCATAGTCAACACCCTCGATAGGGGCAGGATGGCCAGCTAGCACGTGTGCCTTGAGCACATAGGTCTGGCATCGGTAGGTTAGTACGCTCATAGTTGATAGGAATAAGGTGCTGTACACGCCCATATACGAACCTTTGCACCAGCTGCATGGGGAATCATAGCGATGGGGAGTCTGCTTACGAGCCAAATGTCCATGGTAGCTCCAAGCAGCTCGCGCACAGCATCCAAGCCAGACTCATGGAGTGAGTCAGTGGGTGTGCGAGGCTGTGGCAGGCGTTTGGTCGGAAGATGCCACTGGGGTAGATGATCCTGGCCTGTCGCACGCTGAACGACCAGGTACAGTGTCCGATCCAAAGCGCGCTCCAAGCTCCGTTGGTCATTCTGTGCATCAGCGGCGGTTGTGCGAGGCATCGTGGTAAAGAGGTCCGATTCACCACCCGCTGCCGGCGCATTCGCGCTCTTATTCACGTCGGCATTAGCGTTCGCAGAGGCAGTCGCAGCTGCTGCATCAGCTTCCGAATGCGATCTGATCAGTGCATCGCCGTCCCACGTCTTTTGCAGCTGCGCGTAATATTCATCGAAACGCGCCTCGGCGGATGACCCCTTTTTGAAATAGTGCTCGCGAGCAAATGGCTGTTGAATCCTGTGTGAGAGTTCGGTATTGAAACGGAAATACTCGCGCTCAAAGGTGCTGGGCTCACGGAGAAGAACCGGCGGTCGTGACACCAATAGAGCTGACTGAAGTGGAACTTTGCCGGGCTTGGCCTGCCTGTAACACCAGGCACTCGAGCTAAAGCTTGCGCGTGACAGGTATGCAGTGCGTCGTCCTGCTCGCATGGTGCGCGCCGCGCATGATGCATCGGCCCACGAAACACGCATCGTGCTGCACACACAGGTAAGGGCGACGCTTGACTGTTTCCTTTTTTTTGGGGAGGGTGGGTGAAAGGGGTGTGGGTCTTCTTTCGCCTCGACAACCACTTGCGCGTGCAGAGAAATTCGTCTGTTTCAAGTGAGCGATGGCGATGGATATTCCTTCGCCATAGAATCCACGTGGCTCCACGTGATGCGAGAGTGGCACGGGCTCCGTCGCACGCACCGTCGTCGGTCGTTCACGCAGCCGTTCCCCCGCTCAGATCGGCGCTGCGACACACACACACACCAAGAAAAAACAAGAGCACGAAACGTGCGTGGTGCGGAAATAGTTCGCCGCCTCCTACGATCGATGTCACCAAAGGCCGGCGGTGAGGACGCAGTAGCGTTCTCGACGTCGCAGCTGCTTCCGATAGAGAATGAGTGGCTGCGCGATGTAAGCACGAGGCTCCGTGCGCGTCAGACGCCCTGGGAAGGTTTTCAACGGGCGGATCTAGTCAAAGCCAATGAACTGCCAATGCTTCGGGCCGCAGAGCGGGCAGGGCAGCAGGGTCAAATGGAAGCAGTCGTGCAAAAGGGCCCTGAGTACGCGCGACTCTATATCCAGCTGCTTGGCAAGCTCAGTCGCCCCGACACGATTCAGTCAGTCCTGCTGCTGGTGGATGATCTCATGCAGGCAGCGCCTGAGCATGTGGAATGGTTCGTCGAAGCTGAGCCATATGCGGCGCTTGTTCATGCGCTAGAAGTCAATGATGTATTTGTCTCTCTCAAAGCAGCCCAGTTCCTCACCCTGTGTATATGCAAGCAGACGCAGCAGGCGTCTTCCTACGGCGCTCCGCCGGCGGACGTCGTCGAGAAGCTCGTGAAGCACATCAAACGGACACTTGCGAATGCGACGGCGACAGAGTTAGCTGATGATGGCGCCAATGGCAATGTGGCACCCATCTTGCTGTGCATGGTCGGCGAACTGATGCGTTCAGCGCATGTGCGTGAGATGATCTGGCATAGGGACACGAAGGCCAACATGTCTCAACGCGCCTCGGACACGCTCATTGCGCAGCTCGTGGGTGTGCTGCGCATGTCGATGGCATCCAACACCGCGTCGTCGCGCGCTAGTGGCAACACAGGTGTGCCGCAGCTGCACTACCTCGCACTCTTTGCACTGTGGGAGCTGACGTTCCTCGAAGAAGCGGCGCAGGGCCTCGAACTGCATTTTGGCGTCGCTTCTGTCCTGGTGCATGTTGCCCAGAAGGCGCTGAAAAACAAGGTGGTGCGCCTCGTTGTCTCTATTTGGCGAAATATGCTCGACGCATCGGAAGAAGAGAATGCCATGCGGCTGCTGGGCGCGAAGGTCTTGCCACTATGTGACACGCTGCAGGAGCGCCGGTATCCAGATGGCGAACTGCAGGAGGATCTCGCGTATGTGCAGCGCGTCCTTTCACAACGTCTCGAGCAGATGAGCTCGTACGAGCAGTACAAGTCGGAACTGTATAGCGGGCATATGAGCTTTGATAATCCGGCGCACTCGCTCGAAGACTTTTGGAAGGAAAATGCAGAGAAGCTCACAGAGCAGAACAATACGGATCTGAAGCAGCTTGTGTCGTTGCTGACGTCCGAGTCGTCCGACTCGACCACACTTGCAGCTGCGTGTTCTGACATGGGCAAGTTTGTGCAGCATATGGAAGGAGGTCGTCGCCGTGTTGATGCGCTTGGTGCGAAGCTGGCCATCATGAACCTTGTTGAGCATGCGGACGACAATGTCAAGTATTATGCATTACAGACGTTGGCCATGCTCGTGTCGACAAGCTGGCGATAGGGATCTAGTAGACGAAGAGAGCGAGAAAGAGAGAGAGATAGTTTGGCATGGATCATGTCCGCTCGTTGATCGGTGCGACTCAGATCGGCTGTGCAGCTACCGCGCAACCTTGCCGTGTAAGCAGGGCATCGGCGCAAGGAACGAAGCGGCTAATGCCAGTGGTTGGCGTGGCACCAGAGCGTGATGGAGGGTAGCACGTGGCACGAGACGCAGGTGTTCGGTCGCTCCTGACGACTCGCACACAACACGATGCTGGCCTGGCTCTCAAGCCTGGGCAGGGCCAGCGACGACGCCGGCAAGCAAGAACAGAGTGCGAGTCAGAAAAATGCAGATGCGGTAGCGCGCATTTTCGCGCTGTCGATTGGCGACAATTTGATGCTGTCGGAGGATGACGAGCATGAAGAGTATGAAATGCCTAGTCGCGTCGACTCCATGGCAAGTGCGTTCGCACGCATGTGTGTGAGCACATTGGCATTCCTATTCCAGCGGCCTGTCAGACTGTTTCGTCCCATGCATTTTTCGACGTTTTCGCTCCTTGAGATGATGGCTCGGAGACAGGGCAACAAGCTGGGCGTGCCGTACCTGGGCCGACTACTCCGGCACGAGCGCCCAGCCCTGCTTCTCTCCCTGGTCGTGCCGCCTATGCTGGCCAACTTGGCTATTGGATTTACATTGTTTCAGACGTACACTATGACCGAGCATGTGCTGACGACCAACTTCACGGACGGCACGGCCGACACTGCAGCGCATCCGTTTACGCCCACGGTGATTGTAGCGATCGCTGGCGCCGCGGCAGGCGCTGCTCAGTGCGTGATATCCGCACCCCTGGACAACATCCGTCTCGTTGTGCAGCCGCTCCTTATCCACGATACAGGGCATCGTACCACGTCCCTGTCGCTTGTGCGTGCGCCGTTTCGGACCTGGCAGACCATCATGGAGGCGGCTGTGCTACCGTTTCTGCCGGAACGCTGGTACAACCTAGCGATTCGCCGACTTGAGCGGCTGTTGCCAACAAAAGGGCCTGGATCTGCTCCAACGTCGACATCCTCGACGTCTCAGTCCACCGCATCGTCCGCCCTGTTCCAGTACCTCCCGAAGCATGTACGCATGCTGGCACGTCGAAAGCACGGCATGAGCTTGATCCTCTCGCTCATTCGTGATGCGTTGGGCTTCTCGGCCTTCTTTGTCACCTTCGAATGGGCTCGGCGCTGTGCTTACCATGCCTCACTCCAAGTCGACAAGTGGGTGCATGTCGTGCGTCGGCGATCGTCGCCGCGCCTGCAGAATGCCGAGCAGCAGCAGTTGGACCAGAGCTTCGGCGCAAGTCGCACCGTCTTTGGACGTACGACGGCAGTGCTCACACTCGTGCTGGGTGGTGCACTTGGTGCATGGCTCTACAGCATAGTGAGTCGACCCGTCGAATACGTGCGCATGGTGCTGTGGAACCGTCTGTACGTGCCACAGTCGCGGCGCCTTGCCTCTCGTGGCTCGTCCTCGCGGCACCATCGCACTTCGTCGCACTGCACGCACTACCGCTCCGAGGCATCCTCGCTCAATGTGCGGTCAGTCCGTGTGCGAATGCATGTGCCTCGCATCAGCTTCGTTCAAGCTGAGCGACCACTCCGCACGCTGCGCCGACGATGCCCCGCCGTCGCGTTGCGGTTCTCGGCTCCCGCGCGTCCTGTTCATGTGAATGCCAAGCGGATGCCGCGACGCAAGTTTCTCCAGAGCTCAACCCTATCACGCCTCATGCGCTTCGCACGCATGACAGCGCCCGAGGGCCAGGTGTCTTCGCCAGTGCGTTTGTTCTTGCATACGTACATGGTACGCCCATTCTTGTATCCTGAGCTATGCAAGCCGTCAGCGCCCCGGCCCTGGGGCACAGCACCACCTGTTCGACATGCTCATCCAACGTCAGCTGCCGTGCCATATGTGCCGGCCGCATCTGTGAGGCGCTCGCCAATGCGCTGCCAGTGGATCATCAACCGATTGCTCTCGCCCTATGCGTGCGGATTTCTAGTATTCGCGTGGATGAGTGGCGATCTCGGCTAAGTGCCGCGCAGACACGTCGCTCGCTCGTTGGGCTGCGCTGACGCGCGGCAGGATTCCTTGCTTTTGATTTCATACATGTGCCTCTCGTCGTCTTTATTAGCACGGACGTCCGTCTTGGCCATACACATACTTGACGACGGGAAATCGTAGACTGGGTCCGCGTGAGTCGTCCAGCTGCGGTGCTTCATCATAATCTGTGTGTAAATATACCCAAGGCCTTTGTGTACATACATGTCACCGTCACCACATGTCCAAGGATGTCGTGCGGATGCGCAGCAAAATACACTCGCTCATGCGCGCTGAACCCAGATCCCACCGTCAAGGGCCGGCCGCGATGCATGATCGTAACAGCTGGTTCATGTCAGTCTCGCCCTCGCCTCGTCGCAGCAAGGCGCCCCCTTCCCCTGCTTCTGCATGTACATACTGGCCAAGGCGTGCCGATCAGCGTACGTGCCATCCAAAGCGAGCCGCATGGTCCGAATCTCGATATCCCGCACAAGGTATTCTCCCTCACGCTTCGGACGGATCTTTCGCATGGAGTGTGTGCGTCGGCCCTCGTATGGCATGTCCTCTCTGAGCATGATGCCTTCCCAATGCGCGGCATCACGGAGCATTCTGTCCAGTGTGTCTTGAGCATCGATACGCACCTGAGGCAACGATCGAATGGGCGCGCGCGGATGGCGTGCATGAACCCACGATACTACACGTTGCAAATGGGCTAGACGCGCAGAATAGCGTCGTATCTCCTTGGCTCCCATAGTAAATTCGTCCAATGTGAGCATATCGAACGGAAAGTACACCAGATCCGTCGCAACACACTCGTCCGTCGAGCTCGGGTGCTGCTGGAGCTGGGACATGGCTCGCACGAAACTCTCGCGAAATGGAGACTGTGTCTCATCAATGACACAAAGTTCACCGTCCAACACCCAGGTCATCGGTTTCGATTCAGGCTCCAGCTGTGTTTGCGCCATGTGTGGACATGCTTCAAGGACCTTGGCAAAGGCATCTTGAAGTGTGCGCAACGAGCCAAAGTTGCGTCCTGTGCGTGAGAGCAAGTGCACGCTCTGTATACGACTTGGCGGTGCACATCCAATCACAGCCACACACCGCACGCCATCCAATTTCCTGCTTGCATACCAGGCCGAGGAAGTAGGTGGGCACGTTTTCGCGTCCCAGGACCGAGCCAGGGCCACCGGCATGTTCATGCGTGTGATGCATCCTGTCTCGTGCAGCTCGCTGAGAAACAACGCCGCTGGCGAGTAGTGTTTTGGTTCCTTGGACAACAGAAAACGCCGAAGCGACTGTGTAGACAGCCCCATCCGCAAGTGTCGGTCCAGGCATCGGTACAGCACATCCAGCACTGTGCATGGACGAGCATGCTGGACATCGATGGCATGTTGCTCGTCGATGCGATTCTGCACGATAAAATCATCCACAAGCTGGCATGCATGGTGCCCGCGAATGTGCCCCTGCGCTAAACAAGAAAAGAGACCATGCAGGCTGGACGGAACGCTCCTCTTTTGAGCAGGACGGGTCGCTGGATTAGGACGTGCATGGGCACGATACTTCTTCAAAGTGTGGGATGAAAGCTGAAACCGCGTATGTTCAAGATACAGACTGCTGTGTTACCAAATATGCACGGCAGCAAGCTCGTACATACAGACGCAAGAGAGGCTCGAGGTCCGCGTACTCGATCAAAATCGAGCACTTGTCCTTTTGCCGCGTAGCCATCGACATATGCTCCATCATATCTTGCATGCGTATCAACTCAGACGCGGCAGCACTGATATGTCGACAGCCCATCATGTATGTTCTGTCCAATCTCCATCGTACTGCTTTGGCCGCCCACGCACACACATGCATGAGAATGAGCGTTGGACAGTGTGGGACGCGCGTCGCGCCTCACAAGGACAGTCCCCGCCGACTTGGTCGAAGCATATATGTTGGGTGGAGGGACAGGCGCCTGCGCCTAGCCTGCGACCAACACAAAAATGACCCTAAATTTCTTCAGACACGGAGGTGGAGACAAGTATATGTCGACGTTGCGTCCTCGCTCACATTCAGGCATCCAACGCGCGGTCATTCAGCATGCTTGATGGTCGCGTATACGTCCTGCACTGTGCGCACTCGCACACAGATTTCCGTTTGCCCGAGATCGAGGCCAGTGCCGCATACTTGGGGATGGACTACGAGCTTCTCCGCACACCCTCTCGCCGTGATCCCGTGGGCGTGACGGATGACGTATCGCGGCCCTTCCACTTGTGCAAATTGCCGTCTGATGACGCCGCGAAGGCCCTTCTTCACAGATGTTCTTGCATTCGCGCGGTGTGGGAGCTGTGGGCTTGTGCTGATACATATGGCGAACTGCATTCGCGTAATCAAGAGGCCCGTATGTACGTCCCCTGGCAGTCTAGCGAGTATTCATGGAAAGCGCTCATGCAGGGCTTCCATGCCGCGTTGCCTGAAAAACGGCGCCTTTCGCTGATCGAGTCATTTGCCTACATGGGATTAGAGGGTCCCGTTCGCATGCGCGGTGCCGACTTGACGTGGGGCGTGCTGGAAGAATACAGGCGGCCGAGCGACGACGTGCCCGCTGAAGGTCCAGAGGCTGAAGCGCAGGATGCACCTGCTGAGCTGGGCGACTCTGATCCACGGCTCCTACAGCTTTTTCTCGGGCGAAAAATCAAGGATAGGTCAGGCGCGATGCCTGCGCGCGATCTGATTGATGTGCTAAATCTAAAAAAGAGGCGGTACATTGGCAACACGAGCATGGAGAGTGAAATGAGTGTGATCATGGCCAATATGGCTCTTGCTGGCCCTGGCAAGTTTGTATATGATCCCTTCGCCGGAACAGGCTCTATGTTGTACGCATGCTCGATCTTCGGTGCCTTTTCTTTTGGCAGTGATATTGATGGCCGCATGCTTCGTGGCAAGAATCCATCTCAGAAGGATTCGGGTATCGTACAAAGTGCTAAACAGTATGGCATTCAGGGCCGTCTGATCGATACGGCTGTCTTCGACATGACCCGTGCGCCGTGGCGCACACCATTCCGCGGTGATGTAGGCATTTTCGATGCCATCGTGACGGATCGTATGTATTGATGTTTGTGCACTGCTTCTGACACCAACTCCCCCGCTATATTTTTTTCAGCCCCGTATGGTGTACGTGCTGGCGCGAAAAGGCTTGGAAAACGCAATATCGAGCTACAGCGAGACGAACCTTTTATCATGCCAGATGGAACACCTTCTCATATGTATGTATACCACATGTATCTTGCGCGACTTCTCACTCGCTTACTTGCTAACCTGCCTTGCAGACTTCCCGACTATGTGCCGCCCACGAAACCGTACCATCTATCTGAACTTATCACTGATCTCTTGGCCTACGCAAGTGCTTTGCTTTTACCCGGCGGTCGCCTCGTTTTTTGGCTGCCCACGATGAATGAGGACCATGCCGAAACGGCTATTCCACAGCATGATCACTTTGACCTTGTGGCTCACAGCGTTCAGAACTTTGGCAGATGGAGTCGTCGTGTACGTATTCTTCTGTTCATATCCTTTCTCCTCTTGTTTCTTTACTTCCGCGACTCGTCGACTCATGCTTTCTCTAGCTCATTACAATGCAAAAGCGCAGCGGCTCCTCGGCTCACATACCCATCGCCCATGCTGACGTCGCTGTTCCTGGCCGGATTCGTGCGAATGACAAGCCAGACGAGTTCCGGAACAAGGTACGTCATTCTCGCTCACGTCTACCGTTGACATCTCGCAGCTTTTTGCCCCCACTCATCCATAGCTCCACGCTCCCTCTCCTCACCGAACCATCGTCAGTTCATTCAGTTTATATGGCGCATCGAAATCACGTGATATGTCCACACACATGTACCAGCGCGTGTGTTGTCGGCAACATTGGCTGACACGCGTACGCTCGTGAGCTTCGTTTGCCAAGCTCTCGACGCGTAGTATGGCGACTTCATCCGTAGATGCCGAGCCGCGCTCATTTTACTTGCGTGAGCGTGAGCGCTTGATCTCGGATGTGACAAATGTACGTGAAAAACAAAGTCTCATGTCAGAATATCGAGACGATCATTGCGTCAACGAATGCTGTGAACCGAAAGTTGGAAGAACATGTTTCTGTTGGCAAGGGCTTTGAGTCTATCACTGCACTATGGGGTCAATTTTCTGATCTCGTTACACAAGCAGGTGCACCCGCCATACTTGAGGGCGAGGAGGGGCCAGCTCATACCACAGAAGCACATGGTCCAGAAGCGCATCCATCGTCGAAGTAAACCTACGAGAGTTGAGTAGGGACTTGTGGGAGGGTTTGCGGCAGGAAAGGAGATAGATAGATAGATAGATAAAGAGAGAGAGAGAGAGAGAGAGAGAGAGAGAGAGA